>OQWM01001925.1_pt1 | contig 14216 bp, 14 predicted proteins | sample 1691531 | NCBI WGS metagenome assembly OQWM01 (sample SAMN03418257, study PRJEB22391) | human gut metagenome | biome: human-gut; feature: organic feature; material: feces | host: Homo sapiens | place: Tanzania | collected 2013-01
CCGCGCGCATCGCGGCCATCAGCTGCTCCGTCACGGTTCCGGCGGCTCCTGCTGCCGGTGCCGTTCCTCCGGGCACTGCCGGGGTGCTTGCCGGGGGAGTGGACCCGGTGGGGCCCTGGCCTCCGGCGGCGGAAAGCCCCTGCTCCACAGCGGCGCTCATCAGCTGCTTCAGTTCCTCGTCCGCCGCGCCCTGGCCTCCCGCCGCTGCCGCACCGCTCCCGGGCAGAATGTTTCCCGGGGCCGTGGCCGCCGCCTTGGCGTTGGCAAAGCCCGTGGCATACTGCTGCATGGCCGCCTCAATGGTGTCCAGGGCTCCGTTCAGGCTGTTCACCGTGCTCTGCTGTCCCGCCATGTAGTAGCGGTTCAGGCTGCTGCGGGTCTCCTGGGTAAAGCCGATGATGAAGTCAGCCATCTCCGCCCGCTCTGCCGGGGTCATGCTGTTCCAGTTCTGGGAGAGATAGGCGTACCGCTCCTGCAGTGTGGCCACGGCGGCCTCCATCTTGGCCTTGTTGGCCGTGGTGGTCTGGTAGGTGGAGATACCGGACTGCAGCAGGGAGAGGGCGAAGGCCGTCGCCAGCTGCGTGGCCATCTCCTCCTGGCTGGGCTTATTCTCGCTCAGGGCGTATTCCGTGCCGATGTTGGCCCAGGCGGAGGCGGTGGAACTGGTGGTGGCCCGCACGAATTCCCCGAAGGGGGTCATCAGGCCCTTGTTGCGCAGCAGCGTGGCGATACCTGTGCTGGTCAGGCCCTCCGCAAGGCCGCCCGCAAGGCCAGCCGCCCCGCTGATCCCAATGCCCTTGGCGTAGTCCCCGCCGCTCATCAGCCCCGTGGCCGCGCCGCCAACATTATGTACCGCGTCCGTGGCGGCAAAGGTCAGGGCGTTGGTGGCCATCTTTGTCACCAGTGGGCTCACGTTCAGCGCCACCTGGCTGCCGCCGATGGTGATGCCGCCCCGCAGGGCGGCGGCTCCGGCATTCAATCCGGCTCCGATGCCGCTGCCCAGGCCGTAGGCCAGGGCCAGATTACCGCCCACAGCGCCAGCGCCGTAGGCGTAGGGGTGCTCTTCCTGGGCCGCCTGACCCTCCTGCAGCATACCCGTGTACCATTCCCGGTCCCTCTTGGCCGCCTCCTCGTTTCCCACCAGCTTGGAGGCTCCCGCTCCCAGCGCGGCGGACACGGAAGAAAGCCCCGTGCCGTTCAACGCGCCCAGGGCCACTGCCTCAATGCCGGTGTAGCTCTTGTCCACCGTCATGTTCAGGTATTCGTAGGCCGCGTCCTTGCCCTCCGTGGCGTAGATGTAGTTGAAGGTCTTCACCGTGTCCTCGGGCAGATCCTTCCAGTAGTCGTGGGTGGTGGCGTACAGGGTGTTGGGCCCGCCCAGATCGTTCAGCCCCTGCATGCTCTGGGCGTCCTTGTCCCCGTTGATGTAATCGTAGAAAACGTCGTCGTAACCGGTGTCGGTGTAGGTGCCCGTCCAGGCGTTAAACTTGGCCTCGCCCCGCTTGGTGGTCTTGTACTGGCTCTTCTCGGCAAAGTCTGCCGCCTGGGGCGCTGCCTGCCAGCGCAGTACCTTCTGGTTCAGGTCATAGGCGTCCCGGTCGGCGAAGCTGTCCCAGTATTCCTGCTCTTTGCCAAGATCGCTCCGGGCAGAGGACAGGTATGTGCCGTACTGATCCAGCGCTCCCAGCGCCTCCTGCAGCTGCTTTGGGTCGTATCGCTCGGCGTTGTCCTGGAAGAACGTACGGTAGGTGTTGGCCCGGTTCTGCAGCACCGCAAGGCTTGCATCCGCGTCGCTGCGGTACCGGCTGAAATCCTTGCCGCTCTGATACTTTCCCTGGCGGCTGCTGTACTCCCGGCTCAGCCGGTCGGAGAGGCTGCCCACATCGCTGATCCAGGAGGAAAAGCCCTGGGCCTTGTCCGCCTCATAGCTGCCGCTGCCGCCGTAGGCGTCCTTGCCGTACTGCCGGTCGATCACCGCCCGGCGCTCCGCCGCCTTCTGCCGGATAAAGTTGCTGGAGCGGGTGACGGTGCCGTCTTCGCTCCTGCCCAGAGGGGTCTTGTCGCTGTGCTGGATCTGCTCGTCCTTCTTCCGGGCCGCCGTCCGCTGCTTCAGAAATTCACTTGCGTTGGCCATGAAAGCCCCTCCTTACTTCGTCTTTTTGTTGGTGTTCCAGCGGTAGCTGTAGGTGTTGGTGGACTTGTCGTAGCTTTCGATCACTTTGCCGCTGTCAATGTAGTCCTGCACTTCCTGATAGGAGAAGCGCCCGTGGCCGGGAATGTCGACCCAGCTGTCCCCATGCCGGTTGGAGATGGAAGCGTCACTCCCCGTATCCTCCGTGCCCCCGTCGTCATAGGGCTGGCCGTAGTAATACTCGTAAGCCGCCCGGGTGGTGTCATTCACAATGCCGTTCTCCAGGGCGTTCAGGGTCTGGGCCGCCGTCAGGGTGGGCTTGCCGCTGCTCTTGGATCCGGAACTGGAGCCGCTTCTGCTGCCGGATCCGCTGCTCTTCCGGGTTGCCGACGCCTGCTGCTGTGCATCCTGCTTGGCGTAATAGTTTTCTTGGGCAATAAGCTCGGAAGTGGTCAGCCCGGACGCCGCAATAAGGTCCTGGTCGAGATTGCCGATCTTGCCGCCGGCAGCCAGGTATGCCGCAATGCGGTCACGCGCAGCAGACTTCTGATTTTCAGATTGAGTATTGCCGTACTGCTCGCGCTCCCAGGCGGTTTCGTCAGCATACCGCTTATCTGCGACGGAATCACGATAGACACCATACTGGAAGTTCCGGTCCGTGTTCCACTGGCCGAGATCGTCCAGATACTTGTTGTAATCGTCCTTGCCCAGCTGACGGTACATGTTGGCCTTATCCAGAAGGTCACTCCGGTCACTGGAATACATCTGCCGCGCAACATCCTCCAACTGGCTCATGAACTGGTTGTACTGCTGCTGGGCGGCGGTGGTAGCATAGGAGCTTGCAAGGCCTCCGGTGCGGCTGCTGATCTGCCCCAGCACGTCCTGCATGCTCATCTGCCCCTGCAAGCCGTAGCGGTCTGCCAGGGCCTTGTACTGGTCGCCCTGCGTCCAGTCCTTGTAGTTCATGGACGCAAGCTCATTGGCAACCTGGTTCAGAAGATCATCCCACTGGGACCCCTGCCACTCCGGCGCGGAGCTGCCGCCGCCAATGCCGCTCTGCCCAAGCTGGGAGAGAATGGTTTCCAGGCCAACGCCCTGCTGCTGGTTTCCGACGGGCCTGCCGAGAACGTCAACATTCGGGCCGCCGCTGCCGTTGTACCAGAGGTCGAGGAAGTTTTGCTGCGCCTTGTTCGGGTCATTTGAACCGAGGCCCCATTCCTTGCGTCTGGCGTCCACAGCGGAGAGCGCAAGCAGGTCCGTTACGTTGCCCTGCTTGTCGATGGTGTAGCCGTAGCCGCTGCGAATCTGGTTTGCAAGCTGGTTTGCCTCGTCACCGGTAATCTCGCCCCGCTGGAGCCGCTTGCGGATGTCCGTGATTTCCTTCCGGTCCGCAGTGGACAGCATTTCGTTGTCCGTCCAGGCACCGGCATTATTGTAGGTTCCGTTTCCGGCGTTGATATCTTTGTGCGGCGTATAGTCTGCCACGCCTTTGGACGCCTTGTAGGCGTAGCCGTCCTTGTCATAGAAAACGGTGTATCCATTGGAGATTGCCACCTTCCCCGCGAGGTCAGGACGGCGGGCCATGTTTGCGCCAACCTGGTATGTAACGCCGCCCTGCTTGTAGTTCTTCACATCGCTGTCGATGGTGGGGATGCCGTAAATGCCGCCGCTGCCCTGGGTATAGTCGATGCCGTTGAAATGCAGGCCGTTGTTCTGATTTCTCCCGTCGGAAGAACCGCCGGAAGAACCAGAGGAAGATCCGCTGTCTTTGGAATTGTATTCATTGCCGTACCTGCCGCCGGAATAACCGGCGTTATTGCGGATGTTCTCCGCTTCCTTGTGGGCGTCGGCCCAGGACATTTCGCCCCGCTGCGCCTTGGATGTTACATCCGCAATGCGGTCCTGGTCCTTCTGGGATAAATTTTCCTTGTCGTATTTGGAAACTGCCATTCTTAATCACTCCTTATGTCGTAGCGTTTTTCGATTCCAGCGCGGTAATGCGCGCATCCAGAGAAGTGATCTGCCCCTGGATGCCGGACACGGTTGTTTGCAGGGAAGCGATGCTGCCGGAAAGGGTGGATACAGTTGTCTGCAAAGAGGAAATATCCTTCTGCATGGCGGAGATGTTTTTGCCTGCAGTTGTCACTTTCTGCTCCAGCCCCGAAATGTCGGTTTTCATAGAGCCGACATCGCTTTTAACAGAGGTCATATCTCCTGCAATTCCCTGGACGGTAGATGCCAAGGCGGAAACTGTGTTTTGCAGAGCCGTAAGCAGCACATACATTTCCGCACTGCTCACTCCGGCAGCCGATACGGTCTTGGTCATATTCCGCATGGCGAACTCCATGCGCTCTCCCATGTAGCGAATGTAATTTTCGATGATAGACAGGCTTCCCGGAACATCGTTCGCGCTCAGCTTGTCCATATCCTCTGGGAAAACAGCCATTACACATCACTCCCAACGGAAAACTCACGCAGCATGGATAGAATGGCGCAGGGGCCCTTGCCGCGCAGACGGATTTCAAATTTATCGCAGCGGTTCATAGAGATGCGGACCGGGATTGCATCATAGTCCCGTCCAACAACCTTCCCGCACTCACGCCAGATTTGGCCGTCAGCCCTTGTCTCCGCAATCAGATAGCTGCCCTTCGGCAATTCCATCCGCAAAAGCAGCTTGGAATAGGTCTTTCTGCCCTCAACCGTTTCATAGAACGGGGAAAACTGCGCCATCCACTCCATGCCGGTGTCGTCCTGCTTGCTGTCCGCAAGCCAAACGCTGCCGGAGCTGTCCATGAAATAGAGGTCCTTTCCGATCCTCGCAAAGTCCACGGCGGCGGTATCGTCCTCCCGCACCCAGATACCGTACTTGGCCTCATACACCAGGAAGTGATGCGCGTCCCCTTCCTTGACAGAGAGGTAATAGCTGCCGCCGTCGTTCCCGGCAACAGCGTCCGTAAAGCTGCGGTCTCCGAAGTTGCCGGAAATCAGAGAGGGCGTACCGCCGGAATAGGCATAGATACCGTGCAGCCCCATGTAGAACAGCACTTCATTGATAACCTGCATGCTCTTGTGACAGCCGGTTTGCAGGCCCTCAATGTTGTAGGTGTACAGGCTGTACTCCGCCGGGTATCCGCCCAGGATTTTGTGCAGCTTCGTTTCCTTCCAGAAAAGGACGGAGCTGGACAGCTTGCAGCACCCGGTAAAGTTCCCCTCGCTGCCGACGGCCAGGGCGTAGCTGTCTGTGCTCAGCCCCTCAAACACGTTGAAGTTGGTGGGGTCGCCCATGCTGCTGGTGTAGATGGTCTGGGACTCATTGCTGCACCCCCACAGCCGGTTCTCGCTCTCGCAGATGAAATCCATATCCGGGATTTTCCGCTCGATTTTGATGGATGTGCTTGCCTCTGTGGCCTCCGTGAACGTGTTGTCTGTTACCGTGATGGTGTCAGAAGACACGCCCTTGATAACGAAGTCCTTGTTGTTGGCCGCCTCCGTAGTACAGCCGGAGAGTGTCACGGCATCCCCCTGCTTGAAATGCTGGGTAAGATCGCCCCAACCAGTCACTTTCATGGTGCTGGTGGTAAACACCGCTCCGCTGCCGGTCATGGAATCGCCCAGAGGCTTTACCGACTTTGTGTTCATGTCCAGGTAGACCTTATCCGGCCAAATGACCATCTTGGTGTTGACCACAGCGAACTGCTTCTCGCCCGCAGTTACCTGGCCCACCACTTCGCCGTCATAGAGAAGGTTCGTTCCCTCAACGGCAACCAGCTTCCCCCAGGCCGTCAGAGCAGTTCCGCCGGAATAGTATGCATCTGCGGTTTTTTTCTGCTTCTCTCTGGCGCGGCGGGTGGTGATGTATGGATATCTCCTGGCGGATAGGTTCAGACTGTCCCGCATATCTCCGTCCTGGAGTTGGTCAGACCAGTTGATACCTCGCATGGATACGATCTCGCTCTTGCTCTTGCCCACGTTATTGGAGATTTGCGGCAGCATCATGTCACATCACCCTCCAATTCCTGTTGTCGGAAGGGCGATGGTGCCGTCTGTACCACGCCTTTGCCTCTGCCAGTGCGGTATTATAGAAAGCCAGGTCATTTGCGTACAGGCTCATTTCCTGGTTGTAGTAGTCGATTTTGCAGATAAGATAAAGCTGGTAGATTTCCTCGTGGGGGGCGGGCATCAAAAGAACAGCGTCCTTTTCCGGCCACTCGTTTTCCGGCACGCTGACGCCGAACATCTCCGCAAGCTGTCCGTCAAAATCCAGGACCCACGCCGCTTTCTGTTCGTCGCTTACCGTGTTCATCCGCAGGGCATCAGCCCGTTTCACAGCTTCTTTGACCGTCATGAGGCAGTCACACTCCTTCCGCAGCAGAAATAGCGTCAGTTCCGCCTTGCAAGGCGTCCTTGCGCCTTTCGGAAAGGGAGGGGGTACACCCTTCCCCCTCACATTCCATAATGCCGTGCAGTTCCAGCAAACGGGCCTGCTCCTCAATGATAGAGAGTGCGTCCCGGAGCTGTCGTGCCAGCCATTCAGTCAGCTCAATGCTACTCATTCCGCGTATTCCAGGCCGGTGATCTCCTGGAACTCCTCTCGCGTGATACCGATACCGGGCTTCTTATCGTTCAGCCGGACCCAGCCAGCCAGGGCGGAGATCGTGATATAGTTCATATCCCACTTGAATTTCAGAGAATCGAACCTCGCGCTTTTCGTTGCCATTGTATTTGCCCTCCTTAGACAGCACCGTCAATGACGATGCTTGTAATGTTCAACTCCATGTCACTGATTGCCTGCATGATGGCCTGGGTAGCGGGGGAGTGCATCTGTGCGTACTCCTCCTGGGTATATTCCCGCTGCTCGCACACCCACTCGGTAACGGTCACGGCAGTATTGCCGGTCCCGACGCTCCGTTCCTCCTGCCGGATGTTCCGGCGCTCATAGACGGTGGTGGAGCTGCTTGTGGTGTCGATCTCGCTCGGCTGTGCGCCGGTGCTGTGGGCTTCCTTCCAGTCAGTCATATCCTTCATCCTTTCTTCGCCGCAGCGCTTACGCGGTGGCGGCAATATCTCATGCTTACATTTGGCTTAATCCATGTCTGAAAATACCCGTAGGCGTCAGCGTGGCGAAACCAACCGACCTGCGATAACATAGCGGCAGCGTCGTGTCTGGTGCACCTGCGGAGGCGGTGAATCCGATTTGCCTTTGCCCGTATGCGCTTCAAGATGCTTTTTCGAATAGTCACTCTGTTTCGGTGAATGACAAATCCCAAGGCATTGATAGCGCGTCCCGTGACCGTCCCGCTCCTTCTGTTCTCTCCTTCAAATCGAAATATCTGCCAATCGGCCTTGATGGTGAGTTCCAGCTTATCCGCCATATAGGCGCGAACCGCATCGACCATCCGATGCAGAGACTTTTTGTTGGTGTGGAACAGATAGAGGTTATCCATGTACCGCAGGTAATGGTCCGGGCGAAGCACCTGCACGACGTAGTTATCAAACTCCGTCAGATAGAACATTCCGAGGAACGGGCTTGTGTAAAAGCCAAGAGGAAGTCCTTCCGGGTTGGCGTCGATAACAGAGAAAAGGACCTGTAAATACCGCTTGTCCCGGATGAACCGTTCCAGCTTCCTTTTCAGGATTCCGTGGTCCACGTTCTGGTAGAACTTTCGGATGTCCAGTTCCGCGACATAGAATTTGCGGCCTTTATATCCGTCTCGCCAGCGCCGCATTGTCCGCATGGCCCAGTGCGGGCCGCGATCTACAATGCTTCCGCAGGCGTAGTGGTACATCTTCGGCAGATAGATTTTGGCAAACTGCCGCATCAGCATATGGTGCACGATCTGCTCGTTGCACCATCTCGGCTTCACGATGTCCCGCTTCTTCTTGTGGCTGCCCTCTTGCAGGGTATGGGACTGGTGTACCGGCGGTTTCCAGGTCCCGCCTCTGATAAGGCCTCCAATTTCGTCCGCAAGCATATCGGCATTTGCAAGCGCCCATTGGACCACATGCCGCTTTTTCTTTCGTTTTGCCGCCTCTTCAATAGATGCCACGATTTCAGCGTGTTCCGTCATGGCGTCAAAGAGGCCGTTGTAACTTTTCAAGAGGTTCCTTCCTTTCTTATTCCCTCCGCGACGGTGGGCGGTGTTCCGCTTACTGGCCGCGCCTCTTAACGGGTTCATTTTCAGCATGGGCTGTGGAAATATCCTCACATTGTACCGTCCGAATGACGGCGTGAAAGGAATAAGATGGGCCGGGCCGATAGTCCACCTCGCATTGCCCGCGACGTTGTTCACGTTCACGTAGCGACCGCACTTCGCACCGTTGTTGCAGTTGCCGCCAACGATAGCCACCGCGACGGGAGAGCGGAGAGACAACACCCGAAAGCGTGAGAGATATTCCCAAAAGGTTGTGAAGCGTCGGGCGGCTTACGCCGCCCATTTATGGGGGATAAATCCCCCAAACCCCCTATTAAGAGGGAGTTTTTAAAGAAAGGGCCGGGCCGAACGTCCACCACGCAGAGCCCGCGACGTCGACCACGTGCACGGAGCGACCGCACCGCGCACCGTTGCCGCAGTCGCCGCCAACGAGAGCCACCGCGACGATATCATCGTTGACGTAGTGGAAATCACAGTCGTAAGTGGTGTCTCCGCCGGAGATGCCCGTGGGGAACTGCCCGTATTCCGTCTGCTGCGCAGTACTCACCCAGCCGCCAAACGCGGAATCCGCGCCGGGACGGTGAACGACGGACGCGACAGCCGGGTAGCCTGCGCCGGTGAGGTTGTAGCCGCTGCCCTCCGGCGTCATTTTGATTTTGTAAACGCCGTGGTCATTGATGCAGCCAACAACGCGGTCCCAGCGGTCACCCCAGAAGTTTTCAATATGGAACACCTTCATGGCGGACGCGGTGTCGCTGGTTCCGTAGAACTGGCCCTTGTCAGACAGCGTTCCCGTGGTCAGCAGGTCAGAGGCGGAGCTGCCGCCGGTGGTGTGGCCCTGGCCGAAAACCGCCTGCACGTTGGTACTCTTTCCGATAAGAACCAGCAGATCATGGATAAGGTTCCACATACTCCACTGCCCGATGGTCCACTTGTCGCCGTTGGCAGCAGCGGCAGCTAACTCCGCTTCCGCGTTCTGGCTGTTCATGGGTGCCTGCCCCTTTAGGCTTCGCAGCTTGGTTTCGATCTTACTGCCCTCGAAAAGGCCCTGGAACGCATAGGGAGCGATCGTGCCGTTCGGGCGGGTGTGGGCGTATGCCTTGTACCCCTCGTCGTACTGCGTTTCACAGAAGCTCACATAGCGGTATCCGTTCTCCGTCCATCGCTTCACCCACACAAGGGGGATTGCGCTCATGGCGTTGCCGTCATAGCTGGTGTTGGCAACGTCACTCGCTGTGCCGTCCTTCGCCTTCTTGGTGTAGTCGGCGGGGTCCAGCCAGTAGTCCACAGTACCGTCACTCTTTACCATGCAGGGCTTGTTGTCCCGGATGAACCAGGCGCTTGCCCAGCTTCCGAAGTTGAAAGCGCCTGTGGAGAAGTCCATATAGGCAGGCGTCATGCCGACGGCATCATAAAGATATTCCACGCGGGTAGAGGGGTTGGCCTCCGCGTCCTTGATGCGGAAGCCGTACCGCTTCGGCTGCTGGCCGCGCAGCTCGGAAAGAATGGTGGCGGTGTCGCTCTTGATGGCGTCCGCCTGCGTCTTGGTGGCGTCAAGCGTAGGCTTGTCCGCTACCTGAATTTTGTCTCCCAATGCCATAGTGATTAGACCTCCTCGACGATCAATAGTTTGTTTTCCACGCCCAGCCGGTAGTTTTTGCCGCTCGCGCTGTCCACGAGAACAAAATCGGTGGCCTGCATGGTCGCCGCAACGCCCAGCAGGTACAACTTGCCGTCCTCGAACAGTACGGCATACTTCTCTCCGGTCGTGCGGTCAGGAATGATGATGTTGTAGATGCCTGCCACAGCGGGGACCGTTGCGCGGTCCGCTTCGGCCTGCGCGCGGTTCGCCTGCGCCTCGGCCTCCTGCGCCTCGGCCTGCGCTTCCTTTGCCCTCTGCGCGGCTTGCAAGGCCGATGCAGCAGCTCTTGCGGCGCTCCCCTCGGTGCGGGTGTAATACTGGATAGATTGCTGTAGGTACGCCTGCGAGAGATCGCGGGCGCTCACAGCGCCGTTCTTACTTTCCAGCGCTGCGGCGGCGGACGCTGCGGCGTTCCTCTCACTGATACCGGCATTGACGATAGTGGTCTTGATGCTGTCGATCTCTGCCTGGAGCTGTTCAGCCTGGGACGGCGTAACAGGGGCGCTGTCGTTGGTGTAGAGTTTGGAAGGGAGGACGCGGAACCGCGCCTCCTCGGTCACACACCGCACGATCTCCTTGCCGCTCCCATCAGTCACAAATCCTTCAACCGTAAGGAAGCACTCGCCAGCAACATCCTTTGCCTGCTGCGGGACGGGAACGAGGTAGACTTCACCCTGGCCCTCCTCCAGCAGATTTGTGGTAAGCACAATAACGGTTCTGTTTTCACCCAGGGCATTTGAAAAGATAGCCCGCCGGGTAGTCCCGGCCCACACGGTAGAAGGTCGGAAATCCATTTCCAGAAGCACATCGTCATGGGAGCCGGCAGCGCCGACGCTCACGCCGGAGCCTTGGATATACTCGTTGGAGATTTGGAGTTTTACAATGTTCTGCTCCATACAATCCTCCTTTCTTGGTATTCAAAAAAGGCGCAGAGGGAACGTCGAAACGCTCTCTCTGCGCCGTGTCGCAAAGAACCTGCTGCGAAAACAGGCAAGGGTACCGCGGTAAATATGTACTTGTCCGGGCGCTCTTACACGTTGTGGGCAGCTGCCTCCGCCGCGAAGGCGGTGCTCTTCTGCTCGATCAGGTTGGCCGTGGCCGTGTCCTGCTGGGCGCTCTGCTCCAGCACCAGGGCGAACTTCCTGGGAATCTCCACGTTCTCACCCCGCTTGATCAGCAGACGCTCGCCGTTCACGCAGACGTACACATCGTCCTTGTAGCGGTCGTTGTCCTTGAACAGCCGGGCCGGAACCTTCTCCTCCAGCCGGGCCTTTTCCTTGGCCTCGGCTTCCGCTTTGGCTGCCAGGGCCTCCTGGTGCAGCTCCTCCGGGGTCTTCTCCGGTGTGGACTGCTCCGGCGTGGGCTGCTCCTCTGCGACCGGGGCTGCGGCAGTCTCGGCAGCGGTCACAGCCTCTGCCTCAGCGTTCTTCTTCGTTGCCATATGGGTATCCTCCTTTCAGGGTGGGAGGGGCCGCCCGATGCAGCGGCCCCTCAGTTGATGGATCAGTTTGCGGGGGCGTCGTTGAAGCTGGAGCAGGTCTCAACGCGAACCATGTACTCCTCAACCAGACGCTCCGCCGCCTTGATGGCCTTCCAGCCTGCGGTGGCGCGCTGGTTCAGGGGGTCGGCGGTACCGGCAGAGCCCAGCTGCTTCACAATGTGCTCCAGGCCGCCGCCGGTCACCTCAGTGACGCCGTAGGCGTTGTTGCCCAGAATCAGGGTGGAGTACACGTCACGGGCGGATGCCTTGGGGGTAGTCACGCCCTGGGTGGTGGTGCCAGTCTCGTAGTCCTTGCCCGCCTTCTTCCACAGTTTGGCCTCCGTGGTTTCCACAAAGCGGACGCCTTCGATCTTGCCGATCTCGCCCTCGTAGATGCCCTCGGGGTCACTGTAGGTCTTCACGTTCACCCACTTGGAATCGCTCATCAGATCGTGAGCGCAGTCCGGGTGGATAATGCCCACATAGCCGCCGTTGATTCTGGGGGTGTTCATCACCTTCAGGGTGCGAACGGCCTTGCGCACGGCCTCCACGGTCAGGTAGTGGTTCTCGCCGTCAGTCTTGCTGCCGCCGCACAGGCTGGCCCGGGCGCTCACCTGGCCTTCGGCGTATTGCACATTGGTACCGCCGTTCAGGACCTCGCGGGTGATGGTGTCCAGAGTGCGGCCCGCCTGACTGGCCAGGGCAGTGGTGGCCTGCATCAGGTTGTTGTCGATGGCCGTCAGCAGCAGCACATCGGACAGCTCAATAAAGCCGCCGTACTGCGCCACCGTGGCGGTGATCACGCTCATGGAGAGCTTCTGGCCGTCGGGGGTCACGCCCTCGGTAAGGGCGGTCAGGGCCTTGGCCAGGCTGGAGTACTTGCGGAATTCGATGGTCTTACCGCCATTCTTGGGGATGGGGTGCTTCTGGCCGAACTGGTCATGCACCAGCTCCGGCTCCGCCAGGGAGATGAGGTAGTTCGAGTAGAACGTCTTCATCTCGTTGGACAGACCGGCATCGGTGGTCACGTTGGTCTTGGCGTCAAACAGCGCCAGGTTCATAGCTGCGTAGATCACAGCGTTCATGGTCTTCTTCATGGTGTAAAAATCTCCCTTCTGTTGGGAGGGCGGGATCAGAAAGAAATGATCTCCCCTCGTGCAACACGGCGGGCGATCTCCTCAAAGTCTGCCTTGGACAGTTTTGAAGGGTCGTCCTTGACTGTGAATGCACTCTGGGCGTTGGTACCGTTCTCGGCGGGGCGCGTGCCCCTGGCGCGGACATTGTCCGTCACCGCCTTCTCTGTGTGGGCGGCTGTCACCTGCATGGCGTTCCCCATCAGCTCGTCGAAGTGCATCACCTTGTAGGCGTGCTCTACAGGGGTACCCGCCCGCAGCATGGCGGTAAACTGGGGATTCTGCAGCTCCTGGGCAAAGTTGAAGCCTTTGAACTTCTGTGCCACGGACTGGGCCTCCTGGAACCACTGCTGGGCCTGGCGCTGTGCCCGCGCTCGCTCCTGCTGGCCCTCCTGGGCCCGCTGCAGCTCGGCGTTCTCCCGCTGCAGCTTCTGGAACTGCTTGTACTGCTCCACGCTCATGCCCGCCTCTTCGGCGGCCTCGCTCCAATAGGCGTTGTCGTTATCCAGGGCAGAGGCCAGCTTGCTCATATCGCCGTCCTCAATGTGATACCGCTGCATCAGCGTGTCGATCACGGCCTGCTGGCTCTGCATGCGTTCCTCCATCTCCCGGTTCTCTCCGAACCGGCGGTTGAGCATGCGCTGTGTCTCCTCAGTGTAGATGTCCTTGAACTCGCCGTTTACCATCTCGCGGAAGGCTCTGCGGCGCTCGTCCAGAGTGTCGGAGGTGACCTGTACCCCCTTGCCTTCAGCCCCACCGGCGGCGTGGGGCGGTTCCTGTGCGTTGGTCGCAGTGCCGGTAGCTGCCGCCCCGTCGCCCTGCTTGCCGAACAGCACATTGCTGTAGTTGTCGCCTGATTTTCCCCGGCGGGTACTTCCGGGGGTTGCGGCCTGCGCCGCACCCGCTGCGCTGCCATCGCCGGTAGCTGCCGCCCCGGCCCCCTCGCCATCGAACAGGCGAAGGTTTATAGCCTGCAGATCTCTGAACTTCATAGGATAGTTCCTCCTTTTACCGCGGACTTAAGGGCTCCGTGTGCCCGCGCGGGCTTGACGGCCCCGTGTGCCGGCCCTCATGGATCTATACCCCGGGCGATGGGGGAGGGAGGCTGCGCCGCCTCGCCCCGCCGCACCGTGGTACAGGAGGACAGTACCAGCATACCAGAGGTAAAATGGCGGTTTCACCCCCGGAACGCATATTTTTTCAGTTTTCCTCCCTCTCCACACAGAGGAAGTCCGGGGCCGCCGCTTCCAACCGCAGGAATCCGATCTGCAGCAGGTCGTACACCCCCTGGCACACCAGCGGCGCAAAGTCGGGCCCTGCCGCCGGAGTAAAAACGATCTGCACGAAACCGGGTCGGACTTCCAGCTGCTTTGCATCGGCACTGGGGCTATTTTCCACCCAGCCTTCCAGGCTGCCCGCCAGGCAGCTGATGGCTGCGCACACCTCCGGGCTGCCGGTGGCGTGGCCCTCGCAGGTCAGGGCGTAGCGTCTGCCTGGCTCCTGGGTCAGTCTTACTCTGGTCACGGATCCTACCTCACTTCGTGTTCATATTGGGGCTGCTGCGCTTGGCCAGCCGGGTGCCGTAGTCCGTCATGGGCTGCTGGGCCTTCAGCACGCCGCTTGCAAGATTGCTCTCCGTGCCTCCGCCGCTGCCCCCGGAAGTCTGTTCCCCGCCGCC
>OQWM01001927.1_pt1 | contig 14215 bp, 11 predicted proteins | sample 1691531 | NCBI WGS metagenome assembly OQWM01 (sample SAMN03418257, study PRJEB22391) | human gut metagenome | biome: human-gut; feature: organic feature; material: feces | host: Homo sapiens | place: Tanzania | collected 2013-01
ATGATATTATGTCAATATATTGTATGGTGGAGTTCCGATTTAACAACAAAAGTTTACCGCCATTGCAAGAGGAGATTCCTTTCATTGAACGCCTGGAAAAATATGCAAACATGAGGAATGGTGAAAATAACAAACTTTCTTCTGTTGTTATTCAAGATCAACTTTTGCCTTTGTTGCAAAAGATAGATAGCAAATTCGACATCAAGAAAATAGAAGAGGCTGAAGCTCCAGATTCTAAGTGATGTCTTGTAAAGAGATAAAATTCTAAATTCATATAATCAAATGAAAAAAGTATTGGCAGTTGCATCCATCGGTGGACATTGGGTGCAGCTATTAAGAATAGCCTCCAGTCTGGAGGCGACCCATGAGGTGGCTTATATGTCAACCCATGAGAAGTGTGCCACAATGGTAGAAGGACACCGGTTCTATAAAATTAAGGATTTTAGCCGTTGGGATGCCTACAAGGTTGTTCCGGCTTTCTTCTCGGCAATGAATACCGTGAGAAAGGAAAATCCTAATGTCGTGATAACAACAGGGGCTGCTCCTGGTCTTATCGTTCTTTTCGCTGCATTTTGCTTGGGCAAGAAGACGGTGTGGATAGACAGTATCGCCAACGTAAACCATTTGTCTCTCTGTGGAAGAATCGCAAAGAAGTTTGCAAGCCGTTTCTATACACAATGGGAGGATTTGGCGCAGGACGGTGTGCATTTCGCAGGTAATGTAATTGGATAAAATAAATACGCTTATGATATTTGCAACTATAGGAACACAAGCACCTTTCGACCGTTTCGTGAAGATGCTTGATGAATTGTGTGAAGGAATTGACGAGGAGGTCATTGTGCAGACCATCAAGTCGGAGTATCAACCCAAGCATGTGAAGTGTGTGGATTTTCTTCCGCCAGATGTTTTTGCCCAATATTTCAACAAGGCAAGAATGGTGATAGCCCATGCTGGCATGGGTACGATTCTTTCAGCATTGAAGCAGGACAAACCTATCATCGTAGTGCCACGTCTTGCCTCACTGAAAGAGCATCGCAACGATCATCAGATGGCTACCGCCATGCGTATGGATGAATTAGGTTATGTGTACGTTGCTTACGACAAGAAGCAACTCCGTGACTTGCTGATGCAGAAAGACTTAAAGCCATTGAAGCATATTGGCAATCAAGCTTCAGACAGTTTGGAAAAATCATTAACAGAATTTATAGACAAGTAGAATTATGTGCCAACAAGAGGCATTCTTCGATTTCTTGCAGTTTTGCATCGGTTCTGTGGAGAAAATCCCTGCTTCTATAAAGGAAGCAGACTGGAAAGTGCTGTACGCCATCGCCAAGAAGCAGGCTCTGACAGGAGTTCTGTTTCATGGCATCAAGCAGTTACCCAAGGAACTGGCTCCTGACGCAGGATTGCTGATGCAATGGATGGGAATGGCTCAGAACATACGGCAGCAGAACATACGGTTGTTTCTGGATTCAGCAAAAGTGTGTAAAAAGTTTAAGGATGTAGGATTTCGTAACTGCATCTTGAAAGGTCAAGGTAACGCTTTGCTTTATCCCGACCCTTATATGCGAACTTCTGGGGATATAGACATTTATCTCGATGGTGGCAGGAATCGGGTGATGCAATATATAAATAAGGTGTGTCCGAATCAGGTGATGCGTTATCATCATGTTGATTTCCCGGTAATGAAGACTGCGATTGAGGTACATTTCACACCTTCGTATATGTTCTACCCTGTTCATAACCGCAGAATGCAAAAATGGTTTAAGGAGGTGATGGATTTGCAATGCTCGAATGTCGTTACGTTGCCAGATGGATATGGGGAAATTACAATGCCAACGACGAGCTTTAATGTAATATATATCCTCTCCCATCTCTATCGTCATGTGTTCACTGAGGGTATTGGTTTACGTCAATTAATAGACTACTACTTTGTTTTAGTGAAGAGTGAAGAACGAAGAGTGAAGAATCTGACGGCATTGCAGCGTGAGCTGAAATATCTTGGTTTGTGGAAGTTTGCAAAGGCAGTGATGTATGTGTTGCATGAAAAAGGAAAGCCTTTACCTTCATAGACATTGAATATTCTGTTCTTAGGTGTGCCTAACTGACTGAACATGGTACCTGCTGCAACTAATAAGGCTACAGACAGTTTGCTTTTGGCAAAGGCTGGTGTAACACCAAAACTTTCAGCATCAAAGTAAAATGGGTTAATTACATCGTGAATACCAAAGCCAGGATCAATCTTTTTACAATCAAGGCTTACTGTAACTTCATGGGCACTGTCGCTGTGTTTAATCTGGTTAGATAAAGCTCTGCGCTCCTTCAGTCTTTCATCACTGTTTTTATGGTGAGCTCTTTTGATACTCTTCTTGAGGGTATCTTCCTTACTCTTATCTTTACTCTGACTATCAGAAGTATCTTGTTTTAAAGCGCATTCTTGAGCTGATGTTGAGACTCTGAGCTCATTCTGACTCTGCTCTTTGGATAATTCTAACTCTGCTTCTTCCCGGTTCTGAATATCACTCTGATTAAGCTTTGAACTTGCACTTAACTCATTTGCTGATGAATAATCTCTGGTAACTTTAAAGTTGGTAAACTGAGCTGGATTGATTTCAACGTTACAGTTATAACATTCAGTACATGTTGCCATGCGTACAGCGGTAATATAAGAACGCAGGTTATTAAAGCTGCCATAAGGAGTAAGAACAGTATTATGTCTGGTATTTTTCTGGCTTACAGTAAACCTTGCATATTTACCGCATTCAGGGTTAGTGCACACCATATACATTTCTGTAAGATTGTTTGAGGTAATAACACCTGCAACCTTGTTGCTGCTGTTTACAGAAATATATTCTTTTTCTGGTCTTGATGGCATTGGCTTGGAGCTGTTTTGTTGGTTACCAATGTCTAAGGCACTTTCATCCTTTGCAAAGGTTGTCTTTAACAAACCTGTACTATCTGTAAGAGTTCGGTTTGGATCATCAGATTTGATGTCCTGTCGTACTGCATTTATAAGCTCTTCTGGTTTAGGTTCTGCTACTTTGGAATTGGAGCTGTTCTTATCTTCCTTTAAAGTTATATCTTTTACAACGGTAAGCTCTTCATCTGCAAGCTCATCCTGCTTTTCAACATGAACTTCAGCTGCACTTTCTAAATCATGAGCACCATCTTCTCTTGCAACTTCATCATCAGGTGTGTCATTAGCATTTTCATAGCCTTTACATTGTTCAGTTGTTCCTAAATCTATAGAACGAGCCTGGTGAAATCTGAATGAGGGTATTGCGCCTAGCAGTACCGGCATTAACTTATCAAAGTAATTATTGATACTGAAAAGATCATAACTGTCTAGTCTTGGGATATTCTCATCCTGTAGGTACTTACTGTAGGTAGACTGGTTATCTCTGATATAGGTAAGTACGTTACTGATAATAGTGGTAAGAGCATTGTTATTGTCTGTAAGCTTCTTATTATCAGTCTTTGTGATTTCTAGCTCTTTTAAATGCGCTGAATTTTCCTGTCTTAGGTTATTTATGATTTTAACTGCTTGTCTAATTGCTCCTGATGCTCTTTTCTTTGTGCTTCAATAGTTGCATTAGCTTTTGCCATTTGCTCTTTAATAAAAGACTCCATCTCCTCCTTAGTCATTAAAGAAAAGTCTGGTAGTTTTTGCGCTTGGCTCATGGTTACCGCTCTATATGCAATTTGAAATAAAAGAAATACCTAAGGTTAACATCGTTAACATCATCTATGGCTCCATGATACATGGAAAAGAACTTAATTAATAGCTCTAAATATTAGACTATGAAACCTCTCTCCGTATAGCAAGGAGAAAGGCTTTGACATTAATAGAAATGAAAAAAGTTTTAGATAAACTAGGCTGCCTTATAGATAAGTTTATTGTCTTGTACTGTACCTTCTCTTAATAACTGCTCCAACTCTTGTCTGGTTAAGTTCACGGGAATTTGATTTTCTGATAGCATTACCTGAAATCGACCACTGTTTAAAATTCTGGTGGTACAGTCTATGCCATAGACATCTATGTGTAAGAGCTTACATGCTGTTCTTCTTTTATTGAAAGTAACAACAGTGATTTCATCAATGCCATTCCAGGAAATCTTTAAGGAATTTGAGGTAAGCATCGCCATTAGTCTGTGAATACCAAATCTGCCACATACAGGCTCTTTTACCATTACGATTTTTCCAGTAGATGACAAAATAGACATAAAACTTACTCCTCAGTGCCTAACTCTTTTAATAACTTCATTACCACTGTGCCTGCAACTTCATCTGAAGCATTAAAGCTTATCTGCATGCCTTTAACATTGATCTTTACCTGCTCTCGATAATGCCTGTTGCGGTCAAAACTATTTTTCCTGTTAAAGTAGGGCTTTCGTCTATGGTAAGGAGCATATGGGGCACGAGAAACTTCATAATCATCATCTTCTTGAGGAGTCTTATCTTCAGCTGGCACTTCATATTCAATTTTCTCAGGAACCAAAGGTAGCTCTTTGGTGAGCTTAATAGTTTTGGGGGAAGCAGATTGCTTCATGTTTGAGGTACTCTGAGAGCTTTCATTTGTAGCTGAAAGAGCTGGTACTGATATGACATCAACCTTGTCATCAGATGAAGGACTGCTAGTAAAGTCTTCCAGTTCAATCTTTTTAATCAGTGTAAAGCAGGTTGTCTTGTATAAACCTAAAGCCTGTGCAACACGATCTGATGAATACTTCTTTTGTCGAAGTCCTTTAATCTGAGATGCTAAGTAATCAAATGAAAGGGATTCTCTCTTGTTATAAATCTCACTGCCTAAATGCTGTCTGCATAATCTGTCAACTACAGATTTTGTTATACTGTACTTAAAAGCAATTTGGTATGACGACAAATTAGAATTTACTGCCTCATTGATGATCTTTTGTGTCAGCTCAGGCGTTAATTGTTGGTAACTCATTTTAGATACTCCTATATCTATTTTTTTTGATATATAAAGTTTATCTAAATCAGTGAGTTAAGTGGGAGTACCGAATAGTTTACAGTTACTCATACTTGTACTCTACCTGAGCAGAGCACATATGTTGAGAAGTGTAGGTATCAAGGGAATTATCTTCCATAAGCATGTCATAGTTTTCTAAGAGAACGTCTTTAACCCATTTAGAACGGAGCATAGAACGGATGACAAAGCTGTAGTGATGAATAAGGTAATATTGCAGATTGTCTTCAGAATCATAACCACGGTCAGTAACAAAGATTAAGGTAGGAACAAAATCCTCCTTGTTATTACTGGAGGTAACACGTGAATGCATGATTTTAAGTTCGGCAAGTAAGTTCTTAACAGTAGTAACATCAACCACATTGCCTTTATAAACTTTTGCATAGATAGGTAAACCAGTAACTTCATCACAGACAAGCATGTAGTTAATCTGAGGAATATCATCACCATCTTTGTTATGGCCATACTCAGCCAAAGACAGGTTATTTGAATAGGTAGATACAGAAATAGAATCAAGCGCAACAAAGACTCTCTTATAGAAATCTTTACCATACTTTTGACAGTAGTTTCTGTTAAGAGCATTAAAGAAACGTATAACCTCATCATAGGTAACAGATTGAAAGAGTCTGGTGATTTGTCCGTCATTCATGGGTCTAGACCATGGTAACCAGGTAACCTTTGAAAAGGCTCATAGTGATGCATGGCATTGGTTCTTTTAATCACCATGTAGATCACAAGTGATGCTAATTTAAGATGGCGCTTATATGAGCTAAAGGTTTCTCTTAGAGCATCATCAATACCACTATTGCATATAACGTGAAAAAGGATCTGCCATTTCACAAAAATGGAATTATGCATTTATTTGAGGGATCATGTAGATTTCACCAAAAGGATCAGATCTGCGATGCAGCTTAAGCTGCATCGCCTCCCCGTCTTTGTTTTACTTCATCTTTGTTGGACTTGTATAGGCTCTCATGTTCAGATCACCTAACACAATATCAACGCAATTGTGCACTATTCTGTCGATTACCGATTCCGCCTGGACATTTCCTCCAAGTCTGTTGTGCCATTCAGATTGTTCGTAAAGAGTACACATGACGGTACTTAAACCTTTTCGCCTTTCAAAGATTTCAAGCAAACAATTGCAGAAAGACTCTGTAGTTGGTTGCAATAGCCACTCATCTATTATCAGTAAAGTCGGTCTTGCGTATTTTTTGTACAGTACTGTTTTTGACAAGTGCATAGCTTCTCTTTCTTCAAATTCCTGAATCAAATCAGGCAGTCGAACATACAGAGTCTTATAGCATTTTTCGATAGCTGCATTTGCAATAGCGCATGCCAGATAAGTCTTTCCAGAGCCTGTCACTCCCTCAATAACAACATTGGTTCCGTAATTCATGAAACCGCATGTTGCCAATTCAAGGACTGCATAACGACTGAGATTGCGATTATTATCATACACAATAGATTGAGTACAGGCATCAGGCTCACTCAGCTTTGCTCTTGATCTTAAGCGTTTGATGGTGTCATTGATTTTGTTCTGGTACAGACGGTCAATGATCATTTCCAGCTTATCTTTGAACAGCAATTTCACTGCATCAGGAGCGGCCTCAATCTCATTTACATAATCAGACATCTTTTCGATACCTATAGCTGAAAGCTTTCTAACAGTATCGTCACATAGAATGCTAGGATAAACTACTTTAACCATTATAAATTCTCCTCATCATTAACGCTGGTACTGGTCTTATAGTAATCTGCTCCTCGAATGTGAGCTCCTTTGTTAGCTTGTTTTCGCCTTTCCTCATCGCTAATATTAGAGGTGTCAGTACCTTTGCCGATTTGCTCCAACAAATAGGCATTGATGTGCTTGTATCTTGGGGTATTAAAATGCTGAAGTGCAAGTTCGCAGGCCCGCTCTAAAAGCAGTTTCCCATGCTTGCTACTCAACTTGAGTACTGACAGGCATGGGTTATACCCCTGTTCTTTGATTTTGACACTGGCAAAAATCCTGTCTATGACCAGACTGGTCTTTGGTCCAACTGATTCAGCCCATTTTCTGATACGATCTTCATCGAATTCAGGTTTATGAACCTTATCAGGCATGTGCTCTTCAATCGTGCTGTAATTATTGAAAGCATGATTGCCAAACATCACATGCGATGCTATGACCTCATCTTTGTCATAAACTTTGAGTTGCCTTGTAACAATCTCTTCACAAACTGACACTGATTGCCCAATGTAGGTATAAGGAACTGAGTAGAAGTTCTTTTTGTAGGAGATATGGCTGTTTGGAGCTACCTTGACCTCATATTTCCACTCCTTGAGAGAAAATGGAATTACAGGTAATGGCTGTAATGAAGTAGCTTCTAACTTTAGAGCATCGGCTCTGGATATACCTTTTTTCTCCATAACAGTACTGTTTAACTCTTTGAGCTTAATTGAAATGTCATACTTTAAAGCATCAAAGGAGCTGTATTGACTGTTTCTCAGTCTGGCCATTATTGCAGTAGCTATTATGCGAACAGAGCCTTCGGCAGAGGCTTTATCTTTAGGTTGTCTTACTATGGCTGGCATGATGGCTGTGCCATAGTATTCACCCAATCTTTCATAGTCCCCCTGCAATATGATGTCTCCTTCCCTAGGATGATTTACCACGCCGGTCTTAAGGTTGTCACATACTGTGCATACTGGAACTCCTCCAAAGTATCGGTACATATTGATATGGCATCCCAACCAAGTGTTAAGTTTCATATCTAGACATGGCTCTACATAGACGTATTGGCTGTATGTTAAACAAGCTACAAACAGGTATACAGGAACAGTTATGTTACCGACATTAAGTTTCATTGTTGGCCCTGACCAATCGACTTCACAACGGTAGCCTGGTTTATGATCTATATGACTGGTAAATTCATGTTTTGAAACATAGTTGCGATAATCAAGACAGTACTTCGTGTACTTTACAGGGACACCTCCTTCAGACCTTACTTTGGCAGAATACTCAAGCCAAAGTAGTCTTAAAGTTACACCAACTCTCTTGAGCTCACTGTGAATATGGGAATAATCAGGTAGTGTGTAAAGATTATCTGTCATACGCTTATATTTATCTGGATAGATAAGCTCGTAGACCTCATCCTCAGACAGAGCCTTTACGGAATGATATGTAAGACCTTTCTCTTGAGCAATAGAGAAAATTTCATTGACGTTCTTTCTTGAAATATGCCTTGATGAAGCAATTTCTGTCCTGTTGAGACCTTGCTCTCTAAGCTGCAGGACTAGCTTTACTTTTAGTTTTGGTGTCATGAGACTCCTCCTTATAAAAAGCAAAACACCTTGTTTTGCTAAATTTGGAGGGTAGCAGATCCTTTATTGTGAATTAGGTGATCCTTCTCATGAAATGATGCTAGAAAACATTGCTGATCCTAGTTGTAAACTAAATGATCCCCGAGTACGAATTGTGTGATCCTATATTGCGCAATACGCAAAGGGGTACCACGATTAAGTTTCGTGTGTATCAAGGATTTGGTATCAAGTGTTACCTGACCTAGGTTCATTTTGTGATTAAATTTGGTTTATTTCCAGAAGAAACACTTTTGTTAGCTAGTAGTGTAAAATATATTGAAGTTTGATGCTTACGGTTGTTCTTTGAAAACATAATCGTTTGTGACAATGTACAACGATCAGAGCCACAAGTTTTTGTTACAAGTGCAAGAGCATTTATTATCGCTTCAACCTTAAGAATTGACAGCTCTCAAAAAAGATATTGCATGTGAGACGTTTATCATCAAGTATTACTAGTGCAGATCAGTCAAAATTAGCTCGGCATAAATCAAAATGTTAAGCAGAGCTAATTGTTAGTGTATATCAGCAGGAGAACCAAATATTTGCAAGATATTCTCTCTAGTTATTATGTTTCAAAATATGTTCTGAAGATGTAATCTTCGTTATCATGTTTTGAGTCAGACTTATAGCCATTTTCTAGAATAGATACAAGATTGTATGTTAATGGCATTTCCTCTTTATTAATACTGTTCCTGATTTTTTTGTACTCAGTAGCTAAATTGCGATTCCTTTCTCCATCATCACATTGGTAAATATTCGCAAGACTATAACTGTTGAAGAAAGCAATGTAAAAATAACGTAAAAAGTCATAATCTTCAACATCTTCAAGTGCAAGGTAAACTTCTTTATAAGGCATAAGGTTGTTATTTTCTTTAGGAGTATGTGCCAATGTTTTTGCTACATTGTTTTTTGTAATATTAATCAAGTCATCTATTTTACTGTTTCTAGAAATTTCAATTACTTGATTAATCCATCTAGAAATCAAGTTATGATCTGGAATTTGGGCGTAACAAAATCCAGGAATACAATTCAGATTGTTAAAAATTAGTTCTGTTGATTCAAGACAAATAACAGCAGCACGATCAAACTTGTAAACAGGGAAGTCTTTTTCTAAATCACCAACTGAAATAACGCTGTTCTCGTTTGTGAATAATTTGTCTTTTTTTAATAAAATACAATGGTCGTGTAGGTAATTTTTGCAAAAGATTTCAAAGTACTTCTGTGGATTAGCTGAAAAATACAGATTTAATTCTCGAATACAGATGAGTTGTTCTTCTCTAGCATTTCGTAAATGTGAGAAGTTGTCATACATTAGATAAGGCAAAATTTGTAATTCTATTAGAACCTTATTTTCAAAGGATAATGATGATTCTTTTAAAACTTTTGCGACAAATTTTGTAAGAAGTAATTTATCTTTTTGTAATTCTATTATGGCTTTCTCTTTACGTTTTAACTTATTTTGATACTTTACAGAATTATTGTATTCTGTATTTTGAACAATGAGCTGTCGGTTTTCAATTTCGTCATTTTTCCTTATATTTAAATCCTGCTCATCTGATTTTAATAAATCTATCTTATTCTGGAATTTATACAGATTGATCTTGTTTATTGTATCAACAATTTCAAGAACACATTCTAAAGAAAAATCTTTGTAGTCGTTAGTTCTTACTAAAAAGGACATACAAGCACAGCATAACTCAATAAGACGATCTGCTTTTTTTAAACAACTCTGAATTTTTTCAAATATTTCCTTATTTTTCCAATTCTCGTAGTAATTTAATAAAGGAACCTTTTCCCAATATATTGAGGCTAAATCACGAGTTCTTTCAGCAAGCTCAAAGGTACATTCATCAAAAGGAAAGTTGATTAAAATATTTACTTTTTCTGATATTGAAAGGTTATTCTTCTTAACATAATCTCCATAAGCTCTATTAAGATTGAATCCTTTATCAATTGAAGACATACTCCAAATACAGGTCCGACAATCTGTCAAATACTTATCAAGTTGTGAAACTTTCTGATTTTGAAAGTTACTTTGAGTAAGGCTATCTCTTTTTGAATTAAGTAAAATTTTTGATAATAAGTTGCTGTCACTATGTTCTTGATTTACTTCTGTATCTAACTCTTTAATTGAGTTGAGCTCTTTGTTGGTTATATAAATTTCGTTGATAAAGAAGGTAAATAAATTTAATCTTTCATTTAAAGACAGTTCGTGATCTTTAACTAGGCTGTACCCAATATCATATGTATTTTTACAATTTTTGAATATCCATTTAAGTCCGTCTCCTCCCAACTTTTTAAAAGTGTTGTATATAAAGGCAGATCTTTCTTTGTGGATATAGTCTTTTAATTTGTCTTCATTCTTAAATTTTGTTATTACTTCAACTGGAATAGAGCTCTCATCAATTATTAAATCAGAAGCAATCGCTTCTACCTTCCATTTATCTTTCAATAACATTGATTTTGACTCAAGTATTGTTCTTGCTTTTTTAAAGAATTCCTTTAAACTGTCACTAATATTTACTTTTTGGTGAAGCCAAAATTGTTTTTGATTAAATAGATCTCGTAGTTCAATTTGTTTTTCTTCAGTTGAATTTTTTGAATATAGTTCAATTAAAGATTCAAGCTGTTGAAGCTGCTCTTCACTCATGTAATCTACAAAATTTTTACACTTTGCAAGTTCATCGAAAGATAAATTACTGGTAGTTATTAGAGAAAGGTACAAATAGATATACCTATCTAAACCATATCGTATGGTGTCAGGAGATTGAGAGAGTTTGATATTTAAATCATACCATTTGAAAGATGGCATGCATGTAATAAGACCTCCAAGAGTAATTTGATCAATTTGTTTAATTACGAGATTTTTACATGGCCCAGGATATTTTGAAGATAACTCTTTTAAGATCCTTTCTCTTGAATCTACAGCTCTGGTGTTGCTACAATTATAAATATCAAACATCAATCCTAGCAATTCAGTTATTTTATTGTAGCTTGAACTGTCTGAGCTCTGCATTGTTTCATCAAGCTGTATAAGCAGTTCCGTTACTTGTTTTAAATTCGTCATCTTCTTTGAAACAAAGAACAATGAATATAACAAGTCATCTGAAAGATAAGGATTGCAATAATCATCTAAATCATTTGACTTTTCTATTTTTGCTCGTTTGCAATAGCTCAATATAAGATCGTCAACTATATTTAAGTAATTTCTACAATCTAAATAAGAAAGCTGCTCTATAAAAGGACGGATCGCACTCAGAATGCTGTATTGTTTATTATTGCTGTTTGCATTTAATGCATTAAATATATTATTTTGTAGGGCTTTATTTTTTAAATAGTATGGATAGTCATCTCCAAGGATGTCTTCTTTTTTAAAACATAGAACATCTAGCAGTCTGATAATAAGTTGCGTTAATTCATCGATTACACAGTTTGAAGGTAAACTTCTTCTACGGTTGGTTGATTCTGTTTCTTTTTGTAATTTTAATACACTTAGAAAAGCAGAATAATAAGCAAAAGACTCCTGATTAGTTATGCAATTTCTTTCAAAGAAAATACCAGTCTCTGATGTTATTTTGAGATAGATTAAACTTTCTATAATATTATATAGTCGATTTAAGATGTCTTCTTTATTGATTGTTGGTTCATCATTAATATAATCAAGCACAATATATCTTGATGTCAGCTTATAGATTCCTTTATAAAAACAGGCTATGCTCTGAGAAAGTTTTAGGTGGACAATCTTTGCTAGCATCTGTTTAATATCTTCTGTTTTTTTTGAGTACAAAGATTTTAGAACTTCAACTTGAAGACTATCTTTTGTATTGATTTTTCCTATTAGGCAGAAACAGAAAAGAAAAGACAGATCCTCATTTTGTTCTATTAAGTTTTGATTGAAATGTCTTCTTGTTACCTTAAAATCAGTTCCTTTTGTCAAGATGTTTCTCAGGTTGGAAATTGAACCTTCTGATAACAAAGCTAAATGTCTGCAACTATTTGGATTTAAAATAGCCTCAGCATTTTTATTTTCTTCATAAGATTTGATTGATAAATAATTTGTTTTTTTTATAAACTCATTCAGTGTATTTTCAATTTTATACCAGGTTAGAGGATTTAAAATAATTTCTTCTTTAAAAGACGGAAAACTGTTAGTATTTGAGATAATCTCAGAGCGTTCTGCAATTGATGAGTTTTCTTTGTAAGGATCTGATATATCAAAGTTATACAAATTTCTTATTGAAATAATCCTTACATTGTTGTTTTCTCTGCAAAGTTCTTTTATTCTATCGTCAATGATTTCTTCATCAACAATTAGAATTGACAATACTTTTAAAGATGAAATTAGATTTGATAGTAAGGCATAGTCTTTTATGTAGTAGGTTTTTAAAAAGAGATTTGTGTATCTTGATTTTTGATACTCATCAAAATCAGTGTCTTTATGGTGGTTCTCTTCGTCATTGTCTTGAAGAGTAGCCTTTACTTGATATTCAATTCCACTGACAGTACCGTCTGTTGAATTGTTTTTATCTTCATAGTCATATACCTTAGCAAGATAACAGATAAAGGATTTGGTTAAGATCTTACTTCCAGATGCTGCATTTAAGATGTTGCTACCTAATACACCTCTTATGAAGCTATTAAATAATCCATAATAATCATTTTTGTATAAGTTAAATAAGTCATCTAAAAGTTCTTCACCATTTGCAATTCCGTTAAAGTTCATTTCTCTGTACATGAGCTTAGATGTTTGAATGTTAGTTAAAATGTCATTATCTGTAACATTTGAAAATTGCTTTGAGAAATGAAGTTGTGCAGAGGCTGATTGATTGGCCCATTGAGCTAAAAGAAAAGCATCAATAATTCTAATATCTTTAAATTCAGATCCTTCTTTTTTCTTTTGACGTATCCAATTTTCCTTATTCTGATAACTTATAGTTCTAGGAAAGACCGCTACATAGGTTACATCATGAATATCAACATCTTGAGATAACTTTGATAGCTTTTCTTTTGCTTTAGAAAAGTCCTCATCAAATTTTCTTTTAGGATCTTTGTTGGTACCAATCTCCCATACAGATAGACCTTTTGGTATGTAAGGGTGATTTTGATTGTAACTTACAATTCCATCAAATCCTTTTAAACTAATATCATCACCATATGGAAGATAGAATTTTTCTAAATAGTCTTGACTTGTTGTAGTTGCTATAAGGGTATAGACAAGTTCAGGAATAAGACCTCTACATTTTTGTTGATTATTATCAACATAGCTTTCAATCTTTTCTTTTGTGATTTTTGCAAAGAAAGGAATACCTTGATCCTGAATAGAGGATGTATTGTTTGATAAAGAGTATTTATCATTAGAATCTTCACTAGATCTTTCACTATTGATTCTGCCAAGACTTGATCTTGTATTTGTATCTTCATCCATATTTAGTTTATCTCCTGAGATACCATAAATGAGAGCTGCCTGCTTTTTTAGAAGATCATCTGCTTTTATACTGTAATCAGATGAAAGAGAATTTGAAGAAAATGATTCTTCAATTCTTTTGGCAAAAGCTTTTGAAAGTTGTCTTTTACCGTTGAAAAGATCATTTAATGTGCTTCTTGAGCATTTTAAGATTGAGGCTACCTGACTTACGTTTAGATTTGATTTTTTAGTTAGTTCTTCTTTTAGGAATAGACCAAATAGTTCTTTTGATTTCAATTTTGTGACCTTTGAATATTAGAATTGTGCTGTACAATTATATCGTACAATATAAAATAATATAAATAATTTCTTTGTAATACTGATTACTAAAATATAATATTATTAAAACCAAAATCAAAAAATCATGATATTATTGATTTAGTTAAGATCAATAACGTATTTATTGAAGATGCTGACAT
>OQWM01001932.1_pt1 | contig 14198 bp, 8 predicted proteins | sample 1691531 | NCBI WGS metagenome assembly OQWM01 (sample SAMN03418257, study PRJEB22391) | human gut metagenome | biome: human-gut; feature: organic feature; material: feces | host: Homo sapiens | place: Tanzania | collected 2013-01
ACGGTCGGGGGCGGGGAATACCTCGTCCAGCCGATGCTCCGAGAAAGGAGCAAAGCACCCTGCCGTTTTAGAGGGCAAGGAGCTTTGGTTCCGCTATACCGAAAAAAGTAAGGACATCCTGCGGGGCACAGACGCAACGCTTCATCAGGGTGAGCTGCTGTGTCTGCTGGGCGGCAACGGCGCAGGCAAAACCACACTGATGCAGGTGCTGGCCGGCTTTCGGAAGCCCTATCGGGGCAAGGTGAAGCTGGCAAAGGGTCAGCGGCTGTGTATGCTGCCCCAGAACGCCCGGTCGCTGTTTGTGGCCGATACGGTGGAGAAGGAGCTGCTGGACAGTGCCGAACAGGACAAAGCCAAGGCCGTGCAGATGGCGGAAAAGCTGGAGCTGACGCCCCTGCTGGCGCGGCATCCCTACGACCTGTCCGGCGGCGAGATCCAGCGTCTTGCCGTAGGCAAGCTGCTGCTGCGGGAGGCCACGGTGCTGCTGCTGGACGAGCCCACCAAAGGGCTGGACGCCTATGCCAAGGCGGAGCTGGCGCAGCTGCTGCTGGCACTGTGCCGGGAGGGCGCGTCTATTCTGGTGGTGACCCACGATGTGGAATTCGCCGCCCGGTACGCCACAGGCTGCGCCTTGATGTTTGACGGGCTGCTGCTCTCCGAGGGCGAGCCCCACGACTTCTTTGCCGGAAACCGGTTCTATACCACCGACGCCAACCGTATCGCGGCAGAGCACTTCCCCATGGACATTACCTGTGAGGAGGTGATCGCGTCGTGTCGAAGCTCTTTGTCAGCCGCCGCACCAGAGCCGCCGCGTGGGTGATCCTGCTGGTGCTGCCTGCCCTGATGGCGGCCTTCGGCTATTACCACAGCCACCGCCCCGCGGTCAATCCGGTGGGGTCACGCACCTTCTGGGATTACGTTATCCTCAACTCCGATATTCTGCTGGGACTTTTGTTCCTGCTGGCCTCCGCCATCCCTTTCATACTGGTATTTGATAAGAAGAAGCCCCAGGCTCGCGAGCTGGTGCCGATTGCAGTGATGGCGGCCATTGCCGTGGTAGGCCGCACGGTATTTGAGATCATCCCGCTGCCCAACTTCAAGCCCTGCTCCGCCATCATTATCATCACGGCGGTGGCCTTTGGGCCGGAGGCGGGCTTTCTTACCGGCGCGCTGACCGCCTTTGTCAGCAACTTCATTTTCGGACAGGGGCCGTGGACGCCGTGGCAGATGTTCACCTGGGGCTTGGTAGGCTTTCTGGCGGGAATTCTGAAGAATGCCGGTGTGTTTGCGGAAAAGAACCGCCCCCACTTCACGGCGAAGCTGTGGGACAGGCTGTGTCCGGAGAATACGAACAGGGGCGACCTGCTGCATTTTGTGCGGCAGCTCACCGACCACGCGCCATTGCGGCTATGCCTGTACGGTTTCCTGTCCGGCTTTTTGTACGGCTGGATCATGAACCTGTATTTCATCATCGGCTACGTCAGCCCCATCACCTGGCAGACGGTAGGCGCGGCCTATGTATCCAGCTTCTTCTTTGATTTTTGCCACGGACTGTGTACGTTCCTGGTGCTGTGGGCGCTGGGCGACCCGTGGGTGCGGAAGCTGGAGCGCATCAAGATCAAATTCGGCCTGACGGCGGAGGAGCGGAACTATGTGCTGCCGCCCTCCACATTTGAGATAGCGAGAGAGAACTATGAGTGAACGAAAAACGATCATCAGGACGGTGGGGCTGAAGAAGCACTACACCGTCGGCGGCAACACGGTCCGTGCGCTGGATGGCGTGGACATGTCCGTGCTGCAAGGCGAATTTGTCTGTGTCGCAGGCCGCAGCGGCTCCGGTAAGTCCACCATGCTGAACATGCTGGCGGGCTTGGAGCCGCCCACGGAGGGCGAGATCATTGTCCGAGGCAAGCATCATTTGGAGGCTATGGACGAGGAGCAGCGGACAAGGTTCCGCCGCCGCTATATTGGCTTTGTGTTCCAAAGCTACAACAACCTGCCCCAATACACGGCACTGGAGAATGTGGCGCTGCCGCTGGCCATCCGGGGCGTACCGGAGGATGAACGGAACTGGCTGGCGTGGCAGGCATTGAGCCGCGTGGGACTGCGCGGACACGTAGATCACCGGCCTGCGGAGCTGTCAGGCGGTCAGCAGCAGCGCGTCAGCATCGCCCGTGCCATTATTACGGAGCCCTCCATCGTGCTGGCGGACGAGCCTACCGGAAACCTGGACAGCCGTACCGGTCAGGAGGTCATGGAGCTGCTGTGTGAGATCTTCCGGGAGAGGAACACCACCTTCATCCTCAGCTCCCATGACCCGCAGATGCAGTGTTACACGGATCGTACCGTCTATTTCAGTGACGGAAAGATAGAGACAGAAAATCACCACACCGGAGAGGAGAACGCACAGTGAAAAGAGAAACGGTAAAACGGGTACTGGCCCTGTTGATCTGCGTATGGATGACAGTATCCCTGCTGCCCGCCGTCGCTATGGCGGAAGAAGTCACAGAGGATGTGATAGATGACAGCACCATTGAGGCTTACACGTCTTACGAAAACGGAGAGGATGCCGGCGTCAGCGGGGTCTCGGTTACAGACGAAAAGCCCAACACGGATATCAAGGTCATACCCAGCGACGCCAACGCCCTGATCCTGATGGATACCGGCGCACAGTCCCCCAAAGGCGTTCCCGGTCAGGTGGTGAAGATCGTGCTGCCGCTGGCGGTGAACAAGGAGTATCTGCCCAGCGAGAAATACATGCTGCGCAACATCAACATCTATCCCGATGTGCCTACCGACGCCAGCGTGTCCAACTGGCCCTTTGAGCTGATCTACGCCAGCGATGTGCAGCACTTAAAGGATATGTCCTACAACTCCACGGCGGAGGTGTGGTTCGAGTTCAAGATCAGCGAGTTTGCCAGCAAGGGACGCTACGCCGTGCCCTTTAAGATCAACGCCACTGTGTGGCGGGAGGATGCCGTGAACGGCACTACCATCACCGAGGACGTGACCTTCAAGGTCAGTGCCTATGTGACCGTTACCGACAACGGCAATATGTCCGGCGTTACCACCGCCTTCGGCAGCCTTCAGGTGGCGGGTACCAACGCGGGCGGCTCCTATACCGTGCCTACCGGCACACCCAATCAGACTATCTCCATGCGGATCCCCGTGATCAATGTGGGCGGTACCCTGACCAGCGTGACGGTCTATCCCGTGGTGTCCGCCGCGCTGGACGAGTTCCCCTTCGTGATCGACTCCACCAATTTGGGCAAGTATTTCGACTACTGGGCCAGCGGCGAGGTGAAGTATCTGGACTACACCTTCACGGTGTCGCCCTTTGCCACCTCCGGCAACAAGTCCATTAAATTCAAGGCCAACTATTTCGAGAACAGCGCCCCTGCGGAGGGCTCCTTCTCCACGCAGTTTACCGTGATCGACGGCTATGACGCCTCCGCCATGTCGGTGATGGTGCAGAGCTATAAGCTGTATGTGGACGATACCGAGGTATCCGGCCTGATGGCAGGCGAGGAGACGGAGCTGCGCCTGACCCTGATCAACAATTCCAAGTATGACACGGCCAAGAAGATCATCTCCAGTCTGGTATTCACCAATTCCCCCGGCCTGACGCTGTGCGTAGGCGGCACGGATACCGCCTATGCCGATTCCATCAAGCCGGGCGGTACGACGATCCTGAAATACAAGATCATGGCCAAGCAGGACGCGGAGGTTGGCCCCGCCATGCTGGGCATCAATCTAACCTATGAGACCACCGAGGCGGTGGCCGGTAAGGCGGCGCAGAACATCATGCTGCCGGTCAGCCAGAAGATGGATGTTCTGGCCGGTACGCCGGAGGTGTACGGCACACTCAGCAAGGATAAGGAAGCTACCATCTCCGTGCCGCTGACCAACATGGGCCGCGCCAAGGCTATGAATATCCGGGTGCTGGCCACCGACGGCATGACCGCCTCCACCCCCTGTTATGTGGGTGACCTGCTGGCAGGCGGCTCCACCAGCGCCGATGTAACGGTGGGCTTCTCCAAGATCGGCGCGTTTGTGGGAAAGATGATCCTCCAGTATGAGGATGCCAACGGCGAGACATATTCTCAGGACATCTCCGTGCCGCTGAGCGTGGCGGAAAGCTCTGCGGACAGCAGTGCCGACAGCGCCAACGCAAATAAAGACGGCACAGGCAGCCGCTGGTGGCTGTGGCTGCTGATATTGATCCTTGCGCTTATCCTGATCGGCATTGTGGTCTATGTCATCATCCGCTATAAACGGGGCGAGATCGGGCCCGGTGCCGAAAACACCGCTGCCTTGGACGATTTTGACGACGACTTTGACGCAGACGGCGGCGCACCGGACATCGGGGAGAAGACGCTGTCCTACGACGGAAGCAATAAGGACGGGAATGTATGAAGCCAAAAGACCTGTTTCGCTACGGCTGCACCAACCTGTTCCGGCGAAAGACCCGCACGGCACTGACAGCCCTGTCCATGGCGGTGGGCGTCATGTGTATCGTGGTGCTGATCTCCGTAGGTCTCGGATATGAACAGGCATACCGCGAGAGCATCGAGGCACTGGGCAGCCTGACAAAGATCGATGTGACGCCTGCCACCGGCGATTACGGACGCAAGGCACTGCTGAACGACAAGGCACTGGAGGCGTTCCGAGGCATCGACGGTGTGGAGGCGGTAACGCCGGTCTATCAGCAGTCCGCCTACATCGTGTCCGGCAACTATGTCAACATGGTGCGCGTCTACGGCATCGACATGACCACGGCGGAGCGCTTCATGCTGACGCCGGAGCGGGGCGTTATGGCCGGGGACGGCACGCACCTGCATCCGGAGGTACTGTTCACCGACGATGTGGCCGCCGGACTTGCCAACAAGGCGAAGGACTGGGAGCTGGCGGTGGATGAGAATGGCAACGCCCTGATTGACCTGCTGGAGGTGCCTGTCCGCATGACCTTCGATTCCTCCAGCCTGACTGGCGAGCCGAAGGCCGACACCGACGGACGGGCACTGCCCTCCAGCAACCTGTATACCCTGCGGGTGACGGGCATCTGCTCCACCCTGAATAACAACTTCGCCACCGCCGCGTTCATGTCCTTCGACCGCTTGCAGGAAATGACGCAGGCCAACGCCAATTACATGGGTGCGACAACTCAAACCAAGACGGCGGAGGAAAAGGCCAACGGCCCTACCTACGATCTGGTCTGGGTGAAGGTCAAGAACGTCAACGACGTGCAGCGCATTGTCAAGCTGATCCGGGACACGGGGCTGAACACCTATTCGCTCAATGATATGCTGGAGACGGTGCGGACGCAGTCCCGGCAGATCCAGGGGATGCTGGGCGCGCTGGGAGGTATCGCTGTCCTGATCTCCGCCATCTGCGTGGCAAACACCATGATGATGTCCATTACGGAACGGACGCGGGAGATCGGCGTGCTGAAGGTGCTGGGTACCGTTCGCAGCGACATCTTCAAGATGTTCCTGACGGAAGCGCTGATCGTGGGCGTGATAGGCGGCGCGGCAGGCTTGGTGCTGAGCTTTATCGCCAAGTGGCTGATACCGGTGATCTTCGCGTCCCGTGAGCTGCGGTGCGTGCTGCCCTGGTGGCTGGCGGTCTGCGGCGTGGTGTTTTCCGGCTGCGTGGCCATTGCCGCCGCTTGGATCCCCGCCCGCAAGGCAACGCTGATCAGCCCCAACGAGGCCATCCGCTCTGAGTGAGGTAACGATATGAAAAAGACAACACAAAACGTAAGACGCTCGCTGCGCCGTGTGCTGACGCTGCTGCTGGCACTGGTAATGACCCTTTCTCTGACGGCGCAGGCATTTGGTGCTATCGGAAATTGGCCCGCAACAGGCGATACAATCGTTGACCGCTATATGTACAACAGCGGCACCTTCTACAATGGAGATGCTGAGATAGCACCCAAGTACAGCAATTTTGGTGGCTTTATCAATGTATACGGCGTGCCGAAGGGTTCCGATGCAAGCACCTATGTGATGACGCCGACTTCTATCAATTTTGGTACGCATCTAAATTCAAAAAACAATACCACAGATTTGGAGATGGGCAAGGCCTACGACTTCTCGAAGCCGATTCGGTATCATATCACCTCTGAAAATGGACGGACATTTTTCGCCTACGCCTTCGCTGCGGAGGCAACCAGCAAGGATACTTGGACTGAAGCAGATACACAGGCTCTGTTGGGTATGGCAGGATTGTTTGTAGATACTTACCATCAGCTCTACCTTACGATAGATAAAATCAACGCTTCGAGGACGGAAATCGGCGCCTACCATCCGGCCAACGCGGATATGCTCAGCACGCTGGGCTATTGGCTGGGCATGAGCACGGCGTATTTTGATCTCGACGAAGGCGAAAGCAGCATGAACGGCAATCGCCTCTTTGACTCCTATGAAGCAAAGTGGCGTGGCGGCGGCGAGGAGGCCGTTCAGTTCATGCGGGAATACCTGCAAAGGTATATTGCCAAAAAAGGCTATAGTCAGGTCAGCCCCGCTGCCCTGCGGGTCATCTATGAGCAGCTCGTTCCGGAATATCTTGCCTATGCTGAGCAATGCCGCATCAAGGAGCCGGTCATTGACCGTGTGACCATCGGCGGCTCGGTGGGCAGCATCAATGCCGAAACCCGCACGGTAACGGTGAAGCTGCCGGAGGGCGCAGACCGTTCCCAGTTGACCGTGCAAGTAGAGGTGGGAACCGGGCTGACCGCCAACTCCGTGGCCGGCTCTGTGACCGATGGGATTCTTGCCTATCAGGTAACACCCTATGATCCGGCCTATGGCACAAAGTACGGTGCTTTAGGTGTCACATGGCGTATCATCATCGAAACGGGCACGCCGGACAATCTGGTTACCTCCTTCGCCGTCACCACGGGTGGTGTAACACGCCATGGCAAAATTGACGAGGCTAACAAGACGATCTCCCTGAATCTGCCGGGGAGCACCGACCTGAGTGCTATTACGCCGGTCATTACCCATACCGGTACGGAGGTCAAAATCAACGGGGAATCTTTTGATGGCAGCGGTTCTTTCGATTTTACTAATTCTGAGATATCGCCCCTGACGTTGACGGTGACCAACAGCAATTTTAAACTGCACACCGACTACAAGGTGACCATCACAGCCAGAAAGTCCCCGGAGAATCACATCACCTCCTATAAGCTGGGTGACGCAGAGGGCGTGATCAATGGCGACAGCATTGCCATCACCATCCCTTACGCCATGGATCTGGCGGCTGTAAAGCCGGAGATCACCCTTTCCGAGTTTGCGGCACTCGTCGCGCCTGATACGCTGAAGGTGGGCGGCAATACCTACACCGTCACCTCAGAGGACGGCAGCAAACGCACCTACACCGTGACCATTACCCGCACCCCGGTGGCAACAGGCAGGCAGATCCTGTCTTTCACCTACGGCGCGGTGGCAGGCACGATCGATCAGGTGAATGGTACGATCTCACTGGTGCTGCCCGCTGGTACCGGCACCACCTTTGCACCGACCATCCGTGTATCGGATTTCGCCACGGTCACACCGGCCTCCGGTGAGGCGCGGGATTTCAGCAAGCCGGTAAAATACAAGGTCACAGCGCAGAACGGCTCCACCAACATCTATACCGTCACTGTAACGGTTTCTCAGGAGCAAGCAGAGAATCCTTACAAGGCGAAGATGAAGTCCCTGGTCAGCAAGATCAACCAGCGGTACAGCCTGACAACGGCAGGCGCGTGGGAAGACTGGGAATGGATGAACCTGGGCTTCTACCAGAAGAAGCTGGGTAATCTTGACGACGACTTCTCCATCGCGGAGTGCATCAAGCGGCTGGACACCACCACCAATGTGGCTATGACCAACATTGACCGTAAGATCATGACCCTGACTGCCCGCGGCATCGACTGCTCCAAGCTGTCCAAGTACAACAACGGTGAACCCTTCATTGACGCCAAGGGCAATAAGGTAGACGACCTTGCCGCAGTCCTCTATAACTACAGCGGCGGATATACCATCAACGGTCCCATTTTTGCCCTAAACGCCCTGGATATGGGCAACTATACTATCCCTGAAAACGCCGTGTGGACGCGGGAAAAGCTGCTGGAGACGATCCTGAACCACAAGTACCTGTCGGATGGCTTTGGCTTGGATATGGTCACCATGCTGATGCAGTCTATCGCGCCCTATCAGAACGATCCAGTGTACGGCGAGCGGGTCAAGGCTAAGCTGTGGGAGGGCTTTGACATTGTTATGAACAGCTTTGGCACCGACCCCTTTGACAACCCCTTCGGCGTTCAGTGGGGCGGCGTGTATACCTCTGAGGGCGCGTCCCAGATCATCTGCGCTCTTTCCGCTATGGGCGTTGACGTCCACACGGATGTGCGCCTCAATAACGGAAAGGACAGCGTACTGACCGCGTTCCTCAACTACGCCGACTTTGACGAGGGCTATTTTGCCCACAGCAACACGACGCCCAAGAACGCCATGGCCACCTATCAGGGCTGCTACGCCACCCAGTGGTATCTGGGCTTCCTGGAGGGCGGCGGCGCGGGACATCCCTATTCCCTGTATTACCAACGCTTCGATTTCTCCCGTAAGCTGTCCACCGAGGCGGACATTACCTCCTTTACATTGGAGGGCAAGCAGGGCATGTTTACCACGGAGGGCGGAGACAACATCATCACCGTGACCCTGCCTGCCGGTACGCCGCTGAACGATATGCACCCGCAGCTTCAGCTGTCTGACTATGCCACGATCCTTGCACCGGATCTTACCGGCGGCATCACCTTTGTGAAGGATACCAAGACCGCCTTCACCGTGCAGGCGGAGGACGGCAAGACCACCAAGACCTATTATGTGGTAGTCAAGCTCTCGGATAAAGAAAAGCCCTCCGGCGCGGAGATCTACACCGATACCATTATGCTGAAGGACGCCAATATCCTGCGGGATCTGGATATTCTGGGCAAGAATATCACCACTGGCGTGGACAGCACGGATATTGAGCTGCTGCTTGACGCAGGAAAAGACACCTCAAATCTGATGATCTACGCCCGCCTCTCCTATGGAGCCGCCGCCTCGCCGGCACTGGACGGGAAGAAGGGCATGAACCTGTCGGATTGGACGACCTTCACCATCACTTCCGGCGACGGGACGAATACCCGGACGTACCGCATCAAGGCCACGGCACGGACGCAGGCGTCTATCTCCGCCTTCAGCCTTACCATCGGCGGCACGGTCTATGAGGGCGTTATTGACAACAAGTCCAACACCATTACCGTGTCCGGTGTGGATGACAGCAATCTGTCAAGCACCTCCTTCACCCCGGATGTGACGCTTGGGCCGGAGACGCTGGTCTGCTCTCCCGCCCCCGGTCTGGCGCAGGACTTCTCCCGCACGGTGCAGTACATCGTTGCGGGCAATGAAAAGGTGCTGTCCCGCACCTACACCGTCTCCGTGCTGAATAAGGCGGGTCAACTCATCTCCGGCAGCGGCGGTGGCGGCAGCGATCCTGTAACGCCGGCCACCGGCGCGAAGATCACGGCCTTTTCCGTGCTGGGTGTGGACGGCGTCATTGACCAGAGCGCAGGCACCATCACCGTAACGCTGCCTGCCGGAACGAACGTGACGGCGGTAGCCCCCTCCGTTACAGTGACGGCGGGCGCGGTGGTCAGCCCTGTGCCCGGTGAGGTGGTGAACCTGACCGTTCCAGTGGTCTACACCGTGACGCTGGGCGAGGAAACCAGCCGCTATACCGTCACCGTGACCTTCGAGCGCAGCGTTTCCCAGCAGCTTTGGGACGAGCTGGGCAACAACTCGGATGTGGCGGATCACCAGACCAGCCACACCAAGCGGGATTGGAGCTGAGTGCCATGAGGAAAAGAAAAACTGTATTTCTATTGCTGGCATGCCTGCTGCTGACGCTGGCGGCGGGCTGCGGGAAAGCACCCAAGCAGCCGCAGGAGCGCAGCAAGTGGGACATCCTTTCCGCCAAGTGCGGCGAAGCGGACTGTACCGTGTCCGTCACTAAGAATTGGGGCGGACAGGAAACTGGACTGAGCTGTGTCGTGACCATTCCCCGCAGCGAGGGCATGGACGTGACCGCCGTCCCGCTGACGCTCCAGTTATCCGAGGGCGCGACGCTGGACGAGACTGAGCCGTGCATCGTATCCATTGACGGTATGTCGCTGGTGGTGGATCTGACGGTTAGCAATCCCTGCATCACCGTGCAGAACGAGGGCTATACCCGCACCTACCATCTGCGGCTCAAGGAGGCGATGGGATGAAGCGTATAGTATGCTTGCTGATCGCCGCGCTGAGCGTAAGCCTGCTGCTGGGCGGCTGCGGCCAAAACAGTGACCCGCTGGCTATCCGGGAGTTTATCATCGGCGACAGCATCGGCACGGTGGAGCAGCGGGGCAGCGGAAAGGATGCGGAATATGTGATCTGCATCACACTGCCGATAGAAACGGATTTCCAGAACTGCACAGCCAACATTACGCTGGCGGACGGCGCGTCCGTCAATGGCGATAGTCCCTGCCTGAAGGCAGATTTGGGCGGTCGCATGGTGCTGGATCTGACGCTGGAACATCGGGATCTGATTATAGAGAATGGGTCAAGCAGCCGTTCCTACGGCTTTGAAATAGCGCTGAGCCAATGAACAGGCTCATGGGTTAGTGGAAGGAGTGATACGCAGGGCTAAAGCGAGAACCTGACGCATGTGGAACAAAAACAACATTTAGTAAAGGAGAAACAACATGAAAATGACGAAGAAGATCACCGCATTGTTGTTGGCTCTCGTTATGGCGCTGTCTCTCAGCACCATGGCGTTTGCCAACGGCACCACGACGACCACGACCGGGAAAGTAACCCGCACGACCGTCAATTCCATTGACGCCGTGTCCTCCGTCACCATTGGCGGCACCACCGCCTATTATGAGAAGGACAGCAATACCGGCGACCAGATCTATATCCGCGCCATGGTGGCCGGCGGCACCGAGAATGGCCTGAAGAGCACCAACGTGGTGATCAACCTGAGCAATGCCGGCGCCACCATCAACGGCGACCTTTCCTTCACGGGTGCGGGCAATGTCCGCACGGCGACGAATGTGAACCTGCTCAACAAGGTCTATACCGTGATCATCAGCACCTCCGAGGGCGGCGTCACGACCAGCAAGACCTATAAGCTGGCTGCCGGCTTGCCCAATGGTGTTGTTGCCATTGCCCCCAACGACCCTCTGCGCATTTCCACACTGGAGTTCGGTGATGTGGGGGCTATGTTCACTGGAACCAACGCGCAGAATCCCCTCATGGGCAATACCGTGTCGAACACGGATAGCAAGTGGACCTTCGTAAGCTACAAAGCCGCTGCCACCATGGCCAGTATTATTAGCGATAGGACTGCGGTTTCTGCCTTCATCGAAGTACCTACCGGAAGCACTGCTTCTGGCGGATGCCTGGGTGAAACGACTGTAAGCGGTGAGGCTGAAGTTACGCTGAATCTCAGTGATGGCGCTCCCTTTGTGAATGTGACAAAAGGTAGCGAGACCCGTAAGTACTATGTTTTTGCCACCGATCCCGGCACTTTCACTGTGAAGTATGGTATCGACTTTACCGAGGCTTTGGCTGATTCCCATTATACCGGCACCGTAAAGACTGCGGTGGATACTCTGAATACGCAGGCCAAGGAATTCTTCGGTATTACCGATGGCCACGCTTATGGTGAGCGTGTTGTTAATTCCGGCGAGACTGTGATGGATATCATGCACAAGTTTGCTGTCAAGTACAGCTATACTTCCGAGGTCCCCGAGGGCTGCACCTATATGGCGACGCTGAACGGCATCGGTGAGTTTACTTTTGGGCAGTACTCCGGCTGGATGTATACTGATGGCCCCACTTGGGTCAGCGGTGCAGCTGACTTTACCAAGTGGAACACTCCCGCTGTGGGTGGCGCCAGCTATACCCTGAGTGCGGGTGACGAGATCTGCTGGTTCATTTGCTGCGACTATAGGCATCATCCCTGGGGCTGATGCACAGGTAGAAGATAAAAAATGAGCAGTAAGGAGGGCGGGGCTTTCCGCCCCGCTCTCCCTACATTAGAACTGGAGAATGTTTATGAATAAATTGAAGCGCATATTGATTCTCGGCCTGATAGCCATTTTGTGCTTCAGTGTGATCCCGACAACGGTTGCCTATGCGGACTCTCAGCCGTTTTCCATCACAGGAAGTGACGGAACTGCTTATACTCCGGTCAAGACGGACATCAAATATGATCCTGTTGGCGAGATATATCCTACTGTATATTGCCTGTGGGTTCCCGAAGATGTTGCGACCCTGACGATTCGGGCATCGGACATCTATACAACATTACAGTGCGCCTGTAATAAAGGCGGTACTTCCACGACAGAGAACGGCGAAATAGTACTTTCTCTATCCACGAATAACCACACAAAGCGATGCTTATCTACAAAATTAAAAAATATCTCTGGCGTAGGTAAGTATATTGATTCCAGCACGGATGTTACTCATTTGATGCTCGTGAAGCTATATGACGACCAAGCCACGGATATTAGCTACATTCTTATCCAAGCTGGTGGTTCTGCCCCAACGGAAGATACAACGCCTCCGGAACTCAGTTTGGTTGCAGACGGTGTGCAGCGCACAGGAGAAACAACAGCTACCGTTAAATTTACCTCCAGCGAGGCCGGTACAGCTTACTATTCTCTTGTTTCTGCTGACGCTGTGGACACATCCGCCGCTGGTACGGCAATGGTCAGCGGCGAGAATACGCTGAATATTACCGGACTGACCGCCGATGCGGCAACAGTCTATATCAAGGCGAAAGATAGTTCGGGTAATATTAGCGTATCCACGTTGGAAGCTGCGGTTCCGGCCTATGAAACCACTTATGAGATTTATCTGGGCCTTTGGAGCCATGCACAATATTACGATTTGGGCTATCGGGTCGCCAGTGTGACCGTGGACGGGAGACCTCTTAGCATGAGCGGAATAAGTGAGGTCGAATGCAGCGGCGTAAAGGCGGGACAAACGGTCAAGGTCACGCTTTACATTCCGGAGGCCGGTAAGGAGCTGGCGTCGGTTTCCCTGATCACGAATGACGGAAATAAAACGCCGATCAACGTAACCGTTGACGGCACGGAGAACAGCTTCACCTTTACCATGCCGGCGGCCAATGTGCGCACGGCGATCGGTGAAAGATTTACCCTCAAGGATTCTTCGATTGTGCGGTATAGTCTGAAATCGGGTGTTTCCCTGCTGTACAGCAATGTTGGAGATATCGAATCGAACCGTCAAGGCACAGTGATCTTCACTGATTCCAACGGAGTAACGCTGATGCAGGCACAGCCCGGTCAGCAGGTAACTGTGACTGCGCAGCCGGTGCCGTATACGGCAGGCGATGTGTTCCATCGGAAATTTGTGTGTTGGAAAGACATTGAGGGCATCAAGGTCAGTGCCGAGGATCAGCTGAAACCGTCCTTCACGTTTGAGATGCCAGCAAATGATGTCTATTTGTTTGCGGAAATCAATAATGTCGGCACAGAGGTCACATGGAAAACAAATCCTTTGGACGTGACAAATGTCCAACTGAAAGGACTTAGCAGTAACGACAGTCCGTTTGTCTTTGCTGACGGTGCCACACTGAGTGCTATTCCGTTAGGTGAGGACTGGTGGTACCGGTACGAATTCACCGGCTGGACGGTGGAGCGTGATGGAACGACATTGCCGGACTCCGAAGTGAGCACTTCGCTAGTCAACTCCAGCCGCCCGAAGGGGTCGTTCGGCTATGCGACAAAAGTGGAGTTCAAGGCAAGCGGCGAGAAAATGGCCGTCACGGCCAACTTCCGTGAGCGTGCTTTTGCCAGCGTTACCGCTGCAGCGGATGCTGCCATGGGCAGCGCCACCGTTACCGTGGGTGAGAACACCGGCACCTCTCAATATCCCGTTTACGAGGGCCAGAGCGTCATTCTCACTGCTGCCCCCGGCGCGCGCTACACGCTGACCGGCTGGGAGGTCAAGGCGGCTGGCTCCGACACGCTGATCAAGGTAACGACAGACGCGGAGGATGCCAACAAGGCCACCTTCACCATGCCTGCCACCGGCAAGGCCATCACCGCAAAGGCGATCTTTGAAGTCGATCCCGACAAGGCCAGCCCCGCCTGCGTGCTGGAA
>OQWM01001937.1_pt1 | contig 14177 bp, 9 predicted proteins | sample 1691531 | NCBI WGS metagenome assembly OQWM01 (sample SAMN03418257, study PRJEB22391) | human gut metagenome | biome: human-gut; feature: organic feature; material: feces | host: Homo sapiens | place: Tanzania | collected 2013-01
TCCAAGCCTTTACGTAACTTAATTACATTTGCCATAACTACATTAAAAATATTATATTTAAAACTGATTTTCTGGTTTTATTTTGTGAAAACATTCAAATTATGCTGCAAAAATAGCAAAAAAAAGTAAGACGAGGAAGAAAAATCACTAAATTATTTGATAATGTAACAAAAAAGCAGTAAATTTGTGCCTAAATTTCAATACAGATTCAGATTGCAAGCGTGTTTTGACAAACACAGATTGCAAATTAACGGCAAATGCCCATTGCAAATTAACATTAAATATTCATAAGACTCTGAAACGATTTAAACATATCATCAGCTGTATCATCTGGACTATCTTCGCCCTTTATGTGATACTCATCGTACTGTTGCATCTGCCACCAGTACAGACCTTCCTCGGCTCTACCGTAGCCACTGCCCTCGCCCAGAAATTCGGAACAGAAGTGAGCGTGGGAAAAATCAACCTGGGTTTCTTCAACCGAATCATCATCGACGATGTGAGAATGCTCGACCAGAAAGGCGACAGCATGATCTATGCTTCACGACTCTCGGCAAAGGTGGACCTGCTGCCGCTGAAAGACGGAAAAATCTCGGTTTCATCGGCACAGCTCTTCGGGCTGAGAGCCAACATCTACAAGCAGAATTCCAAGAGCGACATGAACATCCAGTTCATGCTCGATTCGCTCGCCTCGAAGGATACCACCCAGCACAAGCCACTCGACCTGCGCATCGGAAGCGTCATCATCCGCCACGGATCCATCGCCTACAACCAGCGCGACATCGCATCGGCTGCAGGAGTATTCTCGCCTCAACACATCGGCATCAGAAATCTCTCGGCACACATCGCACTGCATCATCTCACAGATAATGATATACATCTATCCATCAAGAAGATAGCCTTCACCGATAAATCAGGACTTCAAGTAAAGAATCTGCGATTCAAGGTGAATGCAGACAAGCATCAGGCGCGCCTGAGCGACTTCCAGCTGGAACTCCCGAAGAGCCACCTGCTGCTGGAAGACCTCATCGCCACCTACCGCACAGACGGGAAGGGAAAGCTCATCAGCGAAACGCTGCAGTTTGAGGGCGGCATCAAGCCATCGCTCATCACCCTATCGGATGTCGCCTGCTTCGCTCCTTTCCTCAGAAAATGGAACGATGCCCTCTACATCGACACCCACTTCTCGGGCACCAGTACATCGGCACGCATCCACCAGCTCCACTTCAAGACCCAGAGCGGAAGCATCCTGCTCAAGGCGAACGCCAAGGCAAGCGACTGGAAGCGGAAGCTGCACTGGCTCGCCAACATAGAGACCCTGCAGGTTTCTGACGAGGGCGTGGAGCAGCTAGCCGCCAACCTGGGCAGCAAAGTGAAGATTCCGAAAGAGGTGCTCCGACTGGGCAACATATATTATAAAGGTATAGCCAGCGGAAAGGGCAAGGAGCAGATAGGAACCAAGGGCGTACTGCGCACCGACGCAGGAAACGTGGAGATAGACGCCCACCAGAACGGCAAGCAGCTCTACGCCAAGGTGGACACCAAGGGCATCAACCTGGGCAAGATACTCGACAACGCCAAACTGGGCATCATCGCCGCACACATCACCGCACAGGGCACCAAGGAACATCTTGTGGCAAAGGGAGAGATTCCGCTGTTCGACTTCAACAACTACCGATTCAGCAACATCAGGCTGGACGGCAGCTACAACAAGGGACTCATCGACGGACTCGCATCCATCGCCGACCCGAATATCAACCTGCAGGTGGCGGGTAAGTACTCCATCCCGAAGAAGCAGTATGAAGCCCAGCTCAACCTGGCGCATCTGCAACCTACCGTACTGGGCGTGAAGATGGCAGACAACACCTACACCCTGAACGACATCAGGGTGAGCGCCAAGAACGAAGGAGCAGACAGCTATCTGGACCTGGAAGCACCATTCGCCAACATCCACGTAAAGGGACAGTACGACTACGGCACCCTGGTTCAGACCATGACCAACATGCTGGCAAGCAAGCTGCCTACCCTGCCTGGCATCGGCAAGACCAGCAACAAGACAAGGAACAACTTCAGCATAGAGGCAGAAATAGCCTCTACCGAAATACTGCAGAGAATGCTGGGCGTGCCGCTCGACATTCAGCAGCCGGTGGTGATAGACGGAAACATCTCCGACCTAGACCGCTCGGTAAACCTCACGGCACAGTTGCCTGCCTTCAGCTACAACGGCAGCGACTACAGCGGCGGAGCCCTGCAGATGAATACCGAGGGCGATACGCTGAAGGTGGATGCGCGCATCAAGACGGGAGCAGCGGGCAGCACAAGCCCTACACTGCATGTAAAGGCAGCGGCAGCCGACAACACCCTGATGGCATCGCTGGGTTACAACAACCACTCCAAGAGCCTGCCTATCCACGGGGCGCTGAATGCCGAGGCGCAGTTCTACAAGAATACGGACAACGTATCTACCGCCCACGTAGATATCAAGCCATCGGTAATCCATATCGGAGAAAAGCCTTGGAAGGTGCACCCAGCTGACATCACCTACAGCAAGAACCACCTGGAGATAGAGAACTTCGAGGTAAGCCACGGCGACCAGCATGTGGCGGTGAACGGACTCGCCACCCCGAACAAGGAAGATTCCATCGTGGCGCAGCTGAAGGATGTGGATGTGGAGTATATCCTGAACCTCGTAAACTTCCACTCGGTGGATTTCTCAGGAAAGGCTTCAGGCAAGGCGATCGTGAAGAGCATCTTCAATGATCCTGACGCCTACGCCAAGCTCGACATCAAGGACTTCGAGTTCGAACACGGTCCGATGGGAATACTTCATGCCAACGTAAGCTTCAACAAGGAACTGAGCCAGATTGACATCAACGCCGTGGCAGACGAGGGCGAGGAGCACCAGACGCTCATAGACGGATATGTATCGCCAAAGCGCAACTACATAGACCTGGGCATCGAGGCGCAGGGCACGAACATGAAATTCATGGAGAGCTTCTGCGGCAGTTTCATGGACGACATCCAGGCAAGGGCGAAAGGAAAGGTGAATCTGGTGGGCGACCTGAGCGACATCAACCTGGTGGGCGACCTCTACGCCACCGGCAAGATGCACATGAAGCAGCTGGGCACCGAGTACAGTTTCAAGAACCTGCATGCCCACGCCATTCCGGATGACATCCTGCTGAACAATGATACCATCTTCGACCGCAACCACAACATGGCGCTCGTAAGCGGCGGTATCCATCACAAGCACCTCACCCGACTGAGCTACGACCTCACACTGAAGGCGCACAACTTCCTGGGCTACGACACCCATGAGTTTGGCGACAACACCTTCTACGGTACCGTCTATGCCACCGGCGAGGTGGGCATCCACGGCAAGAGCGGCGAAACCATCATCGACATCGATGCAGAACCGGGACCTGGAAGCATCTTCGTATATAACGTGGCGAGCCCTGATGCCATCAGCGACAAGAGCTTCATCCACTGGCACGACATCGCTCCGGAACTGACCGACAGTCTGAAGCTGCAGAAGAAGGATACTGACGACGACATCGACTTCTCATCAGACATGCGCATCAACTTCCTGGTGAATGCCACCCCGAACCTGACGCTGAAGCTGATGATGGACCCTCAGAGCGGCGACTACATCACGCTGAACGGTAATGGCGTACTAAGAGCCAACTGGTTTAACAAGGGCTCCTTCGACATGTTCGGCAACTATGTGGTGGACCACGGAGTGTATAAGCTCACGATACAGAATGTAATCAAGAAAGACTTCGAGTTCATGCCGGGCGGAACCATCGCCTTCGGTGGTAATCCATACAATGCGCCACTGAATCTGCAGGCGAAATATACGGTGAACGGTGTTCCGCTGAGCGACCTGAGCATCGGCCGTTCGTTCAGCAGCAACAACATCCGAGTAGATTGCCTGATGAACATCACGGGCACCCCTCAATCGCCGAGCGTAGATTTCTCAATGGACCTGCCTACGGTGAACTCGGATGCCAAGCAGATGATCTACTCAGTCATCAATTCGCAGGAAGAGATGAACCAGCAGGTGCTCTATCTGCTCGCCATCGGACGATTCTATGCGCAGACCAAGAACAACCAGAGCAGCGAGGATGCCGACCAGCAGAGTCAGACCTCACTGGCGATGCAGAGTTTCCTGAGCGGAACGATTTCGCAGCAGCTCAACACCGTATTATCGAATGTGGTAAAGAGCAACAACTGGAATTTCGGTGCCAACATCTCTACGGGCGATGAAGGCTTCAACAATGCAGAGTACGAAGGAATCCTGAGCGGAAGGCTGCTCAACAATCGCCTGTTGTTCAATGGTCAGTTTGGCTATCGCGACAATGCGAATGCCACGCAGAGTTTCATCGGCGACTTCGATCTCCGTTATCTCATCTTCCCGAACGGCAATCTCGCCGTGCGCATGTATAACCAGACCAACGACCGCTATTTCACCCGAAACAGCCTCAACACGCAAGGTCTCGGTCTAATCATGAAAAAGGATTTCAACGGCTGGCGCGACCTCTTCGGAATCAAGAAGAAGAAGAAAGAGGTGAAGAAGAAAAGCGGGAGCAAGAAAGCCATCCGAAAAGAAAACAAATAATCATAAAAAATAAATCCGCAGGAGCTAAGTTATGCTCTCTGCGGATTTTTTGTATGGAGAAAAGTTTCGCGGAAGATGAGGGATTCAAACCCCCGATACCCGGAAGAGGGTATACCGGATTTCGAGTCCAGCGCATTCGGTCACTCTGCCAATCTTCCTTTGTCTGAAATGCGAATGCAAAAGTACTACTTTTCAAGCATCCGACAAAAAATCAGACGAAAATTTTAACTAAATTAATGTTTAGGCTGGCAGATTTTACCAACCTAAACATTTCGTTATTTTACAACTGCTGCAAATATCTGTCTGCCTCGATAGCAGCCTTGGCACCAGAGCCGGCTGCAACAATGCCCTGACGATAAACCGGGTCGGCAACATCACCGGCAGCAAAGATGCCAGGAAGATTGGTACTCGCAGTACCAGGAACCACCTTGATGAATCCCTGCTCATCCAAATCGATGAAATCCTTGAAGAGATCCGTGTTAGGCTTATGGCCGATAGCCAGGAAGAAACCATCGATGGCAATATCAAACTTCTCCTCGTTGGCCTCACCCATGTGGCGAACCAGATGAACACCCTCTACTCCATTCTCTCCAAACAAGCCGAGCGTATTGGTCTCGAAAAGAATCTCGATATTCTCCTTCTCCTTCACACGCTTCTGCATGATTTCAGAAGCACGGAGATAAGGTTTGCGCACAATCATATACACCTTCTTGGCAAGACCAGAGAGATACATCGCCTCCTCGCAGGCAGTATCACCACCACCCACTACGGCAACCGTACGCTTGCGATAGAAGAAACCGTCGCAGGTTGCACAGGCAGAAACGCCCTGTCCACGATATTTCTCCTCATCAGCCAGACCGAGGTACTTGGCAGAAGCACCTGTAGCGATAATCACGGTATCAGCCTCAATCTCGTTGCCACGCTCATCGGTAAGATGATAAGGGCGGGAAGAGAAATCTACCTTGGAAATGCTTCCGTCGCGCAGATCAGCACCGAAGCGGGCTGCCTGCTCCTTCATATCCATCATCATCTGGGTGCCATCCACACCATTAGGATAGCCTGGGAAGTTTTCTACCTCTGTGGTAATGGTAAGCTGGCCGCCTGGCTGCATACCAGAATACAATACAGGATTGAGACCAGCTCTACCTGCATAAATGGCAGCTGTATATCCCGCAGGACCGCTACCTATAATCAAAGTCTTTACTTTTTCCATTATATTATTATTGTTGTTTTATTATGATTTTGTGATGATCTTGAGAGATTTATCGGATACCCACAATCTTATGCATCTGGAGTGAAAGCTGCCATTCCGGATGCCGCTTCACATAGTCGATGCAGCCGGAGAGGATAAAGCGGTTGCGGGCATCATTGCCCACATCGCAAGGCTGCAGATACTGATAGGTGGCTTCTAATCCATAATTGCTTACTTCGTGGGCGCCGTCAAAGACCAGTTTCAACTCATCCACCTTCTTCAAGGCGAGTTCGCCACCCTCCGTGAAGTCCAACTTAGGCGAACAGGTAATCCAGTCGATGCCCTCAGGAACCACGTGGGTGCCGTTGGTTTCCATCGAAAGATAATATCCCTGCTGATGCAGGAGATGGATGAGTTCCGCATCCACCTGCAGGGTTGGTTCGCCACCGGTAAGAACGATGAAGCGGCAATCGCCGCCCTTCTCCTGGCACGCAGCCAGAATGTCCTCGGCGCTCATCTCCTTATATCCCTTGAAATCGGTATCGCAGAAAGGACATTTCAGATTGCAGCCGCTCATACGAACAAACACGGCTGGCCTGCCCGACCATCTTCCTTCTCCCTGAAGGGAATAGAATATCTCGTTTACTTTATACATTTTTCCTTAATATTAAAAAGCTTTTGCCCTTACAGGGCGCATTGCTGATTGCGACTCTACCCAGGGCGATGCCCTGGGCTAGGAGCTTTTGGGCCTTCAGCCCGTTCTTGAACCACTTGAGAAAGCACTTGCCGAAGAACTTGAGAAAGTACAACAAATTACCAGCTCCGATTTTAAGGAACCAGATGCTCGATTCCTCTGATTTTCTCTTCGTCAACCACCACGGCAGTATTGCCGAAGCTCTCCTGCACCGTAGCCTTATAGCACTCCGGGAAGAGATTCACGAGCCATCTTCCTATATTCTCGGCGGTAGGATTGAAATCAAACACCTCGTTGAGATTGGCGTGATCCATCTTGCCATGCACCGCTTTCTTGACATGGGTGAAATCGATAACCATACCATCCTGGTTCAACTCTCTGCCCACGAAAAAGAGTTCTATCTGCCAGTTGTGACCATGCAGACTGCTGCACTTACTCTCGTAACTGAGGGTAAGCGAATGGGCTGCTGATATTTCTAATTTCTTTGAAATGAAGTAAATCATCTGTTATTTCTTGTCTTATTTCTTGTCGTTTTACTTTGCAAAGATACATTAATTCATTTAGAATACAAAATAAAAGCGAAAGTTTTTTTCTTTCTTAAAGAATTTATTGCTATCTTTGCACCCATAAAAGGAATGAGGGCGATTGACGCATCCCATGACGCATCTGATAATAACAAAAAAGACGCATCTGATAATAACAAAAAATAAGATAATGAATACAATTAAGAAAATTGTACTTACAGGTGGTCCTTGCGCAGGTAAAACCACTGCGCTGGTAAAAATAATCGACCACTTCTCTGGCCTTGGATACAAGGTGTTTACGATTCCTGAGGTTCCTACCATGTTCACCCAGGCAGGTATGAACTATCTCACCAAAAACGAGAAGTTCTTCTTCGAGGGAGAAAAAGCTACCTTCCTGACTCAGATCGGACTGGAAGAAAGCTTCACCAAAATGGCGGAAACCATCGACAAGCCGGTCATCATCGTCTGCGACCGTGGCACGATGGATATCTCCACCTATCTGACAGAAGACTTCTGGAACCGCATCATCTCCGAGCAGGGATACACCAACACCCAGCTGCGTGAACGCTACGATGCCGTACTGCATCTGGTTTCTGCCGCAGATGGCGCTGAACAATTCTACACCACAGCCAACAACGCCCAGCGCGTGGAAAAGGCTGACGAAAAGGGATTGCAGATAGCCAGGGAACTGGACAAGAGAATCGTTTCCGCCTGGAAGGGTCACCCACATCTGAGAGTAATCAACAACCACGAGGACTTCAACAACAAGCTGAACCGTGTGCTCAAGGAGATCAGCAATGTGCTGGGAATTCCACAACCTATCGAGGAGGAAAGAAAGTATATCGTGAAACTGACCGGCGAAGTTCCTAATGCCATTGACAGCGATATCGTTCAGACCTATCTTTCGGGAGAACCAGGCAGCGAGATCCGTCTCCGTCGCCGCGGATTCGAAGGTGGCAAGTACGTATATGTTCACACCACCAAGAAGCGCGTAGCCGACAACGAACAGATTGAGACCGAGCGACAGATCAGTGCTAATCTCTACGAGAATATGCTGCAGCAGGCAGACCCTTACCGTGCCACCATCCGCAAGCACCGCAAGAGCTTTATCTGGAAAGGTCAGTACTTCGAGCTGGATTCATTCTCAGAGCCAGTAAAAGACCTGATGATCCTGGAAACCAAAGGCATCGCAAAACGCGAGAGCGTGAAGTTCCCTCCTTTCATCCAGGTGCTCGAAGACATCACCGGCAATACACATTATTACAATTACAACATCGCTCTGAAGCGATAATAAAAAAGAAGCTTATGAAATTTATCGGTATTATTCCAGCAAGATACGCTTCAACGCGTTTCCCTGGCAAGCCTCTTGCCATGCTTGGTGGCAAGCCTGTTATTCAGCATGTATATGAAAAGGTGGCTGCTGTTTTAGAAGAAGCATACGTGGCTACTGACGATGAGCGCATATTCAATGCCGTGGAAGCTTTTGGCGGTAAGGCGGTAATGACCCGTACTGACCACAAGAGCGGAACCGACCGTATAGAGGAAGCCATCGAGAAGATAGGCGGCGACTGGGATGTCATCGTCAACGTACAGGGCGATGAACCTTTCGTGGCAAAAAGCCAGCTGGAAACCATCTGCCATTGCTTCGATGACCCAACCACCCAGATTGCTACCTTGGGCAAGGCTTTCACCACGATGGAGGCAGTAGAGAATCCAAACAGTCCAAAAATCGCCGTGAGCAACCAGGGCTTCGCTCTCTACTTCTCCCGCAGCGTCATCCCATACGTACGTGGCAAGGAGCGCGAGGAGTGGCTCCAGCATTTCCCTTACCTCAAGCACCTGGGCATCTACGCTTACCGCAAGGAAGTGCTCAAAGAGGTAACCCAGCTGCCACAAAGTTCTCTCGAAATTGCAGAAAGCCTGGAACAGCTGCGCTGGTTGCAGAACGGATACAAGATCAAGGTGGGAACCACAGACGTTGAGACCGTGGGAATCGATACCCCGGAAGATCTCCAGCGCGCTGAGGAGTTTCTGAAAGAAGGACATTAAAAGAAACTTCAAGGTTAGATTTTCAAGGCAGGTGGAATAAATTATAGCAAAGAAAGATTCAGAAGATGAAGATTCAGGAATATAGAATATGAACAAGATAGAAACGATAGTCAGAAACTATATCGTGCGCCACGGAATGTGGAAGCACGACGGTTCTTATATTGTTGCCCTCTCGGGAGGAGCAGACAGTGTGGCTCTGCTCCTGATTCTCAAGAACCTGGGGATGCCCATCCATGCAGCCCACTGCAACTTCCACCTGCGTGGCGAAGAAAGCGAGCGCGACGAACAATTCTGCGTAGATCTCTGTGAGCGTGAAGGCATCTGCCTGCATCGCATCCACTTCGATACCCTCACCTATGCCGAGAAGCACAAGGTGAGTATCGAGATGGCTGCCAGGGATCTGCGCTACCGCTATTTCGCACAACTCGCCCGAGACATCGAAGCCGACGGCATCTGCGTGGCGCACCACAGAGATGACAACGTGGAAACGCTCCTACTCAATCTGCTGAGAGGTTCGGGGGTGGATGGACTCGCTGCCATCGCTCCCAAAAACGGAAACATCCTGCGCCCCCTACTCTGCATCAGTCGTCAGGACATCCTCGACTATCTCGCGGAAAAGGGACAAGACTACGTCACCGACTCCACCAACCTGGAGGATGATGCCCTGCGCAACAAGATTCGCCATCACGTGATTCCGCTGTTGGAAACGCTGAACCCTGCTGCCAGGGAGAACATCGCCCAATCGGCCAGATACCTCCGACAGGCTAAGATGATGCTCGATGATGCTGTGGGCGTACCATCGCAGCCCGATGATTCCAGCAATACCATAACCATCGGCAAGCAACTCGTGATGCAGGCGGCAAGTCCGGAATTTATGCTCCATCAACTCATCGGCAGCTATGGTTTTCATGGTGATACCATCGACGGCATCATAGAAAGTATGAACAGCCAGGACGGTGGAATAGGCAAGATTTGGAAAAGCAACGAATACATGCTTTGCATCGACCGCGAGAAGCTGCTTATCACACCTCAGAAAGAAATGGATAACCTGCAGAAAGAAAGAACTTTCCGCCTTCCGGAAGAAGGAAATTACAGTCTTGCCGGAAACACGAAAATCAGGATCCGCCGCTACCCTCGTACTGCCGACTTTATGCCAAGCAAGGAAAGCCATCGCATCACCCTGGATGCCAATCAGGTAAGTTTCCCGCTCACCTATCGACTCACCCAGCAAGGCGACAGATTCAAACCTTTCGGCATGAAGGGAACGAAGCTGGTAAGCGACTATCTGACAGACCGCAAGCGAAACTATATGGAGAAAATGAGCCAACATGTACTGACCGACAAGACAGGCGAAATCATCTGGCTCATCGGAGAAAGAACATCAGACCACTGCAGAATCACCCCCGACACCCAATCCATCCTGGAGATAGAACTGGAGGTAAATCCAGAAGTCTGATAAAACAACAGATAAAATAAGAACTATAGATAATAGAACTATAGATATATAGAAGATAAGGGAGAGAAAAGAAATATAGGAGGAATTGAAACAATGACAAACAACAGAAAGAAAGGCATCAGAATAGCTGGTGCCCTATTTATCATTTTACTTTGCGCCCTGGGATATTGGACCTACCGCTGTCTGAATCCCACAAGAGAACAGGTGCAGGCAGCCAAAGCCAGAATAGAAGCCTACAGCTGCTACGAAATAAGAAAAAACGGCAAAACCATGCTGCGATTCGACGAAGATACCACCACACTGGCAGCTACCTTCATGAACCGCTGGGCACTCGTTCCTTCATGCCAGGGACGACTCGCTGCATCCAACAATACCGACATCACCCGAAACCGCTACCAGGGACTCGATGCAGACAGTGTGCTGGTAGAGAAAGTAGATTCACTCGACAGTCTCTACAAGGATTCGAAATGGAAAGAAAGCGAACTGGCATACTATATCCACTCCCACAGCGTAATGGATCTGGGATACAACCGAATCTGCGCCTTCGAAAACCGCGAGAAGGTGTTGAGAGATTCTGCCAAGAAGATGCTCGACTCGCTGCATCATATCCAGGGAAAAACGCCTTCAGACAAGACAGACCAGAAAGACGGCAAACTGGTATTGGTACACCTTATTAAATATAAGGCATTCTACACCGATGAAAACGGCAAGACTCGAAGCGAAGACTGCAAGCTCATCCAGACAAATGCAGACGAAAGAAAAGACAGACAGTACTGCCACCTCTTTCAGCTGGCATCAGAAACAACCCCTGACGGTATCTACGGCATTGCACCCCGCACAGCCATCGGAATCGTAAACCTGCAAGGAGCCACCCACCGAGACACCATCAACTATGAACAGCGCCATGACTCACTGGGTTATTTCTCGGGCAGCTACGACAGTCTCTACCAGGCTGAAGGCTACGGCACCTGGATGGGGCACGACGGTTCCTACTACGAAGGAGAATGGAAGAATGGAGAAAGAAACGGATGGGGATTCAGCATCTCACCCAAGAAGCCGCTGAGAGTGGGCGAATGGAAGAAAGACAAATACAAGGGTGAGCGACTGGTATATACCTCGCATCGCATCTACGGTATCGACATCTCGAAACATCAGCACATCAAAGGCAGAAAGCGATATCAGATAAACTGGAAGAAACTGCGCATCACGCATCTGGGAAACATCAGCAGAAAAACCGTGTCAGGCAACGTAAACTACCCGATCCGCTTCATCTACATCAAGAGCACTGAGGGTAAATCGATTGTGAATCCCTACTATAAGAAAGACTATAGCGCAGCTCGCGCACATGGCTATAAAGTAGGAACTTATCACTTCTTCAGTACCAGAACACCAGCTGTTGCTCAAGCGAATCATTTCCTCAGACACAGCTGCATCAGGAGAGGAGATTTTCCACCGGTTCTCGACCTGGAACCATCGCATAGCCAAATCAGCAAGATGGGAGGTCCGGGCGTTCTCTTTGCAAGGGTAAGAACCTGGTTAAGACTGGTGGAAAGAGCCACGGGCGTAAAACCTATCCTCTACATCAGTCAGATCTTCGTAAACCGGTATCTGCCTGCAGCACCCGACCTGAAGCACAACTATAAAATATGGATTGCCCGCTATGGCGAATACAAGCCAGACATCCACCTGGTATATTGGCAGCTATGCCCGGATGGTCGTGTGGCAGGCATCCACGGAGCCGTAGATATCAATGTATTCAATGGCTATCAAGACGCATTCACAAAATTCTCTCAAAATGAGGTAGTTAGATAAAATTTCGAAAAAACAAGTATTTTTAGTTAAATTATGTTGTAAAAAAGTACAACCTATCACATTTTTTACTAACTTTGTGGAGTTTAGTAACAAAATTTGGGGGTAGGATCATCATGAGACAACTTAAGATACAAAAGAGCATAACCAATCGAAATAGTGAAGCACTAGATAAATATCTGGTAGAGATCGGCAGAGCGCCAATGATCTCTATAGAGGAAGAGATAGAGCTGGCACAGCAGATAAGAAAGGGAGGCAGAGTTGGCGAAAGAGCCAAGAACAAATTGGTAGAAGCCAACTTGAGATTCGTGGTGTCTGTGGCAAAACAGTATCAGCATCAGGGACTCACACTCACCGATCTTATTGACGAAGGCAACATCGGACTTATCAAGGCTGCAGAGCGCTTCGATGAGACCCGCGGATTCAAATTCATCTCCTATGCTGTATGGTGGATTCGCCAAAGCATCCTCCAGGCAATAGCAGAACAGAGCCGCATCGTGAGACTGCCTTTGAACCAGGTGGGTTCGCTCAACAAAGTAAACCAGGAAATCAACCGATTTGAGCAGGAAAACCAGCGCCGCCCTAGCGTAGAGGAATTGTCTGCCCGCACCGGTGTAGATGAAGATAAAATCTCTCAGAGTATGATGGCTAGCGGTCATCATGTAAGCATCGATGCACCATTCGGCGAAGACGATGACAACTCGATGGCAGACGTAATGTCGAGCGGAGATGACAGCCGTACCGACAAGCACGTGGATCATGAGAGTATGGCTCAGGAGCTGAAACAGGTTCTCAACAAATGTCTGAAGGAAAGAGAACGCAAGATCGTATGCGCCTGCTTCGGTATCGACGAGACCGAGAAGGGTCTGGAAGAAATCGGAGACAAGATGGGATTGACACGCGAAAGAGTTCGACAGATCAGAGAGAAGAGCATCACCAAGCTCAGAGAATCCGGCAAGATTGGTATCCTGATGAAATATCTGGGATAAAGATAAATTTTCTGGATAAAGATAATGTAACTACTCAGCCCCATAGAAGTTCCCCTAGGGGTGCAGAGTAAATTGAAATAAGATATTATCTTAAAGGTAACAGACAAACAGAACCCCCCTATCCTGCTTTCTCAAGCCGGATGGGGATTTTGCTTTATGTGATAGAGAGATTTATGAATGTCTATCAGGCAGTTTTCCCACTTTTTATTTGGTCGTTTCAGGAAAAAAGCGTAATTTTGCGGCGAAATTAGATGTTGAACTTTAAAACAATAAGAAATATGGCAAGACCTATAAAAGAAACACCGATACTCTATGGTGAAGACGCCAGAGTGTTTGAGGCAAGGATGAAGAATCCTCCAAAAGAGAGCCACGAGAAGATGGAAGAAATCAATCGTGACTATAATTATATCATGAGTTTATTTGCAAATTGATTATGAACGATAATGAAGAAATTTGCGAACCGTTAAAGATTCGACGATTAGATATTAATGACAGAATATCTAATTTTAACTTCTCAAAAGCTATCCAGCAGTAAAAATATGCAGATTAGCAGTTGACAAAAATGCACGAAAGCTGCATCTTGGGACAAAACTCCTGAATTTTATCAAAGGATTTTTTGCCAAAGACAATAAAACGGGTTGTAGATTTATAACTGTTGATCATACATAGAGGCGATTCCTTTCTATTTAAAGAATAGCTTCTTAGAGCTTACTAAAAATGATGAAGATGCGACACATACAAGATTATTATATTATGATCTTAAAATGATGTCTTTGTAGTATGGAAAAAGGTATGAACCAGGAAGCGGAGATGTAGATTACAAATATCACCAAATAATCAAGGGTC
>OQWM01001940.1_pt1 | contig 14173 bp, 25 predicted proteins | sample 1691531 | NCBI WGS metagenome assembly OQWM01 (sample SAMN03418257, study PRJEB22391) | human gut metagenome | biome: human-gut; feature: organic feature; material: feces | host: Homo sapiens | place: Tanzania | collected 2013-01
GCCCACGCAGCGCACTTTCGCAGGAAGCCGGGCGCTCAACGTTCAGTGTTGTCACCTCCGTCCATCTTGGCCCCGCAGTTACAATACGGTTCTTTATCCATCTCGACCCGCCAGCATCGACTGCACATATACGGATGGGTCATCGAAATGATTCCTTTATCACTGCGGGTAATCCATCTGGCATGGACTACCGGGGCTACATCGGCGGCGGGCAGGACCTCAATATACTGCGACGGCTCAAGACCTTTTGCCCACGCGTGCTTTGCGGCTTCAATCGCCTCGCTGCGCTCAACGTATTCATCCATTGACAGCCCCTCCCGTCATGCACCGTTGTGTATTTCCCGATCAGCGTGTTCAGCCGTTTCAGCCCCTCCATGGTGATTAGGTCCTGTTCGCACAGCTCATCCCGCAGACGTTCCAGCGCTTCGATTGGGGCCACGTCCTCGGTGGGCGTATACTCAGGGTAGGAAATCATCTTGATCGCATCCTGAATGGTTCCCTTTTCTCTGCGGTATTCCCTATTGCCAAGGCTTTTGAGCAGTTCAACTGTTTTTTTGCGCTTAATGTATTCAGCCATCCCGTTTCGCCTCCAATGCCGCTTCCGCCTCCTCACGGGTCAAAAAAATCGTTTTCCCTATGGAACTTTCCACGTATGAGCAGAACGGGGTTGTATCAATGTCCCACCGTCCCAGTATTGCGAGGTATCTCATGTTTCTGACTTTGTGCTCTAAGATTTCTCCGGCGAACACTCTGAATAACGTGTCACCCACCTTGCACGGCAGCACCGCCAGCAGACCGGCTCTGTCGGCCTCCATCAGCGCAACAATGCGCTTAAATGGAACACCCTTACTGATTGCCTCATCCTCAAACGTCTTGTAATTGGCGCACATCTCCGGGTCCAGCTCCGTGTCCTCGTAGGCTTTCAGCCGTTCCCATACCTTACGTTGAGAACAAGAGCCGTTATATGGGCACGGAAGTTCTTTGCATTGCGAGATGTCACAAAAATTACCGTCAAAAGTCAGCCTTTTCATCACATTCCCTCCGTCCTTTCAAATCTGATCTTCATTTGCGCTGGGCACAAGTCTACCTCCGGTCTGCGCTTTCCGGTCCATCTGAGACCGCCAGCTTGCCCGATGCACTTCCATCCGGCGGCCCGCAGGCTGGCCCCGTTTTCTGTGTCCAGAATATAGGTCAAAAGCCGTTTATAGCCCATAGCCCGTGCCGCCCTCCACGCAGCCGCATACAGCATGGAACAGGCGTTGCGGGTTCCGTCTGTGCAAAGTCTGTTGACCTCCAACGTCCAGCCATCGTCCAGATGACGGGCCACCGGGCGCCCCACAATGGCAACGCCTACGATTTTCTCTCCATCGGACAGCCCAATGGAAAACTTGTGTCCCACCACAGGCCCGTGGTGCCGGTGGTACTGCTCAACGTAGGTATTGGCTTCTCGCAGTGTCATGGGACACACCTCAAGCATTTTCCACCTCCGGCTGCTTCGGCAGCGGCTCCTCCACCGGGATCCACCGCCGTTCAAGCAGTTCCACGCTCTCCTTGGCCACCAGCGCAGCCGCTTCCCGCAGTTGCTCGTTCTTCCCTCGCAGCTTCTCGATCTCTTTCGCCTGCGCTTCAATCCGGTCTGCGGCCTTCACCAGATCATCGCCCAGCGTGATGGGCGTTTCCCACTCATTTGCCCGCGCCCATTCTGCGTGCTCACGCAGCGCATTTACGAGGTCTTGATCGTTCATACCGTTCACGTACCTTTCATTCATTCCTCAAACCCTCCAAGAACTTCCTGCCCCGGCAGAACGCCGTCCTCCATCCACCAGTGGAATACATCCACGCCGGAGCGCCAAGAGTATGTCTCCAGGCCCCGTTCGATCCGTATGATCAACATTTTGTCAAACGAACGTATCCACGCTGTCTTGATCTCTGGATAGCGGGCAAATTCAAAAATTCTGGTTTTGGCTGCCATGGGGCAGCCTACGCAGCCGACTCGGTGGAAGCCCTCACAGTACAGCGGGTTCATGGAGATTTTTTCAACCGCGGCGTAATCCAGCACATCATTGTCCTGCCAGTCGATGATTGGATTCACTACCCGCTGCCCTTTCATTTGGCAGACTTCAAACAGCCGCCTGTCCTCCTCGTTATCGTTGGCAAGGATGAGGCTTTTTTGCCGATTACTGTGCAAAACTTCCCACCCCCCCCTATTTTTTCGACGTGCTGTGCTCTCCGCCCAGCGGACGCCGGTGGCGATGAACCGCCCTTTTCCGCCGCCCTCTTTCAGTTCTGCGCAGCAGTAGCGCACCACTCTGGTGGGCGGTATCAACTTCCGGGGAATCAGGTTCCACATGGTCACGCGAGAGCCGTCCGGCTGAACGTGCTTATCCACTGTGCACTTCACGCCCTTTTCCTCCAACCGGCGGAACGTATCGTACACATGGCGCACCGTCTCCGGCGCGTCTGCCGTGGTGAGAGAGTGCAGGGCTTCAAACGGGATGCCGCTTTTCTCTGCCAGATGCAGCATCACATCACTGTCCTTGCCGCCGCTGTACGTGATCATCAGCGGTTTCTCAAAAAGCCGTAGGCTCATATCCGATGCCGCTTTCAGCCGCTCGATTGCGGTCTGCTCCAAATCGCTCATGATTCCTCCCTTATGTCTCCGCCCCATTGCTCCGCCATGGCCTGGGCGACTCCGGGGTTAAGCAAAAGCACTTTAATTTCGCGAAGAAGGTCGAAAGAGCCGCTAATTGCCGAGATTTCAACAATTTTGCTTCCACCACCGTCAATTCTCGCCCACTCAACAAACTTTGCAATGTCACGGCAGGAAATTCTCCCGAGTTCTGTTTCCGACCATTCGTGCCGTGTAGAATTTTCTGGGGGCGGATTTTGTCCGATAAGCCACCAGTCAGGGCCATATCTCCGCTGGAGTTTAAAGTAATAGTAGTCGTCTGGCTTGATCTCTACGTTGATAGTATCAAACCAATCTAATGACGGCTGCGTATACGAAAACTTAAATGGCGCTTTAACAGACTGTGACATTCCACTCCGCCTCCTCACAAATATCTACAATATGGTCGCACAATGCAGCCGGGATGACAGACCGCTCCACACTGCCAGCCAGCCCTTGCGTTCCCGTTTTGGCCCCGCGCGGGGCAGAGATATGGCACGGGTCGCCGTTGTGACAAGGCGGTTTAAATCTGGGAAGCGGATGATTTGTCCAAATGTCCGTGGGCTTCATTCGGGTGTCCCCGTACTGACAGTATGTGACGGTGTACCGGGGCAACCCCTCCATCCACGTCATTTTGCGCATCCCTCCACGCGGATTCTCAATGAACCAGTAAGTCGGGGACAATGCTAAGATCAGCCGCAACACGTGCTGGTCCACTGCATCGCAAAACTTGGCATACTCGCTCACCGGGTCCAAATTTCCTGTCTCGGGGTTTTTCCGCCTGTGGTGGCTGATGGCCGCGATAGAAAATGTGGCGCAGTCCGGGCTTGCCCAGATCACATCAGGCCGCCCAAACTTCCGCAGCACATCCTCCGCAGTCAGCTTCAGGATGTCAGCATATAGGTCGATGTGGTCAAATCGCTTGTCCCACTCTACGGAGTACACCTTGTGGCCCCGGGCCTCGAACGCCTTCCCTATGGAGCGCGTCCCGGCAAATAACTCAAGCACCTTCATCCATTTCCCTCCTCATCCGTCGCAGCACCCGCCCGGAATGCCTTGCAGACTTCCTGCGATTCCTCGCAGGCTATCAATACTTTCATGCGTCCTCCACCTCCGTAAGCCAGAATTTCCGCATGCAGTCGGTGCACATGTCGGACGGATTGGCACAACTCCCATCTTTTCCCCTATACGAGGCAGAAATCGCAATCGGGCATATCATCACTACACCGTCTTTTGAGATTGCCGCCTCCGGATACTGCGCAAGGAACACGCTCTGCCTGGTTTTGATTGGATGTTCAGCGGCCCACTGTTCAGCGGCTTTCACCATCCCTTCACAATCATTCTTTTTGTATGCAGATATATATTTTTGAACCGTGCTGTCACCCGCTCCTGCACCAAGCATCTGTTTAATTGCCTTTATGAACTTCACAGCATCCATCATTCAGCCTCCCCTTCCTCGCCCAATTCGTTGAAATACTGGCTCCCGCAGTAGGGACAGCCCACCTTCCGGAACCGCTCAAAAAAGCAGTCCGGGCGCGGGTCCGACCCGTCTAAGATCATCGGGGCCTCAAATTCTTCTCCGCACGTTTCACAGCGATACATGGTTCTTTCCTTTCTTCGGCTGGTATACGTCCCCCCGGTCCCACGCTTTTGTGGCGCAGTTCAGGCCGTGGTAACGCTTCGTTCTGCATCCGCAGGAGGTGCACACCACGATGTAGTCAAAGGGCGGCGCCGCATCCTCCACCCGCTCCCCGCTGTCCAGTCCGCAGAGGGGGCAGGGTGGCAGTTTTTTCTTCCACCCCGCTCTCCGGTTCTCCCTGTTCACGGCGTACCGCCTCCCAGCATGACCTTCGCCAAAAGGATCGCCAGCAGCAGCAAAAAGCAAATTCCGCCGATCAGGGCGGATGTGTCCGCCCGCTCCCGCCGCCGCTGTTCCCGCGTCTTGCGGTTCCGCTCCGCCCGCCGCCGTTCCAGCTCCCAATAGGCTTCCTGTTCCCAGTAATCGTTGCTGTGCTTCATGTGCCGCTCCTTTCGTTTCCGCATGGGAACAAAAACCGCCCCATGTCTCCCGGTTCCTCCACCGTGCCGAACCGCCGTTTGGTCACGGCAATGGGAAACTCCTCGATCTCGCTGGCCCATAGGCAAGTCCCGCTCCCGTTCAGCTGTTCCCAGATCAGCGGAAACCCGCCGATTCCATCAAACAAACTCGCCATAGTCGCGTCCCGCTCGTAGTTGCCGCACAGCCGTTTCAGCAGCCATTTCCACGGCGGCAGGGCAATAGCGTTGCCCAGTGCCTTGTACCGGGGGCTGTCCGCATCCTTGTGGCGCTTTCCCTTGCTGTCCGTCCACTCGCCCAAGTCCGTCCAATGGTCAGGAAAGCCCTGAAGCCGTTCGCACTCCAACGGGGTCAGACGGCGAACCACCATGTTCTGCCGAACGGTATTTTGCAGGTTCAAACTCTGCCCGCCGCTTTCCTTTGTCTGCAAAGTTCCGTTGATCTCCCCGCCCTCGGTAAAATTCCGGCAATCTACGCTTGCGACATACGCGGCCATATCTGTTCGGTATGGGTCATTTGCTTTTGCTCTCAATGCTGGGGAAATTTCGCTTGATACCACCAGCATATCGTTGTAAGCGTCCTGCCCGTTATAGCTTCCAGCGTGTGCTCCGGGGGATAAAGTCCCGGTTGTTTTCTGGTATGTCAGCGGGATTTGGTTGCCGCCGGTTCCCATACGGGCTTGCAGACTGGGCGATACCTCGCCGCAGTCCCGGATCACGTCGCAGGCGTGGCTCATATCCAGAATGGAGGGCTGGTGCCCATGCTCCTGTGCTCTCAGCGTACCGGAAACGTCATGGCTCACGCCCATCACATTCCCGCCCTGATCGTTCAGGCACATCACCGCCGGTTTATTCCCTCCGCACTCCGCGTTCAGCGTAGGGGCCTGTTCCTCGGCGTATCCGATGCTCCGGGCCTGTTCGCTGTTCCCCAGCTTGAACCCGGCGCACACAACCGGCTGGTTGTTCCCACTCATGCCTGCGGAAGCGGTCAAGGTCGGTGCACGGTCATCGCTTCGTACCTCGGCCCCGCCTTGCTGAGTTGCCATGCAGAAAATCGTCTGATCATTCCCTGCCTTAATCGTCCCGCTTTTCTCCGTCTGGACTAAAGCTCCTTTTCCGCCTCCGTCGCATCCTCCCCGGATTCGGACTGCGTAAGCAGCACCGTTTTCAGGATCCCCGGCAGGGCCTTCCCCCGGCGCTCCGCTCTCCGCAGGATACCCTGACATGCTTTGCCGCTCAAACGATATTTCCCATGCGGTGTCGCCTCCAAAATCTGCGACAAGTGCGATTCTACGGCGACGTTGGGGGACTCCCCAGTGTTGCGCGTCGAGCACTCGCCACGCCACGCTCCATCGTCCTCCCATTTCATCGTGGTATCCCCCCCAGGTATTCCAACCTTTTTCAGGCACTTCAATATCGGGGGCTTCCGGTTCTGCGACGCGGATGGCTTCTTCGAGGACGGCCGCGAAGTCTTTTCCGCCGTTGCTTGAGAACGCTCCGGGGACATTTTCCCAGACCATATACCGAGGTCGCACAAACTTACCTGTTCGCCCCATTCTTCTGTCACGGTCTCTCATCTCCTTGATAATCCGTATTTGCTCCATATACAGGCCGGAACGCGCCCCGGCAAGCCCCGCCCGCTTTCCAGCAATGGAAAGGTCCTGACACGGGCTGCCGCCGATCACCACGTCCACAACAGGAGCTTCCCCGCCGTGGATCTTTGTTATATCGCCTAAGTGCAGCATCGTTTTTCCCTCCGCAGTTTCCGTTTGCACCGACTTAGAAAATCCGCGTCCATGTGCATCTCCCGGCAAATGTCCGCCGGGGCTGTCCGAGCTTCCAGCAGTTCCCGCAGTTTCTGCATTTCCGCTTCTCTCAGAAGGGGTGGCCGTCCGCCGCGACTGGTAGTCCGACCTCCGCCCGCGCAGTTCACGCATTCCGCATAGGGGCAGTGGTTCAGGCAGTAGTCGATCTGGCTCTGCCGGTCATGGGTGCATATCTCGATCCGGTCTTTCCCGTCTGCGCTGTCCCAGGGCAGCACAGCCCGCACGATCACAGTTACGGTCTCCACCGGGCATATCTCCTTTCCGTTCATACCTCCCGCACGGTGATGTGCTTCATGTCCTGCATCAGCTTCACCTTCATGCGGTAGATCTTGTCTTTTTTCGTGGAGGGGCCTTTTACGTCCTCCACCACCAGATTCCATGTGCCGTCCTTCCCCCGCTCCTCGTAGGAGAAGTCCGCCCGATACGTCACGGCGCGGCTTCGGTCGCCGTTGGCCGTGATGTAGCTTTCTTTCAGCGTGAATTGGGGTTGGAGCCGCAGATCCCGGATAGCCCCGGCCTTGCTGAGCAGTGCCAGCTCGTCATACCTGGCCGCCTCCTTGCGGCTGTCGAAGGTGTGCTCCGTTCCGTTGGGCAGAGTCCGGGCGGTTGGGTGGTTGTGGTGCTTGCGCTTGCCCTCCGCCGCCGCTTCCGCCTTCCCCTTCTCCTCCGTCACGAATTGAGCCATCACCCTGGCCGTCCGGTCGATCTGCTGGGCCTGCATCTGCTGCTGTACCTGCTTCCGGTAGCGCTCCGGCAGGCTGTTCAGATCATCCAAACAAACGCTCATCGCTTTTCCTCCTGATACTTCGGGCAGTCCAAAACCTGCACCCGCTCCACCAGTCCGTCCCGCTCCATGCGGGATCTCCGCCGGACCTTCCATCCGGGAACGTCCTCAAAGCGGACCTTTCCGCTTTTCTCGTCCACCCGGCTCCATTCGCATTGCCCGTAGGCCAGTTTGCAGGACCAGCACTTGTGCAGGCTGTTGGAGGGGTCCTCCAACTCATCCCGCGTCCTGTATCTCCGCATACAGCTTGCCAGCGTAAAATTACCTGCCATCCCCATCGGCCTTTCCCCGGAGATAGGCCATCACCTCATCCCGGCTGCGCCGCTGGGGGCGTACTGTGTCCTTGAACCAGTCCGGCGGCTTCACCGCCTCGGCTTCCGGTTTCGCTTCCGCCGCCGGCAGTGCCTTCTTCTCAGGCGCCGCCAGCTTCTCCGGCTCCGGTCCGGTGCCGATGCGCTGTACCAGCGCCCGGACCTCCGCGGGCAGAGCGTTGATCTCCCGTTCCCGTGCGGAAATGGCCCGGTAGCTTCTCTGGAAGTTGCTGGACACTACGCTGTGCACCGTCTCCGTGTCCATCCGCGCCCACTCCCGCAGGGTGTTAGGACTGCCCACGATCCGCTGTACCACCGGGGGGAACTTCTCAAATTCCTCCTCCGCGCCGTACAGTCCGTTTCGGATGGCCTTTGCCACCAGCGCCCACGCCTCTGCCTCCGTCATTTCCGGTTTCGCCGTCAGCAGCCGCAGCTTGGCCTTTACCTGCCCAATGGTGGGCGGGAAGCCCTTTTCGTCGCTCTCGATCACGCTTTTCACCGCCGCCGCCACCAGCGCCACCTCGTCATGGGCAAACATATCCGCCCACAGCTTAATGGCGTTGCGCATATCCGGCCCGGTGGTGCTGCTGTAAAACCGGGGATAGGCCGCTGTCAGAATATCCATGATGATGCCTGTCTCCTGTCTGGTCATGTGCGGCCCTCCTCCGCGTCCATCTCAGCCGCCAGCTCCGTCCAGCTTTTCCGGGGCTTGTCCGTCCGGGAAGCCGCCGGGGAGGGCTTTCCCTTCCCGCCGTCCCGTCCTTCCCATGTAAGGAACTTCTGCTTCCAGTTCTTCACCGGGTTCCCCTTGCTGTCCCGCCACGAGCGGCCCTGTGCGTCCGGGGTGTTGAAATACTCAAAGAACCGCCGTGGGTCCACCGTGCTCTGCCGGGACGCGGCGTAGGCTTCCACCTCTTCCAGCGTGGGCGGTACGAATTTCACCGCCGTCCGCTTTCCGCTCCCCGGTGCCTTTGGCTCACTGGGGGCACCGCCCCCCATATCTTCTGAACGTAGTGAAGAAGATATATTTTCTATATCTATCTCTTTCTCTATCTCTTTCTCTCCGTAACGATGTTCGCACAATGTTCGCACATCGTTCGCACATTGTGACGGTTCTCCCAGCTTTGCTCTTGCTCTGGACTCCCTCATCCGCTTCGCGGAGGAACCTTCGCTCCCAACGTTTTTCACCGCATACGGGAAAAAAAACGTGACGTCATCCGAGGTCTCCGCCAAACCGCAGGAAAGAAGGTAGTTGATCGTCACCTCCACGTTGGCCGGTTCCTCATCCAGTTCCAACGCCAGCTCATCGGCAAAGTTATCGTCAAGACCTGACCACTGCAAAATTCCATCGTGCTTCATGGCAATGAGCTGCATTTTCAGGTAAATGATGAGGTAGGTATCACCGCCCGCCAGTTTGCGAAGTTTTTTGATCCGCTTGGACGTAAAGAAGTCATCATAGAGCCGCAGCCAGAAATACCGGTTTTCTTTCGCCATAGGTCAATTCCCCCTAAATCTGCGGTACATAATCGTAGGGTTCGTCCTCTTCGGGCTGTTCCCACGGCAAAACGGCGTCCTCCTGACTGTCAAGGGAACGCGCCTGACTACCGTTGTGTTCCATGGGTTTCGCCGGTTCGGAAGCGGACGTTTTCCCGCTTCCTGCCGCCAGCAGCTCCAGCACTGCCGCCATCACCGCCTGCGGAGCCACAAACTCCGCATGAAGCTCGCTCCACTCCTTCTGTTCCCCGTCACGGGTGGTGTAGCTCCGGGTTTTCCACACGCCGCACACCAGAACGGCATCTCCCTTTTCCAGGCACGCCGCCATGCGGGTCACGTCATCGTCCCCCACGGCGGACACGTTCATGAACTCGCCTTTGGCGTACTTCATGCCAAATTCCGCCTTCGGCGTTCCCTTGGCTGTGGTTCCGGTTTTGACTTCACGGGTGACGGTGCCGGCACACATCATGTACCGGCTGCCGTCCTCATCCCGCGTCTTAATGGAGATCAGCATGGCTCCTCACCTCATTCTCCAAAGAAGGTTGCCGCATAGTCCATTCCCTCGTCCTGCCCCTTCTGAGTGGCCTCTGCGGTATTTTCAGTCTTGGGGGGTGTAACCATACCGGATTCGCCCTCCGAAGTCTCCTGATGGGCTTCCACAGCCGCAGGAGCGGTCTCTACCACCTCTCCGGTGGACGCCACCGTGCGTTCCGGCATGGGCATATCCGGGATCATGCCCTCGTCCTCGGCGCTGGCTTCCTCCATGAGCTGGGTCTTGACCTCCGGGGACAGGGGCGCATAGCCGCTGTTCAGCAACTGCCGCAGAATCGTCTTGCGGCACATCCGGTCCTGCCCGCCGTTAGGATCGTACCAGGGGGAGCCGTTCAGCAGATTTTCCACGTCCTTGGGGTTCATTTCCCCACTCTGCATGGCCTTGAACTTCTCATAGCTGAACGCCTTGGAGTACCGGTCCGCGTGGCGCAGGAGCCGGTCCATGGGCCAGTATTCAAAGCGGAAAGTGCCGTCCTTCAGCTCGTAATATCCGTAGTAGCCGATAATGGGCTTGCTCTGCCGTTCCTCGTCGCTCTCGTACTTGGCAAGGTTCACAATGGGCTTGCCCGTCCTGCGGCTCCGGCCCTCGATCTCGCCCTCACGGATCTCCACGCAGTCGATGTCCGCATAAAATCCGGTGGACATGGCAAGCTGGATATAACCTTTATCACGGTTCCGGCGCTTTCTCATCGCGCCGGGGTGGACTATCTCTTCACACGTTTTCGTGTGCCGCGCACTTCGGGCAGCAACTCATCCTCTGCCCTACCCCGCTACATTCATCACGGGTAGTCTCTACACTCAAATACTCAAAATGAAGCCCTTTACAGGTTTTTGCTCTACCCTTCAAATGCTGGCACAATGATGAAGGGAGTTGTTTTGTTTCTCTTGCTTCTTTTATGCTCTGAAATATCTCTCCGGTTTCTATGCACCGGACTGCTTTCTGCCTCTTTGCCACCGATTCAGGGGCGTCCTTTTTACCAAGTTTGGCAGCCCTCAATTTTTCTCTTGTTTCCTCAGATACGGGGTGTCCCACTTTTGGACCTTTCAGATTGTTTGAAATCTGCTTCATCCTTGCTTCTGGGGACATTGCCGCCCACTGCCTTTTGCCGCACACTCTGAGGTGTTCCTTTTCTTCCTCGGTCAGCGGTCTGCCTCGTCCGTCTCCGCCCCTCGTCCGGTTATATCTGGGCTTGAGCTTTTCTATAAAAAACATCTCACGCTCATTCAGCATTTCTGCTGGACATTCCTCAAGAACTTCAAACGAAAAGTTTTCTAATCCATACTTGATGAACGCTCTTTTCAAAGATAGGTTGTGTTCGGCGGTTATAGTCCGGTGTTCTATAAACCGACGCTTAATGTCAATGCTTTGTCCAACATAGGTGTTGCCAGACACCTTGTTGGTGATAAGGTAAATTCCTGTCATAATTTTCTCCATTTTGAGTATCGCAGCACGGTATTGCCCCGAAAAATGAAGGGTTTCACCGTTAGCACCGCAAAAGCGGCACACCCCTGAGTAATAGGGTTCACGCAGTTTTACTTGACCATAAAAGTTTAGCCAAGAATGTACGTTGCGGTCGTCCCGTAGGGCACCACATAATAGCCGTGGCCGAAGATCAGGCCCATGCCCTCGCCCCGAAGCGCCGCCGCTACAATGGTGCTGGGTTCACAGGCTCTCAGCTGTTCGCTGGCATTCACGGCGGAGATCAGCGTGGAGGTCAGCCGCGCCGCCGCCTTGTCGCTCCGCAGAGCACTCTGGATCATCTTCTGCATACTGGGGGCCGCGATCGCCATGGAAAACGTGGGCTTGTTGTCCCGTTGGGCCTGCGGCGCAAAGCTGTTGGTTGCCTTCATGTCAAAATTCCTCCCTTATTCAGTCCGCGCGGCCAAAGGCAATGCCGTTGGCCAGCATATAATCCCGCAGCCCATTCAGCTGCTCCACCGTGCCTGTCACCCGGAACGAAATGGTGACGGTCTGCGGAGCCGTGCGCTTCGGCTGTACCTCCGCCGCCGGTGCCGGTGCCGGTACTTCCGTCTGAATGGCTCTGGCCGCTTCCACGGCGGCCTGCACCCGCTCCGCTCTGGCGGCTTCCTCCGCCGCTCGAGCAGCCTCGGCCTGCTGTCTGCGCTGTTCCTGTTCCGCCTTCCGCTGTTCCTCGATCTCCTTCACCCGCTTGAGCGCCTGATCCTTTTTCAGCACCGTCGGCAGGTCATGACACTGCTTGTACTCTTCCAACAGGGTCGTCTCGAACTCGCTGTTCAGCCCGCGGATGGCGGCAATACTGCTGTCGCACTTGCTGATCGCCACCAGAATGTCCTTGTGGGCCTGTTCCTCAGAATAGGTGGCGTTGCCCCACCGCTTGTCCAGAACCGCTTCCCACGGGAGAAATTCCGCAAGCTCTCCGATGCGCTCATCAAAAAAGGCCCGGATAGCGTCCAGCTTCTCCGTGCGGCGCCGTTCGTCAAAGGCTTTGATCTGGCCGTCCAGATTGGCGGCAGACTCGTCGCACAGGGCCGTCAGTGCCTTGCACTTTTCCTCAAAGGGGGCGTAGCTGGCCAGCGCCGCAGCCTTGGCCATCTTGCGGCACTCGTCGATACGTCCCGCCACGGAGCGGATGTTGGCCCGATACTTCTTTGCCGCACCGATAGCCTCCTCCGTCACCACCATGCCCCGGTAGGGGGCCAGATTCTCTTCCAGCCACGCCTGACACTCCGCAAAGTTGGCGGAGATGTTAAACTCCTTCAGCGGGGTCAGGTCCGTGGTAATGGCAAATTCCATTGCGCTGCTCATGCGTCCGCATCCTCCTGTTCCCCGGTGTCATAGGCCGTGATCTCCTTCAGCAACGGCATAATCCGCTCGTCCACACGGCTCTCCGGCACGTTGATCTCCACCACCATGGCCCGCTTGTCTCCGCCCTTCGTGGGAGCCATCACCTTGTCCCCAACCGTCAGCGGCAGTGCCGTCCGGTAGGTAAATGCGTTCCCCGCGTATGCCTTGTGCAGGGGCTTGTAATAGCGAATGTTTACCAGCATCATGCTTTCTCCTCCTCGTCCTTTTCCTCGCCTTCGTAGTAAGCGGCTGCCAGTAAAGTGGCAATTTTCGGAAATTGTTTGCAAATACGTGCCACATCAAGCAATGTCTGATGAAGCAGGTGCACCAATGTAGTGCTGTTACAGGAGATTTCGTGGCATACCTGCGCACTCTCACCGTCCGAAGCCACGCAGATAAGCGCCGTGGCGTCTCTGTCCACCAGGATCTCTCCGGTTTTGGCGTTCCTCACCGTAACGTGAAACACTTCTTTTTCCATATAAATTCTCCTTTTCATGTTTAAATTTTTCGGAGTTGTGCGCCTTACAAAATCAAAGTCTGGGCGGGCATCGTCCCCGCCTCCACATGGTCCCAAAAGGCTGTCTCCTGTTCCAGCAGCCATTTCAGGTCCGCCTCGTGCTCTCGCCGCTCAAAATCGTAGCGGCGCAGTGTGATATTGCCGGAAAGGTCATAGAGCGCCGCATAGAGCACGGCGAAGTCATACCCGGTGGCAAGCAGCTGGTGAAGAATTTGCGTGAAATAGTTCTCAGGAACCTGATCCCGCCATTTCGCCCAGTCGATCCCCCGGCTCACCGTCGAGGTTTTGATCTCCAAAATGCCCTTCCGTCCGGTGTCCGTCTCCGTCAGTTCTCCGTCCAAAGTGGCGAAAAGCCATGGGCGGTCGCTCTGGTAGAGAATGTCATAGGCGCCGTAGTAAAGCTCATAGCCGGGATACTGCGCCATGAAGAAGTCCCGGATAGCCGGCTCCATCCGCCGCCCCAGCTCCACGGCCTCGTTGCCGCTGAGATCAGGCGCCGCTTGCGCCCCGGTTTTCTCCTTCCACAGCGTCAGCGCCGTTTTCCATGGGCTTCGCCCAATGGCCGCCGCCGCCTCGCTGCCGCCGATACCCCGGCATCGTCCTACCAGCCATTGCGCCCGGTCCGGGAAAGTCAGCCGCACCAACTCACCCATTTTTCAGTTCCTCCCAATACCCCATCACGGTCCGGGCATAAGCGCTGTGCCCCGGATGGCCGCTGTTGTAGGCCGTCAACGCGTTCTCCACGTCATACCGGCTCAAAAGTTCCGCCATGTAGTCGCAGGCCACCCGGAAATTCCCAAAGGGGTCCATTAGGTCCGTGACCCCCAGCCGCTCCATCCGGGCCTTGTGCCACCGGGGTTGCACCTGGCAGTAGCCCCAACTGGCCCCGCCGTCTCCCTTCACGTTCCGGTAGCCGGTCTCCTTGCGGATGATGGCCAGCATCAGCGTGTACTCCACACCGCTTTCCTCACAGGCCGCCCGAAGCTGGCTTTGCAGTTCTCCGTCCAGAGGAACGTCCTCCCGGAAATATCCGCTGGCGTAAAGCGCCGCTTCGATCTTCTCGTTCTCGTAGTCCTCCTGAACCGGCGGGGCTGTCTCAGAGTCCAGCTCCTGCCAGAGGACCAGCGAGGCGTACTCCA
>OQWM01001944.1_pt1 | contig 14163 bp, 7 predicted proteins | sample 1691531 | NCBI WGS metagenome assembly OQWM01 (sample SAMN03418257, study PRJEB22391) | human gut metagenome | biome: human-gut; feature: organic feature; material: feces | host: Homo sapiens | place: Tanzania | collected 2013-01
ACATCATTTTCGAGTTCATCTACAGTGTAGCTCTCCTTGTCGGCTTCGATGCTGATTTCCTGGGCCGCGGTATTGTCGCTGGAGTAGGTCAATGTATATGAGGTGACGTTTGTGGACGGCTTTGTCCATGAAAGGATCACCATGTTTGCGCTTCCTTCTGCGGCGAGGTCAGTGACTGCAAATCTCGATGTGGCTGGCTTTACCACGGCACTTACCGCGCCTGAAATGAGGTCGCCATATACGGCCTGGACTTCAAATGTGTAGGTCTCACCGTTGGTAAGTCCGGTGACCGAGTAACTCTTTTCGGAAGTCCTGAGAGAAATCTTGTCCCCGTCAGTGTATGTGATGAGGTACTCTGTAGGATTCCAGCCTTCCGGCATTGACCAGGAAAGCTGAGCTTCTTCGTCACCCGGAACGGCTTTCAGGTTAGTTACCTGATGACGTGCGGCTCCTGCCTCAGGGATATTCTCATCCCAGCAGGATGTTGCTGACAGGCTGATGCCTGCGACCGCCAATATGCTGAACAATAACTTTTTCATTATTTTCAATGTTAAAGAAGATTAAAAACCAGGGTTCTGCCAAAGGATGGACTTGTCATTGACAATTTCGATCTGGTCCTGAGGTATAGGGAACAGGAGATTGTGGTCGTCCAGAGAATATCCGAGTTCCTTGAAATAATCGACTGCGAGTCCGAGACGCACGAGGTCGAACCATCTCTGGCCTTCGAGGGCGAATTCACGTCCTCTTTCATCTGCAAGTTCCTTGATGAAAGCTTTCTTGTCGGGAACTTCTGCAGAGGTGAGTTCAGGAAGACTTGCGCGGGTGCGTGTCTTGTTCAGATATGTGAGGGCCTCGGAGATGTTGCCCTGCTGTCCGAGAGCCTCCGCGTACATGAGAACTACGTCAGCGTATCTCAGCATAGGGAAATCATTGCCGACCTGGGTGGTGAACTGTGCATCGTAAGTATCCATCCACTTTGTCATGGCATACAGGGAGTTGCTTATCTTCGTGTATGTGTTGATAAGGTTGAAGCGGTTGTCCTCTGCACTATAGAGGGACTTGAACTGCTTGGTAGGATTCGTGATGTCGGCAAGTACGCCGGTGCTGGTGCTGTACCAGTAGCCATGTCCGTTGTCATTGGCCTTGTTGTAGTACAGGGCGAAGATGATTTCCTTGTTCATCTTGTTGGCGATGTCGAAAACCTGGGACGTACTTGGCATCAGGCCATATGAGGCATCTGCCAATGCGTCTTCCAGAACTTTCTGTGCCTCAGGATATTTGCCGAAAGTGAGATAAACCTTGGCAAGCAGTGTCTGGGCTGCAATCTTGGTGACCCTGGCAGTTTCGGCTGACCTTTTTACGGGAAGGAGGCTGATGGCCTCGCTGAGGTCCTGTGTCAGTCTGTTGTACATGTCCTCGTCACTGCATCTTGCGATGGTCTTGGCATCGGCAGGTGAGACGACAGTCGTAGTCACAGGCACGCCGCCGAATACGCGGTAGAGGCTGAAATACCACCATGACCTGAGGAACAATGCCTCTCCACGGTACTTGTCGCCGTTGGCAATCTTCTTGCCGTCCATGTGGACAAGCACGTCGTTGCATCTGTAAATGCCGTTGTACCAGGCGTTCCAGATGTTTTTCATGATACCGTTGTTGGACTTCTCCTGGAAATGGTCAATGTCATACCTGTCCTGGGTGGACACTGCCATTGACTCGAGATAGCACTCGTCGCTGCGGTATGCGAGTTCATTGAGGAAGAAACCCATCTGGGTCTTCATCTTATGGTAGCAGGAATATATGCCCTGGTTGAAGTCGTCATCTGTCTTGTAGAAGTTTCCTTCAGTTATGCTGTTTGACGGATACTGCTCGAAAAAGCTGTCGCTGCAAGATGCGAGGCCCAGGAGCAAGGTCCCTGTCAATGCTATTTTTATGATTTTGTTCTTCATATCCGATTACAGGTTAAAGTTGATACCTACGCTGAATGTCCTTGAAAGAGGGTAAGAACAGTAGTCCTCGCCCGGTCTGAGAGCATCAGAAGATCTCTTGTTGACCTCAGGGTTGTATCCTGTGTAGTGGGTCAATGTGAACAGGTTGTTGGCCTGGATGTAAAGTCTCATCTTGGAGATACTTGTCCTGTGGAACCACTTGTCCGGCATGGTGTAGCCGAGAGAAATGTTCTGGAGCCTCAGGTACGAACCGTCTTCCAGATGGAAGGTGGAGGTACATGCTCCGTTGTTTCCGGAAGACTTGCGGGTAGCCCTGTTGAGGTTGCCGTAAGGGAATCTCTTGAGAGACTCCTTCATCATGTTGGAAGAAGCCTCCATGTTGAGGAGGTAACGTCTTTCGAGGTTCAGGATTTCGTTTCCATAGACTCCCTGGAAATTGGCTGCGAAGTCAATGCCTCTCCAGCCGAGCTGGATGCCGAATCCATAGTAGAAGTCAGGCATGTAGTTGCCCACGATGACGCGGTCTTTGTTCTTGTCCAGAATACCGTCACCGTCTGCATCCACGAAACGGAAGTCACCGACGGTAGTCGTTTCGAAATGAGGATATGAATCGAGTTCTTCCTGGTTGTGGAAGATACCGTCCTGTACGAGAAGATAGTAGCATCCTACAGGCTGGCCGACTTGGGTGATGTAATAGCCGCCGGCATATGAAGACTCCTTGATGATAGGGGCGTCTTCATCGCCGAGATGGAGAACCTTGTTGCGGTTCAGTGACCAATTTGCGTTGAGGCCGAGTGAGAAGTCGCCGAAGGTCTTGTGTGAGGTCAATGTTATTTCGACACCCTTGTTCTGCATTGATCCGATGTTCATGTTGGAAGTCGTGAGACCTGAAACTGAAGATACCGGAACATCGAAAAGCATGTTGGTAGTCTTTGAATAATAGAAATCGGCATTGATTCCGAGGAGACCATTCCAAAGGTTTGCGTCGAAACCTCCGTTGACCTGGGTGTTTTTCTCCCATCCGAGTTTGTTGTTCGCGATCTGGCTAGGATAGACGGAGTTGATGACGCCGTTGCCCATGTCGTTTGTGGTGGTTCCATAGAGTGCAAGATATTCGGAGTTTCCGATCTGTGCATTACCGGTCTGACCTACACTGACGCGCAATTTCATGTCATTCAGCCACTTGGCGTTTCTCATGAAGTTCTCGTCGCTGATACGCCAGCCGAGGGAAGCGGCAGGGAAGTATCCCCATCTGGTGTCAGGGGCGAATCTTGAGGAACCGTCACCTCTGATGGAAGCGGATATCATGTAACGTCCTTTGTACGAATACTGTGCCCTGACGAGCCATGAAGCGAAGGTATAGGCGTACTTGTTATTGTAAGTGTCATCTACGGAAAGGGTCTTGCCTTTGGTGGTCCTGACCTTGTCGTCGCCTACCACGCCGGTACCCTTTATCGCTGATGTCTGGATAGTCTGTTTTTCAGCCTCATATACGGCTACTGCATTGATGGAGTGGTCTCCGAACTTCCTGTTGAATGAAAGCTGGTTGGAGATTGTCCAGTGGAAATAAGAGTTCGCGTAATTTGCTGCAGTAGGGGCAGAAGGCTCGTCATAGTATTTCACGCCCTTCAGAGGAATGTATGAAGGTCTGTAGTAGTTCCTGATATATGAGTAGTAGTCACCTCCCATAGTGAGCTTGTACTCAAGACCTTTGATGAATTCGTATGAAGCATAGACGTTGCCGACCATGTTCAGTTTCTCTCTTACGTCATCGACTTCGAGTGCAAGAGCGACTGGGTTGAGTACCTCGTTCGTCTGTGTGTTCCATGAATTCTTCTTCAGGAAACCGTTCATGTCCCAGTTGTAGGAGCCGTCAGAATTGTAGGCAGGGAAGATAGGTGGAGCCATCAATGCTGATGCGATGATACCGTCTCCGCCGTACTGTGAGTCAGTATCCACATAATTTGTCTTGGAATAGGAAGGGGAGAAGCTTACGCCGTATTTGAGGTTGCCTTTCTTTCCGTCCAAGTTTGCGCGGATGCCGTATCTTTCGAAGTCTGAGCCTATTACGGTACCTTCACGATAGAGATAGTTGGCTCCGATATAGTAGTTGAAACTCTTGGTTCTCGCAGAGACGCTGAGCGAGTGCTTGTGTGAAAGCGCAGTGCGGAAAATCTCGTCCTGCCAGTCAGTGTTTGTCAATGTTCCTGTCTTGTCTTCGAGATAGGCATTGATAAGTGGGTCGATTCTGTGGTAAACCTCAGGACGGCCGGCAGACGGGTCTGAGATGGATCCTGTAGGGTCGCTGAAGAGGTAAGAACCGTTACGTGATTCCCTGAACATGGTTGCGAACTCGTAAGCGTCCAGCATGTCGATTTTCTTGGATACGTTGGATACGCTGAACTGTCCGTCATATGAAATCACCGGCTTGTCGCCGCTGCCTCGTTTTGTCGTGACGATGATGACACCACATGAGCCTCTGGAACCGTAAATGGCTGCTGCTGAGGCGTCTTTCAATACCTCAAGGCTTTCGATGTCGTTTCCGTCGAGGTTCGCGAAAGCACGGGAATCGCAAGGGATGCCGTCAATGACATAGAGCGGGTCGTTTCCGGATGTCGCAGACTGGATACCTCTGACGCGCACTGTGACATTGCCGTCAGGCTGGCCGCCGAGGTTGAGGACCTGGACACCAGGCATCTTGGCTGCCATTGACTCACGGAAGTCAGTTGTCGGGGCATTTGCGAAATCTTCGGCCTTGATGGATGCGACTGAGGTGGTCACGTCTCTCTTGTTCTGCACACCATAACCGATGACCACGACGTCATCAAGTTTGATGGCTTCCTCTTCGAGGATGAAGTCCGCCTTCGTCTGGTTTTCTGTCAATGCTGATGTGATGGTGTTGTAGCCGATGAGGGACACTTCCAGAGTCGCTGCACCCCTGACTTTGAGTGAATAGTTTCCGTCAATGTCAGTGCTGGCTCCGTTCTGTGTGCCTTTCTCGATGACCATTGCGCCGATGACTGGCTGGCCGTCCTTATCGACAATCTTTCCTGTGACTGTCCTCTGTGCTACCGGCTGCGGAGCACTCTGGACTGAGGATTTGGCTGCCGCAGGCTTGTTGCTGAGGAGAATCTTCTGGTCCTTGAATTCGACATTGACACCTGGAAGAACTTCCTTTATGATGGTTTCAATGTCTTTGTTCGTGGCTGATACTGTCACTTTTCTGGTCAAGTCGATGTCGGTATCGACATAGGCGAATGTGTAGGTGCTCCCCGCCTCGATGGCTCTGAGGAGTTCCTTTACTGTCACATCCTTTACATTCACATTGGCCTTCCTGTCCTGTGCGAACACGTTTGACGTGATGCAGAGGGCGCATATTATGCTGAGGCCTATGCGGGTGAATGAAGGAAGAATGTTAGAGATTCCTTTCATTATTAATGTTTTTTGGTTTTGTTTTCAATTATGATTTCCGCGCCCTGGTATCTCCATCTTATAGGGAGCAGAGTTGTCAGGATGTCAAGGATGTCCTCGACGGATTCATCCCTGATTGTCATTGACATATGCTTGTCCGCCAGATTCCCGACATTGAGATTGATTTCTGTCTGGTATTTGTGGGAGAGGTTTTCAAGTATGTCTTTGAGTTTTACGTTGTCGAAGACAAGTCTGTGCTCGAACCATCTGCAGCAGTTCATTGCATTGACGGATGAAATTTCGGCCGTTCCTTCGTTCCAGGTGAATTTCTGATTAGGTTTCAGGATGACATATTCGTTGCGTCCGTTGTCTGAGACCTGTACTGAGCCTGAGCGCAGAATGACTTCTGCCTTGTTCAAGGACGGGTAATTGCATGCGTTGAATGTGGTTCCCAAAACCTTGATGTCCAGGTTGTTCTGCATTTTCACGATGAATGGTCGCTGCTCGTCCCTGTTGACTTCGAAGTAGCCTTCTCCTTTGAGAGCCACCTGTCTGGTCCGCTTTCCGAATTTTTGGTTGTAGGCGAGCCAGCTGTTTTTGTTCAGCCATACTTTCGACCCGTCCGGGAGTGTGTAGGAACTGATGTTTTCCGACGATGCCATCAAGACCGTTTCCTGTCTTTTCCCCGTCACCAGTTCGGATGTTGCTGCGCCTGTGAGGAAGAGCGCTGCCGCGGCAGCTGCTGCAATGCAGTATTTCAATACCTTGCTGCGGAACGATTTTCTTTCCTCTTTCTTCGGTGATCCTGATACTTCGCGGCGGATTCCGAGTCTCGTCATCAGTTTTTCCAGTCCTTCCGTGAGGTCGAATTCGGGTGCGGCTGACGAAACTTCATTCCAATATTCTTCGAGCAGGGCTTTGGTTTCCGGCTCGTTTCCATGTATTTCGAGCCATCCGAAAAACTGTTGTCTCAGTTTTTCGGGAACTTCCACTCCGCTGAAGAAGAAATCGAAAATGCGTCTGTAGTCTTCAATCATCATTATCTGCCGGCTTGCGTAAATGTATAAGTGCTTGAGTATGAGCCTGCTTTGAGTTTGATTGTGCCTATTCGGTCTTCTCCTGTGTTATTAGGCTGTGTGGTAATTGTGGATTCACTGATACCCTGTGCGCCTGATGCCGGTTCGATGGTGAACCAGTCTTCGCCTTCCAGCGACCAGTCACATGTTGCGGCAATCGTGATGTTGTCTTCGCCGCCAGTGACTTTTGTGGCCGGCGTTCCGGATGTCAGCTTTGTCTGGATTACGACGGTGTCGTGAATCTCCGACTCGCTCTGCTTTTGGCAACCTGTCGCCGCCACCAGCAGTGTCGCTGCCATTGCGGCAGCTGTTATGAAATTCAGTTTCATAGTGTGTATAAAAATGTTTTATATAAGTAAGACAACTGAATTTCCCAATATGCTAAATTGTTTTATTAAAAAAATGTTTCAAAGTCCGGCAACTTGTTCCTGCCAGAGGGTGGCTGACATAGTTGCCGGACTTTGAGTTTGAAAAACGTTGGAGATTAATATTGTTGGTTGACTATTTCCCTGAGGCTGGAGACAATGCTCTCCAGTCGCCGCAAGGGACTTTTACTGTTTTTGTCTTGTTTCCGCTGCGGACGACAATGCTGTCGGAACCGGAGGCGTTCAAGATATAGACGCTTTTTCCGCGACGGGGCACATCAATGACGGCATTGTCCTGATATACGGCGATTATAAGTTCCTTATCGCTCTCTGCTTCAATGACAGAATAGCCGAGCTCAGGATGATGCGGACGGAATTCGCTTTTGAGCAGGGTCTCGCGATGTTCGGAGGCGAATTTCATCCATTTTCTCATGACATTGAGTTGTTCTTCAGGGATATTCCTCAGCATTGTCGAGTATTGAACAACTCCGAAAATGGAATTGATGATTGCTCTTCCCACATTTTCCGGAGTTTCGGAAATGTTCCATTCCAACATGTCTGAATGTACGGCAGTCGAGCCGCTCGTCAGTCTGAGGGAGGCGATTCTCATTCTGTTGTCTTTGGCGTTGCCCGGACAGTCTGCTGCTCGGAACATGTTTCCGTACTGTCTGATGGCCGGACCTATGTACTGCTGTCTGAACTCAATGAGAATATCCGGTTTGATGGCTCTCAGAGCGGATGAAACCTCTTTCATCAGCAGGTTAACGGCCTCGCTGAGGTTCATGATGTCCCTTCCGGCATAATTCTCTTTCACGGCAGGATCCTCGCCCTGAAATCTGAAACTGTCGATGAAATCGAGTTTGAATCCATCCAGATTCCAGTCTTTCAATGCCTTTGTGTAAAGTTCCACAAGATGTTTCCTGACCTCCGGGAAACGTGGGTCAAGCACAGCGCAACGGCTGCTCCTGTCATTGTAGAGGAACTTGCCCTCAAACTTCTTGTAGGAATCGCTGTTCCATCCGATGTATGGAACGCTGTACCAGACAAGATATTTCATTCCGAGATCATGGACTGCTGAAACGTGTGCCGCCATGTCCGGGAATTTTTTCGGGGCCGGTCTCCAGTCTCCGCAGAAGGCGTAACCTCTGTTTCCGTCAGTCGTCTGCCAACCGTCATCGAGAATTACGGTCTTCATTCCGAGATCTGCCGCAATACGGCACTCCTGTTCAATAGCTTCTGCGCTCACATCCTGATGGAACTGGTACCAGCTTGAGTACAGCGGTTCAAATGCGGAATCGTTCACCGGAAAAGCATCGTAACCATTCTCACGGCTCATCCACTCTGATGCGTCACGGATGCTTTCAGCCCAGAATACAGGTCGCTTGTCAAGCAGAATTTTAGTCTCATAATGCGTTGCAGGAGCTTCTTTCTCTTTGAAGAATCTCAGTTCTGTGCAGATTGCACAGCCTTCTTCCATAACGCCGAGTACGGCATCTACCTTGCGGAGTACTTCTGAGCAGGCGATTGTCAGGCAATTCGTATTGTTGTCATTGAAATACTCATATAGGGGCATCCTGTAGGCGAGTGAACTGCTGGCATTGGAGTGGCCCCAGAAAGGGTCCAGGTGCGTGCCGCAATTCAAGTCCGGACTCCAGAAGTTGAAAACTCCTTTCTGCGGGAACGTGAAATATACATTGAATCTTGCCGGGGTAGCCTCGGACGCCGCATCCATAGAAATGGTGATTATTTCTTTCCCTCCATCATTTTCTACCGATGCTGTAAATTTCCAGTCCCCGGGATTTTCGGAGACAATCACAATCTCATCTACAAGCGAACTGCTCAGTACCGGGGCGACAATTGTTCCTTTGGATGCAAATGGATTGTCCGTCCAAGTGCTTTGGGCGTATGAAACGCAAAAAGACAGAGTGGCTAATGCGATTGTGAGTATGTGTTTGTACATATGAACTGTTTAAAAAAAGGTGATTGCTTCAAATGTGGGAATGCAAGATGTGTGAAACTCTGGCGAATATATGACACTACTCCGAAGGAGCATCATTGTATGCCCTGTATTCGCCCTTCATTACGTTCAGGGTTTTTGGAAGCCAGACTTTGTAGCGGGTGGATTTGTCCCAAGTATTGCCTGCTGAGGCGAAGTCGCAGAGGTGGATCTGGCGAGGCTTGCCGTTGCCTTCAAGGTCTGCTCCGGCGACCATAGGGGCTGTAAATGCCATCCAAGCGAAATCGTTGCCTTCTGCCGGGGTCAGGGTGACGCTGCCGTCCTCTGAAGATTGGATTACCACACTTTCATCCACGAAACCGTCGTCGAAGCGTGAATCCCTTGCAAGGACTATAGGGCCGCGCACAATCGCCTGATGCCCGTTCTGTTCGAACAGATGTGGCGTGAGGTCCAGGGAAAGTTCAATGCGGTCACCTTTCTTCCACTTGCGTTCTACTTTCGCATATTCGCCTGCGGAAAGATTGTCAAGACTTATTTTCAATGTATCTGTGCCGCTGATTACACTTGCCGTCGTTGTTTTGCTCCACTGAGGTATTCTCAACGCCAAAGTGAATTCTGCGGGCTTTGCCGGCGAGAGTTCTATGGAGATGTTTCCGGAAACCGGATAATTTCCATGGAGACTGATTCCCATGGAGTTGCGTTTGTCCAACGAAATCTCGGCCTCAGAATCACCAAAATGGTTTATCTTCAGGCAATCTCCTTCTGTGATAAAAGCGAGAGCCGGAATCATCGCGAAAGCGCGGGGTCCATTGGCATTGCAGCAGTTTATATTCATATGGCATTGTTTTTCACCTTCCACTCTCCATCCCTCAAGCGGGGTATATTTTGCAATCTGGCTTCCGTCGCACTTCATCGAACCGAGAATGGCGTTGTAGAATGTCTTCTCTATTTGGTCCGCGTAGCGGGAGTCTCCGCAGAATTTCAGGAGTCTGCTGCAGAGCTGCATCCAAGTGAAGCCGACGCAGGTCTCCATAGTGTGGTAGGTCGGAATTGTCTGGAGTGATTTTCCTCCGTACCAGCACTCGACCGAGCTGCCTGAACCGGCGATGTTGATTTCCTCTTCGATTATGTGTGAGACGCTCTTTCGTACGGCTTCGTAATCCGCTTCGTTTCCGGTTACCTTATAGTATTCGAGAAGTCCTTCATAGCAGGACATCATTTCGTATGCCTTGGCTCCGTTTTCGTAGGAGAACCACTTTGTCTGAGGATGCGGAAAGCGCAGAGCCACAGGTATATCGGAGCGGCTGACCAGTCTTGGGCCGTCCTGGGTCTCCCACTGTGTGACGATGTCTGTCGCGAAATCGAGATAGCGTTTGTTTCCTGTTATGTTGTACAGTTTCATAATCGGTTCGAGCACGGAAGAACTTGCCATGCCCCGGTACAGTCCGCATTTTACAATCTTGGCATTCTTGGATTTGAGCTGTGAAATGAGGTGGTCCGCAACACCCGATGCCGCAGCAAGAGCCTGGCTGTCTCCTGAAAGTTCGTACCATCCGAGCAGCCCCAGCATTGTGTACTTCCGTCCCCAAATGTCCCATTCGCGCAGCTGAGATTCAGGCGCATAGTTTCCGATGTAGCCGTCCGGGCTCCGGGTTTCTATAATATGTTTGACAGAAGCGGCTATCTTTTCATAAAGTTTGGCATCACCGGTGTAGCGGTAAGTCTCAAGCGCTCCCAAGGTCCATTTTCCCCAAAACTCGCTTTGCCATCGCCAGGTCTCGTTCCTGTGACGGAAAGGCTCCACAAGTTCATCTACATCCTGTCCCATGACACGATGCAGTATGCAGTCGTCGATTCTTCCTCCTACATATCCATTGATTTTCACCGACTTTACCTTCAATTCCGCAGTCTTTGCGTGGCCGATGTTTCCTCCTGCGCAGATTGGGCAGGCGAAAACCGTGAGCAGCGCGCTCAGGAGAAATGCCTGAACACCAAGATTGTTTTTCATATTTATGAACCTTATAATTTTGTACAACTAAGTTACGAAAAAAACTTCTTCCTCCTTAAGACATCTTTACCGGAATGATGAAGCCGTTTTCATCAAATTCGAGACGGTCAATGCAGACTACTCGGTTGTCTCCGTCGGTGGAATCGAGCGGATGGCGGTGGTAGATAATGTAGAAATCATTGCCACGGCGCACGACGCTGTGATGTCCGGCACCTGTTCCGTGTTCCGTGTCGGCTTTAAGAATGGTGCCAACTCTTTCAAATGGGCCGTAAGGAGTGTCGGAAATGGAGTAGGCGACACGGTAGTTGTCCTTGCGCCAGCTTCCTTCGCTCCACATGAAGTAGAACTTGCCGTCACGCTGGATCATAAACGGGCCCTCTACATAACCTTCAGGCGTGACTTCATGGTAAAGAGTTCCGTCTTCGAAAGGGACAATGGATGTGAAGTCATCAGAGAGCCGGACGAGATTGCAGTGTCCCCATCCGCCGTAGAACATCAGCCAATCTCCGGATGCCGGGTCCTGATAGACGAACTGGTCGATCGGCTGTGCACCATTGACGATGTCGTTAAGAAGCGGCTTTCCGAGGAGGTCGCGGAAAGGTCCTTCCGGTTTGTCGGACACGGCTACGCCTATGCCTCCGGTTTCTCCCTCATGAACATCGTTGCAGGCGAAGAAGAGGTAGAACTTTCCGTCCTTGTTCACGATGGCAGGAGCCCAGAGGGCCTTGTGAAGCCAGCTTATCTCTTTGTCAGTGATGATGTTGCTGTGCTTGGTCCAGGTCTTGAGGTCCTTTGAGGAGAAGGCATCCATATAGAGCTGTTCATCAAAAGGATGCGATGCTGTGGGATATATCCACAGTTCATCACCGATTATTATTCCTTCCGGGTCGGCATACTGTCCTTCGAAAAGCGGGTTTGTCCATCCCGTCCATTCCGATGTCTTCGGCGCGCATGCGGATGTTATTGAAAAAGAAACTGTCGCAATTAATAGAATTGTTCTGAATTTCATGTGTTTTGTCATTATATAATCTGAGGCAACTTATTTTTTTTACGATTACTATAAAAGTGGCTGAGACCGCTGTGTGGAATCAGCCACTTTCAGTTAGTGATCAATGTGTCAGTGCATAGTCAAGCCCGGAATCAGTTTCCCTGATATGAACCTGGCCATACGGCTGAACCGTTTCCGTAGATGCCGAAAGCATTGATGCTGTCGAGCCAGCCGAGGAAGTCCTCGCCAGCCTTGCTGCCGTCATATACCTCAGCAGAACCGGCATAAAGCTTTCCTGTGTTGGTGTTGCTGTATGACTTTATTGCAGTGCGGAGCTGTTCAAGCGTGAGCTTTGTGAGGGTTGTAGTGCCGTTCCAGAGGTAGTGCTTTGAGCCTGAGTTCCAAGAGAGGGCGAGTGCCGCAGCCGCAGCCCTGTTGGCAAATGTGTCGTCATTTGCCGAAGCCTCGTACTGGCCATTGGCATTGATGCTTCCGACTATCACGTTGCCGCCGAGAGATTTCAGTTTTCTGCCGGAAGACGACATGTCTATGGCTGTTCTGTCCTGCTCCTGGATGATGAGGCTGTTGATGAGTCGTGAGCCGCTCTTCGGGTCTGATTCGCAGCGGATGGCCGGATTGGCATTGGATGCGACGATTGTGCTTGACGCGATGAGCATTCCTCCGGATCCGTTTACGGCTCCGGTTGCACCACAGCCGCTGTCATTTCCGGCGAAGGTTACATTGTGAAGACAAACGTTGCCTCCTGCATCATTGAGATGCACGAGCAGTCCGAAACCGCCTCCGCCAAAAGTGTTGTTGACAAAAGTACATGCATTGAGATAGACACGGCTCTCTTTCTGGGCGAGACGTATGAGACCACGTACACCGCCTTCAGCACGACAGGCGTCGAAGATTACGTTGTCAATCTTTGCGAGTCCTTTTCTGACCATAATTATCGGATTCTGTCCGCCGGATGCCGTACATTTCTTGAATGTGCAGTTCGTGAAGGTTGCGCGGGAGTCACCGGACCCGCCGGCTGCCAACATAATGCAGCCGTCGCCGCCGCTCTTCAAGTTCGTGAAGGTGATGCCGTCGAACGCAAGTTCCGTCTGGTTGCCGAGGGTGATGAAGCGGTTGCTTCCGCCGCCGTCGAATACGGTCTCAGATCCCTTGCGGCTGACGTCTGTTCCCGTGCTTGCAGTGTCGTAGCCGCCGTGAACACGGAATTTTACTCTGGATCCATATCCGGAGTATTCCACTTTTACCTGGGATACTGAATAGGTTCCGCCGGTAAAGTAGAAGTCTCTGTCGTCCACGTTGTCGGCATTCTCATCAGACTCTGACTGACTTCCGTTCTTCTGTTTGATCATGTTGAGGAACTCTGTCATTCCCATTGCGTTTTCCCATGAGTGGCCGTCTCTTGTTCCACATGCCTGCGGCTTCACGAAGTAAGGAAGCAGAGGAACTTTCTCGGCATCGCCTCCCGGAATGACAATGGTGCTTTCGTCCCAAGGATCCACGGAAGGAGTGTCAATGGAGATGATGGTCTCCGAGATGTTTATTTTCATGTCATAACGGAAGCCTTTCTTGAGCTCAGGCACGCCGGTTAATGTGATATCCTTTCCATTGTAGTTGAATGTGACGAATACCTTTGCGTCGTCAGCCTCAGAAGGGACTACAATCGCAGTGTAGGTTGTTCCGTTCTGTCCTGAGATTGTTCCTTCTGCAGCAGCAATATATGGGCTGATGTACATCCTGTCTGAGTTCGGATGTCCTTCGGTGAATCCTGTCGAGGTCCACACGCGGAATCCCTGTACACGGGCGCTGCCTTCAATTCCTGACAAAGTGAAACTTACCTTGGCCATCTGGCGTTCCATCTCCAGACGGAGGCTTCCGTCGCTTGTCTTGACGGCATCAGCAACTGTGCAGGTCATATAATCAGCCGCAGCAAGACGGTCTGCCGTGCGCTGCGAAGACTGGAGTTCAAAGTTGCCGAAAGTTGTCGATGTCTCCGTGGCAGGGTAGAATGCCGAGTAGCTGACAGGAGCGGAACCCCAGCGCAGATAATAATTGTCTGTGGTCTTCCATCCTTTGTCTGTCAGTTTGTAGGTCACGTGACCGTCGTCGCAGAGCAGTGCAATCATGTCACCCTTGTTGAACTCGGTTTCTTTTCCGTCCGTAACCGGATTTGACTTCGTGTATGGAGAAGCTATTTCCGGGATTATGCGTATGGCACGTTCGTCGCTGTCAAACGAAGGCAGCTCTTTATCCTTCTCGCAGGAAGAATACGCAAGCATCGCTGCAAGAACGGCCATTATTTTTGATGTTCCTGATTTCATAGTCATTTACCTGTTATTTTGTGGTTATTGACATTTGGCCGGAAGAGGCCGATTTTGTTGTAGAAATGTTTAT
>OQWM01001948.1_pt1 | contig 14150 bp, 38 predicted proteins | sample 1691531 | NCBI WGS metagenome assembly OQWM01 (sample SAMN03418257, study PRJEB22391) | human gut metagenome | biome: human-gut; feature: organic feature; material: feces | host: Homo sapiens | place: Tanzania | collected 2013-01
GGTGTCGGCGGCATTCCGAACGCCATTCTGAACGGCCTCAAGGACCACAAGCATCCCCATGATCCTGCCCATTTCTGCGTTTACCGACCCCTCCAACTGTCTTTTTGTGAACCGCATCCGATTGCCTTTGTCGTTCGCAAAATAGATCGTCATCTCGTTAAGATAGTCGCGCCAGCATCATCCGTATTTCTGGTAGTGCGTCTCCGAGCTGAACTCGCCTTGATCTCTCCACTCAATGACCTCCGGCCAAGGTGCGCCTTTTTCCCACTTGACAATTTTTAGACCTTTCATTGATCGTTCTTCCTTTCTGGGCGGTTTAGCCGCCGCCCTTCGGCTTTTCATGTTATGCAGTCTCGTAAGTGATTTTCGCATCTCTCAGCCGTGGCAATGTCCCAACAACTTCACCTTCTTCGTTGGTTACCTCAAAGACACGTTTCCATGCCCCACAAATGCAGCGGTCAACGGACGCAATCTTGAATTTGCCATCATCACGGGCATATACCGGAGAAAGATAAACACCTTCGTTTGTCTTATGAAACTTGTGAGTTGTCATTTTAATTTCCTTTCTGCCTGTTGGCTTGTTTATTTACCTTACAGTTGTAGTTATAAACCATTTGGTTAATAATGTCAACTTGTTATTTTAAACTTTTTTGGATATTTTTGAAAAGTTTTATTTGACAAGCAAAAGTATATAGTTTACAATCAGATCGAAAGGGGTGATCCAATGACCGCTAAGCAATTAGTTGATATGGCGCTGGCTTACGCCGGGATGAGCAAATCAGAGCTTGCCCGCCGCCTAAACTGGTCTCCGCAACTGTTAAGCAAGCGCCTAAATACCGGAAAGTTCTCCGTTGAAGAATGGTGCGTTATTGCGAAAGCCATTGGCGCAGAACCACATATCGGCTTTGTTTTCCCGGACGGAAAAGAAATATAAAGCAAAGGGGTAGTCATTCGACTGCCCCTTTTTTTGTAAGTCCAAAGTTCTCTGCTGTTCTTTCGATGAATTTATTATGCCAGTTCTTAGCGGTTCCGTAGGAAACGAACAGGGCCATAGCTGCCCCATGCAGAGTATGTGTGCGCTTAAAAAACACCATTTCGATGAGCTTTACGCGATCCGCGCCATTAGGATACCGCATGGTGTCCCGTATGGTCTTTTCGACAGCTAAATACTCTTTCATATCATCGAAAGGAAGCTCGCGCAAGGCTACGCTTTCAGCGGCTCGGTTTACGCCCGTCCCTCGTCCTGTTGCGCCGTATGCGGGAACAACAGACTGCTCCCGTATATTCCGCAAATCCTCACAATGCATCGGGTACGCCCGGATGATCGCTTTCACGAATCCCCACCATTTGTATCTTGGTTTGCTCATTTTACCTCCGTTCTCGCAACGTTAAACGCTCTGTACGGAATTTTCGATTGTCAGGCACATCTTTTCATGCCTCCCACGAAACGCTTAGCTTTGCCATGCTCACGGATCCGAGGACGGAGTAAACGAGGTTCAGCGCTTCTGTGGTCGTGGTGTTCTCGAAGCAGAGGCTTCCGCTCTTGGGAGCGCCCCCCCTATTCTGTACCGGCGGAGCGTCAGGGGCTTTGACCTCCTCCGGCGGTTCAGCAACTTCCGGCGTGGAATGCACCGGTTCCGGCGGCGCTTCTACATAATCGGCTTTCGGCTCCTCGGCGCAAAAGGCACGGAACCCGCCGTTGTTGGTATTCGCCCATCCTCCACGGTGCGGAAACTTGATGCCGAGCTTCTTAGTCTCCAAGCCCACCGTCTGAACAGAAACGCCGAACATGGCGGCAAGGTCTTTTTGCTGCACGTCGAAGCGCTTCTGCAGATTCTCTATGTACTCCCGGCGCACATCGTCCGGGAGCATCTTAAATTCTTTCCACCGCATGGGACGGTTAAGAGCGTAGGTCTTTACTTCGCCATTCATTGCTTCTCGTTCCTTTCTTGTAAGATAGTCGGACGGGAAGATGACTTTCCCGCCCTTTCCGGCGTGGGTGCGCTTATTATGTATGCCACGCGCCGTTCGCTTCTTCTCTGCGCAGTCAGTAACGAAAACGTACTTTTCATCGTTCAAAGTTAAAACTCTCCATAACGTTTGATTTGATATGTCTCACCGTCTATGGTGTATATCGTTAAAGTCTCGCATATTACCGGAGGAGGCGACGCAGGAACGAAAACCGTACCGTACCTTGTCCCGCAATACTCGCACACGCTCCCGGTGATCGGAGCTCCGCAGTTCAGGCAGTTTGTCAAATCTCCCACCCGAACTCGTCCTTTATGGCGTCTCTGACCATCCAGACGTTGAGATTGCCGCTTCCGACGCTCTTCCGGATGTTCGCCACCTCCGCCGACAGCTTGTTCACGTCCTCCTGCGTAGGATTGAAGCAGGACATCCATGCCCAGACGAAGATCGTCATGGCAATGGACACGGCCTTGTGCATGGAGACGTCTTTCGGCTTGCGTTTTGATTTACTGCTCATCGCGTATCTCCTCCTTCTTTTTCACGATCCACTCGGAAAGCTGTACGCAGTTTTCCCTGCCAACACATTTCCGCTCGTCGCACCACGGGCAAACTATCCACGCTGCCATTTTCCAAAGCTCATGTTCCAGCCGGTTCATTTGCATCGGTTATCCTTTCTCCGATTTTGTTATCGTCAACAAAATCGTTTTTCCTTTCTCCGTAGCGGCAAAAATCATTATCGTTTGTCGTAAACGGGGTGTGCCAACAGCCACAATCACACCGCTTGTCTTCTGGGTCTCGGTGTTTGCAGTCTTTGCACCGCACAACGGCAACCATCTCCGGCTTTGGCTTTACGGTTTTGCAGGAGACGCCTTTCACGCACACAAACTCCCGGTCTTTTCCGGCGTGCTCGCAGCTGGAAGTGCAGTCCTTGCAGTTGTCACGAACAATCTTCGTTACCATTGTTCTTCCTTTCTCCGTAGCTGCAAAAGTCCTCCGGTTCAACGCATACCGCCTCGCCTTTGTAACCTCTCTCGTTATCGTCCGGTTCTGTGTGCGCGTAGCATAGCCCGTTCGGATGGCTCCGGTAATGCTTGCACTCGCGGCAATGGATCACCGGCTCAAACCCCAGCTGCACCGCCATTCGCTTAAACTGGCTGCGGGTGGGGCGGTCTATATCGATTGTCGGTGCTGCGTCTATAACGTCAATAGCCGCGTTCCATCCGTCTGCATATTCAGGGACGGTGAACGCTTCTCGTTTGGCTTTGCCGATACCGAGTGCGTCAGCGTTAATCAGCCTCATTCCTCGATTACCTCCAGCCCGTAAGCAACCGCTGCGTCATGTTCAATACGGCAGCCGCGGGCTTTGTCCCAGCCCTTGCAGAAATACACGGCATCGCAATAGGACATATACATAAGTGATTTTCCAAGGCAGAACAGCGGCTTACTGAGAATATCCGCGGTAAGGTATTTCAAGTCATTTGGGAAGTAGGTGTCAACGACTTGAAAGCCAGACTTCTCCAGATACTTAATGGCTTTGTCCCGTACTTCCACGATCTCCTCCGGGGTCTTTCCAGCCATCGGCTGGGACAGCATAGCTTTCTTTTTCATTTTTCTGTTCCTCCTTCGTATTTGGCGATAAGCAGATTGAGATCGCGCAGTCCTCGCATTGTGATAAGATTATCTTCATACAGGTTGTCGCGTAGGGCGAGAAGTTCGGAGACAGGGACAGCGGAAACGGTGGGCGCGTCCTCTATCAGCTTTCGGGCTTTCCCCGGCTCTCCTTCATGCTGCCGGTCATATTCGGCAAGCAGAGCGTCAGCGTCAATCAAGCGCATTTTCGTAGTCCTCCCAAATGTTTGCTTGTCCCGGAAGAACGCCGTCCTCCATCCACCAGTGGAACACATCTTCGCCGGTCTTTCCCCAGCGTGAGCCTTCGGCCTTTCCGCGGGCTTTTCGTGCTTCAAGCATCCGGTCAAACGCTCGGATGTAATTGCGCTGAAAACCCGGCCATCGGGCAAACTCTGCGTAACGGGCTTTCCCAGCCATTGGACATCCGATGCAGCCAACACGGCAAAAGCCCTCGTTGTAAAGCGGGTTCGTCTCAACCTTTTGATCGGTAAGATAATCCCACACATCCCGATCCTTCCAATCAATGATGGGATTGCAAACCCGCTTGCCTTTCATCTGGCAATTTTCGAAAAGCTGTCGGTCTGCCTCGTTGTCGTTGTTCAAAATGAGTTTTTTCTTTCGGTCAGAATTTTGTACTTCTAACGCCCCGCGGTTTGCAGCCCTTTGTGTAGATTCTGCCCACCGCACACCAGTAACAACAAATCGGTCTTTGCCTGCCGTTTCTTTCAATACCGCGCAGCAGTACCGTGCAATTCGCGTCGGCGGCATGAGTTTCTTCGGAATCAAGTCCCACATCGAAGTGCGTTTGCCTTGATATGTCGGAAGAATTATCGTGTACTCAACGCCCTTTTCCTCGTACTCTTTGGCGCGTTTTCGGACGTGATATACTGTCTCTGGCGCGTCCGCTGTCGTATGGGAATGGCATATTTCAAACGGGATTCCGGCATTCTCCGCCAATCTACATATCACGGCGCTGTCTTTTCCGCCGCTGTCGGTCAGCAGTAGCGGCTGCTTGTACAGTTTCAACGACATTGACGACGCAAGACGCAGACGCTCCATCGCTGTCTGTTCCAAATCCGTCATTGCCACTCGTTACACCCCCCATTCAACCGCCACACACAGCGGGGACATTTGCCGTAGCAGGGTTTATGCATCAGCTTCTACCTCGCTTTCGAGCCATTTTCTTATGTCCTCCTCGGGAAACTCTGCGAACATGCAAAGGTTGGAAAATGGGCAGACGGCGCAGTTGAGCTTATCCGGGAAAACGCATTCTTCCGTCTGCGCAATATAGACTAACAAGTCGCACACGATTTTCTCACGGTTCGTCATTGTGTTCATCCTTTCTCTGATAGCAATTCAGCAGCGGGTCTGTCGTTTCGCAGAAGCAGCAGGGCTTTCCGTCCGCGGCGCTCGGCGGGTAGTGGATGCAGGATTCGCAGTCGTTCATATTCACCACCATCCCAAAATCTTGCTTATGACCGCGAGCCATAACGCATCGGCTATGCAGAACAGCGCGTGGGCTATGTTGTGATGAACGGTTTTCTCATACCACGGCGTAAACAACAGCGATATCAAATACAGAATACTCATTCCGCACCCTCCATTCTTGCGCCGCAGTTGGGGCAGTACTCCGCCGAACGCTCGTTCCACATATCGCAGCAGCTCGAAACAAACCCTTCTGCAACGGTTACGCCACTTCTGTATGCCTTGTTCCACCGTCCACGAGTGACAAGCGTGTAATGATTGCACTTGATACAAGGCTGATTATCAACGGCGCGGCAAACGGGATAATGGTCACAGTCCGGGCAGATGCTTTCTGCTCCCGCCTTGATTATCTGGTGAATATCATTCATTTTCCGCACCGTCCATTCGTGCGCCGCAATGGGGACAGTAGGCGGGTAGGTTTTCCTCTACGACGACAACTCCAGTGCCTTTATGCGGGTTTTCGCCACACTCGGAGCAGCGCCAAACATAAAAGTCGGTGTTGTACTGCCACCGCCCATGCTGTACAGGCGCAACGTCAGCGGCGGGGAAATCTTCAAGCTCATTTGCCAAATCTTCAAAGGCTTCGGCAATTATTCCGCTTTCGCCGCCCAGCTCTTCAAAGGCACTCTGCGCTTCTGCTGCTTCTTTGCGGATGTAAGAAATAACATCACTCTTTTTCATGTAATCAGCCATCATTTTCTCCTTTCGGCGGTTCGGGTAGCGGCATCCATGCAAACACACGCGCTTTCTGCCCGAGCGAATTTACGCCGCTCCAAAACCCACCATACTGGTAGGCTATCTCGTATGTCTTATACATTCGGTTATAAGAGCCATAGCGGAAGTATTCGTACCAGATGAGGACGAGCTCGCCATCTTCCGGCAGTCTGTCCTTGGCGCTGATCCATTGCGGGACGGAGACGGCGGGGACAGCCCGCAGCGCTTCTTCGATTTGTTCCACCTTAAACCCAAACGTGCGGCGAATGCCGTTAGGATCGCTATCATAGATTGCTTTGATCGCCGCTTCGCGCTCTATGTATTCAGCCATTGTCATTGCCTCCGTCCGTTCGCACTTCTTTTTCAAGCGTTGTGTCAATAACTCCAATAGCGTCGAGAATGCTGCCGCTTACGCTTTTGTCGAGGTCAAATATAGCTCCCTCGATGAAGCCTAACATGCGCTGAATCGTTGAAAAGTCTTTGTGTGTCATGGCGTTTCCCCCTCATAGTTGTCTTTAATGCCGTGATTTCTCCGGCAGCAGGAGCACTTCTGGTGACGCTTGCCGAGCCATTTGCAGTTGTCGCAGGAAAGCGCGTCCTCTTCGAGCATCCGCAGCCAGTCACAGTCTGCCGGTTCGCAAGGATCGTCTGGGTAGAGCTCGTTGCATAATTCGCAGATGATCGTCCGCGCTGTTTTAATTTTCGTGTATTCAGCCATTGTCAGCCCTCCTGTTCCATGCATCAGACGCATCTTTGAGTGACACTGCATCAATCAGTATCGGGTCGATGATGCAGCAGTTGTATTCATCATCGCCGTATGTGTGATAAACTTTGAACGCTCTGTCAAGTGAGTTGTAGACAATCGACACGGGTTTCCCGCAGAACGGGCAAGGTTTCAATCTGTCCATTTCCAGCCATCCCAAGATATCGCCTGTCCGCAATGCTCGCAGTATGTGATCTTCTCACCGCCGCCGATAAATTCCCAGTGCCCAAGGGCGTAATCGCACACGGGGCAAATGGCTTCTTTCGTAGGCGTTCCCCATGTTCTGTCAACGCCGCTATTCGGCGTCTTCGGAATCTCCTTGTCCAGCGCCTCTTCCGCTTTCTTGAACGCCTCCGTATAGTCCAGTGGGCAGTTCCATTCAACTTCGGCAGCGGCAACGCGGAGAATGTCTTTTGCTTCTTTGTAGGTCATACCGCGTCCTCCCATACCGGGCGGCTGTTCTTCCACTTGCGCCAGCGGATAAACCGCCACCGGGGCGGTTCGCTTTCCAGCCACTTGCTGAAATGCGCGATAAACTCAAGGCGCAGATTGTACCGGCGTTTCTTTTCCTGTTTTTCGTTCATTTTTCATCCTCCGTCAAATTTTCTCTGTCAAGGATTGCGTCGATTTTCAGTGGAGGCAATAAGCGCAGAAATATTATCTGGCAGTTCTGCCCAGAGCTCCACGTTTTTCGCAGGGCGCTCAACGTCATCGACGTGCCAATAGAAGCCGGTGGGCATCTCCTCTTCCAGCGCGTTCATAAACGGACCCGCGTGGTAATACACCTGATCGTAATAAACGTAGCCGGCGTTAAACATGTATTCCTGCACGCAGAGGCATTGGCAGTCTTTGCTCGGGAGCCGATCTTTCACGCTCGTGAAGCGCAGTCCGGTACTGGCCCTTGCGAGCAATTCGTTAAAAGTCATCCCGGAGGCAATAAGCTCGTCCTCGAACTTTTTGTATTCCTGCACGTCGGTCGGGGACATTGTAGTATCCTCGTACTCTTTCAGCCGTTCCCACACCTTGCGCTGGCTGCATGCGCCGTCCGGGCAGTATTTGCCCCAGCGCTCTTCGCGGCATTTGGCAATGTCGCAGAAGTTTCCGTCGAACGTCAGACGGTCTTTCGGCTCAATCATTCGTCAGCCTCCCTAATTCCTTTTCGTATTTACAGAATGTCATGTCGCAGTCCTTCCTATCCGCACACACGCTGCAACCGTGCGCTTTGGAGAAACGGAAAAACTCTGCGGCGGTTCTTGTTGGGTAAACCTTTCGGACAGGGGCCGTTTTTTCGCTTTTCGGCTTTCTGACTTCCACAGGCGCTTTTTTCGGCTTTCTGCCCTGCCTCATGTGTTCGGCTCTGGCTGCTCTCATTTCGTTTGCGAGACAGCCGCAGGATCGCGTCTGCCCGTAAATGATGTTGTTCTGCATGATGATCTTTTCCGTTCCGCAATCGCACCGGACGCGCCAGAAAATGAATCCCTTTCTGTCCGGCACATCGGCAAGGCCGAGGACAACGAGCCGCCCGAACCGCTGACCTGTCAGGTCTTTTCTCGGTCGTGCCTTTATAGCCGCCCTTGCCTTTTCGAGCTTTGCCCGCGAAGCGTCGGAGTTCAGGCAACCGCAGGATTTTGTTTTTCCGCTCCGCAGGGAATACCCGGCAATTACTTTCTCATTTCCGCAGTCGCATTTGCAGAGCCAATGCGCGCCGGTGTGCTCGGAGTGGTCGTATCGTATGACCGTCAGCCGTCCGAAGCGCTGCCCGGTAAGGTCAATTCGTTTCATCCGAGCCTCCGCTTGGCGTAGAGTGCCATGAGTAAAGATTCCGCCATTCCGTCATGCTCCTTGCGGCAGCCAGGCGGTATTAAATTCACGCCGGGGAAAAGCCGCTTGCAGACCTCTATGGACGTGTTCTTGTCGGCGGTGACGGAAAATTCCTTCTTCCACTTCTGCGGGCGGACGAGCTCATAGGGGATCTCGTATGCTTCGAGCATCCCTTGAAGCCACCCGAAGTCCTCGCCGAAGTGGAACATAGATGTAACCCCCTGCCCCGGCATGGCGCTGACGTGCTCAAAGCAGCACACCGCCTTTTCCCAGCGCAGGTCGGACAGTACGCAACGGTATGTGTCTCGGTCGTACCGGAACGTCTGGACTTCCTCCCCTTGCAGAATGGCAAGTCCGCCGTTCTTGCCGGGGTCTATACCGATGTAAGTCATCGGTTAACCATCCCCTTTCAGAATTTCGTTTGCAAGCTGCCGTTTTTCTCGTCCCCTGTCGGCTCGCAGATCACCGCCCTTACAGCGGAACTGCGGCGCCTCCCCGTTCAGGCGGGAGAAAATGCGCTGATATGTCAGATTGTCCGTCGGCTGGGTGATGTTAATGTTCGTCGTGATGATCGTAGGCAGGCGCGATCTCATGCGGTCGTCGATGATCTGGAACATCTTTTCGGCGGCGTATTCCGTGTTGCGCTCTGCGCCGAAATCGTCCAGCACCACAAGCTCAAACGTCGCCAGCCGGTTGCGGATGATGTCGGCCTCGTCAAACATCCGGTCGAGCAGATTGACCGTTGAGACCATCCAGACGCGATATCCCCGATCTAAAAGCTCGTTGGCGATACTCGCCGCAGCGTAGGTCTTGCCGCATCCGACAGCGCCGGAGAGCGTGAACGACAGTCCGTTTTCCAAGATGTCCGTCCAGCGGTGGATGAACTTCTCGGCGAAGAACATGGACGGGTTGCCCGTGGAGTTGTCGAAGGTCATGCCCTCGTATCCGCGCAGCCACTCCGCCCGGCGTTCCTCGTTTAGCCGGCGGAAAGCGTCCTCGGCGGTCTGCTTCCGCGCCTCCGCACCGCACCGGCAGAGGCAGCGGACGATGATCTCTTTTCCTCCGACATCAATGGCGCATTCTTTCTGCTCGCCGCATTTGCCGCAATGGAGAAAGCCGTCGGAGGCGATGTAATCCTCCGGCATGGCGGGGGTGTTTCGTTTCGCGCGTTCGGCGATGCTGCCGATAACGTCGTCTGTCAGCATGGCAAATCCTCCATTGCGTCATAGTCTGGTGTCGCAAAGCGACCGGTTTGTTTGGGTTTGTCCTCCCGCCTTTCCCATGTTCGGACGCAGGCTTTCCAGTCCTTCATGGGCTGATTGCCAACTTTCCAGCCCTTGGAGGCGTAGAAGTCAACAAAGCGTTCGGCATCAACGCTGTTTCCGCGCTCCCGGCAATAGGCAGCAACCTCTTCCACGGTTGGGCGGTGCGCGCGCGCACTATCTTTCACACCGTTAAGTGGGAAAGATATGTCCTTGTCTTTGTCCTTGTCTTTGTCCTTGTCCTTGGGGGGCGTTCGGGGGCGTTCGGGGGCGTTCGGGGGCGAATGCCCCCCACCCTTTTCTCCGTTCTCGCGGTTTCGCGCGCATTTGGCGTTGTATTTCTCAATGTCCCTATCGATCTGCGACCTCATGCCGGGGAAGACAAAGCGTTCATTACCGCGGAGTTCCGGAGCTGCGCCGGTCGCGCTGTATTCCAGCAGCGCCCTGAACAGTCTCCCGCACTCCGCGTCATTCAGCGCTTCCATGGTGTCGAGGTAGCTGTGATAGGCATTGAAGCTCTCTAATGCCATTGTGCGCCTCCGTTAAAACGGAAGCTGTCCGTCATCCTCGACCGGTGCGAGCTGTGCGTCGGTGGCCGCGTCCTTGGTCTTTCCCTTGCCGCCGCAGAACCAGACGTTATCCGTCAAGACCTCTGCCGCCGTGCGGGTCGAGCCATCCTTGGCGGTGTACGTCTGCATCTGCAAGCGACCGGCAACAAGAATCATGTCGCCCTTGCCGAAATAGCTTTCGATGAATGCCGCCGTCGCCTTAAATGCAACGCAGTTGATGAAGTCCGTCTCTTCGCGGTTGAAGTCGCGGTCAACGGCAATCTTGAAATGCGCTACCTTGTCGTTTTTCGACGTCAGCCGGATTTCCGGATCCTTCGTGAGCCTCCCTTGCAGGAGGATTCTGTTCATTGCCATCTTGGATCGTCCTTTCGGTAAATTAGATTTTGTTCGTCCCAATCGTGATAGAAGATTTTCAGATAGTCGCGGAAGTATCGGTACATTTCCTCCCGCGTTTCTTTTGGGCCGCTGTCAAATTGGTAGTGGCACGCCGGGCATAGCGTCAGTATGTTTTCTTCGATTCCCGCGCCGCTGTGTGATCGCCGGATGAAATGCGCATTCGGGGCTGCATTGAGTGAGTGGCAGTAAACGCAGCAGTGGTGGTCGCGTTCCCATACGCGATCTTTGACGGCCTTGGGAATGGCGCACGCCTTAGCGCGCTTGCTTGAGATTCTTTTCACGCTTTCCCTCCCATTCGCCGAGCAGGGCGGCGAGCTTGTCCGGCGGCATGGTTTCGATGCCTACGGCCTTGGCGTCCTGAATCAGGTTGTCGATCATGCGGCTCATCGTGGAGCTGGAAAAGACAGAAGAACCGTAGTAGAGGATCACATTCACGCAGTCGGGGATCTTGGATGCTGTGACATCGGACTGCCAACCGAGGCCGTTTGATGCCCAGACTTGCCGCAGCTCTTCCGCCGCTGCTGACTGGATGCAGACGATCTTCATGTTCCCGCCTACGTCGCGGACGGCCCGGCGGTAGACTTCGGACGCCGGAACGCCGGTCGCTTTAGCGAGCTTGTCGATCAATGTCCAGGCATAAGCGTTTGCGTCGAGGCTGCGGAGGGATTTCTTCACATTGATCTCGTATTCCCCCGGAGTGAACGCGTAGGCAAAGTGCCTCGCGTCCACGTCCGCGGTATGGAGCTTCAGGTAGCCGCCCTCCCAGACGGCGGAATCGACCTTCACGGACGATCACCCGCGCCCTCGTGGTTCATGGCCTGCGCCTGTTCCTCGAGCTTTTCCATCTTGAACGCCTTTTTCTGGCAGTCGGCGCAGAGGATACGGTCAAACCGGCGGAGGGAGTATTCCGCCATGTCGCCAACGTTCCACATTTCGCCGTCGCGCTTCTTCACCGGGTAGAGCGTGCCGCCGCAGTCGGCGCACTTCGGAGCGGGCGCGGGCTTCTCTTCCGGCGCTTCGCTCTCCGGCAGATCCTCCCCGGCGTAGATGTACAGGCCGAGCCCGTGACGGGCGACAGCCTTGGTAAGGCTGCGCTGGATCGCCTTGTTAACGTCGAAGCTCGTGACCTGATCGACCGGAATGGAGCGGTTCTTGAAGTCCATAACGGGGAGGTATTCGATGTGCTCCACGTCGTTGACGGTAACGCCGGTCTTGACCCAGCACGTTTTCCCGTCGGTGTGGTAGAAGAGGCCGTCGGCGTTCTCATAGATCGTGTACGTCGCGTCGGGGTGCAGCTTCTTGACCTCGCCCCATGCCCAGGCCCATGAGAGGTAGGTGAGGCCGTTCTTCTTCTCCGTCTTTCCGTTGACGTTGATGTTGTTCAGCTCAACAAAATAGTTCTCGCTCATTCCGCCGCCTCCTTTACCTCTGCGAGCTTCTTCCGGAGATCGGCGATCTCGGCTTCCAGCGCCTTGATTTTCAGCCCGCTGCGGTAGGCTTCCGAGCCCCAGCGCGTTGCATCATCTTTTTCATCTTCGAGCTTCTTTTCCATGTCGTAGTAGTCGGAAATCAGCTTCCGGTACTCGCTCGACCGGATGGGGATGTAAATGTCGTCCGTTTCCTTGCGGTTCAGCTCGGCGGTGGCGTTGAGCATGATGTTGATTTTGCGTTCTTCCATTATTCAAGTTCCTTTCCGTCAAAAATTTCGTTTAATGCTTTGATCTCTTCTTTGTCAAAATTGCAGATTAAAAGCTCGTGGAAGCGGTCGCGGAGGTTCCGGGCGCAATCGTCGCAGTAGATTTCCTCGGTGAAGCGTCCGCACAAGGGGCATTTGTTTCCCCATTCGATTCGGTCAGACCCGCAGGTCGGGCATCTTTCCCAGCCGTATCCCTCGTCGGCGTAAACGACGGGGTAGAATCCGTCCTCGCTGCAGTCACGGCAGCGGCATGTTCTGGACACTTGACAGCCCTCCTTCCTGCGTGGTATCATGTGGGTAATGGTTGTTTTTTCTTTTGCGAGCGTCGTCGGTGTCATCTCCACCGGCGGCGCTTTCGCTTTGTGCGAGCCATGCAAGCACGAGGGATTCCAGGAACGTCTGCATCGACGCAATGCCGTTTCTTTCGAGCGCTTGTTTAACGCGCTGTGCGGTGCTTTCGGTGAGGCGGCACTGCAACCGTATGGGCTTCGCGCGGCGCGGTCTGCGGGGCTTCTGCTGCGTAACCGTGTCGTATATCTCCTGCGCTCTGGTGCAGAACTTTACGCCGTAATCGTTCGTGTGCAGCGCCATGTTCACCGTGCCCTTATTGGCCTTTGGGAACTCTTCCCGGAGGGCGGCGGCGATGGCCGTGTAACGTGTGTCGTTCATTCAAACCATCCTTCCAAAGCGTCATCAAGATTGCGGATCGGTTTTCCGACATAATCGGCGTAGGACGTTTCTATTCTCGCGCCGCGGCTATCCGTCCATCCGCCCACGCCGCAGACACCGTCCGCCGTGTCGATCATTGCAAAGCAGATTCGCATATACGCGGCTGGGCTCATGCCCTCCGGCAGCTCCGCGGGGTTAAGGACGACATGTCCCTTAGCTTCCAGCTCTGCCTTTGCCGCCGCGAACTGCTGGCGGTATTCGGGATTGCCGGTGATCTTTCCGGCGAGATAGATAATCATTAGTGCCGTCCCCCCCTCTGCATGATCGCCGTGTCCGGCATTTGCAGCCAGCGGCAGCAGTCATCGGCGAGGCTCGAAAAGCCGTAGACGGCGAAGATGCCCTCGATGACGGCGAAGCCGAGGCCGTTTCCGAATTTCCAGACGAAGAAGATCACAGCGGCTAAAAGTGCCATGATCGCGGTGGTGGCGAAGGTTGCCTTTGCTTTTGTCATGGTTGTTTTTCCTACTTTCTGCGGCGGTGCGCCGCTTTTTGTACTCGCTTTGTGATGTCGATGGTGTAATCGGCGATCGGGTGCAGCTTTGTCCGCGCTTCCCGCCGCTCTTCGCATCCGGCTTTGAATTCTGCGTACCGGGGGCAGGCGGCGTGACAGCCGACGAAGCGCTCGGCGCAGTCCTTACACGGGGCGATCATCGGGTTTGCTCTCCTTTTTGCGTTGGTTCATGGGCTCAACGGTGACGTTGAAGTATTTCGCATAAGTCTGCCAAACAATAGCGGCGAATCTCTCACCGTCCGCTACCGTCATTTCAGTCTGCACCGTTCTCCCTCCGTTCCTTGATGATCTCATCGACAGCCGCCTCAAGTTTGGCGCGTCCATTGCTCGGGCTTCGCTGACCGTTCAGGATCATGCTGACATACGCCTTATGGTAGCCGAGCCGATTGGCAAGCTCTGTGTTCGTGATGCCGTTGTTATGCATCTTGCCGATCAGCCGACCCGTCCATGCTTCGGGAAGATTCACTTTTTCACCCCCATCAAATTATTTTGATTTGCTAGTTGCAAAAGTTAACACCGTCTGCTATAATGAAATTGCACTTACAAAACAGCAGAAACGGAATTTTTACGGGAAGGGTGGAAAACGAAATGCGCCTTTTGGTGGTAG
>OQWM01001956.1_pt1 | contig 14128 bp, 11 predicted proteins | sample 1691531 | NCBI WGS metagenome assembly OQWM01 (sample SAMN03418257, study PRJEB22391) | human gut metagenome | biome: human-gut; feature: organic feature; material: feces | host: Homo sapiens | place: Tanzania | collected 2013-01
CGACCCCCTCTATCTCCCCCTAAAGCGGGGAGGACCAGTTTGTCCGCATCTTGAGGGGCCTCGAAATGTCTTGTTGAAGAAGTATTGCAAGACATTGTTTATCAACCTTTTCCGCAAGCAAGCAAACTGCCTCTCCCTCTTTGGGGGCACTGAAAAAGTAAAATCCACTTTCAGATTGAAAGTTAATGACGGATAAATCGTAGTTCTATCCTTCTTTTTCTTTCAAATACAGCCTTATTAAGGCGATTTATAGAAAGAGAAGTTATAAATCGTAACATTTTTCCGTTTTAGTCCTTAAAAATGGGGACTTTTTCAGTGCCCTCTCTTTAGGGGGAGCTAGAGGGGGTCGGTAATATCCAAGTACAAAGCTACTCATTATCTTACCCCTCTCCCGTCTCCCCTAAAGGGAGAGAGGCAGTTTGACTTCTTGATTGAGGAGGTGTGATATGGTTATGTTCAGTCGTCATCGGCAAGACTGAAGTCGAGCTGCTTCTTCTCGAGGTTCGCCTTTGCCACCTTGATGCGGACGGCATCGCCAAGCTGATATTTATTATGGTGGCGACGACCGACGAGACGATAGTTGCGCTCATCGAAATCATAGTAGTCATCACCAAGGTCACGCAGTGGAACCATACCCTCACAGTGGTTGTCGTCTATCTCACAATATATGCCATAGGACGTCAGTCCGCTGATGTGGGCATCGAAGGTCTGACCGATCTTGTCGCTCATGAATTCCACCATTTTATATTTTATACTGTCGCGCTCAGCATTCTGTGCAATCTGCTCCATCTCGCTTGAGTGCTCACACAGCTCCTCATAGTGCTCCTTGTTGGCAGACCGTCCACCCTGCTGATAGCGGGTGAGCAGTCGGTGTACCATAGTGTCGGGATAGCGACGGATAGGACTTGTGAAGTGGGTGTAGTAGTCGAAAGCCAGTCCGTAGTGTCCGATGTTATGGATGCTGTATTTCGCTTTCATCATAGCTCTGAGCGCCACGGTCTCTATCACCTTCTGTTCCTTCTTGCCTTCACATTCGTCGAGCAGCGTGTTGAGGCTCTTGGATATGGCACCCTTCGTGCCGTCGGTCTTCACCTTATATCCGAATTTCACCACAAACTGTCGGAGAGTCTCCAGCTTCGTCGGGTCCGGCTGGTCGTGGATACGGTAAGGCAGCGTCTTAGGCTTCTGTCCTTTCTTCACCTTTCCTACGCTCTCTGCCACGGTACGGTTGGCAAGCAGCATGAACTCCTCGATGAGTTTGTTGGCATCCTTCGATTTCTTGAAGTAGCAGCGTGTCGGCTTGCCCTTCTCGTCAATGTCGAAACGCAGCTCCTCGCGGTCGAACTTCACGGCACCGTGTTTGAATCTTGCGGCACGCAGTCGCTTGGCGAGTCTGTCGAGAGTGACGAGCTCCCGTGCATATTCCCCAACATAGTCCTTGCCCTTTGCCGGAGCCGGAGCCGGTTCGCCGGTGCCGTCAACGACGCCGTTCTGCTCCAGGATGTCCTGAACCTCCTCGTAGGCAAAGCGTCGGTTGCTCTTTATCACGCAGTGGACAAGTCGCCAGCGCAGCACCTCGCCCTCTTCGTTCATGTCGAAGATAACGCTGTATGTCAGTTTCTCTTCGTCGGGACGCAGAGAACAGATGTAGTTACACAGTCTTTCAGGAAGCATCGGTATGGTGCGGTCTACGAGATAAATGCTTGTGGCGCGCTTCACCGCCTCCTTGTCTATCACGGAGCCTTCGGTGACATAGTGCGACACGTCGGCAATGTGTACTCCCACTTCCCATAGTCCTTTCGACAGCTCCCTTATGGACAGGGCGTCGTCGAAGTCCTTGGCATCGTGAGGGTCGATGGTAAAGGTGGTGACGTCGCGGAAGTCCTCGCGCTCCCTGTAGTCCTCCTCCGTTATGGTAGGGTCGATCTTCTCCGCCGCATCCTCCACGTTCTTCGGATATTTGTATGGCAGGCTGTACTGTGCGAGGATGGAATTCATCTCCGCATCGTTGTTGCCAGTCTCGCCAAGCACGTCAACCACCTCGCCGATCATGTTCTTGTTGTCCTTCGTCGGCCACTGTGTAATCTTTACCACAGCCTTGTCGTTGCTCTTTCCTCCCTTCAGCTTGCGCTTGGGAATGATAACGTCGTTGACGAAGATATTGCCGTCGGAGATAAGGAATGCGAAGTCCTTCTCCACACGGAGTCTGCCCACGAAGGTATCCTTCGCCCTCTTGATGATGCTTGTCACCATAGCCTCTCGGATATGGTTCTTGCGGCGAGCCATGAGAGTAAACTGCACCTTGTCGCCGGTGAGGGCGAACATGGAGTTTCTCTCAGCCACGAAGATCGGTGCTGCGCCATCATCGGGGATGACGGTATTCTTGCCGTTCGGCTTGCGTTGGAAGGTGCCTTCCTGCACCTGTCCGTTCATGTTCAGCTGGTATGCGCTGTCTCCTTTCCTGACCAGGAAGTCGTCCCACGCCATCTCTTCCATCACGTCGACGGCAAGCATCTTTGCCGGATGCGTGTCAAGTCTGAGTGCTCTGAAGATCTCTTTAAAACTATGTTGCTTATCTGGATTTTGAACAAAGAAGTCCTGCAGTTTCTCTGCAATCTGCTTTTTGTTCAGTCTTCTTCTTCCTTTTCCGCCTTTTGCCATAATCGTAATATATTATGTTAGTATTAGTATTCTATGATGCGAAGTTACGAAAAATATTCGTTACTTGTTCTCTCCGTAGCATATTTGTGTCTTCTTTGTTACGATTATTTAGCAATTACATAAAAGAAAAAAGCACACTGCCTATAAATGTGCAGTGTGCTTTTTTCTTTATTTAGTTGACGAGTTGACGAGTAGACAAGGAGATTAGTTCTCCTTGATGATTGCTGCTCGCAGCCTTGAACAAGTAATGCAAATATCCTTGTCAACTTGTCTACTCGTTAACTTGTCAACTCGTTAACTCGTCTTACTTGAAAACATGCTTGCTGACAGTTGTCGTGCCGTCCGTATTCTTCACGGTCTTGATGAATATGCCGTTTGCAGGCTTGTTCACGGCTCTACCGCTGATGTCAGTCCATGTAACGGTTCCGCCTTTCGCTGCAATGTTTTCAATACCCGTTGGGTCACTCCATTCAGCCATCTTAGACTTCAGCTTGTTTTCTCCGTCAAGATAGAAGCACTGAACGCCTAACTTCTTGAATCCCTTCTTGAAGGTATAGATGATGCGGTCGTTTCCTGCCTTCGTAATGAAGTAGTCCTGGTCTGTATAGTCATAAGGAACGTCGGTCATATCCTCATCGAAAGTAGCATAAGGAGAGGTAGTGAAAGTGAAGAGCTCATCATCATAATAGATGTTGTAGTACAGTTTGTCTGCGTCGAGGTATATACCATCTTCAGTCTTCAGAGGCAATGTGAATGTGAATGAAGAATAATCACCGTTCTCAGGGTTGCATTCCGTGATAACAGGAGCGGCAGGAGCCTGCTTCGGATCCTCCCACGGGAAGAACATCGGTTTGTTGAAGTATTCCAAGGTCTTCACGGTGTTCTTGCCATAGTTTATGGTAAGGAGTTCAGATGTAGTCATCGTCATATCGGTAATATTGAATGACAATGTTACGCTTTCCTTCGGTGTGTCCTTGTCCAGCGGCATGAAGTAGCTGTGTGATGCCATCTCAGGGTCGATGCCAAGGTACTGCTTTCCGGTGAATGTAACGTTCTCGCCGTTCAGCTTTCCCTTTATCCATGCTCCCGACAAGCTCTTTGACATGCCTTTCACATAAACGTCCTCGCCTTCAACCTTCACGAAGATAGGCTGTGTAGCCTCTATATTCTTTTGGGTCTGGTATTTCATCATATATGAAATGACGTTATTCTCGTCTTTCGGAGCAACGGTCTTGTCCTCCATGACATTGTATGCCTGTGCCTTGTCGCCGATACCGTGCCATGAGCCGTCGGGACTTGCTATACCGATGAACTGGTCGTCGAGCATCTTCAGTTCCTTGCCGTCCCAGGTGTATTGCAGCTCCTGGTCGGCAGGTGTAACAAGGTATGTGCTGAGCTCCTCGCTGTACGACATCTTGTATCCTATAATATAATCGGTGTATGCCGTTCCGTTCTCGTCCAGTATCTCTTCCTTCTCGATAGTCTGTGGAAGGGTGAAGGTGACGATGTTGTTCTCGGGGTCAAGCTTTCCTTTTATCCATGTCTTGGCGTTATAGCCGGATATAGGATTATAGAGATAAACCGTTCCGTCTTCTGCGAAGACAGCACTTGTTGCAGAACCGTCGAGTTCGTAAGGGAGCATCTGTCCCCAGAACTCTGTGCAACCGCTGGTCTTACCGTAAAGAACATATTCCTTACCGTCTGGTTTCTCTGTTATGACCTGTGTCAGATCCTGTGCGAATGATGTTATTGCGGTAATGAACATTGCCGCTGCTGTAAAAAACTTCTTCATAAGCTTAAAAGTGTATTATGTTTTAGGTGTGTATTAGAAGTGTTTATAAAAAACAACGGGCTTTTCTTGACTTGGAAAAGTCCGTTGTTATAAGGTGTGTCTTATTATTTTCCTTTGTATACAGGACGGATAGGCATTCCTATATAACCATAGGTGTTGCTGATCTTCGAACCAGCCTTAATAGCGAAGAGGTTATAAGGATATGTGCTTCCTGACGGACGCTCGCTGGTCCACATCTGTACATACTTGCTTGCTCCGTAAGCTTCTCCAGACTCGTCTACAGTACCAGATGTAGGAATGAATATGGTGTTTCCGTTCTTGTTGCTTTTTACAATGAAGCCCGGACGTTCTTTGTCTGTAGTCCAAGTCCACTCACACTCCTGCATCAGTTCCTCCAGTTCTGTATAGTCAGGCATTCTCCAGTCAGCTCCGAGAGCTACAGTAGCTGCGTCATCCTCCGGGTCAAGAACAAGCTTGTTGTCGTCGTCGTTGTATTTTGTTCTGTTTTCAGAATTGAATTTCCAAGTGTTTTCAGAATATTCTACTTTCGGTTCAGTCTCGCCCCATGCGTAATAGTTTCCGATCTCGTCGTCCTTTGTTGCGCCGAGGTTGCATGTTGCCCATTTCACGCTTAGTCCGAGGTCTACATATTCCATAGCAGGCTCAGGCTTTTCGTCCTCTGTGAAAGTAAGGCTGTCTACATTCTCTATTGTTGTCTTCTGTCCGTCAACCCAAACGTTGACAGTATGTTTTGTCTGTGCATTTGTTGCTATTGTTGCTAAAGCGAGAAGGACAAGAGTAAATATCTTTTTCATAATTGTTTCTGATTTAAAGGTTTATTTTCTGTTGAATTTAAAAGAAGTGCCGTTGCTTGTACGAACTACATAAACTGATTTGTCGTTATCCGGCAATGTGATGTTGGCTTTACCGTTAGTGTTTGTCGCCATGTTGATAAGCTTTCCGTCAAGGCTGTAGATAAAAACCTGCTCTCCTTGTCCGAGTCCTTCAACCTCAAGTCCTGAAGGTGTCAGTCTGAAGAGGCTTTTCACGGTATTGTTGTTGACTGAACCGATGGCTGTTGTCGTGATGTCTCCAAAACAAACGTCTTTCACTTGTGAGTACTCATAGCTCACTTCCTCTGTTGTCGTTTTGATTACCAGCGTTGCCCCGGTCTTTAAAACTGGCTCGTTGCTAAAGACGAACCCGACTTTACTGTTGTCTTGCATGTGGATTATCACTCCCTCTTCGGCATGGATGCCAAGCGATGATAATGCAAGTGCAGCAATTAATAATGTTTTTTTTCTCATAGTTTTAAATGTTTTCTTTTTTCTTAGTCATTTTGTAGCATGATTTATTGCCACTTATTACATCTTGGGTGTTATTATTAAAGATCGCTGCAAATATATGTAAATTAGTTTTTGCAAACAAATATTTAAGCATAAAAAGTCGTTTTATCTATAAAATAGTGCTCATTGTGTCTGTTTTACAATTAATAATGTTTATAAAATGATTAATTATTTCCTGTTTTTCTTTGCAGAAAGACATACAAGTTATATATTTGCAAGGTAATAATAACACACTTAATGAAAACACTTTTTTATGAAGAAACTTTTACTCGTACTCGTTGCATTCACGATGGCACTGGCTATGAATGCACAAGCGTCGGCAAAAGCAGAACTTGCCGACAACCAGCAGCTACTCGGTTATTATCTTTCTGATAAGCTTAACAAGAAGGGATTCGGCTTGCCGGAGTGGGGAGAGAACGAACACTGCAAGGCTGCCATAAAGCTTACTGCCGACATGCTCAAGCCTTATGTGGGGATGAAAATAGTTAATGTGAGATTCGGTCTCAGCTACAAGTTGGACAAGTCGCGTGTGTTCATCACGTCTCTTACAAATGGTTATGAGGGAGAAGACGTCGTTTCGCAGGATGTGGCATCTACCGTAGCTGACTGGAACAACGTGGCTCTGGATACACCTTATTATATAGAGAAGGACAAGAGCATTCTCGTGGGCTTCGACTTTGCGCAGAAGACAAGGATGAAGGGACTGTATTATTCAGCAGAATGTTATCCTCTTTCTGTTGTGGAGGAGGGGATAACCACGATGCCTATATTGATATATGGTGACAGCGGAAATGGTGAATACTGGCATGAGATAGGTACACGGACCGGTAATCTCAGCATCCAGGTCATTATAGAGGGAAGCATTGAAAAGTACAGCGTCACGACGTTTGATTTCAAGGTGGTTCAGGGAGAGATCAACAAACCGGCTGAAGCAAAGGTGAAAGTGACAAACAACGGAAAGGATGCCGTGAGCAAGCTGAATTATGTGGTTTCTGTCGACGGCAAGGCTTCTGCGGAGCAGGAGGCTACTCTTGAGAATGCCCTGGAGCCTGGTAATACAGGAACTTTCAATGCTGTTATCCCAGCCGTTGACTCTTACGGAAAGAAGGCGGTGAAGATAGAGATTACAAAGGTGAACGGCAACGAAAATACCGCAGAGAATAAAACGGCAAACGGCTTCTTAGGTGTGCCACAGGAGTTTTATCCACGTAATGTGGTGATAGAGGAGTTTACTACAGAAAAGTGCGGAAACTGTCCTCGCGTGGCTGCCGATTTGCACAAGGCGTTTGCTTCGCTCGATAAGGACAGGGTGTTTGCCGTGGCTCATCATTCAGCTTACGGTACCGACTGGCTCACACAGCCGTGCGATGAAGAGATGTATGGATTGATGTTCAACGGAATACTCAACTCCTTTGCTCCGGCAATGATGTTCAACAGAGACTGCGATGCCATACCGGATGATGACGATTCCAAGACGGGAAATGTATTTCTGCCTGTAGTCTATGCACAGATATCGGGCTATGCACAGATTCTGTTGAATAAGCAGTCTAACTCGCAGTTGCAGATGGACGTGACATACGATGGAGGCATCGGGCAGGCTTCTGTCGTTGTAAAGGGAAAATGCAACGAGGCTTATGACTTGGACAACAGTTATCTTACTCTCTATCTGCTGGAAGACAGCATCATGCCTGTGGAGCAGAACAGCGCACCGAAGGGGTATCGCCACATGCATGTGATAAGGTATTATAACAGCACTTGGGGTGACAAGGTGGAATGGAACGATGATTATTCATTTGAAAAGAAATTTGATGTTGACATCTTCACTGGCTGGGAAAAGAAAAATCTCCAGTTTGTCGCTTTCCTGAACGGTCATAATGATAATGACTATTCGGACAATAAGATTGACAATGCTGTCGGCATGAGATATTCAGGTGTGTCGGGCATTGACGGTATGGCTGCTGACAACGAGTCGCGTCAGGTTGCCCGTTATACTATTGAGGGTGTGGAAACAACGGCACCGGTGTCTGGTCTGAATATCATAAAGCTGTCTGATGGCAGGACTGTGAAGGTCTTGGTAAAGTGATTTTTACTTTAACAACAACAACAAATAGGTATGTTGCTTCCTTGCAGCATGCCTATTGTTGTTGAATATGGGAGATGTGAATCAAAAAACCTATGATTTAGTCCCTAAAAGTCATAGACTTACCATTCAAAAGTCATGGACTTACCATTCAAAAGTCATGGACTTACCACTCAAAAGTCGTAGTCTTACCATGTTTAAACCGCATTATATTGACTAAAAAGGCGTAAAATGCCTGAAAAGTGATAGATTTCTGACAGATATTGTAAATATAAACAAATCTGTCAGCCTGTTATATACCTATATATCAAAGGGTTACATCGAATAATGACAGAATGACAAATAAAATCAAAAAAAATTCACACAGTATTTCTCCCACACAGATGATTATTTTATTCTCCCACAGATACAACAGATGGACACATATTTTTCCTCCGGACCATTGGGTTAATTCATCCGCGGAACTTAAACGGGATTAAACGGATAACACTTAGCACACGGATTTTTTTGAACACGAGATTTGTCGAAGACCCACTGACCAAAGGGAAGTAATTTCACGAATCGCACGAATATCTCCATCCGGAACATTGGATTAATTCATCCGCATGGTAAAATCCGCTGTCTTTCTGTGTGCAAAAAAATATTCGTGAGATTCGTGAGATTCGTGTTCAACAACCACCATCCGCACGGTAAAATCCGTGTTCATCTGGAATCTGTGGGAGAATAAAATAATATCCGTGTACCCAAAAATATTCGTGAAATTCGTGAAATTCGTGTTCAAAACCCACCATCCGCACGGTAAATCCGTGTTCATCTGTGTCTATCTGTGGGAGACAAAAATAATATCCGTGTGCAAATAATATCCGTGAGAGTGAGACCCTTGCGCAAAAAAAAGAGTGAAGACCCACCTTATTATATATATAAGGTACAAATCTTCACTCTTTTGCTTTATATCATCCCGTACTTGCGACGGGATGACTGAATAGGATAGTTCGTCAAAGAATATCGTCCGTTACATCTTAGAACTCTGCACTCTTCGGAGTTCTTGGGAATGGGATGACGTCGCGGATGTTCTGCATACCGGTGACGAAGAGTATCAGACGCTCGAAACCGAGACCGAAACCTCCGTGAGGGCATGTGCCATACTTACGTGTGTCGAGATACCACCACATATCCTTCATCGGGATGTTGCGCTCCTCGATTTCCGCGGTAAGCTTCTCCAGACTCTCCTCACGAACGCTACCACCGATAATCTCACCAATCTGCGGGAAGAGTACATCAGTACCCTGTACGGTCTGACCGCTCTTGCCGCCGAAGCCGCTCTCTCCCTCGTCTATCTTCATGTAGAACGCCTTGATAGCCTTCGGATAGTTGGTCATGATGACCGGGCGCTTGAAGTGCTCCTCTACGAGGAAGCGCTCATGCTCGGAAGCGAGGTCGTCGCCCCACTCACATGGGAATTCAAACTTCTTGCCGTTAGCTATAGCCTCCTGCAGGATCTTGATACCCTCGGTGTATGGCAGACGAACGAAGTCAGACTTGAGCACGTTCTCAAGACGAGCGATGAGTCCCTTGTCGATCATCTTGTTGAGGAACTCCAGGTCGTCCTTACAGTGGTCGAGAGCCCAGCGGATGCAATACTTGATGAAGTCTTCCTCAAGATCCATCAGCTCCGGAAGGTCGATGAAAGCGACCTCCGGCTCCACCATCCAGAACTCAGCGAGATGGCGCGGAGTGTTGGAGTTCTCTGCACGGAACGTAGGACCGAAGGTGTAGATAGCACCAAGAGCCGTAGCACCAAGCTCACCCTCGAGCTGTCCGCTCACGGTGAGTGAGGTCTGCTTTCCGAAGAAGTCATCGTCGTAGGTAATCTTTCCTTCTTCGTTCTTCTTCAGGTCATAGAGGTTCTTGGTAGTAACCTGGAACATCTGACCGGCACCCTCACAGTCGCTGGCTGTGATGAGCGGAGTGTGGAAATAGAAGAATCCATGCTCGTGGAAATATGTATGGATAGCCATTGCCATATTATGACGGATACGCATCACAGCACCGAAGGTGTTGGTACGCAGACGCATATGGGCATACTGGCGCATATATTCGAAGCTCTGTCCCTTCTTCTGCATAGGATAGTCGTTGCCGCAGAGACCATATATCTCAAGGCTCTGGCACTGGATCTCAACAGTCTGTCCGGCACCCTGGCTCTCAACGAGCTCTCCTACGGCGCTGATGCAAGAGCCTGTGGTAATCTGCTTGAGCATGTCGGCGTCAAACTTTGACGGGTCGACAACCACCTGTACATTCTTTATTGTAGAACCGTCGTTAAGGGCGATAAAATCTACTGCCTTGCTGCTACGATGGGTACGCACCCATCCTTTCACATTTACTGTAGCTCCGAAGTCGGTACGCTTCAGTACGTCAATAACTTTTGTTCTTTTCATATAGTGTGTTGCTATTGATTAATCATCTTGTCTTTATTCAAATGCTCCCATGCGCAGCATGTCAACCTCCTTCTCTGTGAGGAAGCGCCAGTCGCCACGACGGAGATTCTTCTTGGTGAGTCCGGCAAACTGAACGCGGTCGAGCTTGACAACACGGTAGCCGAGGCTCTCGAAGATACGGCGCACGATACGGTTTCTGCCGCTGTGGATCTCGATGCCCACCTGGCTCTTGTCGGTAGGATGAGCATACTCGATGGCATCAGCATGTACATCACCGTCGTCGAGGGTGATGCCCTCTGCTATCTGCTGCATGTCGTGTGCTGTAACATTCTTGTCGAGATATACGTGGTAAACCTTCTTCTTCAGGAACTTTGGATGGGTGAGCTTGCTTGCCAAGTCGCCATCGTTGGTGAGAAGGAGCACACCTGTGGTGTTACGGTCGAGGCGTCCTACAGGATAGATACGCTCCGGACAAACGTTGCGAACGAGATCCATAACGGTCTTGCGCTGCTGTGGGTCGTCGCTTGTTGTAACATAATCCTTCGGTTTGTTGAGCAGTACGTAAACCTTCTTCTCAAGACTTACGTTCTGGTCGTGGAACTTAATCTCGTCTGTGCGCTTAACCTTCGTACCGAGTTCTGTCACCACAACACCGTTTACGCTTACCACTCCTGCCTGGATGTATGCGTCAGCCTCACGACGGCTGCATACTCCTGCATTGGCAAGGAACTTGTTAAGACGTACCGGTGCCTCCGGGTCTATATTGTTTTCCTTATACTCTATACGCTTCTTCATGCTATATTTAGCATTCGGATCGTAGTCAGCTGTACGTGGACGATAGCCGCCACGGTTGTTGCCATAGCCGTTGTTGCCATAGCCACCCTGCTGACGCTGCTGATAGCCGCCGCGGTTGTTGCCATAGCCGTTGTTGCCATAACCGCCCTGCTGGCGCTGCTGATAGCCGCCACGGTTGTTGTTATAGCCGCCCTGCTGACGCTGCTGATAGCCGCCACGGTTGTTGCCATAGCCACCCTGCTGACGCTGCTGATAGCCGCCACGGTTGTTGCCATAGCCGCCCTGCTGAGGACGCTGCTGATAGCCGCCTTGCTCGCCATCCTGATTATAACGTGGGCGATAGCCGCCCTGCTGTGGGCGCTGCTGATAGCCACCACGGTTGCCGTAGCTGTTCTGACGTGGCTGATAGCCGCCCTGCTCTCCACCGTTGTAACGTGGACGGTAGCCGCCTTGACGCTGCTGACCGCCTTCCGGCTGCAAACCAGAACCGAAGCCTTCCGGACGGAATCCTCCTCCATCATTGTCGTAGTTACGGTTTGTGCTGTAGGCACGCTGTGCATTTATCCTCGGGCGCTGAGGGCGTCCTGCACTACGGTAGCCTCCCTGATAATCATTCGAACGATAGCCCTCACGGCCACCTTCGTTACTCTGTGCGGATGTGTTTTCCGACTTGTTCTCAAAATCTTCTGTCATAATTATTAATAGTTGTTTGTTAATACTATGGCCTCACGGCCACGATAATATTATATATAATGATTATTATATTCTGCTTTATTTATGTTTTCAGATTCCGGTGTATGAATGTGGTGTTATTGCCATAAGCTCTGCCTTTACAGCATCGCTGACGTTGAGTTCCTTTATGAACTCGTGTATCGTCTCCTCCGTCATCTTCTTGTTTGTACGGGTAAGTGCCTTCAATGCCTCGTATGGATGAGGATATGCCTCACGACGAAGTATCGTCTGGATAGCCTCAGCCACGACAGCCCATGTGTTGTCGAGGTCGGCGCTTATCTTGTCCTCGTTGAGGATCAGCTTGTGCAAGCCCTTCAGAGTGCTCTGGATTGCTATCATGCCATGGCCCAACGGCACTCCAACGTTACGGAGAACTGTAGAGTCGGTAAGGTCGCGCTGCAGACGGCTTACAGGGAGCTTCTGTGCGAGGAACTGAAGAACGGCATTCGCCATACCCATATTACCCTCACTGTTCTCGAAGTCGATAGGATTCACCTTGTGAGGCATTGCACTTGAACCAACCTCACCTGCCTTAATCTTCTGCTTGAAATACTCCATCGAGATATACATCCAGAAGTCACGGTCGAGGTCGATGATGATGGTGTTGATACGGCGAAGGGCATCAAACACTGCACCGAGGCAGTCATAGTTGCTTATCTGAGTGGTATACTGCTCACGCTCAAGACCGAGCTTCTCACTGACAAACTTGTTGCCGAACTCACGCCAGTCGTACTCAGGATAAGCCACATGGTGGGCGTTGAAGTTTCCTGTAGCGCCACCGAACTTAGCTGTCATCGGACAAGCCTTCAGCATCTCCAGCTGTTTGTTGAGACGGTAGACGAACACCATCACCTCCTTGCCAAGACGGGTTGGAGAGGCTGGCTGGCCGTGGGTCTTTGCAAGCATAGGCACATCTTTCCACTCTTCGGCATACTGCTGGAGAAGGTCGATGAGCTCCTGGAGCTGCGGGATATAAGTATCATTGAGTGCATCCTTTATAGAGAGAGGCACAGAAGTGTTGTTGATATCCTGTGAGGTGAGTCCGAAATGGATAAACTCCTTGTATTTCTCGAAGTCACCTATCTTGTCTATCTGCTCCTTGATGTAATACTCCACAGCCTTGACATCATGGTTGGTGACCTTCTCGATTTCCTTTACACGAGCAGCACCAGCCTCGTCAAACTTGCGGTAGATATCACGCAACGGCTCAAAATAAGCATGGTTGAAATCAGCAAGCTGCGGCAACGGCAACTCGCACAATGTTATAAAATACTCTATTTCCACACGTATGCGGTATTTGATAAGCGCATACTCCGAGAAATAATTTGCCAAACTTTCGGTTTTACCTCTGTAGCGGCCGTCTATCGGCGAGACGGCTGTCAATACATCCAAATTCATAAATTATAATTAATACGTATTATGGCTGCAAAATTAATAAATTATATTGATTAACACATTGTTATAAGCATTTTTCTACTTTAAAAATGTATATTAGCCATTAAAAAACGTCTAAAAGCATTATTTTCACGCTTTTGTTAGGGTGTATTAAAAAAATATTTGTACCTTTGCAACCCGAAATACGTATATGCCAACCCTTACCGTCGAATGTGCGTGGGCATCTTGACAGACGGAACAAAAGGAAGAAGAAAGGGAAAGCATAAAACAACAAAGGGACCATCTTTTCGGTACACCTTATTATATATATAGACATGAAAAGTTTAGAGTGTTTGAAGATAGACCTGAAGAGTCTGGACACAGATGCGATGAGCATTAGCTGCCAACTGAATGACGATTTCTTTCTGGCAGCGGAAAGCGACGAGGTTAAGGGCGGCGACGTGCAGCTCTCTATTTCGGCGCATAAATCCGTTTCAGGACTATACGAGATAAACTTCCATGCCGAAGGCACTGTGAAAGTGCTTTGCGACCTGTGTCTCGACGACATGGACCAGCCTGTAGAGACAGACAACAGACTGCTGGCTAAACTTGGAGAAGAATACTCAGAAGACGACGATATCGTGACAGTGGAAAAAGAGGAGGCAATCCTCGACACCTCATGGTTCGTATACGAATCCATAGCACTCAGCATCCCCATTAAGCACGAGCATGCACCTGGAAAATGCGATCCTGCGATGATAAAGGCTCTTGAAGAGCACTCAGCTACCCGAAGTAGTGATGAGGAAGAAGAGAAGGCAGTGGATCCGAGATGGAGTGAATTAGAAAAATTAAAATCAATAATTAAAGATTAAAAGAAAATGGCACATCCTAAAAGAAGACAGTCAAAGAC
>OQWM01001961.1_pt1 | contig 14121 bp, 12 predicted proteins | sample 1691531 | NCBI WGS metagenome assembly OQWM01 (sample SAMN03418257, study PRJEB22391) | human gut metagenome | biome: human-gut; feature: organic feature; material: feces | host: Homo sapiens | place: Tanzania | collected 2013-01
TTCCGACAGTTTGCGTTCCGGCATTGCCGACACGTCGGGCAGCCTCGACTCGCACAACAAGGAGGAGCTCCACCGACTCTTCTTCGACTTGCGCGACCGTTTCAACCAAACGTTTGTCATAGTGACCCACGACGAGGGACTTGCCGCAATGTGCGACCGCACATTGAAGATGCGTGACGGACGGATTATTGACCAAACGACAAACAACCAGCAATGCGACGACTGTCAATAGCCTTCATTCTGGCGATATTCCTGCCTTTGATTTGCGCCTGCGGCGACGAGCCTCGCGATTATGGCGACTTTCTGACCGACATCGTGACCTATGAAGGCTCCAGCGACGACGGCACGGCGATGTTCTCGTTTCAATCGCGCGACGATTTGCCGCTGCAGCGTCTCGCCGCCAGCATCAAACTGCCGAGCGACATCGTGGCAGGGCAACGCTGCCTGCTGCGCTACACCGTAGTGGGCAACCTCGCCGACGGCACTCGCCAAGTGCGCGCCGACGGTTTTGCAATCATACCCACTGACGGGGCGCGCAAGGCGCCTCACAGCGACATGTCGACTTTCCCGGAAACAGAAATCTCGGTAACCAGCCTATGGCGCAGCGGCACGTTCATCAATCTGAACGGATGGCTGCCCTACTCCGGCAAAAACTATCAGCTGATGCTTGTCGCCGACGAGCAGACGCTCGGCAGCCCGACAATAGAGGCGCGCATTGTCTACAACACTATGGGCGCGCAGACGTTGTTCGACCGCCGTGTGTATGCCTCTTTCGACGTTTATGCCCTGTGGAGCCGCGCCACATGCCGACGCCTGTCGATAGGCATCGCCGACCGCACATTCGTCTTTGAGAAAAACTGACCGTCCAAGCAAAAAAACGAGCACCGGCGGCGAGCTTCCAATCGATGCCCGCCGCCGGTGCTGTATAATTTATAAAAGCCTGTTGCCTACACGTTGAAACGGAAGTGCATGATGTCGCCGTCCTGCACCACATATTCCTTGCCCTCGATGCCGATTTTGCCTGCCTCGCGGCATTGCGACTCGCCTCCGAGTGCCACATAGTCGTCATATTTGATAACCTCGGCGCGGATAAAGCCTTTCTCAAAGTCGGTATGAATCACTCCGGCACACTGCGGTGCTTTGCTGCCTTTGTGATATGTCCAGGCACGCACCTCAAGCGGTCCGGCTGTGAAGTAGGTCTCCAAGTTGAGCAGATGGAACGCCGAACGGATCAGACGCGACACGCCCGACTCCTTCAAGCCAATTTCCTCAAGAAACATCTGTCGCTCCTCATAAGTCTCAAACTCAGCGATTTCCGACTCTGTCTGCGCCGCCACGATAAGAATCTCAGCATTCTCGTCTTTCGTTGCCTCACGCACCATGTCAACATATTTGTTGCCATTGACAGCCGACTTGTCGTCGACGTTGCACACATAAAGCACCGGCTTGTTGGTGAGCAGGAAAAGGTCGTGGGCGGCATGCTGCTCGTCCTTGGTGTCGAATGTCACCGTGCGCGCCGGCTTGCCCTGGTCGAGAGCCTCCTTGAAGCGGCAAAGCACCTCATACTGTATCTTAGCCTGCTTGTCGCCACCGGTCTGCGCCTGTTTCTGCACGCGCGTGATGCGGCCCTCGATGGTCTCAAGGTCTTTCAACTGCAATTCGTAGTCGATGATTTCCTTGTCGCGCACAGGGTTTACCGTGCCGTCGACATGCACCACGTTAGGGTCGTCGAAACAACGCAACACGTGGATTATGGCATCGGTCTCACGGATGTTTGCCAAGAACTTGTTGCCGAGGCCCTCGCCTTTCGACGCGCCTTTAACCAGTCCGGCAATATCGACAATCTCGACAGTGGCGGGCACGATGCGCTGCGGATTGACGATAGCGGCAAGTTTGTTCAAGCGGTCGTCGGGCACACTGATTACGCCGACGTTTGGCTCGATTGTACAAAAAGGAAAGTTTGCCGACTGCGCCTTGGCGTTCGACAAGCAGTTGAAAAGAGTGGACTTGCCAACGTTAGGCAGTCCGACAATACCACACTGTAAAGCCATATATTATATCTTGTTTATTTTCGAATCATTTTGCAAAGATTCTGCAAAGGTACGAAAAAACTGCCGTTTACCGTATCTTTTTGCGAGGGAAAGCGTCGATGAAGCTGCCCGGGGTGATGTTGTAGATGCTCACGCCACGGCTCAGGGCATAAGCCTGCAGTGTGTGGTAGGAGCGGAATGCCACATAGAAACTGTAGACAATCTGATGCAGCGGATAGTTCATATAATCCTTGCGCACACGGGCATGCTCATTGTCGGAATCCTTGTAGAAATGAGGCTGGATGGAAACAACATGGTTGTCGTCGTCAACGCTGATGGTCTTCATCCACGAATGGTCGGCGCCTGCCACATAAACCGTCTTGAACCCGGCGGCGATGGCAAGCATCAGCGACGGTATCAGCACGTTGCGCGGACGGGGCATCCCAAGCCCTGCACGGAAAAGCGCATAGTTGAGCCAACGGCACCCTTCAACGGGGGTCAGATTGTAGCGCTCCACGCTGACGTTGACGTTTGCCGCCACCCGGCCTGGAACGGCGGCCTTCACCGGCACCATAAGCGTCATCCTCCAGTCGGCGGAGGCAATGGCGTCCCACAGCGCTGCCACGGCGGGATTGCCCTGCGGATTGAAGAAATGCGGATCGGCAAGCACGTAATAGTCGGGTTTCAGCTGGCGGAACAATGGTGTGTTTGCGGCAAAGTTGACTGCCAGCAGACGACGCGACGCAAGAAAGTCGGAATGGTCGGCAACCGTGTCGTTAAGCGACGGGCCATTGCCAAGCACCACCAGCTCCTCATCCTTCCCTGCCGTAACCGCAACCGACGGACGTCGCGACAACAGCGCCACTTTAGCCAAACTCGCCAGCGATTGGGCGAACGCCGACATCCCGGCTGAAATTTTCTCAATCTTACCCATATCAGGAAACGTTTAAAAAGCGTGCGTCTGACAGCTTGGAGTCAGACACACGCTTCATTTTGTTAATAAAAGAAGATGTAAGTCTTATTTTACTTTGCCAGCCAATTCAGCACCAGCTTTGAATTTGATAGCCTTGCGTGCAGGAATTGTGATTTTTTCTTTAGTCGCAGGGTTGATACCCTTTCTTTCTCCCTTTTCTACAACTGCAAAAGTGCCGAAACCGATAAGAGCCACTTTGTCATCCTTTGCCAATGCTTCTGCGATAGCCTCCAATGTAGCGTCGAGAGCACCCTTGGCCTGTACTTTTGTCAATTCTGCCTTTTCAGCAATTGCGTTGATTAATTCTGCCTTATTCATAATAATTTATTTAGGTTTATAGTTTTCTCGACAAATGTATACTATTCCACGGAATAAAACAACAAAATAAAAGAAAAATTAAAAAAACTTCTTTTTTTTATTAAATTTTCGCCCTAAACGCCCTGATTCACCATAAATCAAGCCATCCGGAAATGCCTTCTTGTCAATTTCTAACGGCCATTTGACCGATAAGACCATAACGGGAAAATTGCATATAATATAAATTTGTCGTGTGATTAGAACCCAAAAGCCCCCGCGGGGGCAAATTTACAACAAAATTATGTATCAAGGGAAAAGAAAAATCATGCGTCTTGACGAATACAACGAAAGGCGCAAAGAGATAATCGCAACAAAATGCGGAGCGGTCTGGAATGCGTTCACTGAGCTGGAGGGCTTGATAAACAAAACAGCTACAACTTGTCCGACAATATCTAAAGTTCGTAGGCGATGGTGTCGATGGCATCCTTCAGCCGTTTGCGGGTTATGCGAAATTGAAGTTCGATTTCAAGACCAGTGAATTTGACGACATCGGTCCGCAATACGCTGAATTCTGGACCTACCATAGTTCGAAGGAGCGTGCTACGGATGCGCTGGTGCTGATTTATGAGAGAGTCTTGGAGCAGAAGAAGAAGCTGTAGGATTGCGACTTGTCTTTTGGAGGATAGGGCTATAAACGAGTCAATGAGAAAACCCTAACAAACTCCCTGCTGTCAGCGCGCCCATATCTGCGATGCCCATACGGACAGACATCGTTAAAAAATAAGGCTTAAATGATTGCAAGTGAATCATTTAAGCCTTCAATTGTCGGGGTGACTGGATTCGAACCAGCGACCACACGCCCCCCAGACGTGTACTCTAACCGGACTGAGCTACGCCCCGAATACGGTTGCAAAGGTACGAATTTTCTGAAAAAGTGCAATAGAGTATTGCCGTTTTTTCATTTCTTTCAAGAAAATCCGATGTGTTTGTCAGTTTCTGTGTAAATTTGTGGAAATTTTTCGGAAAACAGTATGGTGAATATCCCTTTTGAAATATTCGACTATGAAATCTACGGCTATGCCGCATTGGCGATTGCCGCTGTAGTGCTGTCGGTCGTCACAATCAGACGCAAGGCGGCGCTGTCGCATTGGGTTGCCGACAACGCTCTCGACGCCGATGCCGACGAGGCTATGCCGCTGCCCGCCCTTTCAGTGATTGTGCTTACCAGCGGTTGCGACGCCGAGCTGCTCGCCTCAAACATCCCGCTGATGATGTCGCAGAATTATCCCGACTTCGAGATTATTGTTGTGAATGCAGATGCTTCCGAGAGTGTCGACGACGCGATGACTCTCCTGCAGGTTGAATATCCGCAACTGCGGTCTACGTTTATCCCCGACAGCACCGCCAATGTGTCGAAACGCAAACTCGGCATAACTCTCGGTGTAAAGGCCGCCAAAAACGACATTGTGGTGGTCACCTCCGCAAAGTGCCGGCCGCAAAGCGACCTGTGGCTGAGATGCATCGGACGTCATTTCGACGACTATACCGACGTGGTTTTGGGCTATTCCCACAACGACCACAGCAACGACCGCGGCCTCGGCCACCGCTACCGCACGTTTGACAACTGCGACGACGCGTCGCGCTATCTTGCCGCTGCTATCCACGGCAACACATACCGCGCCTGCGCCAACAATGTGGCATACAAGCGGTCGGCGTTTTTCGCAGTGAAAGGATTCTCTTCGTCGCTCAACCTGAAATACGGCGACGACGATATTTTTATCAGCGAGATTGCCGACGGCGACAATGTTGCAGTCGAGCTGTCGCCTGAAAGCATTCTGGTGGAGCACAACGACTCCTTCGCCTACACGTCGAAACTCAACAAGGAGCGGCATTTCTTCACGCAGAAATTCCTGCGGTCGCGCATCCCGGGCATCCGTCTGCTCACAAACGTGGCATACTATCTCTACCTGCTGCTTGCCGCCGCGGGCGTGGCATATCCCGCCATGCTTTATCTCAACGGCGACGGCGAATGGCTGAAACCCACCGTTCTGGCATCGGTGGCCACCGCAATCTACCTGACAGAGACCCTGATTTTCATCTTCGCCAAGCGACGCACAGCCACAGTGCTGCAGTCGCCGCGCCAATTCTTCTGCCTGCCGCTGTTCCGCTTTGCCAAGCCTTTCATCAACGGGCTTCTCAACTGGCACTCCCAGCAGGGCGACAACTACACCTGGGAATAACAAAAAACTCAACAATATGCAACTGAAATACAACCTTAACGACAAGCCTCCGGTAATCCACACTCTGCTTTACGGACTGCAGTGGCTCGTGATTGCCATCCCCAACGTGGTCACCATCGGCATGTTGGCGAAATTGCAGTTCGGCGACGACATCCAGATGCAGACATCCTATCTGCAGTCGGTCTACTTCGTGCTTGGACTGACAATGCTTGTCCAGGCATTCTGGGGACACCGTCTGCCGCTGGTTGTAGGCCCTGCCGCAGTCTTGATTGTCGGCATCCTGTCGGCGACGGCAAGCAGCAGTTTCAATGCCATCTACACCGCAGTGGCCATCGGCGGCGCCACGCTGCTGCTGTTGTCGGTGTCGGGGCTGCTCGGCAAGGTGGCGCGCATCTTCACGCCACGCGTAATCGTTGTGATTCTCGGGCTGATAGCCATGACTCTCGCCCCCGTGATCATATCGCTGCTCTTCGGCGAGGGACACGACCTTTTCAGCTTCGCATTCTTCCTTGTCGGACTTATCGCCACGTTTGCCCTTGAGCGGTTTCTACGCGGCGTGGGCAAGTCGCTCACGGTGATGATTGTCACGGTTGCCGGCTCATTTGTCTACTTCCTGTTCAACGGTATGCCTGAAGTGCAGTCTGCCGGCTACACCACCGACATCGACAAACTGATAATCAAGCCCGAAGTCGACATTCCTGTGGTCATCTCATTCTTAGTGTGCTTCTTCGCGCTGCTCATCAACGAATTGGGTTCCATAGAGTCGGTGCGCAGCCTCATCGGCGCCGCCGACAACGGCAAAATGCGCCGCGGTTGCGCCGTGACAGGCGCCGGCAACATCCTTGCCGGCATGATGGGCGTGATCGGCCCTGTGGATTATTCTATTTCTCCCGGAATCATCTCATCCACACGCTGCGCCTCGCTCGCCACAATCGTCCCCTGCGCCATCGGACTGCTCGCATGCGCCTGTATGCCCGACGCCGTGGTGTGGCTCACCCAGCTTCCGAATGTCGTAATCGGACTGATTCTGTCGTATGTCGTTATCCTCCAGCTCGCTGCAGCGTTCAGCATGATGTCGGAGAAGAAAACAGTCAAGTCGTTCGACCACGCTTTGACCATCGCGCTGCCTCTGATTGTGGCTCTTCTTGTGGCATTTATTCCGCCCACTGTAGGCGAGGATTTGCCGATAGCCTTGCGCCCAATTCTCACAAACGGATTTGTTATTGGTGTTCTATTAGTCGTTTTTCTTGAACACATAGTCTTTTTGAGAAAGAACTAAGAACAATTATTGTTCTGTTCTTGTTAAATTTGTATCCGAATTAGCAAGAACAACTATGCACATCAAGAAATTTTTGACCATCGCATTATCCATGCTGACAGCAGCCGTGGCTGTCAGCCATGCCGGCACACCGATACCCCTCGACTCATGCCGCAGCATGGCGTTGCGCAACAACAAGACAATGCAGATTGCGCAAGAGCGCATCAACGCTGCCGAATACCAGAAAAAGCAGGCATTCGCAGCCTACTTGCCGGGAATCGATTTCGCCGGTGGATATATGTACAACCAAAAGGAAATCTCGTTGCTCTCAGGCGACCAGATGCTTCCGACAAAGACGTTCAACCCCTCCACTGGAACCTACGACTTCAACCTCCTCACCGGTCCCGACGGACGTCCGGTGCAGGTGAACGGACAATATGTCCCCACACAAGTGGCTTTGATTCCGAAAGAGGCGATGACGTTCGACATCCACAACCTCTTTGCCGGAGCCGTTACGCTCACCCAACCTATATATATGGGCGGAAAAATCCGCGCGCTCAACAAAATGGCTGAGATGGGGCAGGAAATCGCGTCGCTGATGCACGACAACACCGCCCGCGAGGTGGTCTATTCTGTCGACGCCGCCTATTGGCAGATTGTGTCGCTCGGAGAGAAGAAAAAACTCGCCGTAAGCTACATTGAATTGCTCTACACGCTCCACAGCAACGTGGAAGCGATGATACGCCAAGGCATTGCCACCAACTCCGACCTTCTAAATGTGGAGGTGAAACTCAACGAGGCAAACATTGACCTCACGAAGGTTGACAACGGTCTGGCTCTGTCGCGCATGGCGCTGGCTCAGATTTGCGGCATGCCGATGACCCAGGAATTCACACTCGCCGACGAGGTGTCGGACCACAAATCGTTTGGAGCCATGCAGCCCGCCGCATACACGATGCAGGACGTCTACAACAACCGCTCCGACATAAAAAGTCTGGAACTCGCTGTCAAGGTCTACGAGCAGAAGCAATATGAGGCTCGCTCATCGATGCTGCCCACCGTTGCGCTGGTTGGCACTTACGGATTCTCCAATCCAAACATTTTCAACGGCTTCGACAAGAAATTCAACGGAATGTTCAGCGTCGGAGCGATGGTAAAGATTCCTTTGTGGCACTGGGGCGGCAACTACTACAAATACAAGGCGGCACGCAGCGAGAGCATCGTGAAGAGCCTGGAGCTTGAAGAAGCAAAGGAGAAAATCGAGCTGCAGGTGAGCCAAGCCTCCTACAAAACCGCCGAGGCGGCAAAGACTCTGCGCACCACCGAGTCAAACCTGTCAAAAGCCGACGAAAACCTGCGCCAGGCGCAGCTGGGCTACAAAGAAGGGGTCATGACGCTCGACAACGTAATGGCTGCACAAACGGCTTGGTTGAAAGCAAATTCGGAAAACATCGACGCCGAAATCGATGTGCAACTCTGCAACGTATATCTCTCAAAAGTGACTGGAACTTTAAAATATTAATCTGAACAAAAATAAAAACACGATATGGAAAATCTGAATTTCAAAACAGAGGACGAGAAAACAATACGCAAGAAAGAACACAGCCTGTTTCTTGCCATCGCAGCCACGGCTGTGGCTGTGATTGTGCTGGCAATCATAGGCTTCATCTCCATCAAGCCCGCACAGCAGATTGTGCAGGGACAAGTTGACGGCACCAACGTGCGCGTGTCGGGACTGATGCCCGGACGCGTGGAGAAATTCTACGTCCACGAGGGACAGATTGTGCATAAGGGCGACACGCTCGCAAAGATTGAGAGCGCCACTGTCGACGCCAAGCTGGCTCAGGCTCTCGCCATGCGCGACGCCGCCGAAGCCCAGAAGGAAAAAGCCGACGCCGGAGCGCGCAAGCAAGTGATTGCCAGCGCATACGAGCTGTGGCAACAGGCCCGCGCATCGCTCGACATCCATAAAAAGACTTACGAACGCCTTGAATCGCTCTACAAGCAGAACGTTGTGTCGGCACAGAAGCGCGACGAGGCAAAGGCTGCCTACGACGCGGCAATCGCCCAGGAAAGCGCAGCCAAGTCGCAGTATGACCTTGCCCGCGAAGGCGCTCAGAAAGAAGACAAGATAGCAGCGGCGGCTATGGCAAACGCAGCCAGAGGCTCAGTCGCCGAAGTTGAGTCAATTCTGAAAGACCAGTACCTTCTTGCTCCATGCGACGGTGAGGTGACCGACATTTTCCCCAACGAGGGCGAACTCGTGTCGACCGGCACACCGATTATGAACGTTATGAAATCAGCCGACAAGTGGATGGTTTTCAACGTGCGCGAGACAATGCTCAAGGACTTGACCGTAGGCAAAGTGGTGTCGGTAAGCATTCCAGCCCTCGGCTTGAAACAAGTGAAAGCAAAAGTCTACTATGTAAAAGACATGGGCGACTATGCAGTTTGGCGTTCAACCAAAGTCACCGGTGAATACGACAGCCGCACATTCGAGGTGCGCTTGTCGCCTGTCAATCCAATCGAGAATCTGCGTCCGGGCATGACCGTCGTAATGGAATAACAAAAAAAAATGATAAGCACAGGATTTGTCAACTCAATAAAGCGCGGATGCCGTCAGCTGTGTGGCAGGCGGATCTACTTCTTCGCCATGACAGTCATTCCGATTGTCTTGGCAGGATTTCTGCTCGGTCTGATGAGAAACGGGCTGCCGCTCCACATCCCCACCGCCATCGTAAACCACGACAACACCGAGAGCACACGCAAACTGATCCGCAACATCAAGTCGTCGGAGGAAGTCAGCGTCGTGTCGGTTGTCAGCAGCGAGGCGGAGGCGATGCAATTGATACGCAAAGGAAAAATCTACGGTTTCTACGTGATTCCGTTCAATTTCACAAGCGACGCCACTGCCGGACGTGCTCCGGAACTGGCGTACTACACCAACTCGACGTTCTTCATTCCAAGCTCGCTGCTCTTCCGCAGCCTGAAGACCAATTCAGTGCTTGCATCGGGAGCGATCGTGAAGACATATCTTGTCAACTCCGGCACCGCCACCGACACTCAGGCGCAGACGCTGCTGCAACCCGTCGTGCTGCAAACAAATCCGCTGCACAACCCCGAAAGCAACTACAGCGTGTATCTCTGCAACTCTTTCATCCCGGCGGCGCTGGCTCTGATGATTCTGCTCGTGACAGCCTACAGCATCTGGCACGAGGAGAAGATGCAGACTTCACCGCAATGGATAAAGGAGGCACACGGCTCGATAACAATCGCCCTGCTCGGCAAACTGCTGCCGCAAACGGTGGTTTTCGCCGCCGTGGGAGTGTTCATGCAGTCGCTGATGTACGGCTACCTGCACTTCCCTCTCAACTGCAGCCCGTGGCAGGCTGTCGGCACAATGCTTCTGTTTGTCCTCGCCAACCAGGGATTTGCCGTATTCATCTCTGGCATAATGCCCAACTTGCGTATGGCACTCAGTTTCTGCTCCCTGTTCGGCATCCTGACCTTCTCCATAGGAGCGTTCTCATTCCCGCTGGAAGACATGTATGGAAGCATCGCAATCTTCTCCTACATCCTTCCGTCGCGCTATTACTTCCTGATCTACGTAGACCAGATGCTCAACGGACTTCCGCTCTACTATTCGCGTTTCTACTACGCCGCGCTGCTCGCGTTCATGCTGCTGCCGCTGCTTGTGGCACGCCACATCAAGCGCCATGCGCTTCACCCGGTTTATGTGCCTTAGACTATTGACAATATGGACAGTATAAGAAAATTCTATCACGACATTATAAAAGTTTGGGCAAACGAGATCCGGCTGATTTTCAAGGATAAGGGCATCTTGATTTTCCTTTTCCTCCTGCCTCTCGCCTACCCGATTGTCTACGCGCTCATCTACAACCCCGAATTGGCGCGCGAGGTGCCGGTGGCTGTCGTCGACGAATGCCGCTCGACACAAAGCCGTGAACTGGTGCGCATGATGGACGCTTCCGAAAACACGCAACTGGCCGGATATGCCGCCGACATGCAGGAGGCACGGCGCATGGTTGCGGAAAAGAAGGCCTACGGCATCTTGCTGATCGACAGCCATTTCTCAAAAAACATTGCCCGTGGCGAACAGGCTCACGTGACATTGTTCTGCGACATGTCGCTGCTCGTGCGCTACAAATCGATGCTCACCTCGCTCACCGACGCCACAATGACGCTCGGAGGCAAGATACAGGTGGAGACCATTGGCCGCCTCGGCGCCGACGGCCCCAAGATTCCGGCAACCGTCAGAAGCACGTATGTGGCTCTCGGCAACCCCGAGCAAGGTTTCGCCACATTCCTGCTGCCCGGCATTCTGACGCTGATTGTGCAGCAGTCGCTCATCCTCGCCATCTGCATGATGGGCGGTGCAATCTACGAGCGCCGTCGCCGCAACGGGGGCATCGACCCGCTCGACACGGTCAACTCCGGAGCCGTATGCCGCCTGCTGGGCAAGTCGCTCGCCTATATCGTCATCTACATAATCCCGTTGCTCTATCTGCTCTTAATCGTGCCAGCCATCTTCAAATATCCGCAAGTGGGTGGCTTCATCGACATCCTGCTGATGTCGATACCCTACATGCTGTCGGTGACATTCCTCGGAATGACTCTGCAGGTGTTTGTTCGCGAACGCGAGAGCGCGTTTCTGGTGATTGTGTTCACTTCGATAATCTTCCTGTTCCTGTCGGGCGTCACATGGCCGCTTTTCGACATGAACCCGTTCTTCCGCTTCCTCAGCGGATGCTGTCCGTCGACATGGGCTATGCAGGCGTTTGAGCGCATCAACGCCAACGGCGCGTCGATAGCCGACATCGGGCTGGAATACCAGATGCTGTGGCTTCTTTCCGCAGTTTATTTCTTCCTCGCCCTTGCCGTCAACAAATTCTCGCGCTACGGTATGCTCTACCAACTCAGCCACAGGAAACACGCCTGACTGCATAAAATTTCTTAAAAGAAACCATCCATAATCCATCAACCACCGAAAATCGCTAACTTTACGTTTTGATAAGGTTTTTGGATTATGGAAAATAATGGAAAAATTCTTTGGGCTGACGATGAGATCGACTTGCTGAAACCACACATCATGTTCTTGAAAATGAAAGGATATGACGTGACGACTGTCAACAACGGAGCCGACGCCCTCGACCGGGTGGAGACGGAAACGTTCGACATCATCATCCTCGACGAAAACATGCCAGGCATCAGCGGTTTGGAGACTCTGCAACAAATCAAGCAGGTCCAGCCCAACGTGCCGGTTATCATGATTACCAAAAGCGAGGAAGAGAACATCATGAACCAAGCCATCGGCAACAAAATTGCCGACTATCTTATCAAGCCGGTGAATCCTAACCAGATACTGATGTCGCTGAAGAAAAACCTGCACTCCGGGCAACTGGTGTCGCAGAAGGCTACGAGCGACTACCAGCAGGAATTCCGCAACATCGCGCGACTTATCAACGAGTCGGACAACATCGACGACTGGTATGAGCTCTATCGCAAACTCGTGTTCTGGGAGATGGAGCTGTCGCAGACGGAAACAAACATGGACGAACTGCTGCTGATGCAGAAAAACGAGGCAAACTCGGAGTTTGCCAAGTTTGTGAAACGCAACTATGAGTCGTGGGTCAACGGCGGCAAGCATCCTCTTATGAGCAACGAGATTTTCAAGGACAAAGTGTTTCCGCTGCTCGATGCCGGCGAAAAGGTGTTTTTCATCCTTATCGACAATTTCCGCCTCGACCAATGGCGCATAATAAAGCCTATCCTTGCCGAATGGTTCAACATCGAGGAGGATCTCTACACAACCATCCTGCCGACCGCAACGCAATATGCGCGCAACGCTATATTCTCCGGACTGATGCCGCTGCAGATTGAGAAAATGTTTCCAGAGCTGTGGGTCGACGAGGATTCGGAGGAGGGGAAAAACATCAACGAGTCGCCTCTGATTCAGACGCAGCTCGACCGTTTCCGCAAACGCTACAAATTCTCATACAACAAGATTTACGAATCGACTTTCGGCGAAAGACTGCTGCAGAATTTCAGCAATTTCAACAACTTCGACCTCAACGTGATTGTGTTCAACTTCATCGACATGCTGTCGCACGCGCGCACGGAATCGAAGATGATACGAGAACTGGCGTCGAGCAACGCCGCATACCGGTCGCTGACCGAATCGTGGTTCCGCCATTCTTCGGCAAGCGACTTGCTGCGCCGCATAGCCGAGAGCGGCGCCCGCGTGGTGCTGACCACCGACCATGGCACAATCCGCGTCGACAACCCGATAAAGGTGGTCGGCGACAAGGCGACAAACACCAACCTGCGTTACAAACTCGGCAAAAACCTCGGCTACAACGAGCGGCAAGTTTATGAAATCAAGCAACCGGAACGCTTCGGGCTGCCGGCTCCAAACATTTCCACAAAATACATCTTCACCACAAACCGCGATTTCTTTGCGTATCCAAACAACTTCAACTATTATGTGCAGTACTACAAGGATACGTTCCAACACGGCGGCATATCGATGGAAGAGATGCTCGTGCCGATAATCACGATGCAGCCAAAATAGACAAGGAATGGAAAAAACAAACTATACAATATCGTTCTCACCAGCCGCCGACGCTGTCGACGTAAATCTGCCGGCTTCGAAAAGCATCAGCAACAGGGCTCTGACAATCGCTGCCATGGCCGACGGATGCAGCATCGGCAACATCGCCGAGAGCATCAGCATCACCGATGACTTCAAGTCCATCTCTGTGTCCATCCTTCCAGACTGCAGTCTGATTAAATTCACCTACGGCAGCACCAGATTCCTGCGCAACTCACTTTACGATCCAAAGATACTCCACCTCTCGCCAGAGGAGAGCAAACGGATGCTGTCCTTTTTCACGACTGTCAAGAACATCATCCTCTTCGACAGTGACGTGTTCAAATCCGAGGCGCTGGAAGGAGCCTACATCATGCTCGCAAGCTACCTTTCGGCTCATCTTATGAACAACGAGAACAAGGAGATTTCACAGCCTGTGACAAAGTGGAGAAGCAACGAGATTCTGCGCCGTTTCCTAATCGAGGTCAGCCAGAACTACACGTTCGAGAGAAGTGTCCAGTTCTACGCCAGGAAACTGTTCATCTCCCCGAAATACTTCGCCCAGATTATCTACAAGGAGTCCGGCAAACATGCGAAAGACTGGATACGCGACTTCGTCATAAAGGACGCAAAGACCATGCTCAAGAGTGGCAATTACACCATTCAGGAAATCAGCGAGGCCCTGCATTTCGCGAACCAGTCCTTCTTCGGGA
>OQWM01001962.1_pt1 | contig 14119 bp, 11 predicted proteins | sample 1691531 | NCBI WGS metagenome assembly OQWM01 (sample SAMN03418257, study PRJEB22391) | human gut metagenome | biome: human-gut; feature: organic feature; material: feces | host: Homo sapiens | place: Tanzania | collected 2013-01
AAGGAAGTCCGCACTTGGCTTGAGTGCTCCGCATCCAAGGTCAAGGTCAATAGTGACGGCTCCTATGGCATCAGCGGCGGCCTGACCTACTACGACGTTATCTCCGGCGACGGCTTCTCCTACGTCATCGACGCAAGCAAGCCCTCCGGCAACCGCATCACCTCCATGACCTATAACGGCAAAGAGGTAAAGGATAGCGACAGCTTCACTGTCGTTATCAATAACTACCGCTACAACGGCGGCGGCAACTACATCGCGTACCTTAACCCAGTAAGACATGATCCAGGGCGAGGATAAGGGTCAGGCACGTAACCTGCTTGCCGACTACATCACCGAGCAGAAGACCATCGCTCCCGAGATCACTTCCACATGGAAGATCGTTAACACCACTCCCGACGCATTCTACTTCTCTGTTCTGTCCACCACCGATATGCACGGCCGTTCCACTGTTAAGGACGTTTCCAGCCAGCAGGCTGTTACCAACTCCATGGAGCGCGTTGCAACCGCAGTTGCAGCCGAGCGCAAGATCTACGGTGAGAATAACACCATCGTTATCGACAACGGCGATACCATCCAGGGCACTCTGGTAGCTCAGTATGCCATCACCCATAAGGCAGACAAGGAAAACCCGATGATCACCGCAATGAAGGCGATCGGCTACGATGTCTGGGGCATGGGCAACCACGAGTTTAACTACACCCCGCAGCAGCGCGATACTCAGACTCTTCTTGCCGACGAGGCAGGCATTGCAGTCCTGAGTGCAAACCTCACCCTCCTCAAGGACGGAAAGAACTTCCGCGGCGTGGACACCAAGGCCGGCGAGTCCTACTATGACCCGTACGTTATCAAGACCCTTGATGCAGGCAACGGACGCACCGTCCGCGTAGCCATCATCGGCTTCGGCAACGCAGCAAACGCAACCTGGGACCTCGCGACCAACTACCCCAACCTCCAGTTCAGCAACCTTGATAACCCCAACGGCGATCTCGAGAACGAGATCAACAAGTGGACCAAGGAGATCAAGGATAAGAATCTTGCCGACATCATCGTCGTCACCGCTCACAGCGGCCGCGGCTCCAGCACCGTCCGTGACCTCGAGTCTCAGGCATACATCGCAGCGACCAAGTCCCACGATGTTGACCTCTTCATCTGCGGCCACGACCACAGAGCAAGCATCGAGACCGTTAAGAACGCCGACGGCAAGGAGATCTACCTCATCGACGGCGGCGGCACCCACCTCACCAAGAACGTCTTTGCCGTAACCTTCGACGAGAACGGCAAGGTCAAAGACTTCACCGTAACCGGCAATAACATCGCTCTTAAGGACGTTAAGGACGACCAGGCTCTCGCAGAGAAGCTGCAGCCTTGGTACGACGAGACCTTCGCATGGGCTTCCGCACCTCTCGGCAAATTCGACAACGGCTGGGACGCATACAAGTCCGAGACCGAGGGCAAGAACAACAACGACATCCTCTACAGCCAGACTCAGGTTTCCAACCTCGTCCACAAGGCTCAGATCTGGGCAACCTGGCAGAACTACGAGAAGGACGGCATCAAGGGCGCAACCGTCTCTATTGCCTCCCCCGTATTCGGCACCTCCGGCCCGAACTGGACTCTCAGCCTCGTTCCTACCGACGGTCAGACCATCTCCACCCTTGAGCTTGCAAAGCTCTACCGCTATGCAAATAACCTCCCGTGCGCAGTCGATATGACTCCTCAGCAGCTCTATGCATGGATGAGCGCAGTTGCCGATATGTACACCATCAAGGACGGCAAGCCCGCAATCGGCCCCGGCTCCTCCATCTTCGGCATGGATAGCTTCTACGGCGTTGATTACACCTTCGACCTCACCAAGCCCGCAGGCGAGCGTGTTGTTTCCGCAAAGATCAACGGCGTTGATCTGCTCGACATGAAGGGCACGATCCGCGTAGCACTCAACTCCTACCGTATGTCCGGCGGCTACGGCTTTGCCGAGACTACCGGCCTGAGCGAGGCTGACTGCTGCTGGACTGCCAGCATGAACCTCGGCGCAGACCGCGCACCCGTTCCCACTCTTATCGGCGAGTACGTCGCTCACATGGGCGTTGTTTCTCCCACCGACAGAGTTGTTCGCGGCCATGATTCCACCTGGAATCTCATCACCTATGCTAACCCCTTCAAGGACGTCAGCGTTGATGATTACTACTACGAGAACCTCCTGGCTCTGGCAAAGCGCGGCGTAGTCGCAGGCACCAGCGCCAACACCTTCAGCCCGAACGAGACCGGCACCCGTGCTCAGATCGTCGCAATGCTGTGGCGTGAGGCAGGCTGCCCCGAACCCACGACGAGCACCATGCCGTTCACGGACGTAACCGCAGGCGTTTACTACGAGAAGGCTGTCCTGTGGGCATACGAGAACAAGATCGTTGCAGGCACCAGCGCCACCACCTTCAGCCCTGACGCTGTGGCAACCCGTGCAGAGGCGGTCACCTTCATCTGGCGCTACAAGAACGCTCCTCAGGCAGCAGGTCAGAACCCGTTCACCGACATTGCAGAAGGCGCATTCTACTGCGACGCGGTCCTGTGGGCAGTCGATAACGGCGTAGCATACGGCGTTACCACGACCACCTTCGCTCCCGAAGCATCCTGCACCCGTGCACAGCTCGTTGCATTCATCGGTCGTGCAGTAAAGTAATCTCCTTTTTAAACTTATAAAAATAACTTTTTTCTCCCCGGTATCATTCCGATACCGGGGAGTTTTTTCGTCTGCCGCAGCCCCCATGAGCGAGAAAATACGCGGTAAATATACAAATTCTTAATGTTTTGTAGTGATATTATACAAAATATCTCTCATTCAATAGACATAATGTAGAAAGTGCATAAATATATTGAATTAAAGTGCTTAAACTGATAAACTGTTAACAGGCAATATCCGTAAGGATCGGCAATAGTATTAACAAGAAATGGGGGAGTAAGACAATGAGAGACCTGAAGCATCTGCAATATTTTGAAAATCTTTTGCAGGAAGCGAACAATCAGCTCATCACTAAGGCAAAAAAGGACGGCAAGATCTGCGTCGCGTATGTCTGCGAGAACACACCGGAGCCGCTTATGAATCTGGGCAATGCCTTCGGCATCCGCCTGCACGCGCCTAACACCGGTTCGATGGACATTGCAACGTATTACATGACGAGCTTCCTTTGCGAAACGTCGAGAGCGCTGCTCGAGCGCGCTATCGAGGGCGGCTTCAATTTCGCCGATTGCGTCATTGCGCCGGACGGCTGCACGATGATCAACCGCTGCGTCGAGAATATGGAACTGCTTAAAGTGAACGAGAAGGAGAATTTCTTCTATCGTTATCTCGAAGTCCCGATGAAGGCGGATGAGAATGGATTGAACCTTTATGTTTCGGAATGCCGAAAGAAAATTTTGGGCGCTTTGCAGGAGAATTTCGGCACGGATGTTTCCGACGATGCCCTCCGCAAGGCCGTGGAACGGTTCAATCGCCTTTGCCGCATCATCACGGAAATCGGGGAATTCCGCAAAGAAGAATTCCCTCGCATCACGGGTCACGAATTCCATGTCCTTTGCATGGTTAGCTACGTTTGCCCCCACGATATGATTATCGATAAGCTTGAGGAGACCCTCGAAGAAATCAAAACCCGCGTTCCGGACTCCCCCCAAGACTTCAAAAAGAAATACCGGGCTCGCGTGGTGATGGTTGGCTCGGAAGTCGACGATGTGGACATGATTAAGCTCGTCGAAGATTCTGGAGCCTTGGTCGTAGCGGATCGTTTCTGCTTTGGCTCGCTTCCGGGACGTCAGGAAATTGTTTTGAATGACGAGGAAGATGTTTTGACCCAAATTTGCCGTCAGTATTTGATGGCATGCATGTGCCCTCGCCATATGAACTTAGAAAAAGTGTTAGGTCGCAAGAAAAACGTCAGCGAGATCGCCAAGGAATATCACGCGGATGGAATCATTTACGAACAGATGAAGTTCTGTGACCCTTGGGCCTATGAAAGAATGACGGGAACCTTTGCTCTTCGCGAAGAATACCATTACCCCGTTTTATCGATTGACCGCCCGTATTCGGTTGGTTCAAGCGGACAAATCCGCACCCGTGTCCAGGCGTTCGTGGAAAGCATGGAAATTAAGAAAATCCAAGGAGGTAAGAAATAATGGGAGCAAAAATTGGCAGCGAAGCCCTCGGTAAGCTTTACGGTCATGGAAAAGTCAAGAAACGTCGCGAATGGCGTGGGCTTCGTGATACGTTCTACGATTTCTTTTGCTGGCTTGGCATTTTGTTGATGCTAGCTCGTTTCTTGATGGTTCCCCGTAATTTGCGCGCTTTGTTTCGTTATCGTTGGATGTCGAACTATGTCGCCGTTCCCGCGATGATTGATAAGCACACCATCGGGCTCCGCGGACGCGCCTTGCGCATCGCTCACACGGAATACGACTTAGTGGCCAAAGACGTCGCTGGATTATTGGCAAATGCCTTCCGTGGCGACCGCAATCTTGGCAACGACAAAAAATTCTCCAAGAAATGCGTGGTTTTGGATGAAAACGAGATGTTCTGCATCATGTGCGGATTCCCCAACCTCAAAGCGGTCTCTTGGGAAACGGCGGCCGTTTATGTATCCGTTTTGTTAAATGGTTCTGCCGTCACCCATTATTTGGATGTGGTCCAAGAAATGGGGATGCCAGGGGACGTCTGCCCGATGCCTGCCGCGGAAGCCGGTGCGGTCATCGATGATGACTTCCCGATTTATGGGGCCTGCGCCATTCAATGCAATACGACCTGCGACGGTTCTTTGCTTGGGAATGGCATCATGGCCAAACGTTATGAAGAACTAGGGATTCCCTGTTTCCAAATCGCCGCGCCTCTTCGCCACACCGAACAAGGTGTTCAAGAATATGCGGCTCAAGAAATCCGCAATGCCGTCGCCTTTATTGAAAAAAACACGGGCGAGAAATGGGATTGGAACTATTACTTCACCTGCGCCAAACGCTTCAATGAAGAAACTCGCCGCCGCAAAGAATGGATGGAAATGTCGCGTACGGACTACCCCCAAGTTTTCGGTGCCAACCTTGCGCTTTATAGCGAAACCACCTACATGGCGGTTGCAGGACGCGCGGAAGCCTTTGTCAAAGCGGACCGCAAAATCAGCAAGTTGGCGGAAGCGGGATTCAAGGCCAAGGACATGGTTTGCAAGGAGCATCGCCATCGCGCCATCATCTGGGGCGTTCAGTCTCAGTTCTATACGGATTTCCTGCCATGGCTTCAAAACTGCTGGGGCATTCTTCCCCTCGTGGACATGCTCTCCCTCGTCTATTTTGACGAAATCAGCGAAGACGACCCCGAACAGGCGATTTATGACATGGCCAAGCTCTATCAAGAGATGATTATGAGAAATCGCACCCACGGCGGTTATGAAGTCCTTCTCGATGATCTCTGGAAATTCACGGATTATTATCACGCGGATATGGTCATTCTTTGGGAGCATATCGCCTGCAAAGCCTTGGATGGCATGCACGGATTGTTTGAGCAGCGCGCTCGCGAACACGGTGTGAAACTCATCTGGGTCAATCACGACTTGATGGATCCTCGCGTCATTTCCAAGCAAAGCATTCGCGATGACGTAAACCGTTATATGCGCTCGGTCATGAGGGAGGAACCCGTCGATCCCTCCATTGAAATTCTAGACGACGGCAAACTTTGGTAAGGAGAACAACAATGAAATATTTTGGTGGATGCGATTCTGGATCGACGTATACGAAATGCGTGATCATGGATGAAAACGGAAAAATGGTGGCGGACGTGACGCTCCGCAGCCGCATCAATAGCGTCCTTTCGGCGCAAGATGCTTTGAATCAGGCAACGGCAAAGGTGCCCGAACTTCAAAACGACCCCAAGAACCTTTCCTATTTGGTTGGCACGGGATATGGCCGTAATAAGGTTCCGTTCGCCGATGAAAACATCTCGGAAATTTCTTGCCACGCGATGGGCGTCCATGTGGCCGATCCCAGCGTGAAAGCCATCATCGATATCGGTGGGCAGGATGTTAAAGGCATCGCCGTAGACAAAGACGGCACCGTCTTGAATTTTGCCATGAACGACAAATGCGCGGCTGGAACAGGACGTTTTTTCGAAGCGATGGCCCGCGCCTTTGAAATGGATTTGGATTCTTTCTCGAACTTGTCCCTTTCGGCCAAAAACATCATCCCGATCACGGCTCAATGCACCGTCTTTGCCGAATCGGAAGTCATTTCTCTTGTCGGTGAAGGAAAGCCGATGGATGAAATTGCTGCCGGTATCGAATTCTCCGTTGCCAAACGCTGCTTCGTCATGGCAAAGAAGGCCGGCGCAACCGACAGCATCACCCTGACCGGCGGCTGTGCAAAGAACGACGGCCTGAAGCAGGCGATCGAGCACGTTCTGAAGCTGAAGGTCGTAAACCTGAAGACCGACCCGCAGCTGATGGGCGCACTCGGCGCAGCAGAGTATGCCCGCCAGAAGGGTCTTGCAAAGAAATAAATCTTAGAGGCGAATTGAGGCTTCAATGAGTCTTTATTGCGGCGGCCCGACCGGTGACATTGTACCGGGTCGGGGTTCATCGTACTACGAAAGCAGAAGTAAATACATAAGCATTAAAAGGCAGCCGCCCGGCTGCCTTTTTTGTATGTAAAAATTAATATTGATTTACCTACGGGATTGGTTGTATAATAACCACAAGAGGTGAATCACATGATATCAACAAAAGGACGCTATGCAATACGCATATTACTCGATCTTGCCGAGCACAACAACGGAAGCTACATCCCCATGAAGGAGGTCGCCGCCCGGCAGGAGATATCGCTCAAATATATTGAAAAGATCATGCCCTCGCTTAAATCCGCGGGTCTTATAGACAGTGTCCACGGTATCGGCGGCGGCTACAGGCTCACAAGATCGGCGGATCAGTATACGCTTTGGGAGATATTAAAGCTTGCAGAGGGAGACCTTGCGCCGGTGTCCTGCCTTCAGGATAACGCACCGCTCTGCCATCGCGCAGCCGAGTGCCGCACACTGTCCGTGTGGGAGGGCTATTATGAGCTCACGCGCAACTATTTTTCCGGAATAACACTTGCCGATCTAATGAATGCACCGCACGGCGGAGACTACGTTATCTGACCGCCGCCGAGCACCGTGTCACCGTCGTACAGCACGGCCGACTGGCCGGGCGTGACGGCGCGCTGCGGCTCATCGAAGCGTATAAGAGCTTCATTTTCAAAAGCTCAAACGCCTGTTCTTTGTTCGGGATCATCGGAAAAGCCTCCTGTGAGTAAATTTATCAGTCCGCGAACAGCGGGGTGGAGAGGTAGCGGTCGCCGGTATCGGGCAGCAGCACGACGATAGTCTTGCCCTCGTTCTCCGGGCGCTTTGCAAGCTCGATAGCGGCCCATACAGCAGCGCCGGAGGAGATACCGACGAGCACGCCCTCGCTTTTGCCGATCTCTTTGCCGGTGGCAAACGCGTCGTCGTTCTCAACGGGGATTATCTCGTCATATACCTTGGTGTCCAGCACCTCGGGAACAAAGCCAGCGCCGATGCCCTGAATCTTGTGAGAGCCGGCAACGCCGGTGGAGAGAACAGCGGAGCTCTTCGGCTCGACTGCAACGACCTTGACTTCGGGCTTCTTGGACTTGAGGAACCGGCCGACGCCGGTGACTGTGCCGCCGGTGCCAACGCCTGCAACGAAAATGTCGATCTCACCGTCGGTATCTGCAAAAATCTCCGGGCCGGTGGTCTCAAAGTGCGCCTTGGGGTTTGCGGCATTGACGAACTGGCCGGGGATAAAGCTGTTGGGGATCTCCTTTGCAAGCTCGTCGGCCTTGGCGATAGCGCCCTTCATGCCCTTTGCGCCCTCGGTGAGAACGAGCTCCGCGCCGTACGCCTTCATGAGCTGGCGGCGCTCAACGCTCATGGTCTCTGGCATGACGATGATTATGCGGTAGCCTCTTGCGGCGGCGACGGATGCAAGGCCGATGCCGGTGTTGCCGCTGGTCGGCTCGATGATGACGGAGTCGGCGTTCAGCAGACCCTTTGCCTCTGCGCCGTCTATCATCGCCTTTGCGATCCTGTCTTTAATGGAGCCTGCGGGATTAAAATACTCAAGCTTTGCGAGGACCCTTGCCTTGAGGCCGTGCTTTTTTTCAATGTGGGTGAGCTCAAGAAGGGGAGTTGAACCGATAAGCTGATCGGCGGAAGTGTATATTTTAGACATGATATTATCTCCTTTTAATTTTTAATTATATTAAATAGTAAATTTGATTTGATGTGAGCGTTGGAAAAAATTCAGTCCCGACATCGGAAGACAATATATGCAGCCATGATGTTTACCTCGGTTCGATTTTAACTACTACCAACTTAGTAGGTTGGTAGTAGTATAAGTCCGTATTCCTCATTTGTCAATAGCCTTGAGCAAAAAATATGAAAAACCGCACCGCAGAAAACTGCGGTGCGGTTTCTTATCAAATTCGGTATCAGCCGCCGTGCATGAGGCCGCCGGTGTTTGCCTTGCTCGCTTCATAGCGCTTGAGAATCGGCTTGAAGGCCTTGTGCAGGAGCAGTGAAGCGGGGATGGCGATCGCGGCCATAAGCAGCAGGACAAGAATGCACTTGACATACGTTCCGTCGTAGCTGCCTGCGATGGTTTCGCGCATTGCGTTCATGGAATACTTGAACGGCATCACGTTGTACAGCACCTGGAACAGTCTCGGGAGCATCTCCATGGGATAGGTGCCGCCGGAGCCTGCGACCTGAAGGACGAGGACGATGATCGAAAGTGCCTCGCCGGCGCTGCCGAAGGCAAACACGAAGCCGTAGTTAACAAGCGTTGCAACGAGGCTCGTCAGTGCCGCCGCCAGCCAGAACAGGAAGGGGTTGTAGCACTGAATGCCGATGTAGAAGAGGTTGCCGAGCACCGTGATAAGCGCGGTGAACTGGCCGACTGCGAAGAAGATGAAGTATCTTCCGAAGTATTCCTGAGTGGTGCTGAGGTTCGGGAACTCGTCGCGGCGCTTTATGTGCGGACGCATGAGGCTGACGCTCAGCAGGGCGCTTGCCCAAATCGCGAGCACGGTGTAGAACGGAGCCATGCCGGAGCCGAAGTTGTCGAGCGCGTAGACACGGACGACCTCGAGGTTTGCGGGGGAGGAGAGGTAGTCTACAAGGCTTGCAACGTCATTCTGCATGAGGTCGAGCAGATTGGAAATGCTCTCGCTTGAGCGCAGATCGTTTACGTTTGTCTGAACTGTCGTGACCAGATCGAGCATATAGCTCATGACCTCTCGCGTGCCGTTAATGCTCTGGGTGCAGGAGTTGAGTGCCGTGGTGAACTGTCTGAGCGTGTACGCCTGACCGTCAACGTCGCCCTGAATCTGTGCGAGCAGGGAATCAAGGTTATTCAGCGACGACTGGAGAGTCGTCATAGAGTTTATGAGGTTGCTGTCGATATTGGTCTGCTGGAGGATATCGTCGAAGCGGATAACGCTTTCGTGGAGCTGCTTATTGACGTCGTAGTACAGATCGTCGAGTATCTCGCCCTCGAATTCCGTTATGCCGCCCTCGCCGAAGATGGCGTCCCAGTCGACATAGGAGCCACCCGCGCCTGCGGGGTCGCCGCCGGTTGCCTTGTCAAGACGCTCGACGGTGTTGCGAAGCTGCTCGGAGCTGTTTCTGATGGCGTCAGCCGCGAAAATGACGTCCTCCTTGCTCGTTGCGAGTCTGTCCTGCATATTTGCGATGCTTTTGCGGCTGTTGTTGAGCATATTCACGATGTCGGGCAGAAGATTGTTCGTCATCGTTGCGACGTTTGCGGCGGATTTGGTTACCGCTGCCATGGAGTCCATAATGGAAACGTAGGCGCGCAGGTCACCCTTTATATTCTCAAGCTGCTCGTCAAGACTGCCGAGGGTGTTCTTGGCGTTGATGCCCACGCCGGAGAAAACGGAGGTAAAGGTGGACATTTCCTCAACGATGGTAGCAACGAATATGCTGTTGACCTGGTCTCTGACTATGCCCTGAGCGCGGTCGGTTATGCGCGAGGCGACTGCGTTCATCTTCTGGTTATCGTAGTAAATGATCTCCGGACTTTCAAACTCACCGTCGGTAAAGCCGAGCATTGCCGCGCTGAAATCCGAGGGAATGACGAGACCTGCATAATAATCGCCGCTGTACAGTCCGTCGCGCACCGCCTGAGCGGAATCGGGGAACTGCCAGTCTATCTGGTCATTGCTTTTGAGCTTCTCGATTATTATATTGCCCACGTTTACGTCAAGCCCCATGAAATTGGTGCCTTCATCCTCGCTCGCAACGGCAATTTTAAGGTTCTGAGTCGAGCTGGGTTCATAAGGATCCCAGTTTGAAATGATGTTGAACCATGCATACAGACACGGGATAAGAGCCAGACCGAACACGCAGACGATTGCCACAACGCTCGTTCTCAGACGCCTTATGTCTGAACGTATGACGGAGAAGATGCTTGAAGTTGTGTTTTTTAATTTGTTCATCGTATTACATCAACCTTCGTAGAGTGTTTTGGCTTACTGCTGGTCGTCCTCGGACGGGGCTTCCCGGTAGTTGTCGTATTCAAATGCCTCGTCGAGGGCCTCGTCTGCTGCGCTGCCGTCAATTTCGGCGTCCGAAATTATCCGACGAAGCATGTAGTCCTGATATTCAACGACTATGAGGATGACCGCGATGACGAACATCGAAGCTATCCACAGCACGAGGAATATCGTCTTGGAGCTGCTTGTGAAAAGCAGCATGATGAGGAATATCGTCGGAACGATTATGAGGCTCCTGAGCGCGAATTTCGTGCGCTTGAGGTTATTCTCATGCATCTGCATCAGACATTCCATAAGGTCGTTATACTTTTTCTTGTATTGAGTACCCATATTGATTTCTCCTGTAGTTGAGCTCACATCATCTCGGTCTTGTCGAGCTGCTCGTTCATGTACCGGTTAAATCCGGACATGGAGCGGCGGGCAAACAGACCGAGCACGGTGCCGACTGCGAAGAACAGCAAAAGCTGGAGCAGATAGATCAGGTACTGATTCTGATACAGTCCCGCGATAGCCTCGCGCATCGCGTTGATGGCGTAGGGGAAGGGGAAGAAGAGGTAGACCTGTCTGAAGAAGTTCGGAAGAAGCTCGATCGGGTAGGAGCCGCCGGAGCCTGCTATCTGAATGATGAGGAACACGACCATGAGCGCCTTGCCGATGTTGCCGAAGGCGAGGGCAAGAGCATAGCCGAGCATGCTGACCGCCGTCGAGGTAACAAATCCGGTCAGCAGCAGAAGTCCCGGATGCATACAGTCAACTCCGAGTATCACGAGGTTACCCAAGAGCGTGACGAAGGTCTGAATCTGGCTGAACAGGAAGAACATCAGGTATCTTCCAAAGAATTTCTGCGTCTGCGTCGCCTCGGGTACGCCTATGGGCGCCTCGCATTTAAGAATTGCGTTGAGGATGATGCAGCCGACCCAAACGGCAAGCATCGTGTAGAATGGGGTCATTGCCGCGCCGTAGGATTCGACGGGGTAGATGATCTCACTGCGGATGCTGACAGGGCTCGAAAGGAAGGTGCCGATGCTTTCGGGATCGACGTCGAGGAAGGTGAAGATGTTCTGAAGTGCGCCGTCCTCGTTGCCGTCGAGCAGTGCGATGAAATCGCTGAGTCTGCCGCTGTAGCTGGTGAGCAGGTCCTTGACCTGGATAAGAGCGTTGTTTACCGTGCCGAAGGTGTTGCCGAGCTCACTCACGATGGGAGTGGTCTTTCCGAGTATGCCGCTCAGATCAAGCAGGACGGAGGAAACGTCGCCGAGGCTGTCCTGAAGATTATCGAGCATATTGTTGAGCATGGGGTAGACCGTCTCGGTCAGGGTAACGCGCACGGTGCCGAGCGTGTCGCTTATGAGCTGAAGGTCGCGGACAAGGTCAATGTCGCGATTGCCGTTGAGGATATCGTCGATGATGCCGCCGATGTCCTTCGTATCCTTCTCTGCGCCGCTGATAGAATCGGAAACGCTCGAATTACTGCTGTCGGTCGCCGTTCCGATAGCCTCTGCCGCTGCGCCCATTGCGCCGATCTCCTGCTGGACGATGCGCGTGTCGCTGCGAGCCTGCGTAAGAGCCTGATTGCGGACCTCGGGGTCGTTGGTATTCTGTGCGAGACTGATATTCGCCTGAATGCTGTCGATGCGCTTGTCCGTATCCTCTGTCATGAAGTTTACAAGCGATTCCATGGACTGCTGAGTCTCGGATGCGTCGTTGAGGTCTTTGTAGTCATAGCCGGTCACTGCCTTGTAGACCGTCGGGACTGCGACAGATTCAAAATCGGTCTTGAGCGCCGCGATGGCGTCCTTGTTGTGCGCGGCAAGAACGTTTACTTGCGCCGCACTGCTTGCGTTATCAAGTCCGAGCTTTTTGCGCAGCTCGGTGATCTTCTCGGTGAGCTTGTTGAGCGCGGTCAGAGCGTCCTCGATCTGAGTATTGGTAAGACCGGAGTGGGTGAGATAGTCAATAAGCTCCTGATACTGCCGCTCAAGCTCCGCAAGAGCTTCCTTTGCGGCCTCGGCGTCGTCGGTGTTGCCGTTATAGAGTCTGTCGAGCTTGTATATTGCCTCGTTGACGGAATCCTGAAGACCGAGGAGCATATTGTTTATCTCTTCGTTTATGAGAGCGAGGTCCTTCTGAGTATCCTCGATATAAACTATCTGCTTGGAAATATTGACTCTCTCGTTGCCGATGAGATAGATGGAGTAGTTAAGAGTATTGTTTGTGCGCTGGAGAGTATCGATAAGTGCGTTGTTTGCGGAGATGAAGTGGTCGATGGTCGAATTGTAGCTCAAAAGGTTTGCGTTTATTTTCTCAAGCGTATTCTTGAGCATCTCTGCCGAGGAGTCGCCCTGAAGATCCGCGGAGAAGGCGTTAAACTTATCAAAGAGCGTGGAAACGACCGTGGATATGTACTTCTCGTTAACGACCTTCTTGACTCTGTCGCCGGCTGCTTCAACGATCTTGACGGCAACGGCGTTGGTCTTTTCGTTCTTGTAGAACTTTATCGTCGGGCTGTACATATCGGTGGACAGGAAGTTATACATATTATATGTAAAGTCCGGCTCGATAACGACGGCTGCGTAATACTTGCCTGCGTAGACGCCCTCGATCGCCTCGTCTGCATCGTCAAGGAAGGTGAAGCCGAGCTTCTCGTCGTTTTTTATCTCATCAATGAGCGACTGTCCCATATTGACGATCTTGCCGTCGGAGTCCATATAATCCTTGTCGTTTGAAACAACGGCGATCGAAACATCGCCGGTCTTGCCGTACGGATCCCAGAAGGCATAGATATTAAACCATGCATACAGAGCCGGCAATATCAAAATGGCAATTATTATGGTAAAGGCGAAGAAATTCTTGTACAGCGCCTTCATATCGTGGGTGAAAATTTTGAAAACATTACGCATATCCGATAATACTCCTGACAGACTACCCGAATAATATAGAATAGTATAGCATTAGAATCTGCCTAAATCGGTCGAAAATGGAAGTTACAAAATGGTAACAACCGCAGTACAATCCAATTCAAAGTTATTGTACAGGCATTATAAATAATTGTCAAGTAAACATAATAACAAATATGAACAAAAATTTAAATCGTTAGTGGTCTGTAAATATTTTGACACAATATCTTGTGTGTAAAGAGTTATTAGCAAGAATTGCATACAAAAAGCGAGAATATAGCGCTCTTAAAGCGGCATGATAAGTAGCGAGTCAAAAACTTGACCCAATACGAAAAAGGAGATGCAACCAATGTCTAACAATTCCAGCAACCGACTTGTTGTCCCCGCGGCACGCGAGGCAATGGAGAAATTCAAGATGGAGGCGGCGAACGCTGTCGGTGTAAACCTGAAGCAGGGCTATAACGGCGACATCACCGCACGCCAGGCCGGTTCTGTCGGCGGCCAGATGGTCAAGAAGATGATCGAGGCCTACGAAAACGGCATGAAGTAAGCCAAAGCAGAGAGAAAGAAAAACGATGCCTGCGCTTGCAGGCATCGTTTCAGCGTGTCAAAAAAGTCTGTGACGTTTT
>OQWM01001963.1_pt1 | contig 14116 bp, 12 predicted proteins | sample 1691531 | NCBI WGS metagenome assembly OQWM01 (sample SAMN03418257, study PRJEB22391) | human gut metagenome | biome: human-gut; feature: organic feature; material: feces | host: Homo sapiens | place: Tanzania | collected 2013-01
CGACGTGATCAAGTCAGAGTCGCACTACCTCAACCCTTATATCCTCGAAGAGCGCCAGCTCAACGTCACACAGATGGACGTGTTCTCACGCCTCATGGCAGACCGCATCATCTTCCTCGGCACACCGATAGACGACTATGTGGCCAACACCATCATGGCACAGCTGCTCTACCTCGACTCGGTAGACAACACAAAGGACATCTCCCTCTACATCAACTCGCCCGGCGGAAGCGTCACAGCAGGTCTCGGCATCTACGACACCATGCAGTTTATCTCTTCTGACGTGGCAACGCTCTGCTCAGGCATGGCAGCATCAATGGGTGCCGTGCTCCTCGTGGCAGGCCAGGAGGGCAAGCGCAGCGCCCTGAAGCACAGTCGCGTCATGATACACCAGCCTCTCGGCGGCACACAGGGCCAGGCTTCAGACATCGAGATCGAGGCACGCCTCATCGGACAGATGAAGAAGGAGCTCTACAACATCATCAGCGAGCACTCTCACCAGCCCTTCGACAAGGTGTGGGCCGACAGCGACCGCAACTACTGGATGACAGCACCCGAGGCAAAAGAATATGGCATGGTCGACACCGTGCTCATGAAGAAGCCCGCCACAGAGACAACAAGCGAGAAGTAAGCTTCGCGGCAACAGGTTGAACGGCTGTTTCTTCAAGACAAGAAACAAAAGCGAGAAAACAATAGGCCGGGGCTCAACCTGTAACGTTAAAAACAAGAAACCACCCTACAACAGAAAAGGAGAAAAAGAAAGAAATGAACAAATGTAGTTTCTGCGGTAAGCCTGAGAGCCAGGTACAGCTGCTCATCACGGGCTTGCACGGATATATATGCAACGAGTGCGTTCAACGATGCGAAGAACTGCTTCAAGAGGTCGGCCTGGACAAAGCGTCAGCCTCAGGCAAGGGCAGCCACAAGTATAACCTCAAAGAGGTGCCCAAGCCCACAGAGATAAAAGCTTATCTCGACCAATACATCATTGGTCAGGACGACGCCAAGCGTTACCTCGCCGTGTCGGTTTATAACCACTACAAGCGTCTGAGACAACCACACGACGACAGCGGTGTGGAGATAGAGAAGAGCAACATCATCATGGTGGGAAGCACAGGAACGGGCAAGACCCTGCTGGCACGCACCATCGCCAAGCTGCTCGACGTGCCCTTCACCATTGTCGACGCAACGGTGTTCACCGAGGCAGGATATGTGGGCGAGGACGTGGAGAGCATCTTGTCACGACTGCTTCAGGTTGCCGACTACGACATCAAGGCAGCCGAGCAGGGCATCGTCTTCATTGACGAGATCGACAAGATAGCACGCAAGAGCGACAACCCGAGCATCACGCGCGACGTGAGCGGCGAGGGTGTGCAGCAAGGCTTGCTCAAGCTCCTTGAGGGAACGATGGTCAACGTGCCGCCAAAGGGTGGCCGTAAGCATCCGGACCAAGACTATGCACATGTCGACACACGCAACATCCTGTTCATCTGCGGCGGTGCCTTCGACGGCATCGAGAGCAAGATAGCACAGCGCATGAACGCCCACACCGTGGGCTTCAACTCGGTGCAGAACACAGCGAAGATCGACAAGGGCGACCTCATGCAGTATGTGCTGCCCCAGGACCTCAAGTCGTTCGGACTCATTCCCGAGATCATCGGCCGTCTGCCCGTGCTCACCTATCTCAAGCCCCTCGACAAGGAAGCGCTGCGCCGCATCTTGGTGGAACCGAAGAACAGCATTATCAAGCAATACGAAAAGCTCTTCAGCATGGACGGCATAAAGCTCTCGTTCCCTGAAGAGACGCTCGATTATATTGTGGCAAAGGCCATGGACTACAAACTTGGAGCCCGCGGACTGCGTTCAATCGTGGAGACGGTCATGATGGACGCGATGTACGAAATACCGTCAAAGAAGGTGAAGACTTTCAAGGTGACGCTCAACTATGCCAAAGAGCAGCTTGAGAAGTCGAGCCTCAACCGCATGGAGACAGCTTCCTGATACCGCCAGACGGAGCGGCAACTCCTTGCATCAACCTCATGCGTAAAAACAAACAAGAAACCATTAAGTCCGCCAACATCCTCCCGACAGCCACAGTCGGGAGAGATGACGACGGCGCTATGACGCACTATGACTACAAACGTGAATCTTAACGAACAGCTGAAACGCTATTTTGGCTTTGACAAGTTCAAGAGTGACCAAGAGGCTATCATCCGTAGCCTGCTCGAGGGGCACAACGTTTTTGTGCTCATGCCCACAGGTGGCGGCAAGAGCCTTTGTTACCAGCTACCGTCGCTCATCATGGACGGCACCGCCATTGTGGTGTCGCCACTCATCGCCTTGATGAAAAATCAGGTCGATGTCATTAACGGCATCAGCGACCAACCGGGCGTGGCCCATTATCTCAACTCATCGCTCAACAAAGCCGCCATTCAGCAGGTTATGAACGATGTGCAGAGCGGGCGCACGAAGCTGCTGTATGTGGCCCCCGAGTCGCTTAACAAGGAAGACAACCTGCCCTTCTTCCAATCGTTCAAGATCTCTTTCTATGCCATAGACGAAGCCCACTGCATCTCTGAGTGGGGACACGATTTCCGTCCCGACTACCGCACGCTGCGCTCCACGATAAACAAGATAGGCAACGCACCGGTCATTGCGCTCACAGCAACCGCCACCGACAAGGTGCGCACAGACATAAAGAAGAGCTTGGGCATAAACGACGCTGTTGAGTTCAAGAGCTCGTTCAACCGTCCGAACCTCTACTATGAGGTAAGACAAAAGACCAAGGACATAGACCGGCAGATCATCAAGTTTGTGCGTCAGCACCCGGGCAAGAGCGGCATCATCTACTGTCTCTCACGAAAGACCGTGGAGGAGCTGGCCGCCGTGCTCAAAGCCAACGAAATAAAGGCGGCACCTTATCACGCTGGTCTTGACTCGGCTACACGCTCGCAGACACAAGACGATTTCCTCATGGAGCGCATAGACGTGATCGTGGCGACCATAGCCTTCGGCATGGGCATAGACAAGCCCGACGTGCGCTTCGTCATCCATTACGACATACCCAAGAGCCTTGAAGGCTACTACCAGGAGACGGGACGTGCAGGACGCGATGGCGGCGAGGGAATATGCATTGCCTTCTACGCACAGCAAGACCTGCAGAAGCTGGAGAAGTTTATGGACGGAAAGTCGGGAGCAGAACAAGAGATCGGCCGACTGCTGCTGCAAGAGACAGCAGCCTATGCCGAGTCGTCGGTATGTCGCCGCAAGCTGCTGCTCCACTATTTTGGCGAAGACTATCCCGTCGACAACTGCCACAACTGCGACAACTGTCTGCACCCCAAGGAGCGCGTTGAAGGACGCGACGCCCTGCAGGCGGTGCTGCACGCTGTGAGCGCCGTGAAGGGCGACTTCAGACAAGACTACATCATCGACTTCGTGAAAGGCCGGGCCACCGACGAGCTGGTGTCACACCATCACGACAAGCTCGAGTGTTTCGGCGAAGGCGAAGACCTGAACTCACGCCTCTGGGTGCCCGTCATACGACAGGCCATCATCGCCGGACTGATTGCCTCCGACATAGAAAACTACGGCACGCTGAAGATCACAGCCGCCGGACGCCGCTGGCTGAAAGAGCCGTCATCGTTCATGATTGTCGAGGACAACGATTTCAGTTCGCCTTACGAAGAAGAGAGCCATGGAGCAGCGGGCAGCGCCCTCGACCCCACCCTCTTCGCCATGCTCAAAGACCTGCGCAAGCAGGTGGCAAAGAAGCATAACCTGCCGGCATACGTCATCTTCCAGGACATCTCGCTCGAACAGATGGCAACGATGTATCCTGTGACCATCAACGAGCTGCAGAACGTTCAGGGCGTGGGCGTGGGCAAGGCCAAGCGCTACGGCAAGGAGTTCTGCGAACTGATAAAGCGCCACTGTGAGGAGAACGACATCGAACGTCCTGAAGACCTGCGCGTGCGCACCGTGGCAAAGAAGTCGGCAAAGAAGGTCTACATCATCAGAGAGATAGACCGCGAGATTCCGCTCGACGACATTGCCGACGCACAGGGCCTCGACTTCGACACCCTGCTCGACGACATAGAAGCCATAATCTACAGTGGCACAAAGCTCAACATCGACTATTTCCTGGAGGAGGTGATGGACGAGGACAAGGTCGACGAGATCTACGACTATTTCCTCACAAGCACCTCAGACAGCATCAACGAGGCCCTCGACGAGTTTGACGGCGAGGACATCAGCGAGGAGGAGATCCGACTTGTGAGAATAAAATTCCTCTCTGAGAACGCCAACTGAGCAAACATCATGACAACAGCAAGACGGCAACACCACACCACTGCCAGCCGTAAGACGACACACCGCCACAGGCAACAGAAGCTTCTGAAGCAGCCGCTGCCCGTGACGGCTTGTGTGTGTCTGCTGCTCGTCATGGCCATGATCCTGCTCGCCGCCTGCTCCCACGGACGCGGCGACAGCGACGAGGACGCACGCAAGCAACGGCTCACCGCCCTCGACGACTCCATAACACACCACGCCCCATCGGCCTTGCAGCTCATTGAGCAAGGCATGAAGGAAGCCGATGACAGCATTGCCTATTATGAGCTGCTCATGTTGAAGGCAAAATATTTCATGCTGTCAGACACCCCCGATTCTTTAACACCTTATGTTAACCGCACGCTGCGTTTTGCCAAGCAGCAAAAACCCTCTCCCCGACTGAACAGCATCATGGCGAGCGCCTACTCGTGCGCCGCCATCAAGATGCACAACTTTCACCAGAACCCCGACTCGGTGATTGCGCTCTACAAACGCTCTTACCAGCTGCTCATGAACAGCGACAACAAGGCGCAGGCTCATAAGCTTTGCGGCAACCTTGCCGACGCTTTCTATTTTAAGGACAACCTGCCAGAGGCGGCGGCGTGGTACAGACGCGCCCTGCTGCTCACCGACTCGCTTAAGTTGCCGAAGACAGAGAACGTGACGCTCTATCTCGGACTGGCACGCATCTACATGAACCTTAACGACTTCACCACCTCACGCCGCTACTATGAGCAGACGGCGCAACAATATAACGCCATGCAGCCCAGCATGCAGGCTTATTTCCTCAACGACTACGGTTCGTTCTTCTACTACTCCAAAGACTATAAGTCGTCGCTGAAGAAGTTTCTTCAGCTCGAGCAGATGCTTGTAAAGAACCGCATGGAGAACAATTTCGACATGTACCTCTGCCGCCTCAACCTGGCCGACGTGTATCTGAACCTCGGCGATGTGAAGGAGTCGAAACGTTGTCTCGGCATGGTGGAGCAATATATCCTGCGCATGAACGACCCCGTGGCCACTTATTATGTGAACACCATAAAGATAGGCATCGCCCTGCAGCAAGACAACATAAGCGAGGTGACACGCCTGCTCAACAGCGAACACATAACGGCAGACCCTGGCTACAACCTGCGCCACATACGCAACAGCTACCTGCGCCACTATTATGCGCGGACGGGCAACTTCGAGAAAGCCTACCGCCTGTTGCGCGAGGACGACAAGCAGACCGACTCGCTCATGCACAACCGCAGCAACATGCGGGCATACGAGATCATGGACCGCTTCACCGAAGACACGCTGCGCCTGCACCACTCGTTGGAGATGGAGCACAAGAACGCCGACATCTACCGCACAAAATCGGCGCTGTCTATCATGATGCTCGTGGCTGTGGTGCTCGTTCTCTTGCTCATCATGTGGTTCATGTATGCACGAAAACAGTTCCTCAGAAGCCGCATAAGCATCATGCAGCTGAAGCTGGCGAGCGCACGCAACCGCATAAACCCTCATTTCGTGTTCAACGTCCTTAACAACAAGATCATGAACGACGGAGCGGAGGCGAGCAGCGAACTGCTGGAGCTGTCAAGGCTCATACGCACCAACCTCGACATGTCGACACGCATGACGGTGAGCCTTGCCGACGAGCTGGCGTTCGTGACACGCTATGTGGGCATGCAGAAATATTTGCTGGGACCCGACTTTGAGTTTAACGCGTGCTTGGCTCCCGACATCAAGCCCGACAACATCCAGGTGCCCTCGATGTTCTTGCAGATTCTGGCAGAGAACGCCATCGTGCACGGACTGAAAGGACGTGAGGGAAAGAAGACGCTCACCATATCGGTCACCCATGCCGACAACGCTACAACGATAAGGGTGGAAGACAACGGACGTGGCTTCGACGCACGGGCACAGGCACCACGCAAACGCACCGGACTGGGCGTCATCACACAGTCGATAGCGGCTCTAAACGAGCACAGCAAGCGCAAGCTGCGCTTCTCGCTGCATAACATAACGTCAAATGACGGCACGGTGTGCGGATGCGCATCGACAATAATTATACCTGACGGGATAAAGTTGGAATAGGCTGCCTTTTCCATCTGTTCCATTTTTAACGTTTAACGAATTGAAAGATTAATGAAGACACTTATCATTGACGACGACATACAGGCTGCGAAATATCTACAGGAGCAGCTGAAAGAATATCCCGATGTTGAGGTTATGGGAACAGCCACTAACGGCATTGACGGACTGCGACTGATGGGCACCCACATGCCCGAGCTGCTGTTCCTGGACATCGAGCTGCCCGACATCTCAGGCATCGACTTCCTTGAGCGCATGGACAACTACACCCATGGCCACTGCCGCGTGGTCATGTATTCGGCCTATGACAAATTCATGCTGCCCGCGTTCCGTAACCGCGCGTTCGACTTCCTCGTAAAGCCGTTCGACCGTAAGGAGCTGAGCGTCATCATGCAGCGTGTCTACACAGACCGCAAGTATGCGCCCGTTCACCCAGGCATGGCTGCCACGCAAGACTCATCGGCACATGACGACGGCAAGTATCTGCTCTACACCAACACCGTCGATTTCCGACTGGTAAACATCCGCGACATCGGTGTGTTCCAATACAACTCTGACGCCAGAGCATGGGAGGTGGTGCTGGCAGGCGTTGAGGAGCCTATGCGCCTGAAACGTAACTCAAAATAGCGAGCCTTGGGGTGAGCAAACATCAGTCCCGACACACTGGCATGTGGGGTCATCATTCCGGTCTCTGTGAGTCGGATGCCCACTTGCTTCATGTCGAGCAGTTGATCCAGAATGAAGTTGACACTCGTATCTGGCAATGAGGGATAGCCGATGGCTGGTCTGATGCCTTGGTATTCCTCTCTGTGCTGCTGTTCTATGGTGAGTTGCTCATCAGGCGCATAGCCCCAATATTGGCGGCGCACTTCCTCATGCAGTTTTTCTGCCGTAGCCTCAGCCAGTCGGTCGCAGAGCGTCTGTGCCATCATCTGCTGATACTCATCATGGCGATAAGCCTCCGTGATGGCAGCATCTACCGTGGTGCAAAATACACCGAGATGGTCAGCCACACCGCCACTCTTAGGGCGGATGAAGTCAGCCAAGCAGAGATTGGGCTCACCTGGAGCCGCAGGATGCTGCTGCCTGAGCATCGGGAACCTCACGCTGTTCTCTATGATGATGTCGTCGCCATCGCTCACTGCCTCGAAGAGGGCAAAGAGGGCGTGCGTGTGACAATCATTCTGCCATATCCCTAGCATTTGCTCTGCCTCCAGTCGCAGTTTCAGTTTTTCTTCCTTGGACTTGCCGCTCAGCCCCCACGCATGATAGAAGTAGAGCCAGTTGATATAGGGCACCAAGGTGGCGACGTCGTATGTCTTTTTAAGCACCAATTGTTATTTTATAATTTATGATTTATCCCAATTATCTATTATCTAAACTCCAGTGCCTCACCTCGGCTGCTGGCATCAAAGACGCCCTTATTATATATAAGGTGTCCGTTGCAGAAGGTTTGCTCCACGCGCCATTGATACTTATGTCCCTCCATAGGGCTCCACTTGCACTTGCTCTGTATCACCTCTTGGGTAACCTGCCAAGGCGCATGGGGACGAACCACCACGATGTCGGCATGATAGCCTGGGCGCAGATAGCCTCGCTTTCTGACTTGGAACAACTGGGCAGGCTGATGAGCCATGAGCTCTACCAATCGCTCGATGCTGAGCACACCCTCGTCTACCAATTCCAGCATAGTTACGAGCGAAAACTGAACCATAGGCATTCCTGATGCCGCCTTGGCACAGCCGCCCTGCTTGTCTTTCAACTCATGCGGTGCATGGTCGGTTCCGATGGTGGCTATCTTGCCATCCAGCAGTGCAGCCCTGAGGGCAGCTCTGTCGCTAGCCGTCTTCACAGCCGGATTACACTTGATGAGCGCATGCTTGGTGGCATAGTCGGCATCAGTGAAATAGAGATGAGCCACGCACGCCTCGCCCGTAATATTCTGTTTGGGGTCAAGGAGTTCCAACTCTTTAGCCGTAGTGAGATGAGCGATGTGCAGATGCGCGCCACTCTCATGAGCCAACTTCACGGCTAGCTCGCTGCTCTTATAGCATGCCTCCACACTGCGTATCTCTGGGTGGTACTTTACGTCCGGATCTTCGCCATACTTAGCTTTTGCCTCTGCCATGTTATGGTTGATGATGTCAGTGTCCTCGCAGTGAGTCATCACCGGCAGTTGGAGCTGCTGGGCTGTGGCAAATACTCGCTGCAGCGATTCATACTTATCCACCAGCATATTGCCCGTGCTGGAACCCATAAAGAGCTTGATGCCCGGTATGCGATGCACATCGAGCAGGGCAAAGCTGTCCACATTGTCGTTAGTGGCACCATAGAAGAAACTATAGTTCACATGACTCTTCTGGGCTGCCAACTGCCACTTGTCGTGCAGAGCCTCCAACGTAGTGGTCTGCGGATTGGTGTTGGGCATCTCAAAGTAAGAAGTCACGCCACCATAAGCGGCAGCTCGGCTCTCACTCTCGATGTCAGCCTTACGAGTAAGTCCAGGCTCACGGAAATGAACATGGTCATCGATGACACCTGGCAAAACGAAACACCCCGAGGCTTCAACTACTTCATCGTAGGTGCCACGGGGAGCCTCTCCTTCACATATCTCGGAAATAAATTCGCCATCAACAATCAGGTCGCCCTTGAAAGAGCGCCCCTCATTGATGATGGTTCCACCTTTTATTAATATCTTCATGCCTTAATATTCAGCTTGTTAATATCTAGCCTTTTAAATTCAGCTTGTTAATATCTAGCTTCTATTATCATTGCTTTTTCTCTGGGATGGTAGGTCTAGCCAAGTCATTTGGCGTAGGCGCTGGTGCCGCATCTGGGTTCACCTGCGGAGCCTCCATCTGTGGTTCGCCTCCCATCTGGGCAGCATCGTTCATCGGTGCTCCCATCTGGCTCTCGTGAGTACCATTCATGATGGACTGGTTCTCCTGTGCCTTCTGGTAGTAATCCTTCACGTAAGAATCATTCTTGAAGGTGTCGGTAGCCTTGCTCATGATATCCTCTATCCATGGCGAGAGCATAGGATACTGATTGCCCATGGTTACGAGGAAGAAGACACCTGCGCCGAGCACATTGTCAAAGTTGTCGGTAACGAATGATGTCACCAACTTATCTTCCTGGTCAGAGAGTCGGATGGCTTCCTCATTGAGCTTGCGAGTTACCACGCTCATGTCGCTACCGTTCATGATAGCCTGGTCGTGCTTGTGTATCAACTCACGCTGCTGATTCTGCAGTTGCTGATATTTCTTGAAGAATCCGAAGAGCTTGTCATTGAGAGGAGTGCCGCTCACTACCTGCTGGGTATCGTCCAGCTTCACGGTAATGCTGCCGCTCTCCAGTACCAGTGGCAGTACAGGCTCATCATCCATAAAGATGTTAGCCATCTTCACGGAGTCTATGGTGCCCTCAAAATGGAATTGTCCGTGTACCACGTCGCAAGAGTCGATGCTCTTGAATGAATTGTCCTTCAATATCTTCAGGTACAGCATACTTCCATCCAGCGTACTTACATTAGAAGTACCTGTTATGTCGTAACTATTGGCGCAAGAAGTGAGCGCCAACAATGTGATGAATGCGTAAATTATTTTATTCATATGCTCTGTATATCGCTTTTGGTGAACAAAAGTACAACATAGAATTGAACTAAAGAAATTTATTTATGCAATTTAATTGAATATTACAAGTATTTATGTTTTATTTGCATTCTTCCTTTTTCAATTCGTGGGAAATACGATGCGTGGTATACAATTCGAGCAGCGCAGCGATGAGCAGGAACACCACCCACTTATTGTAGAAATAGGTGATATATGTTTCCTGATTGCTAAACCAGTGGCGAGCGAAGGCATAAACGGTATCGACCATGGAAATGCCAGAGAGCACAAAGAAGATGTCTGCCACATACTGCATGCGCTTCAGTCGGTGGATGATGAGCGATGGTCCCTCATACACCTGCATGGCTTGGATCACGCTAAACAACACGGTACCTGCCAGGAAGAGCCAGCTCGTAATGAGCATCATCTTGGGATAGATAAAACCAAATGCAAAGCAGGCTGCGCCGACTACCATCAGCACGCCTCCCAGCAAGAATATCACACTCTGTAGTTTACTCAATTGTTTCATTCGCTTTTTTCTCTATTTCTTCTATATGTATATATCCAGTTTCTTCTATTATATATATAATAAGGTGTAGCCAGCTTACTTAGCGTCTGGCTGCAAGTCGGTGCTCAGCACGAAGATGTCCTCATCGTCAGCCTTCATAAAGTAGCGCTCACGGGCTATCTTGCCAAAAGCCTTCGGACTTTGGCGCATCTCACGCAGCTGACGCTTGTCGTGCTCGTACTGCGCCTCATACTTTTCGATCTCAGCACGCAGCGAACCTATCTCCAGCCTATACTTGATGTGCTGCCAGATGCTGTTGTCATCGATCACACCCACTACCAACACACCTACTATCACCACTATAAGATATTTATAGTGTGATAAATAATTCCATATAATACTTAGCTTTTTACTCATTTAATTGTCGAGTTTTCTCATTAATTTCCTAATTTGTTTGCAAAGATAATATTTTTTTGTTATCTTTGCATCATCAATTAAGAAAAAATAATGGAAGAATACATAGTTTCTGCAAGAAAGTACCGTCCGATGACCTTCGACTCGGTAGTTGGACAGGGTGCATTGACCACCACACTGAAGAATGCAGTGAAGAGCGGCAAGCTGGCGCACGCCTATCTTTTCTGTGGTCCTAGGGGTGTGGGCAAGACCACTTGTGCCCGTATTTTTGCCAAGGCAATCAACTGCGAGCACCCTCGCGAAGACGGCGAGGCATGCAATGAGTGTGAGAGTTGCCAGGCTTTCAACGAGCAGCGCTCCTACAACATCTTTGAGCTTGATGCTGCCAGCAACAATGGCGTGGAGCACATCAAGACCCTGATGGAGCAAACTCGCATACCGCCTCAGGTGGGCAAGTACAAGGTATTTATCATCGACGAGGTCCACATGCTCAGTGCCGCTGCCTTCAATGCCTTTCTCAAGACATTGGAAGAGCCACCATCGCACGTCATCTTCATCCTCGCCACCACCGAGAAGCACAAGATTCTGCCTACAATCCTGAGTAGATGCCAGATCTATGACTTTGAGCGAATGACGGTGCCCAACACCATCCAGCACCTCAAGATGGTGGCTGAGAAGGAAGGCATCCAGTATGAGGAGCAGGCACTTGCCGTCATAGCCGAGAAGGCTGACGGAGGTATGCGTGATGCGCTCTCCATCTTTGACCAAGCTGCCAGCTTCTGCCAGGGCAACATCACCTACCAGAAGGTGATAGAAGACCTCAACGTGCTGGATAGCGACAACTACTTCCGCATGATAGACCTTGCCTTGGAGAACAAGGTGAGCGAGATGATGGTAGTGCTCGATGGCATACTGGGCAAGGGATTTGACGGCGGCAACATGATACAGGGCTTGGCTCAGCACGTGCGCAACGTGATGATGGCAAAGGACCCTCAGACCCTGCCGCTCCTGGAAACCAGCGAAGAGCAGAAAGCCAAATATCAGGCGCAGGCGCAGAAGGCTCCTACACCTTTCTTATATAAGGCACTGAAGCTGATGAACGATTGCGATGTGCAGTATCGTCAGAGCAGCAACAAGCGCCTGCTGGTAGAGCTGACGCTGATACAGATAGGTCAGATCACACAGCCTGAAGACCAAGACGTGCCTAGTGCGGGGCGTACGCCCCATAGATTAAAATCCCTGTTTCAGAAAATTGTTGCCCAGCTTAAGCCTGCTGCTCAGGGTGCAGGTGCCGGGCAAGATAGCAGCAGCAAGGTAGCCACCACGGCTAGCCAGCCTGCCGCTACGGATACGCACACTCCTACCCCAACTGACGCCGCCCCTGCTAGCGGCTCTGCAACCACTCCTGCCACAGCCGCTTCTGCTACAGAGGCAGCCAAGAAGCGCACGCTCAAGAATGTGAACCTGAGCGGCATCGGAATGACCTTTGCCAATCTGAAGAAGGTTGAGGAATCTGCCCGCAGGGCTTACAATCCTATAGACCGACTGCAAGATGAAGCATCGGCTGCCAATGCCAGTGGTCAGCCGATGAACCAGCCGTTCTCCCAAGAGCAGGTTGAGGGTCAGTGGATAAGCATGTGCTTGAGAATACAAAATGTGAAAGACCTCATTGGACTAGCCAGTCGTATGAAGCCTATCGTGCCAAAGATTACGGATTTTCCAAATATCGAGGTAGTGGTGGACAATCAGCTCTTGCTCGACGACATACTCCGCATCAAGAACCGCATCCGCTCCACCTTTGTACAGGGCTTGCAAAACAATGAGCTACAGATAACTTATCGCCTAGCTGAAGCCAACGAGGTAACCAAGATACTCTCCAAGCGTGAGCTTCTGGAGAAGCTGAAGGAGGAAAATCCTGCCGTTGGCAAGCTGATGCAAAGCTTGAAACTGGTGCTGAGCTAATTTTTAATTAAGAATTTAGAATTAAGAATTAAGCCTAGCGGAAGATAAAATCCCGAGCCTCTCATCTGAGAAACTCGGGATTTTTTCATTAATTATTAATTCTTAATTAAATCAGAGTCATACCATTTTCCTCACATTCCTTGCGCATTTCATCAGGCCAGATACTTGCCTGGATTTCACCAATATGCGCCTTATGAAGCAAGACCATGCAGAGGCGGCTTTGTCCTATACCACCACCGATACTCAAAGGCAACTTATCATTTAAGAGTTGCTGGTGGAAATAGAGTTTCTCGCGATCTTCCTTACCTTCAAGTTTTAACTGGCGAAGCAAGCTTTCCTTATCCACACGAATACCCATGGAACTCAACTCAAAACTACGCTCCAGAACCGGATACCAGATCAGAATATCACCATTAAGACCCATCTTTCCATTCTCGGCAATAGTACTCCAATCGTCATAGTCAGGAGCACGTCCATCATGCTTCTTACCATCACTCAACTTACCACCAATACCCTCTACGAATACTGCGCCATATTTCTTGCAGATAGCATCCTCTCGCTCTTTAGGAGTCTTATCAGGATACATGTCAAGCAAATCTTGCGCATGAACAAAATGAATCTGTTCTGGCAAGAAAGGCTTCAACTGTGGATAATGCTCACAGGTGAGATATTCAGTACGGCGGATTGCAGCATAAATGCGACGCACCACGCCTTCCAAGAATGCCAAGTTGCGATCTTTCTTTTCAATCACAGCCTCCCAATCCCACTGGTCAACATACAGAGAGTGGAGATTATCGAGTTCTTCGTCAGCACGAATAGCATTCATATCGGTATAGACGCCATATCCTGGTTCTATTTTATATTCAGCCAATGTCAATCTCTTCCATTTTGCCAGAGAATGAACCACTTCTGCTTTAGCATCTCCCAAATCTTTGATAGGGAATGTTACAGGACGTTCCACTCCATTGAGATCATCATTAATACCCAAACCTTTCAATACGAAAAGAGGAGCAGTCACACGACGCAAACGAAGTTCTGTGGAAAGATTTGCCTGAAAGAACTCCTTAATCAGTTTGATTCCCATTTCGGTTTGGCGCATATCAAGAAGTGCCTTATAGCCTACTGGTTTTATTACATTACTCATAATATATATATTTTTTCTTTGTTTTTATGTATTTAGGGACAAATGAAATGCAGGTTAGTACGCCTGTTTTCT
>OQWM01001964.1_pt1 | contig 14113 bp, 11 predicted proteins | sample 1691531 | NCBI WGS metagenome assembly OQWM01 (sample SAMN03418257, study PRJEB22391) | human gut metagenome | biome: human-gut; feature: organic feature; material: feces | host: Homo sapiens | place: Tanzania | collected 2013-01
CCTACACCTTCTCTGCCGCCCAGGGCGGTCAGGTCGCCACACCGGCGGTGGAGGCGTGAGCCCGGTGGACGGCACCGAAAGCGTCGGACACGTAGACCTCGGCCATGGAAGCCAGCTTTTGTGCGAAGGCGGGATCGTTCTTGGTCTCGCCCTTTTCAAAGCGGGTGTTTTCCAGCAGCAGGACCTGACCGGGCTGCAGGGCTGCGGCCTTAGCCTGGGCATCCTCACCCACAACATCGCTGGCGAAGATGACCTCCTGTCCCAGCAGCTCTGCCAGACGGGCGGCTACGGGAGCCAGGGTCAGCTTCTTCTGCTCCTTGCTCCAGGCAGCCTCGGTGAGTTCTGCGGGATCCTTACCCTTTTCTGTCTGCTTTTTGACCCATTTGTCAAAATCCGGCTGGGGCTTTCCCAGGTGAGAGCAGGCGATCACCGCCGCGCCCTGATCCAGCAGATACCGAATGGTGGGCAGAGCGGCCACGATGCGCTTGTCACTGGTGATGGCACCGGTCTTTTTGTCCTGAGGGACATTGAAATCGCAGCGGAGAAGGACCTTCTTGCCCTTCACGTCGATGTCGCGGACGGTCTTTTTCTGGTAATTCATAAGCAAACTCCTATACGATCATTGATTTGCAGTGATTAAGGGGTTTTCGCCATTTCCCCCACACCCAGCAGGCCGGGGAAATCATTTTGCCGCAGCGCCTCGTATACGCATACGGCCACGGTGTTGCTGAGGTTCAGACTCCGGGCCTCATCGATCATGGGCAGACGGATGCAGCGGTCCCGGAAACGCTCTCGGAGATCCATGGGAAGTCCGGCGGTCTCTTTGCCGAAGAAGATCCAGCTATTCGGGGAGAACCGGGCTTCCTGATAGGACCGGGGGGCTTTTGTGGTGGTCAGCCAGCAGTCCTGCGCGGCCTCCGGACGCTTTTCAAAAAAGTCATCCAGGTTCTCGTAGTCAAAGACCTCCACCAGATGCCAGTAGTCCAGTCCCGCCCGCCTGACAGCCCGCTCGGAGATGTCAAAGCCCAGCGGCCGGATCAGATGCAGATGGCTGCCGGTGGCAGCGCAGGTACGGGCGATATTGCCGCAATTCTGAGGGATCTCAGGCTCCACCAATACGATATTCAGCACAGATGTTCCCTCCTTTTGGCTTGAATGGATACCATTGTAATCCTTTACTGACAGAAATTCAACTATTTTGTGATGAATTTTGCGATTCTTTGGGCGATTGAATGGTTTGCGCGGGGGGAGTGGGTATGTATTCTCAAAAAATTGAGGTTTTTTAGTGAATTTGCTGGATTTCCGGTGTCTTTGATAAATTCAAACAGAAAAGGACGAAAGATTTGGAGGAAATTACCTTGAACTTTTTCCGGGAAGGGGTGGATTTCCCTAAAAAGTTTGGTATAATGACAGTGATAAGATTCCGGTCGCCATGCGGCCTGACGGACAGGAGGGACTTACCATGGATCACACGTGTCGTGCTGTGTTTATTCTGGAAGAGGATCACTCTATTCCTGCAGGTCACAAACCGCTGATGCTGGAAGCCATATTGCACCGCCCAATCATGGAGCGGGCCGTTGTGCAATGTTTGGCGGATGGCGTTCAGCGGTTTTTTGTTGTCTGCTCGCCCCGCTTTGCTGAGGAGGCGGCTGCCTGCTTCCCGGAGGGAACGGATGTTGTGATCTCTGAGCAGCATGCCGAGCTTCTGGATTTCCTGGACAATGACGAGGACACCCTGGTCCTCTGCCGCGCGGCTCTGCCTATGGCTCAGGCCGGCCCCGGCTTTGCCTATTCCGCACCCGGACGGGAACTGCGGGAGGTCTGGAAGGACAAGATGACCAACGCTGTATCCGGCGCTTCGCTGGTGTCCGGCTGGCTGCCGATCTTCGGACCGGAGACCATCGCTGAACTGGAACCGGTTTTGGCGAAGATGGAACAAGAATCGTAATTTTGAAATTTTGAATATATAAAATATACAGAAAAGAGAGGAAAATTCCTATGATTTCTCACGGGAAGGACATCAAAGTTTTCTGCGGTAACGCAAACCAGCCTCTGGCGGCTGAGATCTGCCAGATGATGGGCACCAAGCTGGGTGAATCTGAGGTCAAGAGCTTCGCTGACGGCGAGGTCTCCGTCTCCCTGTACGAGACCGTCCGCGGCAGCGATGTGTTCGTGGTCCAGTCCACCTGCAAGCCTGTCAATGACAACCTGATGGAGCTGCTGGTGATGATCGACGCGCTGCGCCGCGCTTCTGCCGGCCGTATCACCGCCGTCATCCCCTATTTCGGCTATGCCCGTCAGGACCGCAAGGCCAAGGCCCGCGATCCCATCTCTGCCAAGCTGGTGGCCAACATGATCACCGCTGCCGGTGCTGACCGTGTGCTGACCATGGACCTCCACGCCTCCCAGATCCAGGGCTTCTTCGACATCCCCGTGGATAACCTGCTGGGCAACCCCATCTTTGTGGATTATTATGCCAAGAAGTTCGGCGACAAGTGCGAGGATATGATGGTGGTCTCTCCCGACGTTGGCTCCGTGGCCCGCGCCCGCGCCTTCGCGCAGAAGCTGCATATGCAGCTGGCCATCGTGGATAAGCGCCGCCAGAAGGCCAACCAGTGCGAGGTCATGAATGTCATCGGCGACGTGAAGGGCAAGGACTGCATCCTCTTTGATGACATGGTGGATACCGCAGGCTCTCTGTGCAACGCTGCCAAGGCCATCGTGGAAGTGGGCGGCGCCAACAAGGTCTACGCCTGCGCCAGCCACGGCGTCCTCTCCGGTCCTGCCATTGACCGTCTGGAGTCCAGCAACATTGAGGAGCTGGCTCTGCTGGATACCATTCCCGCCCATCCCGAAGCGGTCCGGGCACGGATCAAGTATCTGAGCGTTGCCACCATGTTCTCCGAGGCCATCGAGCGTACCTATCAGGAGGTCTCCATCTCCAAGCTGTTCCGGTAACGATCCGGCCAAAAATCAGCGCATTGAGTGTAATATAAAAAACGGGGAAGCAGACTTGCTTCCCCGTTTCCTTTGGTATATGATACAAGCAAACAAGGAGGAATTCCCTATGATCTTTGAAAAATCCGGCGGGGCGGTGGACTGGCTCATCGTGGGCCTGGGCAACCCCGGCCAGAAGTATGAGCATACCCGCCACAACATGGGCTTTCTCACGGTAGACCTGCTGGCGGAGCAGCTGAACGTGAAGCTTAATAAAGTGAAATTCAAGTCTGCCTACAACATCGTCCGCTTCGGCGGGCAGAAGTGTCTGGTGATGAAGCCGCAGACTTATATGAACCTTTCCGGCGAGGCTGTCCATGAGGCGGCGCAGTTCTATAAGATCCCCGCCGATCATGTGCTGGTGATCTACGATGATGTGTCCCTCCCTGTGGGCAAGCTGCGGGTGCGGCCCACCGGCTCCGCCGGCGGTCACAACGGCATCAAGAACATCATCGCCCATCTGGGGACTCAGGAGTTTCCCCGCATTAAGATCGGCACCGGCGCCCCGTCCGGCGGCGGTGCGGAGATGATCGACTGGGTCATCGGCGTACCCTCTCAGGCGGAGCGGAAGATCCTGGTGGAGAGCTTTGAAAATGCCGTCAAAGCGGCGGAGGATATCATCGAAAACGGCTGTCAAAAGGCCATGAACGATTATAACTGACGCTTCTGCGTTCAAAGGGGGAACGTGCCATGCCGCTGATCCGCTGGATGAACCGCCACGGCTGGATCTTTTCTCTGACAGGGCTGCTGTGTACTGCGGGGGCGCTGTATCTCGCTGTGCCGCCGCTGCTGAGGTGGGGAAACAGCGGATCGTTTTTCCTGTGGCTGTTGGAGACTTTTTCCGTCACCGTCATCATACTGGCGCTCTGTTATGTGCCTTTACGGGGATTCAGGATCCTGCGGCTTTTCTGCACAGCTGTGGAGGTCAATGTTTCCTGTGAAGCGTGTATGCAGACCCTGGACCCGGAGCCCTTAGTGGCTGTCTGCCGGGAACTGCAGGCGGCATGGCTGCGGACACTGCCCCAGCCATCGCTGCACCCAACTGTCCAGATGATGCTTTCCATAGCCTTAAATGAACTGGGACAATCCCAGGCGGCGGAACAGGAACTGAATCTGATCCTGTCGGCCTATGAACAGTATGCGCCGGAAATCAAGATCCGGATAGAGAGTATCGCTGTGTTTGTAAAGTTGAAGGCCGGAAAGCCGGAGGATGCCCGCTCCTATCTGACGGAGATGGCCTATCATGTGGATAAGCTGCAAAATGACGCCGTAAGAAAAACGTGGCAGGGCATCCTGCAAAACCGGGAGTGCCTGTACCGGCTGCTGACGGAGGGCGGTTCGGAGGAACTGCTGTCCGCCTACCGGCAGGAACTGACCGGCTGTAAAGACCTGCACGATCAGGTAGTCACCCGCATGAACATCGCCCGGTGTCTGCTGGATCTGGGGCGCGGGGACGAGGCGCGGTCCCATCTGGAATTTGTTGCTCAAAACGGCGGAAAGCTGGTCATCCGGGCCGAGGCGTGGAAACGACTTGCAGAGCTGGATGGTGCTGTGCGGAATAAACCGGAAACGGAAGGTCCTGACGCACCTGATGATCCGGCTTGAGAAGCCGCATATACTGCAATCGCAACATATACTACATAGAGAGGTAGGCACACTGTCCCGCCAAGGGGGCAGTGCGCCCCTTTATGCATGGAATCAATTTTGTCAGGAGGTGTCGGATGGACGCGTTTCTGAAAACTTTACAAACGCTGCCGGAGGTGGCTGAGCTGGTGAGCCGGGTGGAAAACGGCGGATGCCCCGCTGTCCTCACCGGCACCCAGCCGGTACAGCGGGCCTGCGTCGGCGCGGCGGTGGCCGCCGGAGCCGGACGGCCCATGGTGTTTCTCTGTGCCGACGAGCGGGAGGCCCGCCAACTGGCGGGGGATCTGCAAAGCCTGACCGGTGAGATGCCGGTGACGCTGCTGGCGAGAGAATGGCAGTTCCGGCCCAACGCCGTTTCCTCCCGGGAGTGGGAGCGGAGCCGCTTGGCGGCGCTGCACCAGATGGCGGCGGGCAATGCGCCGGTAGTGGTTGCCACGGTAGATGCCCTCTTGACCCGGACCATGCCGCCCCATCGACTGACAGAGCTGTCCATGACGCTGGAGACAGGCGGCCGGGCGGACCTGAAGGAACTGACGGACCGCTTGTTACAGGCGGGGTATAGCCGCTGCGATCAGGTGGAGGGCGTGGGCCAGTTCGCTCTGCGGGGCGGTATTCTGGATGTGTTCTCCCCCCTGATGGAGCAGCCGGTGCGGTGCGAGTTTTTCGACGATGAGATCGATTCTCTGGGACTGTTCGACCCCGGTACCCAACGACGGACGGAAAATGTATCCGCCGCGCTGCTGCTGCCGGCGGCGGAGGTCTTACCGGGACTGACCCCCGGCGGGCTTACCCATCTGGCGGAGCAGATCGAAAAGCTGGCCGTCAAGTACGCTAAGAAAGAAAACGGAGAGAAAATTGCCCAGACACTCCGGGGGGACGCGGAGCGCTTCCGGAATGGTGCGGAGGTCAATGGCCTGGACCGCTATCTGGATTTGATCTATCCGGACGCCGCCGGAGGTGCGGAGTATTTGCCTCCGGACGCCGTGGTGTTTCTCTGCGAAGGAGGGCGCGTTGAACAGCGGGTGAAAACCGTGCTGCTTCAGCTCCATCAGGACACGGAGGCTCTCATGGAGGCCGGCCTGATGGCAGGAGACGCGGCGGAGGTCTGCCTTTCCGGGGAGGCGCTGTTCGCGCGGCTGGCGGATTTTCCGGTGGTGATGCTGGACGCGCTGCCCACCTCCCGGCATCCTTTGAAGCCCCGCGGCCTGCTGGCCATCAACGCCCGGCAGCTCAGCTCTTACGGCGGCAGCTTGGAGACTGCTGTCACGGACTTGGAGCACTACCGGAACACCGGCAGTGCTGTGCTGGTGCTCTGCGGTGGCGAGGTCCGGGCGAAGAACCTGCTGCGGCTCCTGGAGGAGCGGGGAATCCCTGCTGTGCTGGATCTGAAGGGGACCGCTATGCCGAAACCCGGCGAGCTGCGGATCACCGTGGGAGCACTGTCCGCGGGCTGTGAGTGGCCGATGCTGAAGCTGGCGGTGCTGACAGAGGGACAGCTAACGGCCCCCACCCAGAAAAAGCTGAAGCTGAAAAAGGACTCCAATCGCCAAAAGCTCCAATCCTACACGGATCTGTCCCCCGGCGATCTGGTGGTCCACACCCATCACGGCATCGGCCGCTTCGCGGGCATCCAGCGGATGCCTGTGGACGGTGTGGAGAAGGATTATATCAAGATCGACTACGCCGGGGGCGACTGCCTGTATGTGCCTGTGACCCAACTGGATCTGGTGAGCAAGTATATCGGCGGCGGAGAGGATCAGGAGCGGACCCGGCTCAACAAGCTGGGCGGAACGGAATGGGCCAAGCAGAAAACCAAGGCCCGGAAAGCCGCCAAGGACCTGGCGGCGGGGTTGACCAAGCTGTATGCCGAGCGGCAGCGCCGCCCCGGTTTTGCCTTTTCACCGGATTCCCCGTGGCAGACGGAGTTTGAAGAGGCGTTTCCCTACGCGGAGACCGGTGACCAGTTACAGGCCATTGCGGACATCAAAAAGGATATGGAGCAGTCCCGGCCCATGGATCGCCTCCTTTGCGGCGATGTGGGCTACGGCAAGACGGAGGTGGCGCTCCGGGCCATTATGAAATGCGTCCTGGACGGCAAGCAGGCGGCAATTTTGGTGCCGACTACCGTTCTGGCCCAGCAGCATTACGCCACCGCTTGCGGACGGTTCAAGGATTTCCCGGTGAAGATCGAGGTGCTGTCCCGATTCACCACCGCCAAGGAGCAGAAACGCATTTTGGAGGCCGCCCGCACCGGCGGTCTGGACCTGCTGATCGGCACCCATAAGCTCTTGCAAAAAAATATGGAGTTCAAGGACCTGGGGCTGCTGGTCATCGATGAGGAGCAGCGCTTCGGCGTGACCCACAAGGAGCGGCTCAAGGAGATGAGCCGTCAGGTGGACGTGTTGACCCTGTCCGCTACCCCCATCCCCCGGACGCTGAACATGGCCCTCTCCGGTCTGCGGGATATGTCTACCATTGAGGAGCCTCCCGCCGACCGTCAGCCGGTGCAGACCTATGTGCTGGAGCATGACTGGGGGATCCTGGAGGACGCCATGCGGAAGGAATTGGCCCGGGGCGGTCAGATCTACTACCTACACAACCGGGTGGAGACCATTGACCTCACAGCCTCCCGCATCCAGAAGCTGCTGGGGCCGGAGGTCCGGGTGGTGGTGGGCCACGGCAAGATGGGTGAGCAGGAGCTGTCCACCGTCATGCAGGCCATGGTGGATGGCGAGGCGGATGTGCTAGTGTGCACCACCATTATTGAGACGGGCATCGACATTCCCAACGTCAATACCCTCATCATGGAGGACGCCGACCGGCTGGGCCTTGCCCAGCTCCACCAGATCCGGGGACGGATCGGACGCAGTACCCGCCGGGCTTACGCCTACCTCACCTACCGGCAGGGGAAGATCTTGCAGGAGACCGCCGCCAAGCGGCTGGCGGCCATCCGGGAGTATGTGGAATTCGGCTCCGGCTTCAAGATCGCCATGCGTGATCTGGAGATCCGGGGCGCGGGCAATCTGCTGGGACCGGAACAGTCCGGCTATCTGATGAGCGTGGGCTATGACCTGTATCTGAAGCTGCTGGAGGAGGCGGTTCTGGAGGAGCGGGGCGAGGAAAAGAAGATCGAGACGGAATGTGCCGCCGACCTGACCCTGAATGCCAATATCCCGGAGCGGTATGTGGCCTCTCCGGAGCAGCGGATGGATCTCTACCGCCGCATTGCGGCTATCCGCACCAACGATGACGCCTCCGACCTGATGGACGAGATGATCGACCGGTACGGCGAGCCGCCGAAGCCGGTGCTGGCACTGCTGGATGTGGCGCTGCTACGGGCTGCCGCCGCCAAAGCGGGGGTGTCCGACATCACCCAGAAGAAGGACGCGCTGCGCTTCACCTTGGCGGTGTTCCGGCCGGAGGCACTGGTGCAGGTATGCGGATTGGCAAAGTACAAATTCCGGCTGACCCTCTCTGCCGGGGAGACGCCTATGCTGACACTGAAGCTGAAGCCCGGCGCAGACGTGCTGGAAACGGCGCTGGAGCTGGTGGAGGATCTGAAGCTGGCAACACAGGCGCTGGAGAAAGCGTAAAGTCCTGTTTTGCCGGGTAGCGCGGTAGCCCAAAAGAAATATCGAACGAAAAAGAGCTATCTGATCTCACCTGAGACCAGATAGCTCTTGATTCTTAATGATTCAGCTTTTTGAGGGGCGGCTTATTCCCATTCGATGGTGCCGGTGGGCTTGGGAGTCAGGTCCCACAGAACACGGTTGACGCCGGAGACCTCGTGAGTGATGCGGTCCACGATGTGCTGCATCATGCCGAAGTCCAGCTGGGCCACCTCAGCGGTGACGGCGTCCACGGTGTTGACGGCCCGGATGATCACAGGCCAATCGAAGGAACGCTTGCCATCGATGATGCCGGTGGACTTGATGTCGGGCACTACGGTGAAGTACTGCCAGACCTTGCCCTCCAGACCGTTCTTGGCAAATTCCTCGCGGAGGATGGCATCGGATTCCCGAACGGCCTCCAGACGGTCACGGGTGATGGCGCCGATGCAGCGCACGCCCAGACCGGGGCCGGGGAAGGGCTGACGGTAGACCATGTTGTCGGGCAGACCCAGCGCCTTGCCTACCACACGGACCTCGTCCTTGTAGAGCAGCTTCACCGGCTCCACCAGCTCAAACTGCAGATCCTCGGGCAGGCCGCCTACGTTGTGGTGGGACTTGATGCCGTCGGATTCCAGAATGTCGGGGTAAATGGTGCCCTGAGCCAGGAAAGAGATGCCCTCCAGCTTCTGAGCTTCCTCAGCGAAAACGTCGATGAACTCCTTGCCGATGATTTTGCGCTTCTGCTCTGGGTCGGAAATGCCGGCCAGCTTGTCCAGGAAGCGATCCACAGCGTCCACATAGATGAGGTTGGCGTCCATCTGGTTCTGGAACACCTCGATGACCTGCTCGGGCTCGCCCTTGCGGAGCAGACCGTGGTTCACGTGAACGCAGATGAGCTGCTTGCCGATGGCTTTGATGAGCAGAGCGGCGACTACGGAGCTGTCCACACCGCCGGAGAGGGCCAGCAGGACTTTCTTATCGCCGATCTGCTGACGCAGTTCTGCGAGCTGCTGGGCGATAAAGCTCTCTGCCAGAGCGGGGGTGGTGATGCGCTCCATGGTTGCGGGACGAACATTGCTTGACATGGTAGGTTCCTCCTTGTATTTTGAGTTGAATAGATCCTGTTGAAAAAGGGGAGGCAGCGTCATGATGCGCCGCCTCCCGCGGAATGGTGAGGACGATCAGTCGTCGTCCCGGAACACAATGTTGCCGGGCTCGGCGGATTCAATAATAGCCAGAGACTTCAGGTTGACGCCGGCAGCGCGCAGACGGTCACCGCCGCCCTGGAAGCCCTTTTCCACGGCGCAGCCGATGCCCATCAGGGTGGCGCCGGCGGCGGTCACGATGTCGCACAGACCGCGCATGGCTTCGCCGTTGGCCATGAAGTCATCAATGATGAGGACCTTATCGTCAGAGGAGAGCCACTCCTTGCTTACCAGCAGGGTGACCTTCTTCTTGTAGGTATAAGAGTAGATGTCGCTCTGATAGAGGCCGCCCTCGATGTTGTCGCTCTTGGCCTTCTTGGCAAAAATCATGGGCTTATGGAAATAGGTGGCCACAGCGGTGGCCAGAGCGATGCCGCTGGCTTCTGCCGTGAGGACCATGGTGACCTCGTCCATATTAAAATACTTGCCGAATTCCTCAGCGATCCGGGTCAGCAGTCCGGTGTCGATACGGTGGTTCAGGAAACCGTCCACCTTGATGATATTGCCGGGCAGAACCTTGCCCTCTTTTGCGATCCGCTCCTTCAGCTCCTGCATTTGGTGCTCCCCCTTTGTGCTTTCTATTTATATAATCGTTTTTTTAAGTAGAGACTGCCTTTATTATCCCGGATTTCTACTGTTTTTGCAACTGTTTTTCCCCACAAAAACTATTGCCGGGAAGTTGGTGACTTTGTGAAAATGCGCGCCGCAAACGGACAAAAAGCCGTGAAAAGCCGCACCGTGGAAAAACACGGCGCGGCTTCCCTTATTTTTCAGCCAGACGGTCGGCAACGGCCTTGAGCCAATCACCCTGGAAATCCTCGATGCTGCCGGCGTCCGTCAGGGATGCCAGAGCGGGATCGATGGGCATTTCCGCCAGAAGAGGCAGGTTGTGCGCGGCGGCGGCCTGAGCCGTTTTGCCCTCACCGAAGAGGTAGATCTTCTTGCCGCAGTCCGGGCAGGCCACATAGCTCATGTTTTCCACCAGACCCACGATGGGGACATTCATCATTTCCGCCATCTTGACGGCCTTTTCCACCACCATGCCAACCAGATCCTGGGGAGAGGCCACGATGATGATGCCGTCCAGAGGGATGGACTGGAACACGGACAGGGACACGTCGCCGGTTCCGGGAGGCATATCCACAAACAGATAGTCGCAGTTCCACAGAACATCCGTCCAGAACTGCTGGACCACGCCGGAAATGACGGGACCGCGCCAGATCACGGGGTCAGTCTCGTTCTCCAGCAGGAGGTTGATGGACATGACCTGGATACCGGTCTTGGATTCCGAAGGGATCAGGGCGTTTTCCGTGCCCATGGCCCGGTCATGGATGCCGAAGGCCTTGGGGATGGAGGGGCCGGTGATATCGGCGTCCAGAATACCGACCTGATAGCCCCGGCGACGCATGGTAACAGCCAACTGGCTGGTGACCATGGACTTGCCTACGCCGCCCTTACCGGATACGATACCATAGACCTTGCCCACATGGGCGTCGGCATGGTGGGCCTTCAGCAGGGACTGAGGCTCCCGGGAAGCACAGCTCTCCCCGCAGCTGGAGCAGTCGTGCGTACATTCACTCATAAGCTTGAATCTCCTTTTTCTATTTCAAATCTCACTATAAATAATAGTATGACCGGAATGATCAGAACTATCTTATACCCATTCCGGTCAGTTCGTCAACACCTTGATCATAAATGAGACCGTCGATAAAGCGGTAAATTCACTGCAACGGTAAGGAAGGGTGTGTGCGGGAAACCCAAGAAGGGTGTCCTGCGCCATTGAAATCCCAGGTTTTCAAAACTTTTATAAAGCTCTGAAAGCTTGTTCAGTGAGGCAAAAAGACTTTTTCGACACGCTGAATAAATAACCGGTCATCACAGACGCTGAACGGCCACTTCTGGGTCTCCGGCGAAGAAATCGGCCTCCCGGCTGTGGCAGGTGAACAGGAGGATCTGCCGATGGGCTGCTGCCTGCTTCAGCCACCGGAGGGCGGCGGCGCAGCGCTCGTCGTCGAAATTGGTGAGAGCGTCATCCAGAATGATGGGGATGGACTTTTCCGGTGGCAGTACCAGCTCGCAGATGGACAGCCGAGCGGAGAGGTAGAGCTGATCCGCAGCCCCGGCGGACAAAAGCTGGATGTCCCGGTCAATGGGGTCCCCGGCGGGGCGGGCAGTGAGGTGAAAGCTCCGGTCCAGAGCGGCGGCGGTGTAGCGTCCCTCTGTCAGCTCATGGAAGATCTCCGCCGTCCGGCGGCTGAGCTGGGGGGAAAATCGGTTTTGCAGGACGGTGTTGGCACCGGTCAGAGTGTCCATGGCCAGACGCAGGGCGTCATATTCCTCCTGAAGCTGACCGGTCTGGCTTTGCAGAGATTCGGCGGAAGCCCGCAGCCCGTCAGGATCCCCCATAGCGTGAAGCTGACCGGTCAGGCGGTCGGTGGCGGAACGGGCGGCGGCCAACTGGACCTGCGCTTGTGCCAGCGCATCCGTGACGGTTTCCCGACTGCGAAGAGGAGGAGTTGATTCCATATCACAGCTGTCCGGGATGCCTTGCTGAACCAGAAGATCCAGACGGACCTGAGCTTCTCTGGCGGCGGTCTGGGCCTCGGACAGTGCCTTGCGGCGCTGTGCGGCCTGCCGCAGGACCTGATCGGCGGTGGGGATGTCAAAGGCGGCGGGGGCGAAGCGCCGGACCTCTAACAAAATTGCCTGTTCGTTGGTGGTCAGGGTGTTGTAGTAAGCGTCGGCAGTGGCGGATTTGGTGTTCAGGTCCGCCTGTGCGGCGTCCCGGACCTCTACGGCTTTGACGTAGGCATCTGAGAGGACAGACAGTGCTTCTGGGGTTTCAGCTCCGTGGGATTTCAGATAAGCGGCACGCTTATTCCGGTCAGAATGGGTGCGGCGCAGAACGGCGAAAATGCCGAGCAAGGCGCTGACGGCACCCATAAAAACAGGCACCCAGATAGGGGCTTCGCCGCGGCTCAACAGCCAATAAAGCCCTGCGGCCGCAGCACACAGTAAAATGGGAAACCACCATGCGGCGGGGCGGATACCAGGGATAGCTCCTGCGGCACGTCTGGCCTCCTCGGCGGTCTGTCCGGCAAAGGGGCTTTCGCTGACGGCCTTTTCGGCGTAGAGTAGAGCTTTCATGGCCTCGTCCCGATCAGTGCGAGCCTTTTCTACGTTCTTGCGGACAGTTTCCAGATTGACGATGGCGCCCCGCAGCCGTCCGATGGTCTCCATGTCCGGGACACGGTCTATCTCCAATTGCTGGGTCAGGCTATGGACCCGCTGGGCGGCGGCGTCGGCGGCATCGGTCAGCGCCGCTAACTGGCGTCGCTTTTGCGCGGCCTCCCACCGGTCATGCTGGGCCAGTTCATCGGAAAGGGCCTGCACATCGGCCTCAAACGCCTGAGAACGTTCCAGAGCGTCCGCAAGCTGTCGCTGAAGCTGGACGGAACCGTCCAACTGCTGCTGAATGTCCGCAAGCTCTGCCTCCAAGGTCGGGAGTTGGCCGCTTTTATTGAAACGGCGGCGGTTCAGCTGCTTTTTCAGAGCGTCATAGACCTCTGTATAAGAGGTATCCTCCTCGCCGGAGGAGATGAGGGCCACCACGCGGCGCTCCAGCCCGGCGTCCTGCGTGATAGCCAGCCCGCTTTGACGGATGAAGGCACTGCGCTCAAAGACCTCCCGACTGACGCCCAGCAGAGTCTCGCCGCAATTCGCCCCGGTCAATCCCTCTGCCGGGGAGGCGGTGCCGGTGTAGACAGCTTGGAAGTCCGCCATAGGGGCGGTCTGCCGCCGGGTGGTCCGGGTGATGGTGAGGTCGGCGCCGTCAGCGTGACATTCCAGCCGTCCGGACATGGAGCCGCCGTCCCACGGGGCGTAGCGGTTTTTGTCGGCGATGAAACCGGCCTTGTCCCGTTCGCGGCTGTTGATGCCGTAGAGCATGGCGGTCAGAAAGGCACACCAGGTGGATTTTCCGGTTTCGTTGGGGGCTTCTATGATATTGAGACCGTCCTGAAACTGCAAGGTCTCGTTCCGCAGCCGCCCGAAGGCGGCGGACATACGATGAATCAGCACAGTGATACCTCCGCGGAGCATATGTAATATAGTGTCAGTATAGCATATCGGGGCTGTTTTGCACAGATTATTTTCGGCACTGTTAAGGCGACAGCGGGAAATAAGAAATACTAATAATTAAAATCAAAAAAACTTGGAAAAAACCGTTGACAAACGGGGAAGTATCTGGTATTCTAACTAAGCTGTTTGACGGCGATGAAGTGAATGAGTCGGGTGCTTGAAGATCTGAAAAGATCGGAAAGAAAAATCTGAAAAAGATTTGAAAAAGTACTTGACAAACGAAACTGAGCCTGATATAATAGTGACTGTTCCGCTTGAGGGACGTGCACCTTGTAAATTAAACAACGTGAGAAAAGAAAGCACCAGCGGAGCGAGCTTTTCACGAGGCTCGCGACGAAGTTGTGGGTGAATAGGCCGTAGTCAATTCGGCTGAAAGCAGCAACTATAAAATAGAAATAAATGAAGTCATGATAAATGACTCTATGATTGATTTAAGCGGCGAAAGCTGTTTAGATACCATATTATAGAGAGTTTGATCCTGGCTCAGGACGAACGCTGGCGGCGTGCTTAACACAT
>OQWM01001967.1_pt1 | contig 14094 bp, 14 predicted proteins | sample 1691531 | NCBI WGS metagenome assembly OQWM01 (sample SAMN03418257, study PRJEB22391) | human gut metagenome | biome: human-gut; feature: organic feature; material: feces | host: Homo sapiens | place: Tanzania | collected 2013-01
GACGCCAGAAGGCCGCCGCCAAGATGCACACGGCCCTGAACATGCGTTCCTTCCTGCCCAACTTCGTCATTGTCAAAAGCGCCCACGATTCAGGTCCCAAAAGCGCCTGGGAGCTGTGCGCCGACGTGAAAGCAGGCGAGGTTGTCGTCTTTGACAAGGCCTATGTCGACTTCAAACACCTGAAAACCCTGGCTGGCCGAGGCGTGTCATGGGTGACCCGCTCCAAGGAAAACATGCTCTATGAAGTTATGGGACAGCAGGCGACCGCTGGTGAGCAGAAGTCATCCGCCGTGGCTTCCGCAGCAGACGAACCTGAAGGCTTGGAGGAACCGGCGGCAAAAGATGTGGGACAGCAGGTGTCAGGAAGGCGCAGATATGTCAGGAAGAAATGCCGCATCCTGTCCGATGAACGCATCGGGCTGACCGGAGTCAGCACCAGGGAACATTATCCTGAAGAACTGAGACTGGTGACAGCCGAAGTTGAAATCAAAGGGAAGATGATGCAGATGACATTCATCACCAACAACCTTGAATGGTCCGCCTTCACCATCTGCCAGCTCTACCAGTACCGCTGGGGGGTGGAGGTGTTCTTCAAGGAAATCAAGCAGACCTTCCAGCTGGCGGATTTCCTCGGCTATAACGAGAACGCCGTGCGCTGGCAGATCTGGACTGCATTGCTGACGTACCTGCCGCGCTTCGTGGCATGGTACAGCAAAAGGAGGCATCCATTCAGCAGGCTCTTTACGCTTGTGCGTGCCGTTCTGTGGAACTTCTTCCGGCTGGCAAGTCTCATTGAATGCTGCGACACCGTCAGGGAACGCAGGAAACGGGCCATCCGAGGCAGCCCGGAAACGGTCTACCAACTCACGTTCTGGTGAGGAAGGCAAGTCCTGCTCAAACGAATCTACACACAAAAAAGGTGCCTTGAAAAAACAGGTCTCCTTGTGCTCAATCGCACCCAAAAATCACTCATTTCATAAAATTATGGGACGGCTGTGAAACAATTCCATGATTTTAAGAACAGCTACCTTTGCCAAATGAAGATAATTTTCCGTTTTGTAGCACAATGGATAATTGCCAGGAAAATACAGGAGAAGGCGCAGAAAATAGTAGCAAAAGAACAATGCAAAGAATCCACAGCAGAATCGCTTGTGATGAATATATAACCAGTTTTGAATTGCCTGATAATTCGCCGGAAGAACGGATGGCAGAATAAAAAGAAGCACTGGAATAAGAAAAAGATGATATTGAACACTTTTGTGGAAATCCCCATGTAGCAGTGAAACAGCTGCATGGGTCAGCCCACAACCGGGGCATGGAAATCCGGTAAGCATCCGAAACAAGCATACTTCCCAGTTCCCAAGCACCAAACGATTTACTGTAGCAATTATAGCACAAGACAGACACAACCACAAAAGTGGTTGTATCCGTCTGTGAAGGTACAATTCGCGTTCTTTTCTATTCGGCAGAACCCTCATTATGGAGAAAACACAGTTTAATCTACAAGGACTGCCTGATGTCTTGCTGCGCTTTTTCAAATGACTGTTTAATCACTTCATCCCCCTTGTTAGACATCAGAATTGGAACAATCATCAGTGGAAGGCAAAAAATGAATGATGCACCGATAAAAACCCAAAATGAAGTGCTGAACGAGGTCTGTCCTGTAAGCGACAGATTGATGGCATCCCCTTTCTTGTTTGCAGAAACCACCGCATTGCCAGCAAATTCCTTTAATTGACCCGCGGGGCCAGAAACCGAAAATGTTGTATCAGTCCCGCTCACATTAAACCCTGCGCCTCTAAGAGCATTTGCAAACTGTTCTGCCACCTCCTCTAAGACTTCATCATTTGCTGTCGCTTTAATTACGGCACTTTGAGAAATTGCACTCATGTTTTTTTCTCCTAATCTGAATTGACATTTGAACATTTGGAATCGAGGCTATGCTAAAAGTCATGCAAATCACTTATTAGCATTTCATGCCTTGGCATGATGATGTAAAGTAGCATAAGTTTTTTTTTTTCAAGCAGTTACGCAAAAAAACCGAAAATAGTTCCAAATCATAGCCCAATAGGAGGTTGCGGATGCAGGAGGCCATCTTCTACGTAGCGGCTGGCGTGTCCGTGCTGCTGCGGATGCGGCTCTTCGCCCACAGGGACGGCCTTGAACCGTATCCATTGTCCGCGCTGGAGGGCATCGTCCGCTGGCAGTGGGCGATGGACACGGACTTCAACGAGGCCACCGCCTACATACTCCAGGCCGACACCGCGTACATCGAGGTGGCCAAGGTCACGGATGACATCGACGAGGACGAGTACACATACACCGAGGTCTCTAACCTGATGCCCCAGATGAACACGGTCGAGCTTGCCGGGCGGAAGGAGACGGACAGGAGCAGGAACGGTCTGCACGGGGAGCCGGTCGGTAGCCAGGCACAGGAGACTTTAGAGGAATTTGGGGGCTACAGACTAGGGAAAAGAAAGAGGCGGCCGCGACGACCAGAGGGATGCTTTGGCGGAAGTCGCCATCGCGCCCGGTATCCGGACAATTTCAGATGCGTCTTTTCATCCAATTCACTGCCATTTTGGATATATCTCCCATCTCCAGAGTCGCATCAATGAGGTGTGGCTAGGATTTGCTACAGGAATCCTGCGCAGGTTAACTGAGTTGTTAGCAGATGGCTGTCTTTCAGCGTGCGTTTTGCAGGTGCTTTAGGTTCTGAACCACGAAAGACACGAAATGCCGTGGTCAGGGGAACCACGAATGGACACGAATATTGGGGTGAACCACGAAAGACACGAAATACACGAAAAAGACTCAGAACCACGAATGGACACGAATGGACACGAATATTGATGTGAACCACGAAAGACACGAAATACACGAAAAAGACCCAGAGCCACGAATGGACACGAATGGACACGAATATTGAGGTGAACCACGAAAAGCACGAAAGACAGGAAAAGACTCAGAACCACGAATGGACACGAATGGACACGAATATTGAGGTGAACCACGAAAGACACGAAATACACGAAAAAGACCCAGGGCCACGAATGGACACGAATGGACACGAATGGATACGAATGGATACGAATGGATACGAATGGATACGAATATTGATGTGAACCACGAATAAACACGAAATACACGAATAGCCGTAGTTCTGGCATTATTGATTGTTCTGTTACCTCAGGGGGGAGAGTAGCCGGTCCCTCCCCCGTGGGCTGTGTTATCGCTATTCTGCGCTTTTCTGTATTCTTTTTGTGTCGGCGTGTAAGAATCGGGGGAATAGGGGTAGTTAGGTGGAGTGAATGTATCTGTGTGTGATTTCGAGTGGGCTTTAGGAGTTGGAATCACTGCGAAGCCTGGCCAGCCGTGCCCGTTAATCCCTTCCGCGTCAGTGAAGGGAGCAAAACCGTTAACGGAGATAACAATGGAAGAGAAGAAACTCACACCCAGTGATCTGGGGGTCAAGTTGCCCCCCGTGGAAGCCGACAACAAGTTTGGCACAAGCGGCAGGACCAGTCAGAGTACCTACAGAGATGGATGGACCACTACTGACTTTGACTCCTGGGACGACTAGTTAAGCAAAACAATTAGTCAGTCTGCTGGTGCACATCGCCTACAGCGGTGTGCACCAGTTTTAAATTCCCCCCTTACGCGACTTTTCAGGCATGTTGTTACTATTGACTACTAGTTACTCCAGCATAAACCATATTGTTCCCCTGCTGGAGATGCGCCGTATAGAGTATTTTCGCATGGACATGGATTGCTATTGGAAGTACCGTTTCAGGCTAGCTGACAATGAATTTGAAATCTCATCTCCTGACGGCAGAAGCATTAGCTCAAGGAGCGTATCAATGGTAGCATTGTTCAAAGCCCAGATGTTCATAGAGGATCCTTTCCCGGAGGGGAAGGGCATTGACAGCCCCAGATGGGTTCATTCTTCACTGAACAGCGTGCTGTTGTGTCTTGTCCGTTGGGCTATTGACCGCAGGATGCTAAAGCTATGGACTCCATACGAGCTGCTGTATCCCAAAACCCTCCAGATGCATCGTGCCAGGAAGTATTTCAGAGTCCCATCATACTGTATATCATGGGGTTATGAAATGGATTCATGCATAAGGATAATGAAGCCTATCAATGGGCGTCCAATGGACAATGGTGCTTACATATACGCAAGGCTCATGGACGTCCATGACCTTTCGCCAGAGTATCCTTGGTTTACGCAGGAGCCAGCAAAGGGGAATCGGGATGCGACCGTGCTATTCATCAACGGAAAGGTCCATTGCTTCCAATTTGCCACAGAGCGTGGAGACCTGACGGATTGGCGTGTTACGCAGGGGACGGAGGCAAACAAATGGGAACCGTGGAATGCGGGGGAGGAATTTGAGGGCAAGGTTCGCGCGTATATGCATGACATGGGGTTAAAGTTTGGTCGTCTTGACTTCATTATTGGGGGGGAGGAACCCGAATTTCTGGAGGTCAATCCATGCGGCCAGTTTGGGTGGTTGGATGACGACAGCCTTGCCCTCCACAATGAGATATTGGACGCCATCCTTGATCCGTCTTCGGTGATTATTCTATGAATATGCTGTCATCGCTTCACTTCGACCAGAGGCTGCGGAAGTGGCTTCTGTATCTGGCCGTCCTTGTATTCCTGGTGGAGCTCTGCAATCTATGCGTTCCCTGGTTATTTGGCAGAGTGATCGATTCCCTGGCCTCGAATGATTCTTTTGGAAATCTTTTCTTTTGCCTACTTGTCCTTGCTGTCGTTGGGTTAGTCCTTGATCAACTTGCATTGTCTCTTTCGGCGGTCATGGCCCGCCATTGGGAGGCGAACTTGCGCCAGCTGTCGCTTGATTCCTGGTGTCTCCAGCAGCCGGACAGTGCGGAGCGATGGCCACAAGGGGAGGCGGGCATGAAGTTCATGCGCGACATCCCTATCCTTGGGAATGCCCTTCAAACCGTTTTCCCGCAGTTCCTACGGACAATGACTCTGCTGTTTCTCGCCCTGTCATTTGCCTTCTTTCAATGTCGACAGGTTTTCTACATACTCCTGTGTGCATTTCCTCTTCTTCTGGTGATTAACTTTTACTTTCGCAGACAGTTAAATCATATTGCCCATCAAATGCGCTCGACACAGGACTCGTTATGCTCCCGCGTATTTGAGTTTCTGAACTCCTACCCGGAGTTAAAGGCATTGGGAGCGGATTCCCATTACAGGGAGCGTGTTGCGTCAGGTTTAGGGGAGATTACCAACGTGGAATACAACAGTGCCAAGTTGCAAATCGCCTTTCAGAGGAGTTTCAAGTTGCTTTTACTGTCCTGTGAGTACATAGTCCTGGGAACCGTATGCTTTCTTGCCTCCCATGGACATATTCAAATAGGCCAGATTGTCTTCTTCCAGATAATGATCATGCGTGTCTTGAATGGGGGCGTAGGGATTCTGCAATTGCTGCCACAGCTTATTGCCATTCGTGAAGCTAGAGACTCTCTTAATGCCCTGATTGAGCAGGGACAGAAGACATCCGCGTCCGATGGGGCGAAGTTGGACGGGGACCTGGAGAGCATTGAACTTGCCAACGTCTCCTTTGCATACGCAGATAGTCAGCGTAAGGTCTTTGAGAACTATTCATTGCATGTGTCTCGTGGCGAGGTCATTTCACTGGAAGGAGTGAATGGCATTGGCAAGACCACCATGTGGAAGATTCTTGCGGGATGGCAGACACCGACCGAGGGCGTAGTCTACGTGAATGGGAAGCCCCTATCGGAACATCTGGGAGACTTTCGAAGACGAGTCGCCTTCGTGGCTCAAAACACCCTCTTGTTTTACGGGAGCCTGCTGGAGAATATCACTCTTGGTGCATCTGACATACGGGCGGAGGATTTAGATGCCGCATTGCGTCTTTCTGGATTTGACAAGGTTGTTGCGCGATTTCCCGAGGGTCTTGGCAAGCATGTTGAGGCAGGCGCTGGAATGTCTGGTGGTGAATGCCAACGCCTTTCCCTGGCCAGGGCGTTGTACCGCAAGCCGGAGTTGCTTGTGTTGGATGAGGTAACCAACCACATGGATACATCTGGGAAGGAGATTGTCAAGTCACTCATACAATCGATGCGTGGCAGGGTCATGTTGCTTGTTATTACCCATGACGCGGAGATACGAGCATTATGCGACAGGGAGGTTACGCTGCAATGAGCGAATACAAACGTGACCTGATGGAACTGACTGAATGGGATGTTCGGCTTATGGCCTGGCATGAGGCGGGACATGCCGTCTGTTGCTACTTTATGCCAGAGTCTGAAATGATTGAATCCGTTTCAATCGAACCAGGCAATGATGCCTTTGGTTCGATGCGGACCGTGCCCCGCAAAAAAAGGAATCTGACCTACATTTCCTGTTTAGGTGAAATTGCCATCGCGATGTCGGGGCGCTTGTCTGAGCTGATCTTCCAGAAGGAAATCACCAGTAGTTGCATTCACGATTTGGAGAAGATTCAGGCGATTGCGATACGCATGGTATGCGAGTATGGCATGGGTAAACGCACAGGATTGATTGCCTGGACAAATCATGCTGCGGACTCCAGCGATTTGATGCTCTTCAGCGAGAAACAGCGGAATGACATCTACGAAGATGTAAGGAAGATCCTAAATGATGCAGAAGAGTTTGCGCGGAAGATACTTGAAGATTACAGGCAGGAGGTCGGGAAAGTTGCCGAAGCCCTTTTGACGAGGAAGACACTGTCCTTTGATGACCTGTACAGCATCCTAGGACCTGCAGGAAAGAAAGAGAACGGAATAACCGGGCAAGGGCATCCTTGAAGATAACTATGCGTTACACAGTGGCAGAATCCTCCCCCGTGGGCTGTGTCATCGCTGTTCTGCGCTTTTTTTGTGCTTATTTTGTGTCTGTATCAGGTGTCTGGATAATCTCTTTCAATTACAGTCGTTTGGGGAGGCAGTTCATACGCCAGCCATTATAGTGGCGGTTGTTTTCGGGGGCGTTTTCTCAAGGGGCTTTTCCTAGGTTGCATGTCAGAGGGTCGATTATCTCTTTACGGTTTGCATGTATTGTCCCATTGCGGGGCTGGGGCATACGGGGACGTCTATTATTGCCAGGATGTTTCAGGGAAGCGCGTGGCGTTGAAGGTGATATCCAAGATTCGCCTTGGCTCCGGATGGGAGCGTGAGCTGAAGGGTATCACCAACTATCGCCGCCTGACAGAGGGAAGTCCCTTTCTGATGAACATATTCCATGTCGGCGAGGACGAGTCCAGCTTCTACTACACGATGGAGCCCGCCGACCCTGTCCCCGGCGTCGCGGAGTATGTTCCGGACACCTTGGCGCACCGTCTGGAATCGGGCGGGCTTGTTGGGGAGAGCCTGCTTTCCGTCCTTGGGGACCTCATGTCGGCGATTCTGGTATTGCACGAGGCTGGCTTTGCGCATCGTGACATCAAGCCCGAGAACATCCTGTTCATCGACGGCAAGCCCAGGCTGGCGGACCTTGGGCTGCTGTCGCCCTTGACGGGGACTATGACCCAGCTGGCGGGGACGCTTGACTTCCTGCCTCCGGAGGAGCGTTCCGGGGAATCCCCTGCGGACAGCAAGGGCTCGCGCCAGCGCAACGACCTGTATGCCTTCGGGAAGATCATCTACTGCTGCATCACAGGGAATGGCGCCGACCAGTTTCCGTCCATGCCCCGCGACATTCCCCTGACCTTGCAGAACAAGCTCTTCTTCAGGCTTGTGATGAGGCTGTGCGACAAAGACCCGTCGCGCCGTCTGACCAGGCTTCGCGACGTTGTCGCCGCCTTTGACGACACTATCCGGATGTGCCGGCATGGCGAGAGCCTTTTTGACAAGCTCCGGTATGGTTGCTCGGCCTTATGCCGGGGTGTTGCCTGTTCCGCGTCCCATCTCTTCAAATCCGTAGTGCGCCATTGGCTGCTGATTCTCGTTGGGATTGCCCTGCTTGGGGGGGCGTTCTGGCGTCTCTGGCCTCGTCGTCAGCCACCGGACATCACCAAGATTGAGACGAAGCTATACAGGAGCGAGAGTGCAGGTCTTGAGATGAGTATTCCCAGGGAGTGGGAGGTTATTTCCAACGCGACGGCGAAGGAGTGGCTGGCGATGGATGACGAGGAGTTGTTATCCGAGGAAGAGAGGAGGCGGCGGGAGCATCTGGCCGAGATTCTGGACCAGGGCGGCGAGTTCATCGTTTACGACTATGGCGCGTCATATTCCGACATGATAACCATACAGTCGGCGCCCATACCGGGCGAGGAGCTGGTAAATGCTCCAGATGACGCCCTTCAGGACATTGTTCTGCAACTGCACAAGGGCAAGCCTGGCTTTGACACGAAGATATATGATTACAGGCGTATGATACTTGCGGGGCATCCCTGCATATACATAGACCTGTCCCATACGCCTGACACGCGGATATGCTCCTATCTGGTTGCCCTGAAAGACAGATGCGTTGTCATTATGCTGAATGCCGAGAGCAAGACCTACCAGGTGCATAGGGAGCAATTGCAATCGGCGCTTTACACATTGAGATTTGACCAAAAGGACGGAAAAGCGTCCTTGTGATGTAAAATAGGCGGGTTTTGCGGTAGTTTGGATTTGAGTGAAAGAACGACGTCATCCTGACCTGGCTCGCCCTGCGAGGCGGCTGCCATGCGGGGAGCTTTTCCCGTCCTTCCTTGAAAAACACATACCATCAATGGCATTCACGACGAAGAATTCCCTATTAGTCAAGGTCCGTGCCGGTGACGAGATCTCCTGGCGCGAGTTTTACGAGACCTACCGTCCCCTCATCTACCTTGTTGGCCGCGACTGTGGCTTGAATGCCGGTGAGAACGAGGAGCTGGTCCAGCTGGTCATGTGCGAGATATTCCGGAAGGACATACTTGCCAAGTACAACATAGAGGAAGTCCCCAAGGACATCACCTTCAAATATGATCCATCGCGGGGGCGTTTTCGCTATTTTCTCAAGGCCATCATCCGCAACCAGGCACTGAAGCTTTACCACAAGCGCGGCAGCTTTGTCAACATCGACGAGATATCCGAGCCGGTAGCCGAGGCGAAGTTCGATTCTGACTGGGACGAGGAGTGGTGCAGGCACCTCTTCATCCAGGCGATGGAGGAGCTCAAGAACCAGGTCCAGCCGGCCACCTATTCGGCGTTTGAGATGTATGCCGTGCAGGGGCGTCCGGTGAAGGATGTCGCCGACTTCCTGAACCTGTCCGTCAATTCAGTCTATGTAGCTAAGAACCGCTGCATTGTTGCGCTCAAGGAGATTATATCAGACTTGGAGAAGAAATGAAACACTACACCAAAGAGGAGTTGGAGCTGTACCGTCATGGTCAGATGTCCGTGCTTGGCAGAATTGCCTGTTCGTCCCATTTGAAGGAGTGTGAGTCCTGCGCGAAGCGTCTTGAGGAGCTTGAGCATGACGACGCCTTTGTCAGGGAGTTGCGTGACAGCATCAAGACATACAAGGAGGCTGCGGATGGCGGGAAGCCATTGAAGCAGGAGTAGGGGGATTGAGATGAATAGAAGATCCTGCCTTGTATTCCTGTTTGCCGTCTGTCTTGGAACCCTCTGCGGGGTTGCGGACGGGGGGACGGAGCCACTCAACGCCGTGGTGCGCGTCTACTCCATCACATATCGTCCCGACTACTTCATCCCCTGGCAGAACAAGAGGCAGGATGGCTGTTATGGGTCCGGGGTCGTCATTCCCGGGAACCGCGTCTTGACGAGCGCCCACAACGTCACCGACGCCACTTACATAGCCGTTATGAAGCAGACTGTTGACGAGGACTACTTTGCGCGGGTATTGTTCATCGACCACGACTGTGATTTGGCGTTGCTGGAGGTTGAGGACGCGTCATTCTTCGATGACATTGTCCCGATGGAGTTGGGGCAGACCCCTCCTCCCCAGACTCCGGTCGCGGTAGTTGGCTTTCCGATTGGCGGGAACATGCTTTCCGTCACCCAGGGTGTCATTTCCCGAATCGAGGCGCGTTCCTACGTTCACTCCCAGCGTGACCTGCTTGCCGCCCAGTTGGACGCGGCGATCAATCCCGGGAACAGCGGCGGCCCTGTCATCTGCGGCGGCCGTGTTGTCGGCATTGCCTTCCAGTCCAACAGAAGCGGGGAGGGACTTGGGTATATGATTCCCACGGAGATCATCCGTCACTTTCTTGTCGACATAGAGGACGGGCAGGTGGATGGGTTTGGGGTGTTTGGATGTAGCGTCGCCAACCTTGAGAATGCCGACACGCGGCGTTACCTCAAGATGGGGGATGGCGAGACAGGCGTCCGCATAGCGTACGTCAGAAAGCCGGATGAATCCCTGTTGAAGATTGACGACGTTCTTTTGGCGATAGACGGCGTCAAAGTCACCAACAATGGCAGACTCCGTCTGCCCACGGGTGAGACCAGGTTTTTCTCGACCCTCATCATGGAAAAGCAGATTGGCGAGACAGTGTCGCTGTCCATTTTGCGTGACGGCGAGAGAATCGAGGTGGATTATCCCATACGCAAGTACGAATACCTTTGCAAGGGCTATCTCTACGACAAGCTTCCCGACTACTACATCGTTGGCGGCTTTGTCTTCACAACCCTTTCCTACAGCTTTTTGGACGAATATGGGAGCAAGGAGCCGCCGCCCGATTTGATGTCTCTGATGTTTGAGGAGAAGGCCGATCCCGACGAAGAGGCAATAGTCCTTTCCATCGTGCTGGGCGACCGTGTGAACGTAGGGAGCCAGGGGTTGAACTCACGGCAGCTGAAGAGCGTCAACGGGAAGAAGATGAAGAATCTGCGGGAGTTCATCTCCTTCATTGAGAACAGCACGGATGAGTTCATCACGATGTGCTTTGGCGCGAGCAACTACCCCGTCACTCTCGACCTGGCCAGACTGCGCACCTCGACACCTGCCATTCTTGAACGATACCGCGTGCCCGCGGACAGAAGCAAGTCCCTGCAATAAGGAGGAAGAAAAGCTACAGGATTGCATTCGCCATGATTTCAATGCTGTTCCTTGCTGGAGTGTTGTTGTGCTCCTGCAGAAAGGAGGAGGAAAGCTACGCCGTCGAAGAACATGGCGGAAAGCCCCTGGAGGAAATCCGTCATGTGGAGATGCCGGAGAATGACAAGGGTATCTCCCGCATTGTCATCGACTTTGAGAAACCGTCAATCGTGTCCCAATTCAATGAAAGCGGCGACGTGCCTGGAACTCGTGCGTATGTTTATGATGCGGAGGAGACCGTCAAGGCCGTCGACAGGCTGCGGACATGTAACTTCTCAAAATGCAAGATGGCATACGGTGATGCTTCCAGCCCTTATGAGGTTGTCGTGATTTTTAGATATCGAGTGCATGGATGGGGAGAAAATGCAAATATGTGGTGTCGACAAATGGCCAGAGGGCTTTGATAGAGGATTCGGCATAAAGGCAACCCGCCAGGATGGTGAGAAGGAAATAGGTCTGTGGATGGAAATGGATTAACCTAGCCCCTTCGCCAGAGGAACATGGGAGCCCGGCTACGGCGCGGCAGGGTCCTTGCGGCGTTTGGTTCATCGCATAGATTATGGGTCTTGGCGGTGGTCTAGGCGTTGGTCCTATTGCAGCCGCGTCGTTTCGGGCGTCTTATTCTCTGGGCATCCACATTTCATAGACAATGAGTACTCTCACGATTATGGGCAGTGCGGCGGCGGAGGGCATCCCCGCCCGTTTCTGTGGCTGTGACATCTGCAAGGCATCCAGGAGGCTGGGTGGCAAGAACATACGCATGACCACGTCCTATGCCTTAAACGAGCGTGTGCGCATCGACTATGGGCCAGACGCCTGGAGCGAGGAATTGAAGCTTGGAATGGATCCGTCGATTCTGACGCATCTGTTCTATACCCACGAGCACACCGACCATTTGGACGTCTTTCCGTTGGACATGCGGCAGCAGGGATTTGTCCACGACTGCGTTGTCCCATTGAACATCTACGGCCGTGCCACCGTGCTTGACCGGATTCGCCGGTCGATATGTCCTTCAGCCGTCAAGACGCTTGACCTGCATTTGGTGCGTCCATTCCAGCCTGTTTCCTTGCCTGAAGAGGAGATGGTCTTTTATCCGCTTCCCGCCAACCACTACCACATTCCCGAGGAGGCGGTCTTCTATGCGGTGAAGCATTGTGGTTCGTGGCTTATGATTGCCAACGACACGGGCATTCCCCCGGAGGCTGCCTGGAAGTGGCTGGAGGAGGTGCGTCCCCGCTTCAGCGTCGTCATCGCCGACTGCACGATTGGGGTCAATGACAACCGCGACCATCACATGGGCGGCAGGTTTGCGCTGGAATTTCACGACCGCCTGGTGCGGCTTGGGCTGGTTGGCAAGGAGACCCGGTATATTGTCAACCACTTCTCCCACAATGGCCGCTCACTGCATTCCGACCTGGAGGCATATTTCAATCCCCATGGCATTGAGGTCGGATACGACGGCATGACGGTGGAATACCCGTAATGGAGGATCCTCCTTCGCTGGAGAAATACACCTTCAGCGAAGGGGGTGGGGCAGGGGGTGTGGGAATTATAGTTCCCCGAGGAGTTTGTTGTAATCTGTATCGACCAGTCCGACCTTCTTGTCGGCGGCTCCATATCCCATCAGAAGCCTTCCATTCGGGAGGCGCACCCCCGAGCATGTGAAGAGGCACGGGATGGTGAATTCCCCTTCCAGTTCCCATGGCTGGTCTGCGTATAGCAATCTGCCGGCTGGACGCGACACGATGTCCATATCCAGGGTGCCGTTTTCCTTCAGGACCATGAATGACTGGGTGTATCCGACCAGGTCGTCCTGTTTTCCGTGGTATGGGAAGAGCCAGAGTCCCGGCTCGATTTCCAGCGGTGCCCAGCTTGCGCCAATGCGGTTTCTCTCCCACTCGAACTCAGGGACAGCGAAGACCGTGCGTGACACATTCCCAAGATAGAAGTCCTCCAGGGAATCCGCGGCGGCAAGGAAGATGGAGGGGCTCTTCAACTCCTTGCCGATGTCGTAGTTCCACGGATATTTTGGGCGGTGGATGCAGATGATTTTGCTCTCGTTCCCAATTCGGATCCTCCGTGGAAAGAGGACAACGTCGCGGTCGTCGCTGACATCTGGCTGATGCAGGGGGGCGACGACCTGGAATGCGTTGTCATAGTCGTGTGCAGCAAGCCTGGCCAGGTTGACGCGGTAGAGCATGGTGACAGTATCGTTTCTCGTGACTGCGCTGCCCAGGTCGCCCTTTTCCGCCCACTCGGGCATGCACTGGACAGGGTCGTCGTGGTCCCAATACGGGCCAGGGGGGAAGGCGCGGCATGCGACCGTGAGATACAAGGCGTCCTCGAAGTAGAAGAGCCGTGGATCTTCCACGCATCCATTCGCGTAGTCGAACATCTTCTGGTTGCGGCATGAATTCCTCAGAAACGCCTCCTTCTCGAAATCCAGACGGGGGGACATGGCGGGGCGGGAGAAGTCAAACTCCCAATTCTCGCCGCTGTCATGGCTGACGCCATATCCGAGGAAAATCGGGTAGGGCAGCGGCTTGCCATCAACCTGCGCCTGGGGATAGGGACCGGTGGCACGGAAGAGCATGTGGATGGTTCCGGGAGCATCCGGGTCGGCGACCATCGCGGGGTTGAGAACCATCTTGTCTGCCCAGACGCATCCCTCCCGGGGAACCAGCACACAGCGTTTCCGGAATGTTGCCATAAGTATCTAACTCCTTGATTATGAAGATGTTATGTAGTAATAAACGATATATTCCGCAAGAGGTGGGCCTGCAGTGTCCTCGTACTACCTGCTCATTCATTGCGTTTTTGGGCCTGGGGCTGAACGTAACGGTAGCACACTGCTTTTTTCAAGGGAAGAGGGAAGAGGGAGGAGAAAGTAGTGCGTGGTTGGCGCGCGTGGGCGCGCCTCGCACGGCGCTCCTGCCGTGCGACCCGTAACGGAAGCACACTGCTTTTTTCAAGGGAAGAGGGGAGAGGGAGGAGAAAATAGTGCGTGGTTGGCGCGCGTGGGCGCGCCTCGCACGGCGCTCCTGCCGTGCGAC
>OQWM01001968.1_pt1 | contig 14087 bp, 9 predicted proteins | sample 1691531 | NCBI WGS metagenome assembly OQWM01 (sample SAMN03418257, study PRJEB22391) | human gut metagenome | biome: human-gut; feature: organic feature; material: feces | host: Homo sapiens | place: Tanzania | collected 2013-01
CGGCGTAGCGAAGCCACGATGTCGGGCTTATTGGCTTTCTCATACCAGAAGAAATGGTAATCACCACAGGATCGTCTGGATAGAAGTCTTCTGCATTAAACTCATGATCAAATGGAATGATTACGGTACGACGCTCGTCTCCATATTTTTCCTTCACTTCCTGGAGTTCCTCTTTCATCACTTCCTTACAACGCTCAGGATTGTTCAGGATTTCCTCCAAGTCGGCAATGAGTTTCATAATATCATCATACTCCTGATGGAGCTGATCCACGCGCAATCCTGTGAGTTGTGCCAAACGCATGTCAACGATTGCTTTCGACTGCATTTCATCAAGTTCAAAACGCTGTTCCAAAGCGCGTTGCGCATCGCTTGGCGTTTTGCTCTGACGAATCAGATGAATGACCTCATCGATATTGTTGACAGCAATAATCAATCCTTCAAGAATATGTGCGCGCTCCTGTGCTTTTTTCAAATCGTATTTGGTGCGACGTATGGTCACATCGTGACGATGTTCTACAAAGTACTTCACGCAATCCTTGAGTGTCAGCAGGCGAGGACGACCATTGACAAGCGCGATGGTATTGACAGAGAAACTGCTCTGCAGAGCAGTCATCTTGAACAGTTTGTTGAGCAGTACATTGGCATTAGCGTCACGCTTGCAATCTACCACGATACGCATACCCTGTCGGCCAGACTCGTCGTTAACATTGGCAACACCTTCTATCTTGTGTTCATTGGCCAAGTCGGCAATATATTTAACAAGGTCAGCCTTATTGACACCATAAGGAATTTCTGTTACCACAATTTTATCATGGGTTTCACCGGTCTCAATTTCAGCCTTTGCACGCATTACAATACGTCCGCGACCAGTTGCATATGCATCTTTCACGCCCTGCAGACCATAGATGTATGCTCCTGTTGGGAAATCGGGTCCAGGGATGTATTCCATAAGTCCATCCACATCAATGTCTGGATTATCAATATATGCACAGCATCCGTCAATCACCTCATTCAGGTTATGGGTAGGCATATTGGTGGCCATACCCACGGCAATACCGTTACCGCCATTAACCAACAGATTAGGAATCTTGGTAGGCATTACGGTAGGCTCTTGGAGGGAGTCGTCGAAGTTGTTGGTCATATCTACGGTGTCCTTATCAAGGTCATCCATGATGTGCTCACCCATTTTCGAAAGTCGGCACTCTGTGTAACGCATGGCAGCAGGTGAGTCTCCATCCACCGAACCAAAGTTACCCTGACCGTCAACCAACGTATAACGAAGGTTCCAATCTTGCGCCATGCGCACAAGTGCACCATAGATAGAAGAGTCTCCGTGGGGGTGGTATTTACCAAGCACCTCACCAACGATACGTGCACATTTCTTATAAGGTTGAGTTGATACGTTGTTTACATTCATCATACCATAAAGGATACGGCGATGAACAGGTTTGAATCCGTCTCTTACATCTGGAAGGGCTCGTGCTACAATAACCGACATGGAGTAGTCAATGTATGACGACTTCATCTCTTCTTCGATGTTAATTTTAAGGATTCTGTCGTTGTCGATAGTTTGATCCATTATTTAATTGTTTTTTGTTTTCGTCATTTTTGTGCAAAATCGCGTTTAAGGCCGTTTTCGTGGCCTCTGACGCATTTCACGACTTCAATTTCAATGTACAAAGGTATAAAAAAGTGAGCAGAACACAAAATATTTTAATGATTATTGGGAACAAAATACTGTTCTTTTTGGCTAATTCGCAGTTCACGATGCCATTTACAAGCGGATTACATGACGTCGACGGTGTTTGCGTGAAAGTCTGCGGTGCTTGTTGTACTCTTCCTCGATGGTACCAAGTACCTGACTAACTGCCTGAATGTATTCAGGCTCATTAGGGAATCTTCTCTGGAGATTCGCAATGACTTCTGATGCTTTCATAATCTTAATCTTTTATTGAGTTTAAAATTTTTATTTTCTTGTTTGCGATTGCAAAGGTAAAGAAAAAGATTGTAATAACAAACAAAAAGAAAGAAAAAATGCAGAAAAAGTAGAAAAAAGTTATTTTTTAACATTCTTAATCACGATTTGTAGCGTTTTTGTGTACGCACACCTTATTATATAAGAGACGTTTTTCCGGGTTTTAAGCCTTTATCTCTGTTTAGGGAATTTTGCATTCTGACGACTTCAGTTTATCTATCCTGCGCCATAGGGCATAAATGAGCAGGATGACAGCGTAGAGACCGATTACCTGAGGCAGACTGATTTTTACGTTTTCGATGCTTGCTCCAGGCAGCATGCTGATCAGTCTTATTGCTGTATTCAAAAACTGGGTGATGCTGGTCAGGGCGCCTGATGTAAGGCTGATGAGTGGGGCGACAACCGATGCTATGGGCGCCCATAACGTGAGTGGGGAGAACAGGATTAATGCTGCTCCAAGATATAGGATGAGGGTTGCTGCGGGAATGGCGATGTAATTGGTGAGAAGTGAATAGCACGATATTCTGCCGAAGGAGTAGACGATGACCGGAAGGGTTCCTATCTGGGCTGCCAGTGAAACGCAAAGGAGTCCCCATGCCCAACGGATGAAACGGCTGCGGATGGGGAGGAGGGAGTAAAGGGGTGTGAAGAACAGCAGAATGGAGGCTACGGCCAGGAACGAAAGCTGGAAACTCAACTCGAAAAGATAGAGCGGACTGATGAAGAGCATAAATACATAAGCCGAGGCTAAGGTATTGAGCGGCAGACCGGTACGATGGAAAGCTAAACTTAAGCTGTAGGCTGAAAGCATGATGGCTGCACGGACTGCACTTGCCGGCAATCCTATGAGAAAAACGTAGGTCCAGATGGAGATGAGGGACAGGATGATGGTGTAAACTGAGTACTTTCTGCCGCCTAGCAGAAAGATGAAAAGCTGGAAGATTATGCCTATATGAAGTCCGCTTACTGCCAGGATGTGACTGGCTCCGGAAATGGAGTAACTGTTTCGGGTGTTCGAGTCGAGTGCGCTCTTGTCGCCCAGCGCCATGGCTGCGATGACTGCATAGTCTTGCTGTTTTACGTGAAGGGAAACCAGTTTGCTTTCAATATTACTTTTATAGCGTTCGGTATTGATTTTTGCCCGTGTGAGGTAAGACAGTTCCTGCCAGTTCTTCAGTTGTGTAGAGGTTTGGGAATCAGCTATTTGCTTACAGGTAAGAAAAGCCCCAAGGCTCAGGATGCATAAATGAATCATCACGCATTGGGAGAAGATGAGAAACTGGTGGTTCCTGCTGAAGTAAGCTTTTTTGCTTAAGAACTTAGTAAGGAAAAAGATGATGCTGCCAAGGGCGCATGAAATGATGGAGATGATGAGCCAGAAGGGCATATTGAAATCATCATAGCCCCATTTGGCTATGATGATTCCGATCGTCAGTGTGAGGCTGATGGTCATGAGCGGGGTGAGGGGTAGCTCTTTCATCATTCCTCTTTCCTTTTTAAAAGATAATTTATTTCCTATTTCTTGAATCCGAAGATGCGCTTGATGAATGTCTTCACAGCGTTTTCTTTCTTCTGTGGATTTACGATAGGGGTGTGCTTGCGTGCAGCCGGCTTGTCGCCCTTTTTCTGGGCTACGCCTCTGCCACGGCCGTTGCTGCCTGGGCGAACATTGTTCTCGGTGCCTGGGCGCTGCTGGTTGCTGTTATTGCTGTTATTGCGGCGCTTCTGGCTGTTGCTGTTCTTTGGCTGCTCGCCTGACTGGGCTGGCTTTCTGTTCTGCTGCTTTGCGTTCTGCTGCCTGTTACCCTGCTGAGGCTGCTGCTTTGCGTTCTGCTGCCTGTTGCCCTGCTGTGGCTGCTGCTTTGCGTTCTGCTGCTTATTGCCCTGCTGAGGCTGCTGTTCGTTGTTGCGTGGCGCTTTTTCCTGACGCTCGTTTGGCTTGTTTGGCTTGCGCTTGTGAGAAGTCTGGTCGCGGTCTTTCTGTCGGCGGTTCTTGGCGCTGTTCTTTCCGCCCTCGCCGTTTCCGCCGTTACCGCGTCTGTTGTTTCTTCCGTTTGCGCCCTTCTTCTTCGGCTTGTTGAGCTTGATGTATTCAGGACCTTCGCCGCATCCCTCAGGGAGAGGCATCTTGTCTACCACCTTCTCCAGGAACTTCTCTATCTGCTGGAACCAGTACTGGTCTTCTTCGCTCACGAAGGTGATGGCTCTACCATCGCGGTTGGCACGGGCTGTACGGCCGATGCGATGAACGTAATCTTCTGTATCGTGAGGAACATCGTAATTGATGACCATCTCAATATCATCGATGTCGATTCCGCGCGCCACAATGTCGGTAGCTACGAGAACATCATACTGTCCGCTCTTGAACTTGAACATCACATCATCGCGCTCAGCCTGCTCCAGGTCGCTGTGCATGGCTCCGCAGTTTACTCCAATCTGCTGGAGGGAAGCTGCGAGTTGCTTCACCTTGAATTTGCTGCCGCTGAAGACGATGACGCGCTTCAGGTCGCCTGCCTTGAAGATGTCCTTGATGATGGTCATCTTCTGGGTTTCGTAGCATACGTATGCTTCCTGCTTGATTTTCTCGGCTGGCTTGCTGACGGCAAGTTTGATTTCTACCGGATTCTTGAGCAGGGTCTTAGCCAGTTCTTCTATCTTCTCAGGCATGGTTGCCGAGAACATGATGGTCTGGCAGGTCTTTGGCAGTTTTGCCGCGATGGTCTTGATGTCTTCAGAGAAACCCATATCGAGCATGCGGTCGGCTTCGTCGAGAATGAAGAAGCTTACCTTGCTGAGGTCTACATTGCCCAGAGAGATATGGGAGATGAGACGGCCCGGGGTGGCGATGACTACATCGGCGCCCATGCGGAGGCTGCGCAACTCCTGATCGTAACGGTTGCCGTCGTTGCCGCCGTATACGGCTACGCTGCTCACGCCCTGCAGGTAATAGCCGAAGCCTTGCATCGCCTGGTCTATCTGCTGGGCGAGCTCGCGGGTTGGTGACATGATGACGCAGTTGATGGCGTCTTTTGGATAACCGCCGTCATCGAGCTTGCTCAATACTGGGAGCAGATAGGCTGCGGTCTTGCCGGTTCCGGTCTGGGCTACGCCCAAGACATCGTGACCTTCTAATATCTCTGGAATGCACTTTTCCTGTACAGGAGTGCAGGTGTCGAATCGCATATCGTATAATGCGTCGAGCACGTTGTCGTTTAAATCTAATTCGTCGAAATACATTTTTTTTAATGTTGAATGTTGAATGTTGAATGTTGACTTTTTTCCTCAAAATCCAATTTTTTAATGTTGACTTTTTCCCTCAAAATCCAATTACCGGGTTATGATAACCGGTTCTGATTTTACCTCGGTGCCTTGCGGTAGCAGAAGTAGGCTACGATGGCGAAGAGGAAGTTTGGAAGCCACGCTGCCAGAACAGGCGGGAAATTGGCCTGGATGGCGAAGGTGGCAGAAACCGTCTGCAGCATGATGTAGCCGAAACTCAGGGCTAGACCCACGCCTAACGCTGCTCCCATGCCGCCCTTGCGCTTGCGGGCTGAGAGGGAGACACCGATGATGGTGAGGATGAACGAAGCGAAGGAGGAGGCGATGCGCTTGTGGTATTCTACCTCGTACTGCACTACGTTGCCCGAACCGCGGTTGATCTGCTTGGAGATGTAATCGCGGAGCTCAGGACTGGTGAAGGTTTCCTGCTGACCCTTGGAATAGACCAGGTCGGTAGGTTCCATCATGATGATGGTGTCCTTCTGCGCTCCGCTCGTAATATGCTCCCTCATGCCATGGAGCTTGCGGATTTTCCAGTTGCTCAACTTCCAGTGATACTTGCTGTCGGAAATGGTGTCGTACTGGATGTCCATCGCTGTAAGGTGGCTTACGAGTTTCTTGTCCTGGAACTTGTCGAGACAGAATCCGTAGCCGCGTTTCATGCTGTTGTCGTAATGCTGCATATAGGCAATCACTCCCTTGTCTACCTGCAGCTGTACATTCTCGGCACTGGTATTCTTCTTCTTGTTCTTGTACAGCGTTTCGAAGTTCTGCCTGATGACGGTTCCGTGGGGAATGACGTAGGCTGAGAGCCCGAAGGAGAGGGCTGAGAGCAGCACGCAGGTAATCATGTATGGGCGAAGGAGACGCTTGAAGGATACTCCCGACGCCAGGATGGCGATGATTTCGGAATTGCTCGCCAGCTTGGTGGTGAAGAGAATGACCGCCACGAACACGAACAGCGCACTGAAGAGGTTGGCAAAATAGGGCACGAAGTTGGCGTAGTAATCGAAGATGATTGCGCGCGCCGGTGCATGGTGCTCTGTGAATTTCTGCAGGTTCTCGTTGAAGTCGAAGACGATGGCGATGGAGATGATCAGGGCGATGGAGAAGAAATAGTAGCCCAGAAACTTCTTGATAATGTACCAGTCGAGCTTCTTGATGTACCTGAACGGGTTGAGAAACCTGAAGATGCGCAGGAACCGGAGCTTGTGAGCCAGCCAGCGCACAGCCCTGATGAGCCACCCGAACTTGCGGGAAGCCCATCTGCCGCTGCGGTAGAGCCGGCGGTGTTTTCTTATTTTCTTAAAATCTTTCATGATGCTTGCTTACTTAAATTCTTCGGCCAAGCTGGTCGGTGATGGAATTCTTCCATGCCACGAAATCGCCCTGCTCGATATGATGGCGGGCGTCGGTTACGAGGCGCAGATAGAAAGAGAGGTTGTGGATGCTGGCTATCTGCATCGCCAGCAGCTCCTGTGCCTTGAAGAGGTGGTGGAGGTAGGCCTTCGTGGTTACGAGGTCGATGTCGCAGCCGTCGGGATCTACCGGACTGAAGTCTTTCTCCCACTTCTTGTTGCGCATGTTCATCGTGCCCTGATAGGTGAAGAGCATGGCGTTGCGGCCGTTGCGGGTCGGCATTACGCAGTCGAACATGTCTACGCCGCGCTCGATGGCTTCGAGGATGTTCTGCGGGGTTCCTACGCCCATCAGATATCTCGGCTTGTCTTTCGGCAGGATTTCGTTCACTACTTCTATCATCTCATACATCACCTCGGTAGGTTCTCCTACGGCAAGTCCGCCGATGGCATTTCCGTCGGCTCCCTTGTCGGCAATGTATTTGGCTGCTTCGCGGCGCAGGTCCGGGAAGGTGCAGCCCTGAACGATAGGGAAGAGACTCTGCTGATAGCCGTAGAGGGGCTCGGTTTCGTTGAACCGCTTGATGCAGCGGTCTAGCCAGCGCTGGGTGAGCATGAGACTGTTCTTGGCGTACTGGTAATCGCTCTGTCCCGGCGGACATTCATCGAAGGCCATCATGATGTCGGCTCCGATGATGCGCTCGGTGTCCATCACATTCTCAGGTGTGAAGAAGTGCTTGCTGCCGTCGATGTGGGAGCGGAACTCGCAGCCTTCTTCCTTGAGCTTGCGGATGCCGGTGAGCGAGAAGACCTGGAAGCCGCCGCTGTCGGTGAGGATAGGACGGTCCCAGCCGTTGAACTTGTGCAATCCGCCTGCTGCCCTGATGACGTCAAGACCTGGGCGCAGGTAGAGGTGATAGGTGTTTCCGAGGATAATCTGTGCCATGACTTGCTTCTTGAGTTCCTCGAAGTGGACGCCCTTCACGCTTCCTACGGTTCCTACGGGCATGAAGATTGGGGTCTTGATCTGTCCGTGGTCGGTGGTGATGATGCCTGTACGCGCATCGCTTGCTTTATCTGTTACTTGTAATTCAAATTTCATTTCTTTTCTTTTTTATCATTTTCCTCAATGCTGAAGTCTGTAGGGTTTTTCACCTTCTCATCGGTCAGCGCGAACTGCCAGACGTCAGCCACATTCTCTACATAGTGGAAGTCTACGCCCTTGAGATATTTCTCCGGTATTTCCTCTACGTTCTTCTGGTTCTCCCTGCACATCACGATGTGCTTGATTCCTGCCCGCTTGGCTGCCAGAATCTTCTCCTTGATTCCGCCTACCGGGAGCACTTTGCCGCGGAGGGTAATCTCGCCGGTCATGGCTGTGTTGGCACGCACCTTGCGCTGGGTGATGGCTGAGGCGATGCTGGTGGCGATGGTGATTCCGGCAGAAGGACCGTCTTTCGGGGTGGCTCCCTCAGGCACGTGGATGTGGATGTTCCACTGCTCGAAGATGCGGTAGTCTACCTGCAGCAGGTCGATGTGCGACTTGACGTATTCCAGTGCGATAATGGCTGATTCCTTCATCACGTCGCCCAGGTTTCCGGTCAGGGTGAGCTTGCCTGCCTTGCCCTTGCTGAGCGAGGTTTCGATGTAGAGGATTTCGCCGCCTACTGAGGTCCAGGCGAGTCCGGTTACCACTCCTGCGTAGTCGTTGCCCTGGTAGATGTCGCGGTTGAACGGCGGATTGCCCAGCAGGTCTTTTACTTCGTCAGGGGTGATGGTATAGTTCTTCAGCTCCTGGTTGCAGGCAAGTTTGTAAGCCATCTTGCGCAGACTCTTGTCAATCTGCTTCTTCAGCTGTCTTACTCCGCTCTCCCGGGTATAGTGCTCGATGATGAATTCGAGGGCATTCTTGTTGAAGCTTACCTTTGGCGAAACCTTGTCGAGTCCGGTGCTTTCCAGCTCTTCCGGTACGAGGTGGCGCTTGGCAATCTCTGTCTTCTCTTCGGTGATGTAGCCGCCTACTTCTATCAGCTCCATACGGTCGAGGAGCGGACGCGGAATGACGCTCAGGTCATTGGCGGTGGCGATGAAGAGCACCTTGGAGAGGTCGTAATCCATATCGAGATAGTTGTCGTGGAAGGCATTGTTCTGTTCCGGGTCCAGCACTTCGAGCAGGGCTGATGCAGGGTCGCCGTTGAAGTTGCTCTGCGCCACCTTGTCAATCTCGTCGAGGATGAATACCGGATTGCTGCTGCCTGCCTTCAGCATGTTCTTGATGATGCGGCCCGGCATGGCTCCCACATAGGTGCGGCGGTGACCGCGGATTTCGGCTTCATCGTGCAGACCGCCCAGCGACATGCGTACATACTTGCGCTTCATGGCTGCTGCGATGCTCTTGCCCAGACTGGTCTTTCCTACGCCCGGAGGACCGTAGAGGCAGAGGATAGGACTCTTTCCGCCGCCGTTCAGCGCTCTTACGGCGAGGAATTCCAGGATGCGCTCCTTTACATTCTCCATGCCGTAGTGGTCGTGGTTCAGAATGCGCTTGGCACGGGTCAGACTGAGGTCGTCCTGGGTGTAGGAGTTCCAAGGTAAATCTACCATCGTCTGCAGGAATCCAATCTGTATCGAATAGTCAGGACTCTGCTGGTTCAGGGTGTCGAGCTTGGCGATTTCTTTCTTGAAAATCTTGGCGGTTTCCTCGCTCCAGTTCTTCTGTTTCGCCTTCTCCAGAATCTCCTTCTTCTCCGGACTGGCGTTGCCTTCTCCCAGTTCTTCCCTGATGTTCTTAATCTGCTGCTTGAGGAAGTATTCCTTCTGCTGTTCATCAAGGTCGTAGTGGGTTTTGTTCTCAATCTCAGTCTGGATGCGTAGCAGATGGCGCACCTTGTTCAGGGATCTGATGGCAATCATGATGCGCTCGCTGAGATTTTCCTCTTTCAGCATCTTGATTTTATCCTCGATGCTGAAAGGAAGGAGGGAGCACATGAAGTTGCACTGCATGTGAATGCTCGAGAGTTCGTTGATGGCCTGGATGGCTTCATCAGTATAGTTGGCGTTTGATTTGATATAGTCTGTCGCTTCGTAATGGAAGTTCTCGTAGAGCATTCTGAAGAGTTCATCGTTGTTCTCGTCAGGCCATTTCTCCGGAAGACTTTTTACGTCAATTACTGTGTAAGGCTCTTTTTGAACGAGATGTTTCATCTGACATCTGCCCAGACCCTGGATGATGATGCTCATCTGGTCTGTGCCAGGCATCTTGATAACCTTGATGAGTTTGGCGAAGACGCCTACAGGGTAGAGGTCTTCTTCGTAGGGCAATTCTGTATCTTTATTCTTCTGGCAGAATACACAGAATGTGGTGTCTGGCTTCTTTTCCAGCATCCGGACGAGATTCAGACTTTCCTTTCTGCCCACAACGATAGGGGTCATGTTGGTAGGGAAAACTACAATATCTCGCATGCAGAGGGTAGGGTACAAGCCTTCTTCCTGGTCTTCGATCAGGGTTTTCGGGTCGCCCTCGTAATCTGCAATCATTTGTATTCGGGTACTTGTTCTTCTATTATCCATTTTGTTATGATTTCTATTTTCCGTGCAAAGGTACTCATTTTTTGTGAAATATCGTGGAAGATGATAGATTATTTAATAATAAAATTGCTTTTTCTATATATTAGTACCCGTTTTTATAGATGTAAGTAGCTGCTTTTGCAGGTGGAAGTGGCAATTTCTGCTGCTTGCGATAAAATAAATCGGCGGCGGCTTCGTTTTCTTCTGTAAAGAGACAGAACTTTCGCATGTGGCTTAAGTACGGGCTGAAGGCCCAAAAGCTCCTAGCCCAGGGCATCGCCCTGGGTATAATGGCAATCAGCAAGGCGCCCTGTAAGGGCAAAAGCTTTGTGTTTTGCCTGGAGTTTTAAAGCTTTTGCCCTTACAGGGCGACAGGTTTGCGTCCGTAATTACCCAGGGCGATGCCCTGGGCTAGGGGCTTCTGCCCTTACAGGGCGTGTGGGGCTTACATGCGAAACTTGAATAAAGAGACAGAAGAATTTATGGGTAATTTTCGGTTTAAACAGTTTGAGATAGAGCAAGACCGTTGTGCCATGAAAGTGGGAACTGACGGTGTTTTGCTGGGTGCATGGGCGCAAGGTGGCAGGCGGATTCTGGACATCGGTTCCGGAACGGGTCTGATTTCGCTCATGATGGCGCAGCGTTTTCCTGAGGCTGAGGTCGTAGGGATTGATATGGATGCTGATGCCTGCGGACAGGCGAGGGAGAATGTGATGGCAAGTCCGTTTCGCGACAGGGTGGAAATCGTATGTTGCAGGTTGCAGGATTTTGGGGCTGATGGTTGTGCATCAGAAACTGCTGGCTTGAAAAGTGGTGCTTTGGAAACTGCTGAAGGTTTGAAGGCTGCCGGTGTTTTTGATGCGATAGTGAGCAATCCTCCGTTCTTTGTAGATAGCTTGAAAAATCCGGACAGTAAGAGGACGATGGCGCGACATACGGACAGTCTTCCGTTCCGCGATTTGTTTGCGGGTGTAAAACGGTTGCTTTCTGATGAGGGCGTTTTCTCTGCAATTGTTCCTGTAGAAGTAGTGGAGCAGTTTGTTGCAGAGTCTTGTATATTAGGATTTTATCTTATACGGAAGTGTGGTGTAAAGACGGTAGAGCGCAAGCAGCCAAAGCGCTTTATACTGAGTTTTGCCAAGCATCGCATTTCGCCTTATGAAGAGCATGTTGAAACGATGATGGATTCGCAGGGAAACCGCTCGGAATGGTATAGGAAAATAACGGAAGAATTCTACCTTTGAGGAATGTTGAATGTTGAGTGTTGAATGTTGAATGAACACTCCCTCTAAATTCAACACTCAACACTCCCTCTAAATTCAACACTCAACATTCAACACTCAACATTCCCTCAAAGGTTCAGCTTCTTCTGTACCAGTTTGCTGATAGCTTCTACTCTTCTGCTCTGGCGCTGGATGTCTTTATGAATATCATCGCGCACGGCATTGATGTCGTTGAAGAAATCGGCAAAGGCAGACTGAAACATGTTCGGCTTGCGGTCGTTCTTGTTCGCAAACGGGTTCACCAGCATCTTGATTCCCTTTTCTTCCAGGTGAACATCAATCTCTGCACCCGTCATCACAGGGTCGCCATCATAATGGATTACGCCTGGCTGACTGCGGGTGATATGGAGCTTCTTGCAGCGGAACGACTTGATCTTCGAGTTCTTGTCCAACGTCTTGTTGAACATGTCGAAACTTACCTGAGGCGCCTCGATGACATCAAACGGTTCCATGATGACAACATCCATCAGTCCGTCGCTCATGGATGCTTGCGGGGCAATATAGGCATTGTTGCCATACTGCGATGCGTTGGCACAGGAGATGAGGAACGCCTTATACTGCTTGGTGCCCGTCTCGTCCTCCAGCGTGTAAGTCTCAGGCTTATACTTCAATCCCTCGCGCAGGATATTTTCAGCATAAGTGATAGGACCACGCTTGCCGCTCTCGGCAAACTTCATGCTGACGAAAGCGTCAAAGCCCATGCCGCAGGTGCAGAAGAACGGGTGGTCGTTGATGACACCATAATCCAGATCTCTAATCTGGCATTGGTTGATGACTTCTATGCATTTCTTCAGGTTCATCGGGAGCAGCAGATGTCTCGCCAATCCGTTGCCCGAACCGCAAGGCAGAATGCCGAGGGCAGTATCGGAGTGAACCAGTGAGCGGGCCACCTCGTTGACGGTTCCGTCGCCACCAACCGCCACAACCACATCTACATGGTTGTTCTTCGCTTCGGTAGCAATTTCCGAAGCGTGCCCAGCTCTTTCAGTCATTCTTATCTCGTACTCAAAAAGCTCTTTATCCAAAACAGAATCTATCAGACTGGGAACTGCCGCTTTGCTGGCTGTTCCTGAAATCGGATTCATGATGAAAAGTATCTTTTTCTTCATTATATAGTCAAGAGTTTGTAAAATTTAGGCTACAAAAGTAATAAAAATACCCAAAATAACAAGAAATATCGATTAAAAAAACTATAAAAGTAAACTTTCTTATAAAAAAAGCCGTTTATTGAGTTCTTTTTTGTATCTTTGCACCCTGAAAGTTAGAAAAGTATAAAAAAAGAAAATAAAGTACACCTATTAATAATGGGACAATTACAAGAAAGATACAAGAATTATCGTGAACCTCAGAAGTATATGGCTGCCGGTGTGTATCCATATTTCCGCGAGATCACAAGTAAGCAGATGACAGAGGTAACCGACATTGATGGTCATAAGATTCTGATGTTCGGTTCTAATGCTTATCAGGGTTTGACTAATGACCAGCGTGTTATTGATGCAGCAAAGGCAGCGCTCGACAAGTATGGTTCTGGTTGTGCAGGAAGCCGTTTCCTCAATGGTACGCTCGATTTGCACGTGCAGCTCGAAAAGGAGCTTGCTGAGTTTATGGGCAAGGATGAAACTTTGTGTTTCTCTACAGGATTCTCTGTTAACCAGGGTGTCTTGGCTTGCGTAGTAGGTCGTAACGACTATATTATCTGCGATGACCGCGACCACGCAAGTATCGTAGATGGCCGCCGCCTCTCATTCGCTACCCAGCTCCACTACAAGCACAACGATATGGAAGATTTGGAGCGCGTGCTCTCTAAGCTCCCTCAGGAGGCTATCAAGCTCATCGTTGTTGACGGTGTGTTCTCTATGGAGGGCGACCTGGCTAACTTGCCTGAAATCGTTAAGCTCAAGCATAAGTACAACTGCTCTATCATGGTAGACGAGGCTCATGGTCTTGGCGTATTCGGCAAGCAGGGGCGTGGTGTATGCGACCACTTCGGTCTGACCGACGAGGTAGACCTCATCATGGGTACATTCTCTAAGAGTCTGGCTTCTATCGGCGGTTTCATCGCATCAGACAAGGATACAATCAACTTCCTCCGTCACAACTGCCGTACTTACATCTTCAGCGCCTCTAACACTCCAGCAGCTACAGCAGCCGCTCTCGAGGCTCTCCACATCATTCAGAATGAGCCAGAGCGTTTCGAGAATCTCTGGGATGTAACTAACTATGCCTTGAAGCGTTTCCGCGAGGAAGGTTTCGAGATTGGCGAGACAGAGAGTCCTATCATTCCTCTCTACGTACGCGATGCTGAGAAGACATTCGTTGTAACCAAGATGGCTTACGATGCAGGTGTGTTCATCAACCCTGTTATTCCTCCAGCTTGTGCTCCTCAGGATACATTGGTACGTTTCGCACTCATGGCTACTCATACAAGAGAGCAGGTTGAGCAGGCTGTCCAGATCTTGAAGAAGATTTTCGTAGAAGAGGGAATCATCAAGTAAAATCAGATTTCTGATTTAAAAGTTCAGCAAGTATGGTTGCGGTTCTTTGCCGCTACTATATATAACAGAACTTTTGCATGTGGTTCAAGTACGGGCTGAAGGCCCAAAAGCTCCTAGCCCAGGGCATCGC
>OQWM01001969.1_pt1 | contig 14078 bp, 6 predicted proteins | sample 1691531 | NCBI WGS metagenome assembly OQWM01 (sample SAMN03418257, study PRJEB22391) | human gut metagenome | biome: human-gut; feature: organic feature; material: feces | host: Homo sapiens | place: Tanzania | collected 2013-01
TTTCGCTGCCATGAACGAGGTTTATGCAGAGTTCTTCAGCCAGCCATACCCAGCACGTTCTGCTGTAGCAGTAGAGAAGTTGCCAAAGGGCGCACTCGTTGAAGTAGAGGTTCTGGCTGCTAAGTAAAAGAAATCGGTAGTATAACTCCTGGAGTTTATGCTACCGTTTTTTTGTCCGCCACATACATGCCTATCAGGATGCAAGTGGCACCTATCAGAAAATAAGGAGTGATTTTCTCATCCAATATCCATGAAGCAAAGATCATGGTAGTGATCGGATTGAAATATACCCAGTTGGTGGCCTTTACCGTACCCAACTTGGAAAGGCACCAGTTCCATGTGAGAAAACAGATCATGGAAGCCAAGCAACCTAAAAACAACAGGTTGCCTATCACCTGAGGTTTGGCAAAGACCTCGCAAGAAGGGAATCCCGGTATAATCAGATAATAAGGCAATATCGTCAATACTCCATAGAAGAATACCTTGCGGGTGATAAAGGCGGCACTATACTTTCCCGTCACCGATTTCATCATCAGGGAATAGATAGCCCAGCACATACATGCCGTAAACGCCAGGGCATCGCCTACGGGGGAGAGATGAAGCACAAAGCGACCATTCAAAACCACGATAATCATACCCATAAAAGCCAAAAGCGAACCGAGTATCTGTATCAGGTTGATGCGGGCGGAATCCCGATATACCAACCTTACCAGCAGGGTAGCAAAAAGCGGACAGGAACATACGATAAGGGATGTATTGGTGGTGGTGGTGAAATTCATCGCTTCATTCTCACTGAAGAAATAAAGTGATCCTCCCGTGATGCCTAATAACATCATCTTCGCTTCGTCCTTCCATGAGTCGGCAAAGATGCGACGGTGGTTGAATGCCAGCATCAGAACGTATGCGATGGAAAAGCGCATGGTAAAAATCTGGGCTGGAGAAAGTCCGTTCAGCATCAGCACCTTGGTTGATACAAAAGTGGTTCCCCATATTGCTACGGTGAGGAATGCTACGAGATGATAAAAGAGGTTGCTGTTTCTATTCATACTTACATCTATTCTTTCTTTTGCCGCACATTTTTATATCTGTACACTTATACGTCTATCCCTTTTTGCGACAGTTCTTCTGTGACAGTTCATTTTTTATGACTGCAAAAGTAAGGCTTTTCGATGAAGTACACAAATTTTTTCAAATATTTATTTTGGAGGAACAAATAATTATATGTACTTTTGCACCTAAAATAACAAATGATGATACTACATCCTTTCCATATATCCTCTACAGGAACTGACTTTCCCGAAAAGATGAACAATCCTTTCGACTACGAACCGCACCCTCTTTGCATACAGATATGCAAGGAGTTGCAGACCTATCTTGAGAACAAGAAGGAATGGCGCGAGGAAATCGACCGGGGAAAAATGTTCGGAGTACTCATCGTAGAAAAGCCTTCGGATATTCACGAAGGCAGACAACTGGGATACTTGGCCGCCTATAGCGGTCAGATAGGAGGCAGAAGCGACTGGGATGACTTCGTACCTGCCGTTTTCGACTACCTACAGCCTGATGGATATTTCAAGACCCATGAGGCGGAAATCACCCACATCAACGAAAGTATCCTGCGACTGGAAAAGGATGAACGGATGCAGAAGACCCGGACACTCATCGCAGACCTGCTCACCCAGCGCCAACAAGCCATAGCCGGTTTTCAGGAAAAGATGAAAGAAAAGAAGGCCCAAAGGGATCTCCGACGAAAACAGTGCAATCTCTCTGCAGAAGAGGAACAGGCGATGACCAAAGAAAGCCAATTCATGAAGGCCGAACTGCGCCGACTCAAGAAATCACTTGCCGAGAAGACAACATTAGAGACGGAATACGAAGACTATCAGAACAATATTTCCAGACTTAAGCAACTGCGCAAGCAACTCTCTGATGCCCTGCAGCAATGGTTGTTTGCACAATTCAGAATGCTCAATGCCGAAGGAGAAGAAAAAGATCTGTTGGAAATATTCAGAGATACTGCATTGGAAGACCAGCCGAACCTGTCACTCCTCTCCAAAAGAGCAGCACTGAAGATGGTTCCTCCTGCCGGAAGCGGAGAATGCTGCGAACCCAAACTGCTCCAGTATGCTTTCATACATCATCTGAAACCCCTGCAGATGGCGATGTTCTGGTGGGGCGAAAGTCCGAAAGAGGAAATCAGACACCACCTGCAGTTCTATCCAGCCTGCAATGGTAAGTGCAAACCGATACTCCGCTGGATGCTACCGGAAGTCAACACGATGCTCAATCATGCATCTCAACCACTTACCCTGGAGACACTCTATGAAGACCGGGAACTTGCCGTTATCTGCAAACCTGCCGGAATGCTCTCCGTACCAGGAAAAGAACCAGGCGTCACTTCCGTCTATTCCATCATGCGAAGAAAATATCCGGAGGCTACGGGTCCTTTGATTGTACACCGGCTGGACATGGCTACAAGCGGACTCATGGTAATTGCCAAAACAGAGTTTGCCTACCATCGGCTGCAGGAACAATTCGCAAGTCATCAGATACAGAAGAAATACATAGCCATCGTATGTGCGAAAGAAGGAAGCATCCAGTCTGAAGGTCTCCTCTCTCTCCCTCTGATGCCCGACTATCTCGACCGTCCACGCCAGATTGTAAATCATGAACAGGGAAAGGAAGCGATTACGGAATACAAAGTTCTTGGAAACGAAGAAAGCGATGCTTTTGGTAACAAAGAAAACGAAGGAAACAACCAGCATCTCCGCCTCGCTCTCTATCCTCACACGGGACGTACCCACCAGCTCCGTGTACATTGTGCCCACCGGGAAGGACTGAATGCCCCTATCCTTGGCGACCCTCTCTATGGCTGCGAGAAGGCACCCCGCCTCTACCTCCATGCCGAATCTATCAGGTTTACACATCCTTTATCAGGAAAGGAAATATTCATAGAACGGAAAGCAGACTTCTGACAAACCTGAAATAGGAAGAAGTACGGTGCATTATATCATACAAGGAAAAATCCTGAAAAAAAGAATCCCTTAGTGTTCTTCTTGCTGAAACACTAAGGGATTTATTTTTTCTCGTATGAATGCATAAAAAAAGCACCTCCATAAGGAAGATGCCATTCAGTTTAACCAATTAAGTTGGGATACCCGGACTCGAACCAGGAATGACAGGACCAGAATCTGTAGTGTTACCATTACACCATATCCCAATATCATTGCAACTTCAACAGGTTGATTTCTCAATTGCGAGTGCAAAGGTACAACTTTTTTTTGAATCACCAAAATTTTTCGGCACTTTTTTTTAAAATATCTCAATTTTTTCTGTTTTTCATGGGTTTTTCGGGTATTTAGCGTATCTTTGTACCATAATTACATATAATAAGGTAGAAAATAAAAACAAGAAAGAATTAATGAACACAGTTAAACAACTCGTAGAGACTATTAAAGAAGGTATACAAGAGAAAAAAGGTCAAGATATCGTAATCGCCGACCTCAGTGAAATGGATGGCACCATCGCCAAATACTTCGTCATCTGCCAGGGCGGATCCCCTACCCAGGTGGAAGCTATCGCAGAATCGGTGGGCGACATGTGCCGCAAGAACCTCGGCGAAAAGCCGGTCAACGTGGCCGGACTCGGCAACGACCAGTGGGTAGCGATGGATTTCGTGGACGTGCTCGTCCATATCTTCCTGCCAGAAGTTCGTGCCTATTACGACCTGGAGCACCTGTGGGCTGCGTGGAGCAGGGGGCTTACTGCAAGGTGGACAACCTCACGCTGAATAACACCATGAACGCCGCTTTGCAGGCGGGTGTCGGCGATCTGGTGGGGCAGGCCGCGGCTAAAGCACTTTTGGATGTAGGCCGCATCACATATATGAATAATGGGCAGGCATCGGTGCTGGTTTCCGACACCGGGGTCGGAACGGTGCTGCGCCTGGCCGGGACTATCACGGACAATTCCGCCAGCTCCGGACATATTGTGCGCACCCAGACCAATTCGCTGCTCTATGCGGACGCGGGCTTCACCTTTACCCGCGCCGGGACACTTACCAGCAACGATGTAGGCAACTACGGGCAGATTCTGCGCAATGATAATCTGCAAATTCTCGCCTTTGATGCTACAAATCACAAGGTTTCCGTGATTGCGCCGCTGGATTCTGCGTCCAATATTACCTTAAATTCGGCGGCGGACGCGGCCAAGCTGGCCCTGACGCTGCACACCCACGGCGCGGTCAAGGGGGTTACGACAAACAAATATGAAAGTCTACTTTCTGCCACCATTACCCTGACAGGGAATGTTGACCTGCGGGGCAGCGGCGTGGAGCAGTTTACGCCGTCCAGCGAACTGAATGTATTTTTCACCGGTAAGATACTGGGTAACGGTCATACGCTGACCCTGTCGATTGGGGAGAGTGCCCGGGTGAATGAGAGTGAATCTGCCAATGTGGGCGTCCTTAAGGATATTTCCTCGGTCAATAAGCGTAACTATATGGGCGCATTTGCTTCTATGAATGGGGCAACGGTGGAGAAGCTCACCGTGGACGGAGATGTGATACACTACGCGGACGCCCCAGCGGGATTTTTCTTCGGTGGCTTAGCGGCCTATAGCAACAACAGTACGGTCACGATTTCGGACTGCACTACGCGGGTAAACTTGACGCTTTCGGGCGGGAGCGTAGGTGGAAGCATCTATGTGGGTGGCTTTATTGGCCATGTTTTTGGTCCCACCTTTTCTATCACGAGAAGCACCCTGGCTGCGAAAATCATTCATATGAGCGGGTACAATATTGATAATAATTATTATCGGGTTTATCTGGGCGGCGCTGTGGGTAAGGCGACTCCGGGTGCAAAGGTTACTTTTACGGGCAACACTGTTAGCACCATCATAGATAAAAAGGTCAATACCCCAAATGCCCGAATAGGCGGGTGCTTCGGGGAGTTGGCGTGTAGTAGTTATGTGGATGTAGACATGACTGGGACCAAAGCTCAAAATGCGTCTATTACTTCGGTTTCACCAGTTAGCGCCGGGGGCCTGATCGGCCACACGGTGCAGAGGTGCAAGCTGGTGCTGGATGGGGCCTGGCAGGGTACGGTCAGCAGCGGCAATGCGTCCGTGGGCGGACTTATTTACGACCTGGACGGCAAGCTGACGGTAAATACCGGCTTCTCTGTAAATGGCTCTACCTTTACATCCAACAATGCCACGAAGGGCATTTTGGTGGGGGATGGCACCAATGCATTTGTCGTGGTCAACTGCGATCCGTCGGGGTTTGATAATGTGACAGCCAAAGGATTCGATCTGTTCGTGGGCAAGAATATTACTTCCCGTGCGTCTATGAATGTTGCTGCCACCGGCGGACTGGTTTCGGTGGAGACGGATGGCGCGGAAGTCGGCCAGATTCCCGAAAGCAGCGCCTGGTATAGCATGATCTCCGCCCGGCAAAACAGCAATACAAGATATTATTTCAATATCGCCCGTCTGGACAAGGCGGTGACGAATTATACGCCCAGCACTGTAGCCGCATCCCCGGCGAATGTGATTTACTGGCATGTGTACGACTATGTGCAGGGGGCGCTTCCGGACTATGTGCGGGGGGAGAGCTTCTTCACGGCCATCACGGACATCACCGGGGCCGACAAGGCCATCGACATGACCAATTACTCCTTCTATCCCACGAAGAAGGAGGGGGTGACCTTTGACTTCAGCGGGCACAAGCTGACCTTTGGCTATACGGTGGCGGGCCTGCCCCGGACGGGGCAGATGTTCGGCATTCAGAGCGGCATTTTCTCCGATGTGATCGCCACAAACGAAAGTGTCACCGCTTCGCTTACGAATATTACCCTGAGCGGGAAAATTTTCCCGGTAAACTACAATAACAGCAGCAGCTCCGGCGCGTTCATCTGTGGTAAGGTGATGGGCAATCGGACGGCCACTGTGACGGCGGACGCCAATTTCAAGGTGGAAAAGGTGTTCTTTGACGGGCTGACGGTGGACGGTGCGGCCACGCCGCTGCTGATAGATACTATTGGCAGCAATGTCACCGGAGCCCTGACCTCCGTTTCTCAGTATACGCCGGAGAGCTATGAGAAGGTTAGCAAGCAGAACAATTACACATACGGCGCTAAGGCGGCCAGTGCGCTGATCGGCAAGGGCGGCGTAGCAAACGAAAACGGCAGTACGCCCTCCTCCAACATCTCCGTGACCTTCAAAAACATCGTTTTTGCGGCGGAGAAAGGGAAGTCCATCTTCACCAAGGCCAGCTACTTTGAGGCCATCAACTGCGTGAACGGCACGGGCGCATACATCTATAACTTCAACCTGGCGGAGGACTGGGACGGCGGCCACAAGAACGCTGTGACCTACGGAACGGAAATTTCTACCAACCCCAAGCAGTACGAGTATTACGACCAGGAGATATTGGTGGACCCCACCAGCGCGGGTAATACCCAAAAACCAAACACGGCGTTTTCTACCGGGTATATGCCCTATGTATATGCCACCATGGACGGCGGCACCAGCCTGCGGGTAAACCGCAAGAGTGTGAATTTTGACCAGGGCTGGGGCACCTATGAGCATCCTTATATTATCGAAAGAGCCGCACAGCTGGAGGAACTGACGAAGCTGGTGAGTATGAGCAGCTTGTACTCGTTCCAGCCGGAGTGGATCATCAACTATCCCAAGGCCAGCGGTACCGCCTTGGACTATACCGACTGTGATGTGTACACCGCATCGACCTCGGGTACGCTGAAGAGCGAGACGAAGACCTTGAAGGCGGAGACGCTGCGGGAGTATCTGCGAGGGGCGTATTACAAGATCTCTGCGCCTATAGAGCTGTCAAGCGAGTTTACAGGCATCGGAACGGAACAATATCCTTTCCATGGAGTCATCGTGGGCAGCGGGACCGTTATCACCATGCCGGATAACACGAATGTGGGCAACACGGGCTACTGCGGATTTATCAATGTGGCCAACGGTTGCGCGGTGTACGGGCTGGAGCTGAGCTATAAAAATGTAGGACTGTCGGGGAGCTTTAGCAGCTGGGACAGCCCGACCAGCCGAGCCTTTTCGACTAAGCGGGCTGCCACGAGTGTGGCGCATTTTGGCGGCGCTATCGGCTGGATCGTCGGCGGAGACAATGTGCTGGACCATGTGACCGTCCGTGTGAATTCCCTGACGGCGGGGTATAAGACCTCGGTTTTCGGCGGCTATGTGGGCCTGATTTCCGGCGGCGGCGTCACGGTGCGGAGCCTGGGCCCGGGCGTTGACAAGGTCGAGACTGCGGAGAATTCCCAGTATTTTTACTATGCGCCCTATGTAGGCAAAGCGTTCAGCGGCTATGCTATCTCGGATGACAAGGAATACAAAAATACAGAGAAGTATGCCTCCATCGCCTATATTGCGGCGAAGCAGACCACCGGGACATTCACAGCGCAGGGAGATCAGGGCGGCGCGTTCACGCTGGATAATGCGGCGGACCTGATGATGCTGGGGTACTCCATGTACAGCGGGGCCCTGTCGGACGAGACGAACTCGCTGTCGTATGGCGCAGATGTATTATCCCGCAGTGGTAATTATGCGTATGTGGGTGAGACGAACCACCCGAATGTGACCATTACCGCCGGGCGCTATGCCGAGGATGCGCGGACGGACGGGGATAACCTGATTCGGAGGTATTTCAGTATTCCGGCGGGAACCGGGATAAGCAGAAAAGGGAAAATTACCGCGACCCTGACAGGCGCAGAATATGATATGAGCCAGTTCGGCAATGCCTTTCGTGGACTTGGCAGCCCCTATTTAGGTGCGGAGTGCTACAATGTGCTGGAGGTACATGGAGCAGCCACTGGGACTTTGGTCAAACTCAATGCGTCCTTGAAACAGTATTGCTATCAGGCGAGCAGCAAATATGAGCCCGACTCTGTTCACAATATGGCCTTGGTGATTGAGCCCACCGGCGGTGGGCCGGTCTTGCTCTCTAATATAACTGTGAGCGGCACAATTTCCCTTTCTGTATTTGACATTGCCGATAACACGGAACTGACAAAGAAAATGAGCCATAAGATCAACGGAGAGACCTTGTTCTGTTTGGGTGGTTTTTTGGGCTATTCCGGTGGAGCAAAATTCACGGATGTGGCGCTGAAAGATTTGACTATCCACTCTCCCGGTTGGGCCGGCGGTCTTGTCGCCAGTGAGTACAATCAAAATGGTTCTTCTGTAAATGGATGTGTTATAGACAGGGTGAAGCTGGAAGGCTTGCAGAGCACCGGGGCGGTGTACGCTTTCCTTCGGGCGGGCAGCAACACGCAGCTTTCCAATGTACAAGTGACGAATGCACAGGTCCAGATGAAGGTTTCCGAATATTCTGACACGAACAGTGATGCTTACAATGCGGCTACGGGTGGATTGATCGGCTGTATTATGAACGGGACTATTTCGGTTACAGATTCGTCAGTCAGCGGTTCGAGCGTGCAGTTTGTATCAAAAAAAACGACGAGCTCTTCGTATAACGGAAACGCCGGCGGCTTTATTGGAACAAGCAGGGCCAGCGTGACCTTTAGCAATTGCACCCTGGACGGGGCGGAGGTGGTGTCCTGCTCCGGGTACAATGGGAACACCTATCCCACGGAGTATACGACCTCGACCGTGGATGTGAGCGGTATCTCTGACGGGACGAAGAATGCGCTGGCCTATGCCCTCAGCAGCAGCACGGATGCTGCCGGAAATGCGGGCGGCTTTGTAGGCACGAGCTGGCAGTCGAGTACCTTTAGCAACTGCGCTGTGAAGTCTGACACCGCTCCTGCGGTCGTATTGGGTTACAGAAATGGAAGCGGTTTTGTGGGGAATTCGCCCTCTGCGGTTTCTTACAGCTTTACCGATGCGAGCGTTCAGGCTACAGAGAATCCTCTGTATATCGTCGGACGGTCCTGCTCTGCCGGACTTTTGGCGTGGGACGCTTCCAGCAGCGGTGGCACCATCCAGGCCGAAAAGGTCAAGGTGACGGGAACGAACGGCGGCCTGGTGTATATTCTCGGGACGAAAGGACAAGAGAGCTCGAGAGGAGATGTGTTTGCCGGAGGCCTGTTCGGCGTGGTAAACAAAACGGCTGTGACCATAACGGACGCGGAAGTTTCTGGATGTGTCATTGCGTCTCAAAAAACGGCTGGGGTAATCAACAACAGCGACGGTAAGGCCACGGAACTGAATAATATCAAGGCCTACAACAATTACATACAGAGCACGACTAACTACTCTTTGGCCGGGGTCATTAACACCGTGTCAGGGACCGTTAATCTGAACGGGCTTTACTTGGCTGATAACATGATCCGCAATGTAAGTAGTTCGAGCAATATACGGACCGGCGGTATTGTGGATACCATCAGCGATAAAGGAGTTCTGAACGGCTGCAATATCCTGATGAAGAACAATGACATGGCCTTTACCGGTTCTGCGAAATCGATTGCCGACATATTGAAGATGGAGACCACGAAGCCATCCGATGTGACCGGGACGGATTACGAGAGAGTCGGATTGATTGGCTACGAGAACAAGGGTACGGCCAATATTCTCGCTCTGAGCGTCGAAGAAGATGACAATGTTGCCAAACAGAAGCGGTTTAGGTCTGAGAGCAGTAGTAGCAGCAGCACGGTGATCTTTGCCGGGTACGGTGCGCCGTCGGTGTTTGAGACGGAGTATTTTGCAAATGTCAACAAGAACTATACCCCTGCGGATGCGCTGCGTGACCATGGCGTAACACCTGTGACGACGGACAAGCTCAACGGCGACGCGGTGACTAAGACGCAGGGCAGTGCCACGCCCGACTATCTCAACGCGAATTTGAAGAATTGGGCCGCCTGGAATGACACTGTGAAGCTGGAGGACACGGGCATCAAAAATCTGTCTGCGCTGGCGGAGAAAATGACCATCACGCAGAATACAGACCTCTCCGTGCTTTCCATCAACGGGGCTACCCAGCAGACCATGTCCTCTTTCCTGAATCTGCTTACAGGCGGCGGGTTCGGCACTATGGGAAGCGCCTATACGCTTACGGTTCAGGCGGACCGCTATACCCTCGGAAACGACGGTACCCTTTCCCTGCAGGCAAAAGGAGATGGGAGCGTACTGTATGACGGGCAGAAGTTTACCGCCGGTAAGTACGATGATCTGGAGTCGGAGAATAAATCCCTGACGGTGCTGACACTGACTTTCCAGTCCAGTGCCGTCCCCACACAGACCTACTCCATGAATGTGGTGGTATATTACCCGCAGATTTTGGAATACAGGTCCTATATATCCGCTCTGGAGGGCGAGGTATACCAGCTCAGCTCTTTCCTGACGGCTCCGAAGACCTCCATTGATGTGTCTGCCGGCAGTAAATACTCCCTGTATGTGGAGTATGCGTATAATGACACGGCTAAGAAGATCGAGAACTTCAATTTTGACAAGCGGATCGACTCCGGCACCCCGGATGGCAGCTCCGGCGGCAACAAGACTGCCTTTGTCAAGGGCACCGGCTTCGTGCTGGTGGACCTGAACAGCCCCAGAGCCTATGGATATAAGAGTTACTACTACACCGCCGAAGAGGACACCTACACATTGGACTTCAGCAGCTTTCAGAGTGAGGCAGATAAACCGTTTACCGTGAAGCTCTTGCCGGAGGTGGTGGAAAATCTGCTTGTAAACAAAGACCACCTGTGTGATGACACAAAAAACTATGGGCATATAGAGCGGTATCTTTTGGTGGTCATCCCCCAGACGGCAGAGCAGCTGATGCAGTACACGCTGCGCTCTGCGGTGGCGGAAAATGACAGGAACATCATTGTTCGGGATCATAAGGAAAAATGCACCGTGAATGTGTGGGGCAAGGCCACAGGCAAAATGGAGCTGACTACGCCCGCTACGACCTTCTCCAATGTGGTGGGCAAGGAGCTGGTGGTGAATGCCCATGTGCAGGTGAAGTTCCCCAACAACTATATCCATGCCATGGAGGGCCGGGACATCTACGGGACCCATGTATTTAAGATCATGGATGAGAGCAATAAGGCTGTTTCTCTGCCTGCCGGGACAAAGGTGCTCCTGACGGGCAAGGACGGCAAGACTTTGCTGGCTACCCGCGTTACAACGGCTACCTCTACGGTGCGCTACGAGCTGGATAACATAGTGTCCTTGGCCCCAAGCGGCACCCTGACGGATGATTTTGTGCTTACGCTGGACTTCTCGGAGGTGTCACCTGCGGATTTCAGCGGGGTATTTGCCGATGGCCGCGCTTATACGCTGCAGGATGAATTCTACATCTCCAGCGACCGGGCTCACTACACCAACGGCAGCAAAATAGAGGGGAGTACGCTCAATTTTACGGCAAAAACGGCTGTGCCGGTGAAGCTGACGGTGATCCCGGTGGACCGTAAAAGCCAGGCTATCAACATGGGCGGCGTGAAAGACAGCACCGACAGCGGTGAAATTCTGTTTAATCTGGTGGCGGATTTCAGCGCCGTGCCGGTGACGGACCGGGAGAATATTGCGTCGGCCAAGGTGGAGTTTTTCCTCTATCAGAAGCAGTATGATGCCGCTTCCGGTAAGCATGTTTACAGAGAAAATGATCTGCTGGGGACCCTCGGAACGGTGGATGCCGACAGAGGAACCGTGCTGCCTTTGACGGACTGGAAGGCAACGGGACAGTACACGCTGTCTGTAAAGTTGGACTATGTGCTGGAACAAATGAAAACGGACGAAACTTACCAGGGTATCCTGTCCAATTATCGCCTTATGGCGAAGGTGACGGGCCTGGACGCTGACGGCACGCCCGTGGCGTATTCGGCGGAGAGTTACTTCGTTTTCCTGCTGTGCGACATTGATAACCAGATCGGCGCATAAAGGCATAGGCGCAGAGCGTCCCTAAATAGACAGGGGATAAATACCTTCTGCACCCCAATGAAAAAGTGTCGTCTCGGGACCACTCCCGAGACGGCGCTTTTTTGCGTCATGCTCATGGCGCGGCAATGGCTCCGGGCGGAACACCGGGACGCAAAGGTGCGTATATTGCAGTAGAGGAGGGTTATTATGAGACGGTGGAATTGCGGGCGGGGCGTGGGCATTTGTGCGCTGGCCCTGGGTGTGGGCATCCTCATTGCCGCCATTTTTCCGGTGGGATGCCTGATGTTTATTGTGGCATTTTTGTTGATCGCCTGCGGGCTATGCTGCCTGCGGCAGTGAAGGGAGGGAAGAAAATGCGCATCATCGTTTGGAAAGCGCCGGTTTTTTTGCGGGGCATTCTGCGCTGCTTATTCTGCGGAAAGGAATAGAGGAAACCGCCCTCTCATAGAATGCTTACAGGACACAATATGAGAGGGTGATTGAAGTGGACACGGAACTGAATTTTGAGCAGATCTCTTGCTATGACTTACTGGCCAAGGCGGTAACGACCCACGAGGAGACAACGGAGACAACTCTGCCTGACTACTGCGCCACGGCGTCAAGGATACTGGAGGCTGCGGGACAACTCTTGGTGCGGGAAAAGCAGGCATCGGAGGGAATCGTCCGGGGCGAAGCCCGAGTAACGGTGCTCTATCTCTCTGAGGAGACGGAGGGGCTGCAAAGCGTGACGGTGGCGGTACCCTTTACCTGTGAGCTCAGTGACCCCAAGCTGCGGGAGTGCCAAATGCTGCAGGTACATAGCCGACTGCTTTTATGTGAGGCGAAACCCATCACCGGACGCAGGCTCTACCTGCGTGTGATCCCGGAGCTGACGGTCCTGGGCTTCGGGCAGAAGCAGCTCCGATTCTGCTGCGAGGCCCGGGGAAAAGGCTTGCAGGTGCGAAAAAGAGGGCAGGAGCTTTGCCTGCTGGCGGCGGCGGAGGAAAGAAGCTGCACCACGGCTCAGGAATTTGACGGCGGAGCAGACCAGGCGGAGGAAATTCTTCTGAGCCGGATGGTTCCCAGCATCACCGGCTGCCAGCAGATCGGCAGTAAGCTGGCGGTGAAGGGGGAGCTGTGCGTGTCGGCTATGCTGCGCCTGGCGGACAGAAAGCTCCGGGAAACGGTGCAGACGGTGCCATTTTCCCAAATATTGGATGGCTTTACCGCGGTGGAGAACGGCACCTGGCAGGTGGAGGCAGAGACGGCAGAGTGGGACCTGCGGCTGGTGCGCAGTGAGGGCGGCTGCCGCATGGGTCTAACGGCACGGATCACCTTCCGGGTGTTTGCCTACCAGAGGCGGGAGATTTCCTATGTAACGGACCTGTACAGCACCTGTCAGGCTCTGACAGCGGAGACGGAGACAGTGCGCTTTAACCAGCGCTGCAGCCCGGTGTGTGCCCGGGAATGGGCGGAGGAGCTTCTTGAATCCGGAGGGGGAACACTGTTTGCCTATGTGACGGACTTTGACTGCGGTGGGGTCATTGTCCGGTGTGACGGGGGGCGAACAGAGCTTTCCACTACCGTGCGAATGCGAATTCTCTACCAGGACGAAAGCGGCGCACCGGTTACGGCAGAGCGGAGCCGGGAATTGAGCACTACAGTGGAGGCCGCCCCGGACGCAGTATGGCTTTCCTGCGGCATTGCAGAGCTGCGGGGAAGCGCGGGGACCTGCCAGGTGCGTGTGCCGGTATGTTTTTACGGCCTGACCGGAGAGGAAACAGAGCTGCGAACCGTGACGGCGGTGAAGGAGTCCGAGGAAAGCCAAGAGACAAGGCCTTCGCTGGTGCTGCGGCGGGCAAAGTGCGGTGAATGCCTGTGGGACATGGCCAAGCAGCACGGCAGCAGCGAAGAAGCCATACGGCAGTACAATCACATGGAGGATGACAGTTTACCGGAGGGAATGCTGCTGATTCCGGTGCTGCGAAAGTAGGAATTGATCACATATTAGGACGGGCGGGGTGGTCCCCGCCCGTTTTTTTGTGTGAGGGAAATGGGGTGGGGTGCATGACGCGGAGAGGACCCTTCCGGCCCTTCGCACCTTACGCGGGGGAGGCTTTTGAGAACGGGGGACGCGGATTGCGAGACCCGTTTGCGAACTGGCCTCGCAATGACACCTTTTATAAGCAGTGCGGTACAATTCCGGGCGGCGGGGTGAG
>OQWM01001970.1_pt1 | contig 14075 bp, 10 predicted proteins | sample 1691531 | NCBI WGS metagenome assembly OQWM01 (sample SAMN03418257, study PRJEB22391) | human gut metagenome | biome: human-gut; feature: organic feature; material: feces | host: Homo sapiens | place: Tanzania | collected 2013-01
TTTTCTTCCATCCCAATGCGCCCAAATAATTTGCCGCCGATGCTATCGCGTCATCAAACGAATTCCAAATATCCGGCACTCCATCGCCGTCAAAATCAACGGCATAGCTGTTGTATGTAGACGGCATAAATTGAAAATGTCCCATTGCTCCGGCCCATGAGCCAAGCATTTTATCCTCGCTTAATTTAGTTTTATCCATAATTTTCAAAACCTGATATAACTCATTTTTGGGCAAAAATAAACGGCGGTTTTTGACCGCCCGACACACTATATTATACTTAAATTAACTTATATACCCTTATTACCAACCGATTTATTATTGCAAATCAATTCTTTAATCAAATTTCGTTCTAAAATAAAAAAGGCGGATACTCTCCGCTTACATCTTACTATATATTACGCAGTATCACGCATCTGCCATTGTTTTAATTCTTTCATCAATTCGGATTTTGTTTTCGTAGGTCAGTTTTCTGAAATGTTCAATCAAATCGGCTTCGTTCGGTGTAATTTGTGAGTTGCTGTATGGATTTTTGATATCTGACATACCGATAAGGTAGTCAACCGTAACGCTGAAAATTTCCGCCAAATTTTTGAGCGTGTCAATAGACGGCTGTGTAATGCCCTTTTCATACTTGGAAATCGCACTCGCCTTTAAATTCAGCTTTTCCGCAAGCTCAGTCTGTGACATATCGTTGTCAACACGCAATTCTTTTAATCTGACTGAAAACTCCATAATAACACCTTTGCCTGTAATTTAGTTTCTTTGATTTATTATACCATTTGTTTCATAAATAATAAAAATAATAGCCAAATCAGATTAAAATATGTTGACAATTGCAAATTAGGAATATATAATTATCTTAACAAGATAATTATTCTTGCTGTTATATTTTATTAGGAGGTCAATTATGAGAACTAAAGTCAAAAAATTAACATCGGTTATTCTTGCGGTTGTAATGATGCTCGGCATCTTGACAATCGCACCGCTCACCGTAAGTGCGGCAACCTACGGCGACTTTGAATATACCCTCGAAGATGATTTTACATGCACGATTACAGGCTATAACGGTTCTGCGGCTAATGTTACTATACCCTCAACTATTTATGGCTATAAGGTTTGTAAGATATGGGCGGGGGCTTTTTATGATTGTAGCAGTTTGGAAAAAATTGTTATTCCAGATAGTGTAAAAGAAATATGTTGGTCACCTATGTATGGGTGTTTTCAAAAATGTAACAGTTTGAAAGAGATTTATATAGGCAGTGGTTTTGAGAAGAGCCTTTTTGATATGTACACTTTGAGTGGATGTAATTCTCTGGAGAAGATTGTGTTTTCTGAAGATAATAATTATTATTGCAGTATTGATGGAGTTCCTTTCGATAAGAGTAAAACTTCTATATGTCGTTATCCTGCTGGTAAAAAGGATAAGGAATATACAATTCCTGATACAGTCAGTGAATTATCTATGGCAGACGAATTTTTTTACAATGAAAATCTCAAAACAATAGTTATTCCAAAAAGTGTTAAATCAATAGGAGAGTACACATTCGGAACTGTCGATAGTTTTCCTATTACAATCAAAGGTTACAAAGGCACAGCCGCAGAAGAATATGCAAAAGAAAATGGGTTTAAATTTATTGCACTTGATGTTTCAGAACCAACCTCTGTATCATTAAACAAAACATCATTAACTTTAGATGTCGGAAAGAGTTATACTCTTACAAAGACAGTTTCACCGTCAAATGCTGCGACTTCTTACACTTGGAGAAGTTCAAACACAAGCGTTGCGACTGTTGACGGCAACGGTAAAGTAACCGCCAAAAAAGCAGGTACGGCAACAATCACGGTAAAAACTTCAAACGGCAAAACCGCAACTTGCAAAGTTACCGTAAATCTTCCCACTCCGCAAATTACAAGCCTTTCAAACACAACAGGCGGTATCAAGATTTCGTGGAATAAGGTTGACGGCGCTTACGGCTACAGACTTTATTACAAGCCTGCATCAGGCGGTTGGAAACGCTTTAAGGACACAACCGCAACATCGTTCACCGATTCGGGAGTAAGTCCTAACAGAACCGAAACCTACACAATCCGTTGCATTGACAAGAACGGAAACACAATCAGCGGTTTTAACTCAAACGGTTGGTCTAAGAAATATACTCCTGCTGCCCCGACAATTTTTGAACTTGAAAACACATCGGGCGGTATCAAAATTTCGTGGAATAAAATCGCAGGCGTTTACGGTTACAGACTTTACTATAAAACATCATCAGGCGGTTGGAAACGCTTTAAGGACACAACCGCCACATCATTCACCGATTCGGGAGTAGTACCGAATAAAACCGAAACATACACAATCCGTTGCATTGATAAGAACGGAAACACAATCAGCAGTTTTAACTCAAACGGTTGGTCAAAGAAGTATACTCCCGTTGCCCCGACAATTTCTAAACTTGAAAACACATCGGGCGGTATCAAAATTTCGTGGAATAAAATCGCAGGTGTTTACGGTTACAGACTTTACTATAAAACATCGTCAGGCGGTTGGAAGAGATTTAAGGACACAACTGCCACATCGTTCACTGATTCGGGAGTAAGTCCTAACAGAACCGAAACCTACACAATCCGTTGTATTGACAAGAACGGCAAAACCGTCAGTGGCTTTAACTCAAAGGGTTGGTCGAAGAAATACACTCCTGTTGCTCCGACAATTACAAGACTCTCAAACACATCAAAGGGTGTAAGCGTAACTTGGAATAAAATCGCAGGCGTTTACGGCTACAGACTTTACAGAAAATATGACGGCGGAAGCTGGACAAAGGTTAAGGATACAACTTCAACCTCTTTCACAGATTCAGGTGCTAAAAAGGGTAAGAAGGTAACCTACACAGTTCGTTGTATTGACAGGAAAGGCAAAACGGTAAGCGGTTTCAACTCAAAGGGTTGGTCAATTACAAGAAAATAGTATTTTAATCAGAAATCCCGACAGGTTTTGTACTGCCGGGATTTTTGCTTGTTTTTACCATTGAAAAGACTGAATAATAATGTTATAATAAATCCGAATATAGAAAATTGTGAATAACTTTATCGAAAATGGGAGATGAAAACTAAAAATGGCAATAAAGGTAACGCTCCTTACACACACACCTAACCCTGAACAGACGGTTGCAATGGCGGCAAAGCTTTGCTACTCACCGTCAGGGATTGAAGATATAAGAGAAGGTCTTGACGAGGAAAAAACTTCCTCATTTATTGATATGCTTGCAAGCCTCGGCCATGCAAGTCCGACCGAACACGCATATTTTACATTCGGCATTGAGGGCATTTCAAGAGCCTGCTCACACCAGCTTGTCCGCCACAGAATTGCATCCTACAGTCAGCAGTCACAGCGATATGTTGACGGCACAAGGTTTGACTTTGTAACTCCGCCCGAGATTGCAAAGAACGAAAAGGCTCTTGCCGCTTATGAAAAGGCTCTCAAGGTTGAGGCTGACGCTTACAAGGAAATCAGAGATGCACTTGCTGTCGGTTACATCAACGAGAAATGTCCCGATAAATACAGCGGAACGGATGAAGAAATTATCAATGCCTACAAGGCTGACGACAAAAAATCCTGCAATGCTTTCATCAAGAAAGCCAATGAGGATGCAAGATTTATTCTTCCGAATGCATCGACAACAAAAATTGTCTGCACTTTCAATGCAAGAAGCTTGCAGAACTTTTTTGCACACCGTTGCTGCAACAGAGCACAGTGGGAAATTCGTGAGGTTGCCGAACAGATGCTTTTGCAATGTCTTGAGGTTGCTCCGCACCTTTTCAAAAACTGTGGCCCGTCATGCCTGTTCGGACCATGCCCCGAGGGCAATATGTGTTGCGGAAAGCAAAAGGAAATGCGTCAGAAATACGGCAGAGAAAAGTAAGGTATATATATGAAAAGCAAAATTATTGTTATTGAGGGACTTGACGGCAGCGGAAAAGCTACGCAGACAAAGATTTTGTGCGAAAAATTTTCCGCTCTCGGCAAAAAGGTCACAAAGCTTGAATTTCCGAATTATGAAAGTCCTGCCGCCGCTCCCGTGAAGATGTATCTTGACGGTGAATTCGGCGACAAACCCGATGATGTCAATGCCTATGCGGCGAGTGCATTTTATGCGGTTGACCGTGTTGCAAGCTATCTTCAGTTTTGGAAAAAGGAATGTGACAACGGCGGTGTGATTTTAAGCGACCGCTATGTGACTTCAAATATAATTTATCAGATGTCAAAACTCCCGAAAGAGGAGTGGAACAGCTTTATTGATTGGCTGAACGATTTTGAATACGAAAAGCTCGGGATTCCGAAACCCGACCTTGTAATCTACCTTGATGTTGAACCCGAGGTTTCGCAGAAGCTTATGGAAAAACGCTACGGCGGTGACAACAGCAAGAAAGATTTGCATGAAAAAAACCTCCGTTTCCTTCTTGACTGTCGAAAAAGTGCAGTTTATGCCGCTGAAAAATGCGGCTGGAAGGTTATTAATTGCTGTGAAAACGGAGAGATTAAGAGTATAGAAAAAATATCGGAAGAGATAGAGAGGGTAGCGGCTGGAATTTATGCTGAGCTTTAAAAAAATTGAGCAAAGTGACATAAACGAACTTAAAAAATACTACGATTATGATGAGTGCATGGGTTGCGATACCAACCTTTTGAACGCTTATCTTTGGCGAAACGAATACAATATTAAATTTGCTTTTTATGATGATACAATTGTCAAGGTGTATTGTAATCCCGACGAGTCTGTTTGGGGTTACTGTATGCCTACAGGCAAAAATATAAAGGGTGCGCTTGAAGAGGTTTTCAAAGATGCCGAGGAGAGAAACGGCAATTTGCAAATTGTTATGCTGACAAACGGCAATCGTGCAATGCTTGAAACAATGTTTCCCGACAAATTTGATTATGTCCGTTCACCCGAAAATCAGGATTACATCTACACTTCCCGTGACCTTGCAACCCTTGCGGGCAAAAGGTTTCACGCAAAGCGTAACCACATTTCAAAATTTTACAGAACCTACACCGATACCCGTTTTGAAACTCTGTCGGATTCAAACATTCCCGATGCATTAACGGTTGCAAAACTGTGGTGTGCGGAAAATGACACCGATCCCGAAACTTCAAGCGAAATTATGGCAATCAGGGAAATGTGCGATCTCAAAGACGAATATAATGTCAAGGGCGCTGTACTGTATGTTGACTCAAAGCCTGTTGCCATGACTCTCGGAAGTGAAATTTCACCCAAGGTGTATGACATCAACTTTGAAAAGGCACTTCGTGAATATGACGGTGTTTATGCCGTAATCAACAACGAATTTGCCAAAACTCTTACGCAGTATGAGTATATAAACCGTGAGGAAGATATGGGACTTGAGGGACTCAAAAAGTCTAAACTTTCATACAATCCCGTTATTATCCTCGACCGCTGGAATGCAAAACCGAAAAAACGATGAAAACGATATTTCGCAAAACCGAAAAATCCGATACCGAAAGCCTAAAAAAGCTGTGGCTTTCGTGTTTTGACGAGGATGTAACTGCCGTCAACCTGATTTTTGACAGCGACCTTTTTGACGGCTGCTGTGCCGTTGTTGACGATAGAATCGTTTCGGCTCTTTACCTTGTAAAAGGTACGCTCAACGGCGAAAAATCGCATTATCTTTGCGGTGCGTCAACCGATAAATCTTTCCGTGGCAACGGAATAATGTCAAGGCTGATTAATTTTGCACTTGATAGCGCAAAGAATAACGGTGATGTCTATTCTCTGCTTTTTCCTGCAAATGACGGCTTGTACGGTTTTTACGCAAAGCTCGGATATGCTCCGAGCTGCACCGTAAAAAGCCGTGAACTTTCAAGGCAAATGCTTGAAAGTTTTGCAGAGAAGGGTTTGAATATCGGCTGTTCAAAAGAAAATTCTTTCATATACGGTGAGAATTTTTTTGAATTTGCAAAGTCCTATTATGAGATTTACGGCTCAAAGGTGATCAATAAGAATGACTGCTTTGCCGTATTTGATGAAAACGAAAATACTGCCGATGTTTTTTACTCGGCTTATAAAAATATAAACGAACTTTCCGCACTTTTGCTTGAAAATACAAAATCAGAAAGGTTTGTGTTTACGGGCAAATCCGACAACGCTCTTTTTGAAAACTGTAGGTTACAAAAATGCGGAATGATTAAATCACTCGACAAAAACCATAAAATTCCCGACAATGTCTATATCGGGATTACTCTTTCCTGAAAGGAAGTTTACTATGTTCTATGTATTTCTTGCAGAAGGCTTTGAAGAAACAGAGGCGCTTGCCCCCGTTGATGTAATGCGCAGGGCAAAGCTAGATGTTAAAACAGTCGGTGTAACAGGCGAATGTGTTACAAGCTCACACGGTGTGCCTGTAAAAGCCGATATCACAATTGATAATATTGACCTTGACGATGTTCAGGGTGTTGTACTCCCCGGCGGTATGCCCGGAACTCTCAATCTTGAGGCAAACGAAAAGGTTCTTGAGGCTGTTAAGTATAGCTGTGAAAACGGCAAAATCGTTGCCGCAATCTGTGCCGCTCCGTCAATTCTCGGTCATCTCGGAATCCTTGACGGCAAAAAGGCAACCTGTTTTCCGGGCTTTGAAAAGGAACTCAAGGGTGCGGACTATACAGGCACTCACACCGTAACGGACGGCAATATTATTACCGCAAAGGGCGCAGGCTGTGCAATTGAATTCGGTCATGCAATTGTTTCTCTCGCAGTATCAAAGGATGCCGCTGACAAGGTTATCGGTGATATGCAATGCCTGTGAAAAATGTTCGTGAGCTGAAAAGTCAGCTCCGTGCAAAATATAAAAAAATCCGAAAAAGCTGTCCTCCCGAAAAAAAGCAACAGCTTGACCTCGCCTTGCAGAACGCTTTTTTGGCAAGTGAGGAATACAAAAACTGTGATGTGCTTTTTGCCTTTGTTTCATCACCGATTGAGGTTGATACCTCGCTTATTCTTGAAACAACGCTGAAAGACGGCAAAAGACTTGCTTTGCCAAAGTGTAAAAATAATTTCGGTGAAATGGATTTTTACCTTGTAAATTCACTTTCTCAGCTTGAAAAGGGTGCGTTTTCAATCATGGAACCAAACCCCGAGGTTTGCGAAAAGTACGAGGATTTCTCACACGGACTCTGCCTTGTTCCGGGACTTTGCTTTGATATGCAGGGATTCCGCCTTGGATTCGGCAAGGGTTACTATGACAGATTTTTACAGAATTTTTCGGGAACAAGCGTTGGGCTTTGCTACTCCAAATGTATAGAGCATACTCTGCCCTCGGGAGTGTTCGACCGCCCCGTTGACGCCGTGATTACCGAAAAATATACCAACCGAACAAATAACGAGTTTGTAAAGGAATGATACATTATGAACCCTGATAATTTTAATATGAGCGAACAGGAGCTTAACGCTCAGCGTCGCAGAAGAGCCGAAAACTTTAAACTTAATATTGATGAAAGCGAGTATGAGGACGATAATTTCGTCAAGTCTGAGGATGAACCGTCAAACCTTAATTCATACAGCGGTCAGGATGTCAAAAAGCAAATGGCCCGTGAATCAAAGCAGGTTTTAAAGCAGAAGAAAAAGGAAGAAAAAAAGGCTCTTAAAGCAAAGAACAAGTATAATCGCAGAACCTTCCGCTTTATTTGGATTGTCTCGGTTTTAATTGTCGGAGCAATGGCGGCTGTATATATAATAACAGGCATGAACGATTTGCTTGCCGTGAACAGAACCGACTCCTCAACCGTGAAAATTGAAATCCCCGAAAATCCGACTGTTGACGATGTTACAAAGGTACTTGTTGACAATAAAGTAATCGGTGAACCGTCATATTTCAAGCTTTTTGTCAATGTCACAAAGTCTGCCGATGATTTTACTCAGGGTACATATGAAATTCGCAGAAATATGGACTACGAGGCAATCATCAACTTCCTTTCGAGTAACAACAACAGAACCGACACGGTTTCCGTTACAATTACCGAGGGCGAAAGCGTTCTTGAAATTGCCGACACTCTTGAAAAGAACGGTGCTTTGGGCGACAGGGACGAGTTTCTTTCGCTTTGCAATTCCAAAAAATTTGACAGCGACTTTGACTTTATCAAGGCTGAAACAAATGCGGACAAGCGTTACTACAAGCTTGAGGGCTATCTCTATCCCGATACCTACGAATTCTACAGAAATGAAAATGCAGAATCCGTAATCTACAAATTTCTCAACAACTACGAAACAAAGATTAACGAAAAGCAGACTGTTGACGGATATTCAAAGAAAACAACAGTTTTGAAAATGGTTGAAGAGAGCGACACAAAGTATTCGCTTGATCAGATTATGACAATCGCATCTATCATTCAGGCAGAGGCGGCTGACAAAGAGGATATGTACTACATTTCTTCAATTCTACACAACCGTCTTACAGCCGACAGCAGTCTCGGTGTGTCAAGCCTCGGTCTTGATTCAACAAAGTTCTATCCGTACAGAAGTCTTGAGGATGTTCCCGAAAATGACAGAAGCACCTACAAGAGCAGATATGATACATATGACAGGAAGGGACTTCCTTACGGTCCTATCTGCAACCCCGGTATGGATGCGATAATTGCCGCACTCAATCCGAACAGCTCGGATTATTACTTCTTCTGTCATGACAGCAAGGGACAGGCTTATTACGCATCAACACTTGAACAGCAAAACGCAAATCTGGAGTATATTGAAAGCTATGATAACTAATTTTGAAAAACCCGAAATTTTGTCACCGGCAGGTGATATGGATTGCCTTAAATCCGCTTTAAACTTTGGCGCAGACGCAGTTTTTCTTGCAGGAAAAATGTTCGGAATGCGTTCCGCACCGCAGAATTTTGATAACGATCAGCTCAAAAAAGCTTGTGACCTTGCCCACGCAAAGGGCGCAAGAATCCATGTGACCTGCAACACACTTCCACGCAATAATGAAATTCCTCATCTTCAGGAATTTATGGAAAATGCTCAGGCTTGCGGAGTTGATGCGTTCATAATTGCCGACCTCGGCGTTTTTGAGGCGGCTAAAAAGTATGCGCCAAAGGTTCAGCGCCACATTTCGACTCAGGCAGGAGTAACAAACTATGCGGCGGCAAATGTGCTTTACAATATGGGTGCGTCAAGGGTTGTGCTTGCAAGAGAAATTCCGCTTGATGAAATTGCCGAAATGCGTGCAAAAGTTCCGAAAGAGCTTGAAATTGAATGCTTTGTACACGGTGCAATGTGCGTTTCATTTTCAGGCAGATGCCTTATTTCAAGCTATATGACAGGCAGAGATGCGAACCACGGCGACTGTGCTCAGCCGTGTCGCTGGAAGTATCATCTTTACGAAGAAAACCGTCAGGGACAGTATTTTCCTGTTGAAGAAACAGGTGACGGCACATATCTCTACAATTCAAGAGATCTCTGTATGATTGAGCATATTCCCGAGCTTGTAAAGGCAGGTATTTCAAGCTTTAAGATTGAGGGCAGAGCAAAGTCGGCTTACTATGTCGCTGTTACAACAAACGCTTACCGTCACGCTGTTGACGATTATTTTGCAGAGGGTGACGATTATGCTCTCAAACCGTGGATAAGGGAAGAACTTGAAAAAATCAGCCACCGTGAGTACAACACAGGCTTCTATTTTGGCAGAGAACCCGGTCAGGTTACGGGCAACGGAGGATATATCCGTCATTATGACAATGTTGCATTGTGTGAAGAGCTTGTTGACGACACAACCGCAGTGATCACTCAGCGCAACAAATTCTATGTGGGCGACACACTTGATGTGCTTCCGCCAAGCGGAGTGCCGTTTGAAATCAAATGTGAATCACTTACAACCGACGAGGGTATGCCCGTTGAAAGTGCGCCGCACCCGATGCAAAGACTTACAATGAAATGCAACGCTCCCGTTCCGTCAGGCTCGGTTATCAGAAAAAAGCGTGATTAATCCCGAATTTTGCTATTGACAACACAAAGAAACAGTTTTATAATCTAAGTACTGATGTTCCCCACCTTAAAAACGGTGGGGAACAATTCAGCCTTTCAGTGTGAGCAAATCTCTCGCTGAAATACTGAGGAGCTGACGCTCCCATGCACTTGATTGCAATCTGTCGCAAACTCTGCTCCTTGCAAGCAAAGCAGAGTGTTGCTCCGATTTAAATTATTTGCTACAATTGAATTACAATATTCGGCTGTGACGGGATTAACCGAGATGTCAGCATTTCAGAGAGAAAGCCGTTTTGGTGCAAGGCTTTTATGTGAAGTTTCGGTGCGCTGCCCCTGAGCTCTGTGTGATTAAGCACGGCGTATTTCTGCGTTAAGGAAATGTAATCTTATGACGATTACTCAAAGCGGACGCTTGGCGTCAATTTGGGTGGTACCGCAGGATATTCCTGTCCCATTGTATTTTTTATACAATGGGATTTTTTTTGTTGTGTATTTTGCAGGAAGTTGTACAGTAGGGGCGGTCATTGGCCGCCCGCCTTGATGAATTATTTTGTTTAATCACATATGTTTTGATGTGATAAATGTTGTGTATCGAAATTTGAACGAATATTGTATTCCCCTGTGAATTTGTATAAGGAGAGATTTTTTATGAAGTGGACAGGACTTAACGAATTAAGAGAAAAGTTCCTTGAATTCTTTGAATCAAAGGGTTGTTTAAGACTCCCCAGCTTTTCGCTTGTTCCAAAGGACGACAACAGCCTTCTGCTTATCAACAGCGGTATGGCTCCTATGAAAAAATATTTTACAGGTGAGGTAACACCTCCTCGCAAGCGTGTTACAACCTGTCAGAAATGTATCCGTACTCCCGACATTGAGCGTGTCGGTATCACAGCCCGTCACGGTACATTTTTTGAAATGCTCGGTAACTTCTCATTCGGCGACTATTTTAAGCACGAGGCTACAGCATGGGCATGGGAATTCTTTACAAAGGTTCTTGAGATGCCGCCCGAAAAGCTCTATGTTTCAATCTATGAGGACGATGACGAGGCTTTTGACATTTGGACAAAAGAAGTCGGCGTTGATCCGTCACATATGGTAAGACTCGGCAAGGAAGATAACTTCTGGGAACACGGTTCAGGCCCCTGCGGTCCGTGCTCCGAAATCTACTTTGACCGTGGCGACGAAAAGGGCTGCGGCAGACCCGACTGCCATGTAGGCTGTGAATGTGACCGTTTTGTTGAGGTTTGGAACCTTGTATTTACTCAGTTTGAGAATGACGGCAAGGGTAACTACACTCCTCTTGAACATCCGAACATTGATACAGGTATGGGACTTGAAAGACTTGCCTGTGTTATGCAGGGTGTTGACAACCTTTTCCTTGTTGACACAATTCAGAACATTATGAAACACATCTCACAGATTACAGGTGTTGAGTACGGCAAAAATGAAAAGAGCGATGTTTCGCTCCGTGTTATCACAGACCATATCCGCAGTACAACATTTATGATCGGTGACGGTGTTCTTCCGTCAAACGAGGGCAAGGGCTATGTGCTCCGCCGTTTGCTCAGAAGAGCCGCTCGTCACGGCAGACTTCTCGGTTACAACGAGCCTTTCCTCTATAAGGTTTGCGATACGGTTATCAAGGAAAATCTCACAGCTTATCCCGAACTCAAGGAAAAGCAGGAGTTCATTACAAAGGTTATCAAGGTTGAGGAAGAAAGCTTTGCCAAGACAATTGACCAGGGCTTTAAGATGCTCAACGGCATTATGGACAGCGAAGATGTTAAGGTTCTCAGCGGTGAGGACGCATTTAAGCTTAACGATACCTACGGCTTTCCGATTGACCTTACAAAAGAAATTCTTTCGGAAAAAGGCATCAAGGTTGATGTTGATCGTTTCCGTGAGCTCATGAAAGAGCAGAAAAAGCGTTCCCGTGACGCAAGAAAGAACGCCGGTGCAGACGCTTGGATTTCTGACACAACAGACCTTTCGGATGTTGCAAATACAGAATTCGTAGGTTACACAGACCTCAAGTCAACTTCAAAGGTTCTTGCAATCGTTAAGGACGGTGTGAGAGTTGACAGTATCGGTGAGGGCGAAAATGCTATCATTGTTCTCGACAAAACTCCGTTCTACGGAGAAGGCGGCGGTCAGGTTGGCGACACAGGTGTTATGGAGTCTGGCAGTTTTTCAGCTGATGTTGACAACACAACAAAGAATCCGTCAGGCACAATTTACCTTCACGCTTGTACAGTAAAGAGCGGCAGCATCAATGTAGGTGCGGAGGTTTCAACTGCTGTTGATGAAGAGCGCCGTGCGGATATCACAAGAAACCACACAGCGGCTCACCTTCTTCAGTCGGCTCTCCGTGAGGTTCTCGGCAACCATGTTCAGCAGGCAGGTCAGCTTGTTTCAGACGATTACTTCCGTTTTGATTTTACTCACTTTGAGGCTCTCACGGCAAAGGAACTCATTGAGGTTCAGAATCTTGTGAATAAAAAGATTCTTGAGGCAATCCCCATTACAACACAGGAAATGCCTATTGAAGCGGCTAAAAAGCTCGGTGCAATGGCACTCTTCGGTGAAAAGTACGGCGACGTTGTCCGTGTTGTAAGCGCAGGCGACTTCTCCGTTGAATTCTGTGGCGGTACACATGTGAAGAATACCGCAAACCTCGGTCTTTTCAGAATCAGACAGGAGGGTTCGGTTGCCGCAGGTGTAAGAAGAATTGAGGCTCTCACAGGTATGGGCGTTCTCAAGTACATCAACGGTATGAGCGCTGTTATTATGGATGTTTGCTCATTACTCAAAATTGCAAATCCAAAGGCAGTTGTTGAGGGTGTTCAGAAGGCTGAACAGCTTATCAAGGAACAGCAGAGAGAAATCAACGAGCTTAATTCAAAGCTTGCCGTTGCTCAGATCGGTCAGCTTTTTGCAGGCACAACGGAGGAAAACGGTGTAAGAGTGGTAACAGGCAGAATTGACAAGGCTAATGCCGACATTCTTCGCACAATGTGCGAAAAGGCAAGAGATTTTGCCCCGAAGTGCGTATGTGTTCTTGCAACTGAAAATGACGGCAAGGTGACATTTGCCGCAGCTTGCGGTAAAGAGGCTCTTGCTCTCGGTGCAAATGCAGGCAAAATTATAAAGGCTGTTGCTCAGAAGGCCGGAGGCAACGGAGGCGGAAAGCCCGATATGGCTATGGCAGGTGCTAAACAGCCTGAGAAGATTTCAGAGGCTCTTGACAGCGTAAAAGAAACTGTTTATGCAATGTTAAAATAATCGTTTAATGTGTATTTATGGCTTGCTTGCCAGTTAAATTGTGGAAAATGGCCAAATGGTTACATAAAATCTTGTGCAATTAACAAAAACGGTTTTAAACCAAAACTATTGCAGTTTTGTTATTTTTATAGTATAATAAGCAGTACTAAGATATGAAAATCTATCTTGGATATTTATGAACAATTTTAGGAGGAGATTAAAAATGTTCAAGAAAATTGCAGGTCTTTTTCTTGCAGCAGCAGTAATGTGCAGTTCAGCTGCCATCACAGCAAGTGCTGCAGAAGCAGAGGATGACGCTGCTGTTGCTGCAGCAGATCAGTCAGGCGAGGTTTCAGCCGACGGTTCATCAGAGGTTTCAGCTGATGCTTCTTCAGAAGTTGAAGCAGGCAATGTTGTTAAGTTTGATGTTAAGAAGTCAGGCTGGAATAATGTTAAGACAGTATTCTGTCATATTTGGAGAGCTGACGGTACAGGAGATTGGCCGAAATGGCAGACAAAGAGTGAAAAGTGTAAGTACGATTCTTCAACAGGTATCGCTACTTATGACCTTTCAAAGACAGGCAACACAATCTCTAAGTCAGACGGAAGAGTTTACTGTGTAATCTTCAGTGCTAACACAGGTATGCAGTCATACAACGCTATCATGAGCGGCAACTGCATCGGCGACACACTTTATTGCACAGGTAATCAGTTTGAAAACCCTGAGGATTCAGCTAAGAAGGCAAACGAAGCTAAGTGGGAAAACAATACAGACTGCGGTCCTGAAAAGAAGATTACATCAACAGGTAACATCATCGGTTCTG
>OQWM01001976.1_pt1 | contig 14052 bp, 17 predicted proteins | sample 1691531 | NCBI WGS metagenome assembly OQWM01 (sample SAMN03418257, study PRJEB22391) | human gut metagenome | biome: human-gut; feature: organic feature; material: feces | host: Homo sapiens | place: Tanzania | collected 2013-01
ATGCTTTCAATTCCGTTTTGTTTTAAATGGTCATGAATCATCTCAGCCTGAATCTGGTCGGCTGCTTATGAAAAATTAAAATCATATATTGGAAGTCCATATTTACAGGAAAGAAATTATTTAAAATTTGAAATACCTGATACAGAAAATGTTCGTCAAAAAATGAATCAATTAATACAATCAATAGGAATTGTGGAAAATTTTTTATCGTCCGAGACATCAACTGCAAAAGGTATAGAGCGCGTAAAACGTAACCGCCGCAAGTGGGTGAGAGAAAATTTTGATGGTTTTCAATCAAACGCGGATGCAGATGATTTTTTACGGTTTCTAGGTTCGGCAGAAATACAAGAACAGAAGCAAGTATTTGATAGTAATATTATTGTGGAGGCGCTAGCAACGGCGAGTAAAAATCAGCCGTCAAAAAAGTTGCAAGAGATATACAGGGATTTCAAAGAATCCGGTAAATCCTGGGGTGGATTTATTATCGACCAAGAACAGGAATGGAAAAAGAAAAAGGGGATTAAATTTTAAATGATTGTTGAGCGTCCGAAGTCGGTTCCGGAAGAACGTTTATCTAAAATTGAATATTATGAAAACGATTACCTGGAATTGTCGCAGGCGTTCCGGGAAATTGTTTCACGTGAAACATACGCTAGAAAAAATAAACCATCTATCTGCGCTGATTTTGCGACGTTGGACACCGAAACAACATCAATAGCAAGATTAACAGACTGGAATAACACAGAAACTGATATCGGTTTTATTTATCTCGTACAGCTTCACGTTTCCGGTAAAAATTTTATTTTCAGAACAATATACGATTTCAAAGATGCGCTAGAAGAAGTAGTTATACCGCAATTGCAAGTGGCAAATGCGTGTGTTGTTATATATGTTCACAATTTATCATTCGAATTCCAGTTTTTAAAGTCTGTTATATCAATAAAAGATGTATTTGCATTAAAAAACCGTCGTATCGCAAAAGTCACAGCATACGACGGGGCGATAGAATTTAGGTGCAGTTATTTATTGTCAAATATGTCCTTGGAAAAATTTACTGAAAATTATAATGATGAAAAATACAGAAAAGATAAAGAGCTAATTGATTATGAGGTTAAACGCTATCCGTGGTCAACATTATCAGAAGAAATATTATACTATTCATTGATGGACGTTATAACACTATATCAGGCAGTTTTATCAATTATGAATCGAGAGGGCGATACGCTGCGAAATATTCCAATGACAAATACGGGTTATGTTAGGAGAGCCTGTAGAAACGCCTGCATTGGCGAGTATCATAACACACGTAAGAAAAGTGTGCGGATTGAAATGAATCAGCGATACTGTAGTTATAAGAGATTGTTTCAAAAATGCGAATTGTCACTAGACCAATACAATATGTGTGTAAAGGCGTTTCGTGGTGGAAATACACATGCATCCCGGTTTTATGCTGATTGCGTATTAGAAAACGTTGGAAGCTATGATTTTGCTAGTTCCTACCCTGCCGTTGTTATATGTTCCGATCAATTCCCGATGGGAAAACTGGAAGAATGTACAGATGATGTGCAGACGATAGAAAATTTACTAGCATTTTCAGAACGTTTTTTCATAATTGTTGAAGTAGTGTTCGAATCGCTGGAGTTGAAAGACCCATACAACTGTCCAGTTCCCTACATTCCAGTTGCAAAGGTAGAGCGCGTAGGCGAAAACGAGTATGATTTTATTTCAAATGTTTCACGTGAAACATTGGATATTATAAATGATAACGGGCGTATAATTAGAATTAATAAGCCGATTCGATTTACATTTTTAGGTGTTGAACTACCTATTATTCTAAAACAGTATACTGGTGTCATGCATGTGACAAAGTGTTATTATACAGTCAAAGGATATCTGCCGGATGAATTGCGCAAAACATGTTTTGATTGGTATGATAAGAAAACGTCTTTGAAGCATGTAGCCGGGATGGAATATGAATACATGAAATCGAAAAACAGAGTAAACTCTGTTTATGGAATGATGGTGGAGCAAATAATAAAAGAGATAATAGAATATAATGACAATGACAAATTATTACACTCACGTCAACCGACCGAAGAGGAAGCGGCGGAGCAGCTGAAAAATTATTATACACCAATGCAGAGAAAATTTTTAGCGTATCAGTGGGGTATTACTGTTACAGCGGTTGCACGTGTACGGTTGCAGGAAATGATTGACATGTGCGGAAATGATTTTGTATATTGTGACACAGATTCTTGTAAGATGCTGAATCCAAAAAAATATTTGAAAGCATTCGAAGAATATAATAAAAAATGGATTGAATACGCGGATAAATGCGGGTGTGATTATTTTGCATTCACAAAAGACGGAGAGAAACAGATTTTAGGCGTAGCAGACTACGAAGGAAGCTACGATAAATTTAAAACACTTGGCGCGAAAAAATATGCGGTTGAAAAAAATGGCGAACTGGAAATTACAATAGCTGGTGTACCGAAAAAAGCAGGTGCACAATTAATGGGTAATTTAGACAATTTTAGAATCGGGTATCGTTTTGAGGTGAAAGACACCGATTCTGTTAAATTGCGGCAAGACTGGAAAAAGACATTGACATATAACGACGATTTTAATGAAATATTTATGATAGATGGCAAAGAATTGCATATACAATCAAATGTGGCAATTCTGCGAACTACCTATGAGTTGAATATTACAGATGAGTATCAAGAATTGATTTCTAATTTAAATACTGTATATGTGCAGGATGATATTTAAAATGGGTGTATATGCTTCCGCATCACCGGCGCATATTCGGCACAAATTAATGCGTGATTTCCGAATATGTGTAACATATACCACCCAATATTATATTAGCATTATTTTATGAAAAAAGCTTGACAAATGTAACACCACATGGTATTATATTATTGTAACAAGAACAGCACTCAAAAAACAAATTAAAAAGGAGAACAAACACATGAGCGCACGAGTAATTGAAACAACATTTAAAGCACGCGAAACATTGAGAATCACAACAGCAACAAACATCACACCGTTAAAAGACGTTCCTGACGGTAAAGAGTTTACGTATTATGGACATGTAGTGCAGGAAATCGTCAATGAAAACACAGGGGAAACGTTCAACTCCGTAACGGTTAAGGTTGGAGATGATGAGTACATTGCAACACGGTCTGAGTTTTTCTTGAGAGCATTGCAGGAGATCATTGAAACGATCAATTCATTTTCAGATGACGAGGACGCAGAAGAACCGATTATTATTAAAATCCAACATTTAAAATCAAAGAAAGGGAACAGCTTTGCGACTTGCAGCTTAGTTTAAGGTGAACATTATGAAAATTACAAGAACAGTAGTAACAAACATTTATACGGCGCATTATGGAGATGGAATTGTAAACGAAATCCGCGGTAGGTATTCCTACGCAGGGGCAAAATCAGTTTTGCAGGATATGCATCCAGAATCCGCAATTAATACGGTAGAGATTTCTCAGGAGTCTGTAAAATACGCGATGGAGCTTGAGGATTTCATTAAGAATGCTACAGTAGTAGAGTAACAATATTAATCTCTGACTTGTCTATATACAATATATAATAAAAACGGGGCAGTCCTCAGCCCCGTTTATTTTTATGCACGCCCGTATATAAAAGCAAGCCCAGCTGTTTGAGATTTTCTGCAATCAAACCATAATTGCCCATTGTGTAGAGCATCTCGCAGGCGATCCTTTAGTGTGTGTTTTCTGAAAAAAGATGTGCTAGAACAGATATCATTTTCAGTTGCAGCAAATTTTATGTTTTTCGATGGATCGGGTTTAATTGAAATATAATATATATTATATTCTTCGATATATCTAACACCATAATCAATATTGTTAAATCGTATAGTTGCGATGTATAATCCACGATTGGGGATATTTTTGTCGATGAATTGCGAATCTTTAATTAAATATTCTTTTGCCCTTGATGTCGCGGTATAGGATTCTGACGCGAACGCCTTGTGAAATGCACTTTTTTCATGTGATTCACTGGCGCTCCTATTAAATCCTTGTTCCAACACCCATCCGTTTCCGCGCATATAATTACACTCCGGAGTCAGACGCTGAGTTATCCCAAGTGATTCATAATAGGGATTGTAAATATCAATTAGATTTCCTATCAAATACAATGGCAAATATTTTGCTTGCTGTCCATCGCCCCGCGCTAATGAATCATGTATAGACATTAACAATGAAATCTCGTTTTTCAAATATGCTCCTTTTTCGGACTGGAACTCATCAAAAATTATTTTTGTTGAATCACTCATTAAATGCGAGCAGCGTTTGATTTGTTCCGCGGCAGACAGTGAAATTACATAACCACAGCAAACGCCGCAAAATGTAGCGTCAGGATCGTCAATATCAACATTTTCACCTATTAGTAATCTATAACACACGTTTTTAACAAGTGTTTCCTGTATCATTGTTAAACGTGGGAAAAAAATTTTTCCGATTTCTTTAAAAAAACTTTCAGCGGCGCTTTCTGTCTCGTATTTATTGCGGTACAAAATAGTAAATTTATTTCCGCTTTGAATAAAATCGTGTACAGCTGAGCCATTGAAAAAAGTAGTCTTTCCCGCAGATCGGTTTGAGGTGGAAATATAGATTTCTGGGCGCTCGCCGTCTAAGTCAAGCATATTCAACAGTTTTTCTCCATTGTAATATGGCTCTTCTACTCTAAAATTATCATATTGATTAAACATAATGTAACACTTCCCTTTTATTTTATTATATCTATAGTATAATATATATGGAAATAAAATATAAGCGAGGTGTAACAATGGACATCACAACTGTTTCACAGTTAATTGGTTCTTTGGGATTTCCCATTGCAGCATGTTGTGCGATGGGGTGGTATTGCATTCGGTCGCAGAATCAAATTAAGGAAATCAATGAGCAGCACCGAGAAGAAATCAAAGAAATTAACGAAAAGCACTCAGCGGACATTCAGAAAATGACAGAAGCAGTAAACAATAATACGGTTGCGTTACAGACGTTATGCGAGCGATTAAGGAATGATGAACATGAATAATGTTTCACGTGAAACAATTACGGCAATTGAGCTACCGGAGACAGTCGCAGTAGCACTGTTAGTGATTGGTGGTAAATACGGTAACGGGCAGGAACGCGCGGACGCATTAACCGCCGCCGGATATGATTATAACCGGGTGCAAAAATGCGTAAACGAACTAGTAAAGGTAGTTGAAAAATATGGCTGATTTCATCTATAAAATAGGCGGTTCTGGAACGTCAATCAACGAAGCAGCACAGCGGCAAAATGTATCTGCAATACAGGCAGTATTAAGCGGCTATGGCTGGAATTTAACAGCGATTGCTGGGGCGGTCGGATGTTTTGTAGAAGAATCTGGATTGAACCCCGGAATTTATGAAACATCGCACGGTGGCGATTTGAGTAATCTGCCGTATTTCCCCGGTGGGATGGGACTGGCACAATGGACAGATTATCCAGCATATACAGCTACCTACCCGAACCCGTTACCGTGGTCAGCTGATAAAGAAAAGAAAAACTGGTGGGACGGTAACTTTCAATGCTGGCTACTAACAAAAGCGGATGATGCTAACTATACGTCAATGGGATATGGACAAGGGCCACGCTGGGGATGGCAGACCAGTAGTAGTTATCCGTCAATTGCGTTTTCTGAGTATCAGAAACTAAATGGTGAAACAGGTTCCGACATTGACCAAGCGACGGAATTCTGGTTTTACGACATGGAGTGGCATTATAGTCAGCAAGGTGAACTATATTTGCCACAACGAAAAGCCGCTGCTAGAAAGTGGTATGAATATATGTCAGGACATCCAGTGCCACCAGAACCACCGGGAGGTGGAAAAAGGAAAATGCCGTTGTTGTTTTATATGAAAAAAATGTGAGGTATTCAAAATGGCTATTCGAACGTCAGAAGAATTTTTAACGATGATTCGTGACAGAATCGGTGATAGTACAGCGGATGAAGATATTTCGTTCATAGAAGATGCATCCGATACTATAAATAGTATGTCACAGCACGAAACAGAAATAGCGCAGCTTAGAGCGGAAAATGAGGATTTAAGAAAAAAATATCGCGATCGGTTTTTTGAACCGAAACCAGATGAACCGGAACCAGAACCGGAGCCGGAAAAATTAACATTTGAGTCATTATTTTCATAATAAGGAGGTAATATAAATGGCATATAGAGTTGCGCAGAGCACCTTAAATGCATCAACAATTGACATTTTAAATGTAATTCGACAGAACGCATCATATGATTATCAGCAAAATGTACCAGTAGTTGCGCAGGCTTCAGACATCCCTCATGTAGGTGAAGTTATCTACGGCACACCAGCATTCGCGAACCAGTTTATTAACGCACTGGTAAATCGTATCGCGCTGGTTCGCGCAAAATCGGCAACATTTAACAATCCATATGCACGGCTGAAAAAGGGTTATTTGGAATTTGGTGAAACAGTAGAGGAAATTTTTGTTCAGATCGCAAAGGTTGTAAAATTCGACCCGGAAAAAGCTGCTGCAAGGGAATTTAAGAGAACGTTGCCGGATGCGCGTTCTGCTTTCCATACAATGAACTGGCGTGTTATGTACCCAGTAACAATTCAGGATGAAGATTTAAAAAGAGCGTTTCTGTCAATGGTAGGTGTGCAGGATTTAATCGCAAAGATCGTAGATTCTGTATATAAAGCTGCTGAGTATGACGAGTTTTTACTGTTCAAGTATCTGTTGATAAAGGGTGTTACATCTGGTAAAATGCTACCGGTTGCAGTCGATGCAACAAAGACAGATGATGCCGCTAAGAAGTTTCGCGGTATGTCAAATAAGCTGACATTCATGTCAAGCGATAATAACGCAGCTGGCGTTAAGACAGCGACCCCACGTGAGAATCAGGCAATTTTCATGGATGCCATGTTCAACGCTGAATTTGACGTTGATGTGCTGGCGGCTGCATTCAATATGGACAAAGCCGATTTTATCGGGCAGTTGTACTTGATTGATGATTTCGCATCATTTGATAATGATCGTTTTGCAGAAATCAGAGCTAACAGCGATGGGCTGGAAGAGGTAACGGCAGAAGAACTGACGTTAATGCAGGGCGTAAAGGCAATTTTGGTGGATGAAGAGTGGTTCCAGGTATATGACAACAACACAAAATTTACGGAACAGTATGCAGCTGCTGGATTATACTGGAACTATTTTTACCACACATGGAAAACAATTTCCTACAGCCCGTTTAGTAATGCGGTAGTGTTTGCAGTATCAACAGCAGATATTACCCTTCCAGCATCCATTACAGTTGAAGTAGCGGACAAATCAACGTCTGACGATGCAACGGTTCTGTCATTGATTCCGCAGGTTGATGGAGCGACGCTTGCGCCGCACAACTGTCTGTTTACACAGACCGAAGCTGCAACAGCGGCGGGGGTAGCTGTACAGAAATTCGGTGCGGTGCTTATCCCGGCAAGCGCAGCAGCTGCGAATCTGAAATTAGAGCTGACGATTAACGGAACAAAGTATACCGCGGCTACCAATATCAATGCTAGTATGGCGGTTGGAACTACAGTTACATTTTCAAAATAAGAAGGGCAGTAGGCGGCGGTTGTAAATCGCCGCTGAATGGTAAAGTATGAAAAAATTAATTCCGGCAGATACAGTTGATGCGGATGGAAATGTGTGGGAAACAGTTGGTGAAAATATAAGAAATGGTAAAAAAGCGTATTCCGAAGATGCCGTAAAAGCAATCGTTGACATTTTGTTTCCAGTTGGTAGCGTGTACGTGGGAGAAAGCTCATTTATTTTAAGCGTTGGTAACTGGCAGCAAATTCGAACTAATGCTAGAAAACCACTGATATTGGCAGGTGGAAACATCAGTGGTGATACTGTTCTTAACCAGGAATATAATTTCACGGAGCACCAAAGCCCCTATACGGTAGTGCGAATGTATCAGAGGATATCATAATGGCATATATACCCCCCAATTCAACAGTACAATATTTTTCCGATCTCGGATTATCTCGCGATGATACACTGTATTTTGACAGTATATCATCAAAAAATACGTATTTTGCAAATTTGACAAAAATTGCAACTGAAGAGTCTCTAACATATGTATCACGCGAAAAAGGAATTATTCGTTCGGCTTTACCAATGTCAACCGCGATTAACATCGGATATATGCGTTATAAAAATACCAGTTTCGAAAATTTCTGGTTTTATGCATTCGTTACAAACGTAGAATACACAAATAACGGGCTGACGGAAATACATTTTGAAATTGATAATATGATGACATACATGGGCGTATTCACGTTGGGCGAGTGCTTTGTGGAACGGCAACATGTTACGAATGACACGATTGGCGCAAATATTTGCGACGAGAATCTAGCGTTTGGGGATTATATATACAGGTCAGTATCTAAAACAGGTGATATGCAAGACGCGGTGTGCGTTGTTTTATCAACAATTGCGGCAGACGGTGAAACACCGGCAACAAGCAGTGCCGCAGGTGGCATTTATAATGGATGCGCATTATTTTCATTGTCCTCGCAGGAAGCTGTTGACAAATACATCAAAAAATTAACAGATAATGCAAAATCAGACGCCATTATATCATTGTGCATGATGCCTGCTTTATTTGCAACACAGAATTTAAATCATAAAGAATACTCGTTCGATAAACCATATACTGATATTGACGGATATACGCCGAAAAACAATAAATTGTTTATATATCCATACAATTATATAACAGTATATAACAGTGACGGAAATTTTGCTGATTTTCGTTATGAGTTTTTTTCTGGTACAAAAGCTGCTTTTTCAGTCGAGGGTCTGATATCCCCGAATCCAGAAATAGTATTAACACCAGTTTTCTACAAAGGTTCTGGTAGCACTTATAATTATGCTGAAAAAATTGTGTTATCAGGTTTCCCGAGTTGCGCATATTCGGTCGACTCGTATAAAGCTTTTCTTGCCCAAGAGCGCAGCAATGTAGCCGTTTCTGTTATGAGCTCTGTAAATACGGAAACAATGAGAAGCATATCAGCGGCTGCACAGGTTGCAGTAGCCGCTATTCCTGCAATTGGGGCAGCACTGGGCGGAATTGGCGGCGCAGCTGCGGGGCTGGCAGTCGGAAATACGGTTGGAAATACTATGAGTGAACTGTACCGCTATTCTCAAAAACCACCACATGCGGGCGGCTCGCAGGGAAATAGTGTTGTATACAGTGCAGGTGGAAAAGACTTCTTTTTCCTACAGAAAAATATAACACGAAACTACGCGGAAATGATTGATAACTATTTTGATATGTTTGGTTATGCAGTCAGACAACATTTAACGCCTAACATGAACGTTCGCCCGAACTGGACATACTGTAAAACAATCGGCTGCATAGTACACGGAAATATGCCGTCTAGTGCAGCGCGTGATATAGAATCTATGTTCGACAATGGCGTGAGGTTCTGGAAAAATCATAACAATATTGGAAATTACAGTTTAAACAACGCCCCGGCATAGTGAGGTGATTCAATGGGCAGTAAAAAATATGATTCGAGTTATGCGGGGGCGGTTGATATCAAGTCCACGTACAATTACTATTTTATGCGGTTGGCGTCTATCGCAATGAGTTGTTTTAAATGGGATGGATTGCCGGACAGTGTTGACCCGCGATTTATAGAATATACATTATTCTATAATAGCAACGGACTGTTTTTTAACGACGAGGTATTAGGGCATCTATTTTTGCCATGTGCGACAGCTGGAAATTTTGATGTCTATAACATTCCTACAAGAAGGAATGCTTACGCATCTAACGGATTTCAATCAATGAAAACTGACAAAGACAGTGTGCTTGTGTATGATAATCTTATGCATATGTCGTTGTTGCCAATTATACAAACATTTTGCAAACGTTTAACAAATCTGGAAATCACAAAAGATATCAATTTAAGAGCGCAGAAAACACCGATTCTGTTACAATGCACAACTCAGCAAAGATTGACACTTGAAAATCTATTTATGAAAATAGATATGAACACCCCTGTCATTTATGCCGATAAAGCGCTGGATTTAGATTCGTTAAAAGTTCTTGACTTGAAAGCTCCGTTTCTGGTGAGTGATTTACAGAAGGAAAAGCTGAATGTTATGCAAGAAGCGCTGGCGTTTTTGGGGGTGGGCGGTCTTGAAATCGAAAAACGTGAAAGACTGAATACGCACGAGACGCAGGAAGCGAGACAAGCAAGCACGGCACAACGAGAAAATAGATTGAAAGCAAGACAGCAAGCAGCAGAACAAATTAATCGAATGTTTGATTTGAATATCAGTGTTGAATATGATAATGGAACATTAACTGATTATAATAACCAGCTGGACGCAGAGCCATATGAAGGTGGTGATTCAGAGTGAGTGTATACACAGTCGAAGTAAGATACGTTTGTGAAGTAGAAGCAGGATTGCAAAAAAACACAGGCTACAATGATGTAGACGAAGTAATAGACAAATCATGGAGCAAAATTTTTAAAGACTTTCCTATCTTTGATGAATCATACCGAGAAGGACTGTGCAAGAAAATCTTAAATCATTATTACACCCGTGAAATTGGCGCAGAAACTGTAGCACTGTGGAAGTTTTGGTTAAATCAGAAAATGTGCGAGATAATGCCGTACTATAATAAACTGTATTTATCAGAACAGTTAAAATTTGACCCGCTACATGAGATTGATTTTACGCGTGTGATTTCTGAAAATACACACGATGACAAAAATGGAAAGTCTGGAACTGATACGAAGGATAGCAACACAACAACTACACGAAACAGCTCTGATAATTTTGTTAAAGCAGAAAATACTGATACGGGAAAAACAGACTCTACCCGAACAATAACAGGTGAAACGGAAAACAAACAAGTAAATTTAGGGACTACTACGGTATCTGCTAAAAGTTCTGGAAAAGATTTGCACAGCGACACACCGCAGGGGTCAATACAGAATGTAACAGAAAATGGTTATTTAACAGATGCGCGATTAACATCTGGTGAAAATTCTAGTACTACTTCCGTTGATACATCTGTAACAAATGACGGTAGAAGTACTGAACAGAATGTTCTAGAAGAAACAAAGAGCGATAAGCATATTGTTAATGAATCCACGCTTACAAATTTACAGGGCTCTTCTATCGCGGAAGATTTAGGAAAATCTAACACGGAATATTCAGAAAATAACATTGGCGTTCGAGAATATCAGGAACACATAAGCGGAAAAAACAGCTCTGCATCATATGCAAAACTAATACAAGATTATCGTGAATCTTTACTTAATCTGGATATGGATGTTATTTTCGAGCTAAAAGATTTGTTTATGAATATTTATTAAGGAGGGATTGACGATGGCAGTTGATAAAAATTCGTGGGGATGGAAGTGTTCCCAGTCGATATTACCGCTTGTGTTTGATGACTCCATGTCTTACTATGAAGCGGTTGCCCGGTTGGTTAGCACTGTTAATCAGTTGATTACATTAATCAACGGCGGAGTAGATGAGACACTGAAAGAATATATAGATGAGCGATTCGATAATCTTATGATTAACGCTATCTATGATGCAAAAACGGAAACTATTATTTTTGCGAAGGGAAGTAAATAATTATGGCTGACGTTTCAAAAATCAATTTATATGGAACATCATATAATATTAAAGATACTTCCGCGAGATCAAGCGCCAGCACTGCATACAGCAATGCAACACAGGCAAAAACAGATGCGACAGATGCTAAAGCAGCCGCATCAACCGCAAATGAGACGGCGAACGCTGCTAAAACAGCCGCGGCGAATGCGGAGTCAGCCGCGAATACAGCGAAAACAGCCGCCGATAATGCCGCAAAAGCAGCCAACAGCGCAAAAACGAGCGCCGATTCTGCGTCAAAGACTGCTAACGATGCCGCCAGCGCAGCGTCAGCGGCGCAAACAAAGGCAAACGAAGCATCGCAGACTGCAACATGGATTGCTGGAGAATCAGTAGTAGTTTCATATGATACTACGAATGAATCTATTAACTTTGCACAAGGTATTACTTTGCCGGAATAGGAGGATATTATGGCAGATGTTTCGCGGTTTAATGTATTAGGAGACCTTATTAACGTGAAAGATGCAGTTGCACGAAACGTGGATATTTCACAGGCGGTCGTCGATATTCTTGGTGATTCAAACGCATTTGAGTTTGGAGACACAGGAGTTCTAACAGATAAATATCCGACTATGACAGTCCATAATAGAGCTGTATATGGAGAGAGTCTTATTAATGGATTTTCAAGACAAGTCTCTGAAGTTGACGCAACCAATCCCCCGGATTATATTATTGTATGGATTGGAAATAATGATGTTAGACGCGGCACTTTATGGGGGGTTCCACAATTAAGCGTTACTACCGAATCAGGCTTTCAAAGTGGAACCTGTTTTGGTGAATTAAATCGTGGTTTAAGTTCTCTTAAAAGAAATTGCCCTAAAGCGCAAATTATTGGTGTTATTACTAATAAACCAACAGATCTCCAGTGGACAAAATGGAGATTCTTTTTTGGAACTATGTGTGAAATATACAAAAAATGGAATATACCAATTGTTAATTTAAACGATTGTCTTAATATTTCAAATTTCGTATCTACGCAGTTCACTACATTTTATAAAGATACTCTTCATTATAATAAACTTGGGTGCGAAAGAATCCGTGATATTATATGCTCTGCTATGTCAACCGGGTTAAATAGCAGTGGATATATAGATTACAATGATGTATATGTAGAAACAACAGAAAATATAGAAGATAATCCTACAAAATGGATTCAGTTTGCGGGACAGTTCTTGCAGCCGTTCGATGCAGACCCACTCCGCTGTTCGTGGTCTGGCACAAGAGAAATCATTAACTTAAGCAACACTCAGCAGCGTATTATTTGTACTGGTACATGGTATGGAGATGTAAACGAATCTGTTTTTGAGTTTTTTGGCATCTACAGAACATACCACAATACTGCGCCAAAATTTTATAATACCAGTAACGTTGACAATGCGTTTATGTCTCCACATATGGCAATGAATGTAGCAGGAGATGTGCTACCGCTACTCAGAAAAGGATTAACCCTTTCTATTAATGCAAATTTATATGGAAGTTGTGCAAATTTGCCTGCTATGAGTGGCGCCCCCAGCGCAATTAATATTGTGCCTTGTATTAGTTCAACCGAATATATGATGGCATTCGCGTGGGCTTGGAATGGTTCACTATGGCTCGGTAACGCGGCATATGAAGAGTCAACAATTAGCTGGAATCAGATAGGAACTACTACACAAATTAATGCAATAGCTGATACGGAATATGATGTTTTAGCTATTATTAGAGAAGGTAAAATATTTACATGTACTGGAGCAATTACCGGCTCAGGAAAAGTGACAAATTTACCAAGCACACCTGGAAAAACCCCCGCGTGGTCAATTAGTGGCACTATTAATGCAAATGGTTTTGCACTTATTACGGCTGTTGGATATGGCGGCGGTTTATTTATTGGGCAGGCGGCATCCTCGGATAGTAGTATTAGCTGGACTATGATACATGATGCCGCGTAATTTATTCGACCTTCTACCGCCCTTCGGGGCGGTTTTAAAATGCGATAAATTTCACATCTTATTATGTACTTGTGTGTTATAATAAATATAAATTCTATTATACAGAAGTGGATATGCTTTTTCATTTCATACAATAAATGTTTGTTGCTTCTAACTAACGTTTGTTGTCTCTATCTTAAATATCCCAGTACTAATTCTAGTCCACATCCACTCACCCAAAATCTGAAAACTGAAGTTTTGGAAATTATGATTGCACATGATAAACTATACTTAGATACAGTTTACTTCTGTTGCTTAACACAAACTTTAGTTAGTTATCACTTACTTTGATTAGTTACCGCTTACTTTGGTTAGTCAAGGCTTATGGGGGTTAGTTCAAACTAAACCAGGGTC
>OQWM01001980.1_pt1 | contig 14036 bp, 10 predicted proteins | sample 1691531 | NCBI WGS metagenome assembly OQWM01 (sample SAMN03418257, study PRJEB22391) | human gut metagenome | biome: human-gut; feature: organic feature; material: feces | host: Homo sapiens | place: Tanzania | collected 2013-01
CTCTCCGTAGCAAAGCGTATATGATGTAAGCTCTGCCAAAGGAGAATTTTCTTTTCCGCAGAACGATATTGTTGTTACACCTTTTTCTTTAATCTTCTCAAGTAGCTCCTTAGTAAAATGAAGTCCTGCTGTTGGTGCTGCTGCTGATCCAGGATTTTTAGCATAAACTGTTTGATATCTATTTTTATCATCTAATTTCTCAGTAATGTATGGTGGAAGTGGCATTTCTCCTAATCTATCTAATATTTCTAAAAAAATTCCATCATAAATGAATTTATAATGTCTTATACCATCATCACCTACAAACGTACACTTACAAGATAACTCATCTGAAAACTTAACAATGGTTCCTTCTTTTATTCTCTTAGCAGGCTTTGTTAAACACTCCCACTCGTCATCCCCTAAATCCTTTAACATTAATACTTCTATTACTGCTCCTGTATCAGGTTTATGTCCTATAAGTCTAGCTGGTATTACTTTTGTATCATTAAGAATATTTTCAAATCCTTCTTCATTTCTAAACAAATTCTCGTATGATTCATCACCTGTGCTGCTTTCATTGACAGTTACGCGGCCCTTCAATTCCTCAGGAAGCTGAGCAAGCGTATCATTCAATATCTCGCTTGCAAAAGAAGATAATTCGTTATTATCTTGTTTTTTCGGTTCGCTTTTTGTACCTTCGCTTGAAGAAGGATTAGAACCATTACTATCTTGCGTAGGAAGGAGGTCCGGCACATCATCTTGATGTTCAGCTAAGTGCCTGTCAGAGCTGTTGGATAGTGATGGTTTTAAGTATAATGTCGAATCAGCCAACAACTTCTTCTTAAAGGCGGCTTTTTCGATAAAATGATTACTTATAACGACTTCTTTATTATCCTTGCTTACTGTTACAGATGCATAATACTTAACCTTTTCGCCGTTGACAACAAATGTTTTGACGAATAACAGTGAAGTATTTCGTTCGGCCTTGTCTGAAGTGCTCGGCTCTTCTATCACAATGTCCGGATTGGAAAGAGTCGGGTAAATCATACCAAACTCTTTCTCTCTCTTCTTCAGTATTATTTTGAAGTATTGGTTTTCTCCCATTTTGACCTTTCCGATAGGAGTATCCACTAACCCATCTTCGCCAAATTGAGATAACCAATTATCTGGAGTAAGCTCTATTTCGGGTGCAACCTCCGCAGAGTTCTCCATTTGAGCTAACAAAGCATCTGCCTCGTCGCTCGTGAGAGAGCGACCTATTACTTCTTCGCCGTGTTCAGAAGTGTCGCCCTGTCGAACGCCTCCCAGCTGCTCATTTGAGGATTCTCCTTCATCAGCTCGTTCATTCTGGTTTGCAGACTCTCGTCCACCTCGACGCTCATCCCGATGCCCGTCTTCGGATCGTTCAGATACACTATTCTCTTTTCCTGTTTGTCTTCCATATTCTTTTGTTATTATAGTAATCAATTCATTCGACAGGCCTAAATCCCGTAATGCCTGAGTATAATTTTCGTTGGAATAAGCCTCTTGGATAGTGAACGCGACTATCTCGTCCGCCAGAACGCCTGCGCTACTTCCCTTATAATTTGATGCCACGCTCTCGCCGACTATGGCTTCAAGAGTCTTATAAAGCGCTTCGACATCTCCCTTGGCCAAATCCATAACCTCATTCACGGCCGCAGAATCACCTCGGGCATTAAGCTCGTGCTGACGTTCGTGATAATAGGTCGTTCTTGCACTATCTATGTTCGCATTTCCTTCTGCAAAGATATAAACCATTCCGTTGTTATGGCAGCCCTTAAGGACATAAGAGTGACCATTCACCAAGTTTTCGCGATTAATTACAGCCATCTTCTGCAGCACGGATTGGATTGCTTCATTACTTGCTCCATCCTCACGCATAACCGATTCGACATTGGCGTAAGTAACCATCGATACCGGCATATCCGCAAACTTATTCAATTCAAGCTGCAAATCTGCACACGTCTTTGCGAGCTGAAGGTTTTGGGCACTGTCGGCGGTCTCGTCCAGGTACTTCCTCATTAGCTCCGCTTCCGCCCGTTTCAACTCGTCATATTGTTCCTGCTTCTTTGCATTGAGCATTCTTCTTCGCAAATCGGCGAAGGCAACTGCATACTCTTGTGTCTTCTGCTTATAATTGCCTTCCGCCTGATACTTTTGCAATATCGCCGAATAGAGATTAATCGTGTTGTCAAGGGCTAAGATCTTGCCGTCAATGGCCTCCCTCTCAGAAGGAACCGTCTCCACTGACTTCTTATCGACAAGCGCCTGTCTCTGCTCCTGTAATTTAGCGATATTGGCTGACAGCAATTCTTGAGAATCCTCCGTCGTGCCGCCCCTACGTTCATCATTCCACCTAAGAAAGGCTTCAGGGTCTTTGTTCCAGAGCGCATCCGTATCCACTTCCTGCTCACCTGAATCATTAGTCTTCATCGGTAATGGATTTCCGCGAAAGTCCTTTGGTGTTCCATCATCTTCCTTTGACGCGTCGACACCCGCTTTCGTCTGCTCTGCCTGTAACTGGGCCGTTTTCTGCTTGTCCAAGCGGTCCTTGAGGTCTGCCAAAGGCAAAGTAACTTCAACGACTTCCGTACCGTCTTGCGCAGCAACCTTCACAACATCTACTCCATTCTCGTCCTGATATGGAGCGTCTACCATCCTTACAAACTTATATAGCTTGCCATCGATAGTAAACTCCATACCCTTGAATTGCCCGTTATATACGGTCACTTCCTTTTGCTTGCGCGTTATACTGTCCGCTTCGTCTTGAGCCACCTCAGCCTCGGTGCGATAAGTTGAATCCACTCCTATGGCATTGCCCGCCTGCTCATATGATACCTTATGAATCTTTTTAGTGACGCTGTTGATTTCAACAGGGTTTTCAAACTCTACCACAAGGCCGTCAGGCAGAAATCCGGTAACAGTACCTACCTTTGGCGTCTCGTTCGTTCCAAGATTAATGCTTGGATTTGTCTTATAGGTATCGATAATCTGTTTTCGCGAATCATTCAAATGCTTGTCGCGAGCCGCATTCTCCGCCTTTTCCTGCTCCACTGATGCATAAGCGTCCAAAAACGAATCGGCGGACTGCGTATGGACCTTATACTCCCCTGAAAATGCCTTATCCTCGTATGTCTTTTTATCGACAAAAAGGACGGCTCCACCATTTGATGGCTTCAGCAGCACTTGGGAGGATTCTTCTCCCATATAATAGTATTTGTGGCCATTCTCATCCTCTACCGTAGTCACAGCTTCGAGAGAATTGCCGCCTTCCATAGGTATGTCATAGGAGAACTTACCGCGAGGGTCGTCCATCGATACGGCACCCAGCTCCTCAGATAATTGTTCGCGGACCCTCATTCTCAGTTCCTGCTTATAAATATCCTCTGCGGCGCTCATAACCTCATTGGCTGCGATGTTTCGAGCAAAGCGAAGCGTAGCCTTGTAGTCATCCACGCTCGTCGTTTGTCCGTTCTCAGTAGTAGCATTTGACAGTATCTTGGATAGTACCGGCGTCAGCGCATCTGCAATCTCCTGTTTTGAGTGTTTGGTATCCAATATGTCCGAAATCTCTCCCTCTGTCATTCCGGCACGATTCAAGACACCACGCATCTCTGCCACGCTTGATTTGTACTCCTTTGACTGCTTGGCAGCGGCGACAGACGATGAACCCAAGCCCAATAATGACATCGGAGCGAATGAAATCGCCATTTCAATCTGCTGCTTTGGTGATGCAAACTCGTCAAACTCTTCCTTATCCATCAATCCTACGGCGACACGCGCTGCATTGCCTATCCACTCCTCTGCCATCTCACCGACCAAGCCATTGAATCCAGCCTGTAACAGAACCTTATTGGCATAGGAATCAGCTACCCACTTTCCCCATTGCCCGAGAGAGGTCTTGCCTACATTGATTTTGCCTACAGTAGCCCCTGCGGCCTTCATAATTCCTTTTTTCGCAGCGCCACCGAAAGCTCCTATAGCAGGACCCATATCTTCCGACCAGTTCTCTATAAGTTGGTCAGGAAGGGCATTCCAAACCGATTCCAGGAAAGCAGAACCGATGGAGCCCAATTCTTCCGTAGACTGCGCCCTCTCTAGCAGGTCTTCAGATGCAGCCACGTATGTGGACATCATAAAAGGAGTACGGGCGACGGAACGCGCTATTGGCTTAACTCCATACTCATATACAGTGCCGGCAGTCTTGGCAGTAGCATTTATGACGGGCTTCATCGCACTTGTAAGGTAATTACCATCTGCCGTCAATGTACTGACCATACCGCGTTTCACGGATTGCTCGATGGCGCCTTTCACTCCTTTACCATAGGCGCGCGAAAGGAACTTTGTAAGGCCATTTGCCGTTCCCTTTGTAACTGCTTTAGTCGCAGCCTTACCCACGCCTTTGGCGATAGCGGAACCAGCACCTCCTGTAATGAGGAATTGTGTCATATAGCCAAGTGTTCCAGCGGACGTCTGTCCAACACTATATCCCTTAGGCATATTTCCGGACCTTTGCGCTGCTGCTTCGCCATACCTCATAAACGAAAACAAAAGAGACTTCTGGGAATCCGTCAAATAATAGTCAAAATCCTGCTCCGACATCTCACTAATGTCCAAGCCTTTCTCCTTGAGTCCTTCAAATATTTTAGACACGCCCACGTTTCGGGCCAATTCAGTTATGCCAAGAGTCCAAAAATCCCTGTCTTCGAACACATCGGCAATGCCTGCTCCCATTCCCTTCCAGAAATCCTTGTCTATCGAATCATCTCCCGTAAACACAGGAAGAGCATATAACTGCGCTGCGTCAAGGTCGAACTTTCTTGCGTGCTTATAGTTGTTGTAGTCCTGCCCGGACGATGAGTTCTCTTTCTCCAAATTCAAGTCCGCAGATGCTTGAGCGCTTTGCGCCAAGCTTTGGTATGCGCCCTTCACGAGCGGATTATCCTCGTATTCACGCTGAAGCCGTCTCCTTTCCTTTTTCAGTTTATCATATTCCTCCTTGGAAGTCACTACGTAGTCGGCAGTCTTAAGGAAGTTCGGGTCTTTCCAGGAGACCGCAAAACCGGAAGCCAAGTCATACGCCGTTTTCTTTTGCTTGTATTCCTCCATAAAAGCATTGTTTCTGGCGTCGAAGTCGTCGATTGCATTGCGGTCCATATACGCCTTAGCCTCCAATGCATCTCCTCGATAGGCAATATCCGCATTGTCATAGCTGCGTACTCTCTGCATAGTGTACTTGCCCAGAAAGTTCTTGTCGAAATAATCATCTATGAGATTCCTATCTTTCAATTCCTTTCCCTTATACACTTTTGACGACATCGTCCCGTCCAAATTCGGCACGGACATCAAATAGTCGCCATCGTCCAAAATGGCTTGCGGCACGGCATTGTTCACCTTTTCGAACTTGTGCACGGTGTACTGTCCAGGAAGATACTTCTCCAAGTATTCGGCGACGTTGTTCTTTAGGTATTCGCTTTCCGAATACTCCTTTTCTTTACCTTGATTGGTAACGACGCGATAAGTTATATTGTTATTGTCCATTATTTTACTCGTTATGGTAGATTTACTTTTCCTTCGTCATCGTAATCGACATTCTTTACCGGATTACCTTTTTCCAGCGCCCCTGCGCGTCCTATGAATCGTTTGGAGGCATCCATCGTCGCACCTGGTATTGATGAAGGGTCCACGCCTCCCAGTTCCGTCTTCTCGCCCGACAGAGCATCTACGACCGACTGCATTATCAACAGCTTTTCCAAATCGCTCTTTTCGAGGTCCAAAGGAGACTCCAGCCATTCCAGAACCTGAGCCTCTTCAGGATGCTTGGAAACCCAATCATCATAATCTTTACTCTTCTTATTATTGCCCTTGAGTTCCAGATAGGCCTTGTATCCGTTCTTAAGACCTGCGTGCTTGGCATATGTGTCTCTGAACCCCCGCCAATCGGAAGCATTGAAATCGCTGAAGGACTTGTCTTCTTTTCCCGGGATGGTTACGAAAGAATCGGAATCGTACTTCTTCGTTTGCGGATTATAGAATTTCCCCGTTCTGGAATCGTACCCATTGGCCAGCTGCTTCGAATACTCTGTATTTATTCTGGCTGCTGCCTCTTTGGCTTTGATTTGGGTTTGCAGTGCGTCTTTCGTTGCCGTCGCGGCTGCCTGCTTAGCCCTCAAGGCTGCATTATATACCTGAGCGGCGCGAGCGCTTTCTCCTGCTGCAATCTTTGCCTTTCCTGTAGCTGCTTCCTTAACGCCAGCGGCTTTCAGTTGAGCGGCCGCATCACCACGTTGGGCCAATAGAGACGCCAGATTCGCATCTGCCGCCGCCTTTCCCTTTGCAAAGTTGTATTTAAGCAATGCTCGTTGCGACTCAAGTGTCTTGAGCTGGTCTCTATAGCTGCCCAGCCTTGCATCACGTTCTCGCCTTGCAGCATCAGCCCTGGACTGCCAATTGCTAATGAAGCTCTCCTGCTGCTGATTATGTGCACCCTTGGCCGTACCAATGAGATTAATGATGGCACTCGCCGCTCCGGCAAGACCTCCCACCTTCATCGCACTCTGCTCCTTCTTATTCTTTGCCTCGGCTTCCTCTTGCAGTTTTTGGGAGTGTTGCCTCATCGCATTCTCCCAACTTCCTATCATATCAATATACGACAGGCCGGCCTCTTCGGTCGCCTTATTCGACTGCTGGGCTTGCTCTTGTAGCTCCTTCGTCCTTTCGTTATATTCCGACAAGAGGTCATTATTTGCATTTTCAGCAGCGGACATAGCGTCTTGTTCTGCCTTTGCGGCTTTCTCCGCGGCCTCGGAAAGCTTCTTCAGTTCATCATCCATAGCTCCCATATCATCCTATTTTATCATCCTTTTTTTCGTTGCATCTTCCGGCGTAGATTGTTCAACCGGTTCTACGATTGGCGTAGATGTAGGCGTTCCTATAGATGTACCGACCAACGATAGACCAGCATTCACGGCCTGTCCCGCAGCTTGAGCTATCTGCTGAGAACGTTGAGCCTCGATCGCCGACTGCTGCTGGTTAAACAGGTCATCCTTCGAACGGTACTGCTGCCCTATGTTGTCCTTATAGGCAGCGGAATTGGCCGCTATATTGGTCATTGTGTTCTCCAAAGTCTTATTTGCAGCGGCTTTTGCCTGTGCTGCAGCCTCGTCCGTGCTTCCTGTAACGGCGGAAGCGGAAGCAGCCCTGTTATAATACTCATCCAGCATCTCCTTCTGCTTCTTCAATACTGCCTGAGTGTCCTGGCGATTCATATAATCCCTTGACATCTCCTGCTCATACCACTGCGCGTTCTTGCGTCGCTGGGCGTCTATCAAATTTTGAGACCTCTTGTTGTGCTGCGCGGAGTTGATGGCGCCATATATCGATGAAGCCAATCCTAATCCCGCACCTATCAATGCCGTTGTTCCTATCATATTCAGATAATTATTTACCTGACAAAGAAAAATATAACAGTTCGGATTGTTGGTCTATTCTTACCACACATAGGCAGCACTGGAAAAGAAAACTTCAATGCGACTTTTTGTAAGTTATCAAAAATGTTTTCTCGGGAAAATCGGAGACCAAAGTATTAAAAAAGCGCTTTTTTGTAAGTCTACAGTCTACTTCTTTCTACTATAGAAAAGCCCTCCCCTTATGTCAATAGAAGAAGAGAACAGGGAGGGCACAAAATAACAAAAAAGGATATTGACGCATCTCTGCGTGTTTCAACGTAGCTTGTTCGTAAAACGCGATTCGTAGTCAATGTCAATCCAAGAAATGCGTTCCGTAGATTTCAACGTGCATATTACGATTATCCTAAAGAACTTCCAAGACTTGCCCCTTAATGATTTAATTATATGAAAATCCATCCCATTCTGCGATCCAAGCAGCACGTAGGACACTCTGGACTTCCCTTGAGCGTTTTTAGGCACGTATCGGCCACGAATCTTCAGATGGTTGATTGTCTTCAATATATCAGGTTCGTCCAAATTAAAAGCCCTTGTGGCCACGATGCAAGGCACATCCGTCTGTTCGTCGATGACATCGAGCTGAGTCGACATATCATAGAGGGCCAAGTTGTTTACTCTGAAGGCACAGAACATCAAGCATTCCGGATAGCCGTTCAATATCTTAACTCGACGAAGTCTTCCAGAGCCAAAGAACGATGAATTATATGCATCGGGAATGACATACTTATGCCACGAATTCGTTCCCAACATATAAATATACATATACTGAAAGTTGTCATTGACGAACAGGAGTCGTGAACCATTGTAGTCATAACCGACTTGTGTCCTCGTAGACTTCATATAATCCATAAACGTCGCAGTGTCCTTAAGCGTATCGTCGAAATCCCGGCGCATTATCTTCCTGGCGTTTTCTTCCATCAGATAAGGCTTTCCTGCCATTCCTAATGACAAGCACTGTATTTGCGAGCCGCTCAGCAACATCACTCCCTTATCTGTTATGAACACTATTGCCTGGTCTATGCTGGCTACGGCACTCGGAGACACACAGACGTCTCGCGAAAGAGGTACGACGAGCATATAATTACCTTCGTCGTTTGCCTTCAGCACGACGATTCCCTCGGCCGTAAAGGCGTATAAATCGAACTGTCCGAACTGTCCCTGCGAGAGAGCCGCGGAAATGGACGCCAGCGCAATAACTTTCGACGTGAGCTTTATTCTTCCCGCAACCGGATAATAGAACGGATTCTCAACAGACGTCTGGAATATGTAGTTTTCCTTGTACGATTCACCTTTGCGAGATTCGCTTGGTATGGTCACGGCCGCAGAATACCTCAGATCGGATAGCTTCTTTCTCGTGTCTCCTATATAATAGGCACAGTTCAGATATGGGTGGCCGGTCATTTTCAGTCTGATTGAGCTTCCATCAGTCTTGATGACATATACTCCCGTGCACCGGCTATCAGGATAGAACAACAACTGCGCGGCATCACTGGTATATTTGGATGCAGAACCCAAGCCGACGGCATCTCCCATTCTTATGGGATAACAAACTAGCATCTCGGTGAGCAATCGTCCCTTGTTGCCCACATATTTCTTCGTGCCGTCATTGTCGGTAATCTCGTACAGAAAACTGTAAGACGTCGTACTTTCAGCTATCGTTTGCTTAACGGGAACAATTCCGTACAGATTGGACATTCCTCGTCCGAAGACTTCAGTAATCCCTATTGAATGCAACCTGCGATTGATGACATAATTCCGTTCCGCGATATATGTATTGTTCGAGCGGAAATCATCCGGAAGAGACTCCCTTGTATACAGCTGCTCCGTATATGAGAGTTCCTGAGCGTTCGATATTTCCACGCCGGCTGCCAATTCAGCCAGGTTGTCCACGCTGAAAGATCGCACCTTATAGAACAGGCGCGTCTTGTCCAATATCAAGTCCCGAATGGAAGTCTTTTCCTCGTCTGAAGATTGAATCGACCCGAAATCCATTTCCAAAGTCTTTGTGCTGCCGCTCTCGGAAGCCGGATGGCAGTACATCAATTCCGAATTGACCAGAGGATATACTAGCGGAGCGGATATGAACATATCGATGGACTGAATCACGTCCTTCCAATATTGATACACTTCCTTGTCTTCCGCAAGGGTGACCTTAATCTTGTATGCGAGGCCGTCCTGCTCCACGTGAAAGCAAGTCTTTTTCTCACTGGTCTTAAAACAATAGCTAATCTTGTAACGTATATTTCCGCCGGATACATATATCGGCACAGTGTGGTGCACATACGAACCATCATACAACTTCAATGCGAAACGGACGAATACCGGGTAACGGAAATATCGCGAGTTCAAGATTCTCCCGTCCATTCCATCCCATAGTACCTTTATGGTACTGTCAAATAAAGCATTCCTGTCCCTTGCATCTAATTTGATTTGCCCATTCCAGAATTCCGCATTGTCCGTCAACGAAGCCAGAAGGTCATTCTCGACGATGATATCGTCGTCAAGCCGCGCATCCTCACTGTATAGGTTCGGCTTTACGCTCAATGCCACCTGGGGAATATCCTCTCCCAGGTACTTGTATTCCCCGTTCTTATACAGGGCATATCCGCCGCGAAGGCTCGTACTGAACACGAGAGTATTGCCGATTGACGTAATGGTGTCGTCCAAGAACGACTCGCCCTCTTCCAATGTCTTGATGACTTTCTCGTCAGGAGAATACGCAATTAACGATTCTACGCCGTCGGTAGCCTTGACATATATATAATTGGTCCTTCCGTTAACCTTATGAATATAAACGGCCCTGTACATAGCGGTCGCTCCCGTCCCCGGCTCCATTTGAGGCAACCCCAAGTCGGCGGCGATATTCCTGGGCGGCATAATCGGAGCCAATTCCGTCTCACGCAAACATACGTTCAGCGATTCGGCGACAGCCCCGCTCGGGCTCATCCTGTCACTCGGGACTCTCGTGATGCCCCCCAACTGTATTCTCTTAATCGGCATATGACTTGTTCAGATTTCTAAAAAATATAGGATAGTAGACATTACCGTTCATATCCTTCTCAACATTCTCCGGCTCGATTCTGTACGTCCCGTATCCGTCAAGCTCTCTGGCCAATGATTCGCACAACGCCTTGGAACGTATGCGAAATTGACCGCCGTTTCGCGTGACCTTATATGCCAACGAGTCCCTTCTCGTCACATACGGCATAACCAAATCGGATGTGACCTTTCCTAAGACAAACGCGACTTTTGCGCCATCCTCAAGGCACAAGAGTTTTGCGGCCGCCCTGCTGAATGAGACTTGACCGGCAGGATAAACCCTTATAAGGGTCTCACTCGACGGAGGCGTTTTCGATATGTCTCTTATGATTGTCATAACACACAAATTTATTAGTTGTAATGCATTTATATGGTTTATTCTTACCGTTGAGAAAGAATCCTTTTCAACTGTTCCCTGTCAGGATCCCGCTCCGGGCCAAGGTACTTATGGCATAACTCCGAAAACTCCACCACGGACCTGCAAATGACATATACATAGCCCAGCCCCTCCAGCACCTTCTGGACATCCTTCTGCGCTTCGGACTGCCTGCCCGTGCGAGTCTTGAACTCGACGAACAACACCGTCCCATCGTGCAGTATCTCCAAGTCCGGCCAGCCGTTTGTCATTCCCAAACCCTTCAACACCTTACCTTGAAACTCGCTCCTCTTCCCCTCGTTCGGACTGTGGTTCCACGCCAAATGGCTATACCGATATTTCAGTATAGCCACGCAGCTCTCCTGGATCTTACTCTCTTCGTGATGCATCCCCATAAGCCCCCTATTCCTCCCATTCAAGTCTAACAGTGCCACAATATATTTCGTACTTACTGTTTGTTACACTATCCTTCCTTGCCTCTTCTTCAGTTTTATAGGGAAAATTTGACCCTAACAAAAGCTGGCCGAAGCTATTTTTGTAAACATTCGTCCAACCCACGTGTTTTATCGGCACAAAGAAAAGGTCAAAACACGATATACTATTTTCATTCATTTCGCAACCATTTTCTCTAATTGAAATAAGTATTTCACTATCATCGTCTGCCTTCACCAAACCGACTATCGGACATTTCCCCTTACGGTCCGTGCAAATAATACGCACATCTCGCCCATCTCTGGTGACCACCTTTCTATCAGGATTCTTTAAGTACTTTTTCAAACTAAACTGTTCCATTTTTCTTCCTCCTTGATTAAGATTTTCTTTTACTATTTCTTCTCTTACTTTTTCTTCTTGGGCTTTCGTAAAACAAAATATAGTTGATACCGCAAAAATTACGGCAAGAACAAAACTTACTACTGCAAATCCTTTTTCGCCATCACACCACGCTTCAATAAACGCTATGACGGTAATTATTACAATAGAACAAGATATAATCCCCCAAATTATATACACCTCTATTCCTCCCATTCTACTTTGATTGTGGTAATGTAATAATCATTGCACTTGACGCTTATTGATTCTTTTGCTGCTTGTTCGGATGTATATATCAAATCGCCTACAGCAGGACAATCGGAATCTATTGTCCTGTATATGTTCATCCACCCTTCCTGTTTGGTGGGTGCGAAAAAGAGGTCAGAACCATCTTCATTATCCTGAGAATAGCGACCATCCGCATAGTAAACGTAGCAAAGTTCTTCCGAATATTTCGGGCTATACACCAATGCAACTACCTGCTTGGGATTATCTTCATCACTTTTTCTATCCGTACAAACAATTCGTGCAGACCTGCCATCCCTTGTTACTATTTTTTGCTTGGGGTTTTTCAAATACTTTTCAAAATTAAATTGTTCCATAACTAATACTTGTTTTTGAACAGGACGATGGGACTCGAACCCATATCTCCGACTGCAAACAGTTAGACAGATAAACACTCACATTCAATTGCCTCGGCGATTATAACCATTATACCACGTCCTGCTTGTTATTCATCTTTAAATAGACTTGGCATCTCCCAGTGTCCCACAATATTCGTGAACGCCAATGTCAACTGATTCTCCGTGTGTGCGCCATCAGGCATAATGGTAACCCATAACATCCCAGCATACCCTCCGGAATGTGTACTGAGCGATAGCGGCTTCATTCGCAAATACTCCCTGTTCAGATTACTCACGGAGATGTCGAGCCAATTCAAAAACTCCTCAAGTCCCTCATCGGTGAAATAAAACCGCTCAAAGCCCTTAAGCAAATCGTATAGCGATTCTGTCCTTTTGTTCTTAAGCAGCCTATTGTTAATGCTAGTTAATATGTACTCTTTCATTTTCTCGTCATTTTTCAAGTCCTTAATCCTACTTGCAACGCCTTCTGTCATCCCCCTTCAATACCAGATAATTCATCATTTCGAAACACCGAGACTGCGCCCTTTGGCCATACATTTCAGCGAAGTTCGGATGTCCCAGAGGAATGTTGCTTGTGACCATAGTCGCGGACGTGAGTTCGTCTCCCCTGTACTCTAGAATCTTTCGGAAGACATTGCGTCTATTGCCCATATACACAGCTTCCTTGTCCTCACTCCCTAGATCCTCGATGCACAAAAGCGGCCTCCGCATCAAGTCAACTAGTGCAGCATCCCCATATCTCTCATAGGTGCCCGGAACCATATTTGCACTTACAGTGACCCACGGATAACATTTCCCCGAAGATAACTTGAAGGGATTCAATCTATACAAGCGACTAACAATTCTCATCGCCGTGCTCTTTCCTGTGCCAACATTTCCAGCTATATACAAACCCTTGTCGATTCGCCCATTCCTGATGGCGCCCGTCTTCGGGTCAATGCACTGAAAGCCCTTGTCCCCCATCAGCCACAATACGATGTTCCTATACAGGAACTTGTTGTCATTATCAATGACAAAACTCGGGTCGAAACTTTTCCCTAAGCGCTCTATCTGTGTCAAAACGTCTTTCATATTCCATTTCCAAGAGGAAGGTTCTTCTCTGTGAGCTCTTGACAACTTCTCCGTATTTATGGCATAATTAACCACATTTGCAAATTCCATAACTACCATATTCTAATGTTTTAATTAACTATTTTACGAGATACTCCGTAATGTCACAAATCAAGTGACCGTAAAAATAACCAGAGGTGATTCCGTTAAATGCCTTGTCGAGCATATTCTCATTCTCAAACTTGACGCTCGTCCTATTTTCATCGGTAAAGTAAAAAATAAGTATCAAATTACTATCGTCTTTTACAATTTCATCGACTTTATCTAAATTGATTATTCTGTTATTTGTCTTTACTAACATATTCTATTCCTCCGTATTTTTTTATAAACTCTAAAGCAAGTCGTTTTCTGTATTCATATTACTTCATCATTATGAGTTGCTCAGTTGCGTCATATATCTCCTTGCTCGCCTCATCCCAATCCTTGAGGGCTTTGGATAAAAGGGCATAATTGTCTTTCTCGAAGTCAACTTTGTTGTACTTGAGTAAGAATTTTTCAACGAGGCTACTTATCTCACTTCTATGATATTCGAGCCACGCAGCGACTCACGGTTATAACCTTCGAGCGTCATCGTCACGCCGAGGTGCT
>OQWM01001987.1_pt1 | contig 14001 bp, 9 predicted proteins | sample 1691531 | NCBI WGS metagenome assembly OQWM01 (sample SAMN03418257, study PRJEB22391) | human gut metagenome | biome: human-gut; feature: organic feature; material: feces | host: Homo sapiens | place: Tanzania | collected 2013-01
GTCGATTATTTTTTGTATATAGCGGGGCTTCGGAACGGCGATTTTGGTGACTGAGATTTGGGCCCGTGCCAGCATCAAGTCCATCTATCCGCCGTTTTATTATTGACGCGAGAATCACTTTTTTCTCGACCGGATGATGTCCGCTGCTGAAATACGCGATTCTGAAAGCCTATTGCACCTTCCCGGAGACAATCTCTTCCTTGAATATATCCAACAGTTGTGGCAAAGTCTTGTCTTCAAGCGAGTTTTCGTCAATATGGCGAAATGTTTCTGAATTATAGACAATTGATAAGGCGTCCTCTACCGACAAGGACTTCGATTCCGCTATGTAAAGTGCTGCCTGTTTTACAAAGGCAACCACTTCCTTTGAATCATTGCTCATAAGACGTGATGTATTTCAAGTAATTATCTATGGAGTCTTGGGTATGGAAACAGAATTGTCTTGACTCTCTCCTGCGGAACAGCAGTTTGCCGGTGAGTACGGAAAGATTATCCCGGTTCAACGCCTCGGCCTCATCAGGGAACGCCTCTAGATATTCATCAATTACCGTTGGCATAACTCCGTCAGCGACTGGTCCAGAGATGACATGGTATGTATGCTTGAAGTTCCACGCACGGTTCCTGTTCCGCAAAACGAATGCAGTCCAATCCTCATTGTATCCTTCAAAAACAAGACAACCGGAGGCGGCGTCGTGAAGGCACGAATCATCGAAATCGAACTCCATGACGATACGGCGTCCCCCAAACACCATCTGCTTCCTCCTTGCCATACCCCAGGCCTGCTCAATGTCAGGAGTCAAGTAAGAACCGCATCCGAAATCCAACCCGCTTCGACTTCTGGCCGGATCCAACCGGTCAAATGCCACATTTGTACCATGATACAACTTCATCATCTGACATCTCCGCCGTTACGCTGACATACAAGAGTGAGGTCGTTTAGGATCTCGTCCAGTGGAAGGGTGATTTCCACATCATAACAAGTCACGAGGAGGTTTATTCCCTTGAAAAGATTGAGGTAGTTGAATGCGGACTTCCTTGTAAGTCCCTTAGATTTCGCAAACGCCTCTACGCATGATGAAATGAACGAATAAACCTCCGCCATCTCTGACTTGTTCCTGCCTGTGACGACAACCTGCGCTTCAACATCAAGATGCTTCAACGCATTAAGCAGCACATCGATGTCGAGGTTCTCGTCATTCTCGATTTTGGATATTCTTGATTTCTTGACACGGAGCCTCTCACCAAGTTCGTCCTGGGTCAGCCCCCTCATCTTGCGGTATTGTCGGATGATGCTTCCTGAGGCGTTGGTCCTCTTTCCATCTATTATTATAGCTGTCGGCATGTCTGTTCCTTTTTATGCAAATATAAACAAAGTTTCCTATATGAGAAACTTTTACCTACTTTTTTCTCGTAAGTCTCTCGTTGGTCGACACCTTCTTTGTAAGCACTCGCTAAAGTGCGTATTTAGATAGTGAGAATGCAACTGGCATAAGTTTGATGTCGGTTGCAGTCTTTTTATGGGAGTGAGATGTTAGGTGAATGAGGTATGAGAGTGGGGTATGAGAGTGGGTAAATTGAAAGAACCCGGCAGAGGCGAGTCTGTCGGGTTCAGTTTGTTGGTTTTTATTGCTTCATCCGCGTTGGCTTAACTTCCGTGGGTTATTGCCCTTCGGTGTCTCCGCCGGATGGGAGTCAGTTGGCAGTCTTGTACTTAACCTGAATGTTATAGCACTTAACGCCCTTTGCGATACCAGTTACAGTTATCGTAACCTTATTACCGACTGCGGTAGATGTACTTGTAACGGTAACATCGTTTGTTTCATTCAAGTTACCTGTTCCGACTGATGTCTCGCCCACCTTTAATGTGACGGTTCCGGCAGTACTGCCAAATCCTCCAAATTTAGCCGAGATAGATGTCACCTCTGCATCTTCAGGAAGTGTAGTCGTAAATGTAATGCTTGTTGCAGGTTTTTTTGAAGAACCTACTTGAGAATAACTTGCATTCTGAGTAAACGATGTCGTCCCAACAGTAGTAATCGTCCAAGAGTTCTTCTGATCGTCATTAGCGATTACGGATGCCTTTTCTATCTTTACGTCATTCGTTCCGAACTTGATTGTGGCGGTCTTATCAACCAAAGCTGCACCCCCTACAGTGTACTTCTTCGAAGCGACTGCACTTGGTTTAAAGCCTTCGGCTACGGCGATAGCCTTGATGGTCTGACCTTCGGTGAGTTTGACCGTGCCAAATACAGCATCTGCTTCTGTCGGATCGGCAGGATTCTCTCCCATTGTATAGTGGATAGTCGCACCTGCTGTTTCGCAAGTGATAGACACTGCGCCATCCTCGGCTATGCTTATCACCGGTGTTGCGCAAGCGGCGAGCGGAGCCTTGTAGGTCAACTCGGAGTAGTCAGCAGGACAAAGCTCCCAAGTAGAATTGTAGAGTATCCAATCACAGTTGGTCAACGTACCGCTGATAGTACCTCCGACTTTCCAGTCAGATGGAGTACCCTTACAGAAGATTTCGACTTCCTGCGAACCTACCTTAATAATGGCACCAGCTACGATTCCTCCTTTCAATGTGTGGAATCTGGTAATCTCCTCATCCGTGAGAGTAACAGTAACCTTTGTACCGGCCGTTGTAGGCGTTCCTGCAGCGATAAGCTCAGCTACGGAAGCATATACAGGAACCACAGACGGAGTTGTCTTCTTAGTGCAGTGCTCATCTGCCAAAGTCAGGTTGATGACTGCAAGTTGGCTCTCCGGGAAGATAAGGTCATTTGACAAAGTGACTTCTTTTGAGAATGTATAAGCGGCGGTCTCTCCGGAGAACGTCAGTTTTGCGCCGGAGGCGATTGTGCCCGGGTTGACAACCAGCCAAACTACATTACTTGAACCTGGAGTATCACTGCCAAAAACAGGAGCATCAGTAGTATATGTAGCAGTAACTGCATTTTTGCTGATATTCCACTTATTTATAGCTGCTGTAGAAAGGTCGATAGCCGCACGACCGGCAAGAACAGTTCCTTCCGGAGCGGTAAGCGAAAACTTCTGCACTTTCTCTCCGCTGAGAGCGGCAGGACCGGTGAGAGCGATCTTCACTACAGAGAACACCCTCTTGAAGAAGAGGTCATTTACTACGACATTATTAGCCGCGTCTGCAGTATAGGAAGCCTCCTTAGCCACAAGAATGTCGCAAGATTGGTCAATCGTAAGACTGCTTGGCTTCTGGTTTTCCGACAAAGTGATACCGACATTTCCGCTGCCATATCCTTTCGCAAAAGCAGATGCAGGCGCGAATGACTTGAATGATGTTGTTCCTTCAACAGCTGCGACAGTTCCAACGAATTTCGCAACTGGACCGGTTTCATTCGTGTTGCTCAAAACTCCGCTTGGCTTTGTTTTGTCGCTGATTGTTCCTATAAATATAGCCAACTCGTCGCCTTTTGACCATTTCGGAGTATAAGTCCCGTCATTGTTATTGTCTAAAAACGACTTAACCACAGCGTTCTCCGCCGTATTGACAATGAAATGCAATTCTCTTCCTTCTTTTGAAGGCTCATCAGTTGTCACCTTTGCGCAAGCTGCTGCGAAAAGTGAAAGGGCTATAACAGCCGCTGTTTTGATTATGTTCTTCATAATAGCTACTGTTAAAGGTCATAAGTGTAATTTGGATCCTCGCTGACAGGGGCGCCAGCCTGATTAGCTTCACCGAAGCCACTTCCGGCGAAACCGTGCTCGGTTGAGACCGCCTCGACACGTACCAGAGGAGTCTCGTAGATTGGTTTTGTTCTGTTCATATTTACTGTGTTTATAAGGTTTATTTCCAAACTTTTATTTACACTACACTGTTCTGCTGCACCTTCTGTAAAAATGAGCCCCTGTGCGGACGATCACTGGCGTTTCCCAACGGCGGGGCTCAACAACCTTTATAATTTCAATGTACTACGCTTCGTCCGTGTAGAGCGCAACATACGACAAACGGGTACTGGAGCCTAAAATGGCTTCAGTACCCGCCTGAGTACGTAATTCCTATATGTTATGTTCAGCGAATGTTCACCATAAGATGACGATAGTTCTTCCCCCCCCTCCAGAGGAGATTTACAACAGATTGAATATTAACAACATCCGGTGTCATAGGCAAAACCGCTTACTTCTGTTCGCAATTACGGTGCAAAGTTACCGAGTTCCGTGAACTTTCGCAAATATTTTTCAAAAATCCGTAAGAGGGTAATAATTTTCGTAACTTTGGGCATTTGTGGGCGTTCTGAAGCGACGGATGATGCGACGGGAGGCTTGAATGGAAAACGAAAAAAACGATGAATATATGAAACGAATCTTTTTGACATTGGCTGCGGTGGCGCTCGGGATGAGTGCGACTGCGCAGAGCGTGACAGGCGGCGGGCTTACGGAAGAAAATCTGAAGGAAATTGCCGGGAGTTACCGGAACACGGCGGCAGACAAAGCGCTGAGAAATGCGCTGGCAGGGACCTCGATTGCGACGCTGGCGGTAAACAGCGAAAATGCGGCAATGATTGACACTCATTTCTCGGACAGGGTGAAGACAAAGGGAATCACCGACCAGAAGTCGTCCGGAAGGTGCTGGCTGTTCACGGGGCTTAATGTACTGAGGGCGCGGATGATTGAGGAATATGACCTGCCGGAGTTCCATCTCTCGCAGAACTATGTCTTCTTCTACGACCAGATTGAGAAAGCCAACCTCTTTCTTCAGGGCATCATCGACACGCGGGCGCTTCCGGACGATGACCGTCAGGTTGACTGGCTGTTCAGCAATCCACTGAGCGACGGCGGGCAGTTCACAGGAGTGTCCGACCTGCTCACCAAATATGGCGTTGTGCCGGCCGAGGCGATGCCTGAGACCTTCTGCAGCAACAACACCTCTCAGATGGCTATGCTTCTGAAACTCAAGCTCCGCGAGGACGGACTCAGACTGCGTCAGGCATACGCGGAGGCGGCTCCCAAAGGAAAGAAAGCGGAGGAAGCCACGGTGAAAAAACTTGAATCGCAAAAGATTGAGATGCTCAAGGACATATACAGAATTCTCGCCCTCTGCCTTGGAGAACCACCTGCGGAGTTCGAGTGGACGCGCTGCAACAGCAAGGGAGAGATTGTGAGTGTGGAGAAATTCACACCGAAGTCGTTCTACTCCAAATATATAAGCGAAGACTTGGAGAACGGCTACATCATGGTGATGAACGACCCGTGCCGCGAATATGGCAAGGTCTACGAAATCGAGTACGACCGCCACGTCTATGATGGGAAGAACTGGCTCTACGTGAACCTGCCCGTTGAGCGCATCAAGGAAATGGCCATCGCGAGCATCAGGGACAACACGGCGATGTACTTCTCCTGCGACGTTGGCAAATTCTTCAGCCGCAGCAAGGGCACACTCGACCTCGCAAACTTCGACTACGAGTCCCTGACTGGAGTGAAGTTCGGCATGAACAAACGGGAAAGGGTGCAGACCCACGCCAGCGGCTCGTCGCACGCGATGACGCTGATTGCCGTCGATGTGGACAAGACCACAGGAACTCCGAAGAAATGGATGGTCGAGAACAGCTGGGGCGCATCCGCCGGCTACAAGGGCTGTCTCATTATGACCGACGAGTGGTTCAACGAGTATATGTTCCGCCTCGTAGTCGCCAAGAAATATGTCCCGCAGGACATCCTCGAGATGCTCAATCAGACCCCTGTCAAGCTCCCGTCATGGGACCCGATGTTCATGGCGGACGGGGAGTAACTACCCTATTTCACGGTCAAACTTACCACTGAGTCTCCGACAATTACGCGGTACTCCCCTTTCTCAAGATAGGGAGTGCCGTTTTTGTCAACGAAGCCGAGGTCACGCTTGGGATTAATCTCAAAGCGGAATTCTCGTGACTCTCCAGGTTGGAGAAGCTGCTTTTCGAAGTGCTTGAGTTCGCGGACAGGGCGCGCGACGCTGTGGCTGAACAGGTCGCAGATATACCACTGAACGGTCTCCTTGCCGGCTACATTGCCAGTGTTGGTGACGGTGACAGTTGCAGTGACCGTGCCGTCCTCGGAAACGCTGTCTGAAGAGAGCCTGACCGGAGAGTAGGTGAAAGTGGTGTAGCTCAAGCCATAACCGAACCAGTACATCGGCTCGCTCTGAATGTCCTTGTAGAGCCCCTGGGTTCCGCGACGTGCGCTGTTGCGGTGGTTGTAGTAGATTGGAATTTGACCTGTCGTATACGGGAATGTCATCGGAAGGCGGCCTGATGGGTTGTATTTGCCGCTCAGGATTCCCGCTACGGCATTTCCCGCAGTGGTTCCCGGCATCCAGATTTCAACCAGCGCATCGGCAAGAGGCTCGATGCGCGAAAGGTCAACCGGACGTCCGCTCGCAATCAGCACCACTACAGGCTTGCCGGTAGCCTTAACCTTGGCAAGCAGCTCCTCCTGAACGGCAGGCAGCGCTATTGACGAGCGCGAACAGTTTTCCCCGCTCCAACGGCTCTTCTCTCCAAGACAAAGAATAGTGACATCCGACTTTTCAGCGAGGGCAACTGCCTCAGAAAGGTCCGGCTCGGAAGCCGTCTCAAAACCGCAGCCTTTCGCCGAGACAACCTCTGCTGAAGAGCCGAACTCCGACTTCATTCCGTTCAGAATAGACACCACTTCGGCAGCCTTGCCGCGTGCCACCCAGTTACCGATGAGTTCGGACTGTGTGTCGGCAAGAGGCCCTATGAGGGCAATGCGTCCCTTTTTCCGCAGAGGCAACAGGGAGCCTTCGTTTTTCAGAAGGACCATTGACTCCTGGGCCAGTTCCTCGGCATTCGCAAGGGCGGAAGGCTGAAGGTAGATTTCATCTACCGGACGGATATCCGTGTAGGGACGCTCGAAAAGTCCGAGGCGGAACTTCACGCGGAGAATGCGCCGGACACTTTCGTCAATGGTCCTAAGGTCAATCTTCCCCTCATTGAGTAGCGTGGTTATGTGCTTGTGATAGAGATCATCCATCATGTCCATATCTATTCCGGCGTTGAGCGCAAGCTCCGCTGCTTCCTTTCCATCCTCAGCGTATCCCTGATTGCACAGCTGGATGACGGCGTCCCAGTCGGAGACGATGAAGCCGTCGAAACCCCAGGATTCCTTGAGAATTTCTGTCATGGTGTAGCGGTTGGCAGAGGCAGGGATGCCGCTTATGTTGTTGAATGCGCTCATCACCGTCGCCGCACCCTCATCTACTCCGGCTCTGAACGGTGGGAGATAGGTGTCCCAAAGTGTCTGGCCGGAGATTTCAGTGTAGACATAGTCACGTCCGGCCTCCGATGCGGCATAACCGACAAAGTGCTTGAGGCAGGCTGCAATTGTGCCCTCATCCGACAGACTGGAGCCCTGATAGCCACGCACGGCGGCACGGCAGAACTCGGAAGTGAGAAACACGTCCTCCCCGTAGCCTTCCATGACCCTACCCCATCGCGGGTCGCGGGCGACATCAACCATCGGCGAGAATGTCCAATCCACACCGCAGGCTGAGGCCTCGCGGGCGGCATCAGCACTAACAGCCTCCACGAGAGATGGATTCCAGCTGGCAGCCTGAGCAAGCGGAACCGGAGCCATTGTCCGATAGCCGTGGATGACGTCATGTCCAAAAAGCATGGGGATGCCGAGACGGGACTCCTCCATGCAGCGCTTCTGCATCGCGTTGCGAAGTTCCGCATCATCGGAAAAATAAATCACGGAGCCGGCTTCCGCAGGCACCTTGCCAACCATCTCACGAAGATTGTTCTCCACAGTGTTGCGCCCCAGCGTGTATTGGTTCATCTGCATTATCTTCTCTTCCAGCGTCATCCTTGACAGCAAGTCCTCAACACGCTTCTCAACTGGCGCCGAAGCATCCTTATACACCGGAATCTTCTCCCTTTTCGCCGACGCCACATCCGCCGGTCCGAAGACCAACGCCATGCACGATGCCGCAATAATCAGTACTTTCATAACAATCTATATATCAACAATTTATTTTTAACAAATGCTTAGCCATTGAAAATGAAGAAACGGGCGGAGCGTAACGCAGCTATTGCCTATTTATTCATTTTCATATAATAATCGTGCATGACATACCACGCCTTCTTCAGCTGCCCCTGATCAGAAACCAGCCCCTTGCGGTTCCAGCCGTCCTGATTGGTTGGATGGAAGCGGTACGGAGAGCGGAAATCATAGAGCACCCACGGAGACACGCCGGCAAGATTCGGAATCTGCTCGAACATTTCAAGGTTTCTGAGGTAATTGGCAGCTTGATAGTCTTCGCTCCATGAGCCTGCCCACTCGGCATTGCCGCGCTGTCCGTAAAGAGCCTCGCAGCCGAACTCAGAAATAATCACAGGCTTGTCAGGAACCACATTCCAGCGGCACAGCGACGGTTCGACCGGCCACGGAGCATACCAACCCATGTACTTGTTGAACGACACGACGTCCAGTTCCTCCGTGAAGTTATCCTCGATGCGGAACTCTCCGAACTCCTCCTTGTAGTAAACATTGTCGAAGGCTGCGGTATAGAGTCTTGTGGAGTCCATGCCGCGGGCAAATTCGAGAGTGCGGTGAAGAAAGGCGTTGCGTGCCATACTCGGACGGGTCTCGTTGGCGATGCCCCAAAATCCCACTGCGCAACGGTTCTTGTCGCGATAAAGCATCTCGGAGAACATTCGGAGAGCCTTGTCCATCGTCGCAGCATTCTCGAAGTCGATGCCCTGCCAAACCGGGATTTCCTGCCAGAGGATTATGCCCAGTCTCTCAGCAAGACGCACTGTGTACTCGTTCTGGGGATAGTGTGCAAGACGTACCATATTGACGCCCAGCTCCTTTGCCTCAGAGAGGAGCTGCCAAGCGTCGGCTTCGGAGAACGCCCGTCCCATACGTTGCGGTATCTCCTCATGAAAAGAGACACTGCGCATAAACGTCGGAATTCCGTTCATGAGTATGCGTGTGCCGTCCACAGTGATGTTGCGGAAACCGATTTTCTCGGATATGGAATCGCCGGCCTCCGCAGCGCCTGAAAAATATGACAGACGAATGTCATAGAGTTTGGGAGAATCAGGAGACCACCGCTGCAATTTCCTGACCTTAAACGACTTGGATCCGCATCCCGTGGCATCGAGGGCGACATTCACACTACATTTGAGCTCCGGGATGTCGATGACAACTGCTGAACCCTCCGGAACACCCGCCGACATGCGCACAGAGGCGTTTATCACGTCAGGAGCCGTCCTGTCAAGCTGGATGAAATAGTCCTTGATGTAAACCTGCGGAGTGCGGACGAGCATGACATCGCGCGTGATGCCTCCGTAGTTCCACCAGTCAAAGGACATGGCTGGAATCGCATCAGTACTGCGGCGGTTGTTGACCTCGACGCAGATGAAGTTGTCCCCGTCAATGATGTTGTCGGTAACGTCAATCTGGAAAGGGGTGAACCCTCCCTCATGGCTTGCCAATTCGTGTCCGTTGAGCCAGATGGTGCAGCGGTAGCTGACCGCGCCGAAATAGAGAAAGAGCCTTTCTCCGGCGCATGCAGGCGATGCGCTGAAATGCCTTGCATACCAAACCGTTCCCTCATAATACTGAAGCTGAGGAATCTGGCTGTTGAAGTCCCCGGGGACATTGAGCCGGAGGCCGCCGTCAAACGAATATTCAAAAAACTCTGTCTTTGTCTCCGGTTTGCGGTTAAGCCACAGCTGTTTGCTCCTCCCAAGGTCGTAGAGGTCGATTATTGCGTCCCACTTGCCGTTAAGAAGCTCATAGTCACGCCCATAGACATTCTGCATAAGTTCGGGAGAGCCGTAAGTCTCCCTGTCTTTCGCTGCCTGCACGGAGTCATCACCGGAATGAGCCGACAGCGTCAGGACAGAGATGGCAAAAAACGCGAGTGAAGCGACCAAATGCCTTATATTCATTATTTTACAATTTTATATTTATACATAACAAAACCATTTGCCTTCGGAAGGCTGAACTCAACGGCTCCATGCCGCCCTGCCGTCACGGAGAAGTCCTCTCCGCTGCCGAGAACCTTGGTGAACTCCACAACAGCGTTCTCGGGCAGCCAGGTGTCCAGAACCGCTGTTCCCCGTTCATTCAGCTCACGGTAGACGAGAACGAAGCCGCTCCTGCCGTCGGGGGAAACTGACTGAAAACCTGTCCAAGAACGTCCGGAAGGCTCCTCTCCTATCGGAAGCACCGTTCCCTTGTGGAAATCTTTCATCACCTTGCGATATGCCCCTACAAGGCCTGCAATCCCGTATGCCTCCTCCGGCAGGTTAGACGCCTCCATCCACGCGAGGGGCTGGCCGGCCATAGAGGTCGCAAAAACATAATCAAATGAATATGCGGACGGGGCAAACGGGTCTCCGGCATACTTTTCCGAGTTGCGCCATTTGTTCAGGAACTCGACCTGAAGGTGCTCCGCAGGCACATAGCGGCTGAGTTGCCAAAGATTGCGCAGAGTCTGGTAAGGGTAGTAGTTGCCCCAGTCGGTGTAGCGGTTTTCAAGGAATATGTTTCCGTATTCGTTGAACATGTTGTAGCCTCCACGACGTCCTGCCGTCACGTCAAGATTGAAAACCACCTGATTGTCAGTCTTCTCAAGTACAGTGTCGAAGAACTTGCGGAGATTGGTCTCGGCCTTCTTGGTCGGGATGGAGAGGCCGTCTATCTTGAAGACGCGGATGCCATATTCCCTGTAGAGTTTCACGACAGCCTCAACGTCCTTCTCCCAGTCCTCGAAGTCGTTCTGGACACTCGGATTGAACCAGAGGCCAAGCTCGATTCCGAGAGTCTTTGCCTTCTCGACCACCGGAGCCAGCCCGTGAGGGTACTTGTCCTTTGCAGGAGTCCAGTAGAGAGGGTTGTCCCAGATGTTCCGGAACGAGCCCTTGGCCACAGAGGAGTTTGGACTCTTGCCCTCCTGCCAGCCGTCGTCAATCTGGAAATGCGTGACGCCAAGACGCGCGGCCTTCTCAAGTTCCGCGAGGCAGAAGACCTCGTTCACCTTCGAGTCCTGGCTGCGGTCGCCCCATGTGTTCATCATTATCATCTCGTCACGCTCCGGGCGGTGCTCTCGGATGTTTTTCTGATAGGCACGCAGAGCCTTGAGCGGAGAGAGTTCCCCTTCGCCGAAGACGCCCGTCACGCAGGAGTAGAGCTTCACCCAGTCGGAAGACTTGAGGTCAGCCTCCGAAGCGCCTATGCCGGAGACCGTAAAATTGCCGAATTCGCAGACGAAGTCCGAGCCGGGATAGCCCAGCTGGACGCTTGAGCACGGAGCCTCCTTGAGAAAGAAGAATCCGTTCCCGTCACGGCCGTCACGGGCAAAGAGGAGGTTGCCCCGGTAGCCCGTCCTGCGGTATGGAATGAAGTCCCGCTCGGCTACGAGATTGTTGTTCCAGTCGGTCACGTCAAAGAACTCGACAGCGCGGCAATGCCAGTGGACACCGTCAAGGGATAGCGTCTCAAGATAAGGAGAACGTTTCTTTTTCTGCTTCATGTCGGCCGCAGACTCGATGTTCTTGTTGTCTGCGGTATTGCCCCCCTCGCGCTCAACGGACGCGTCCGCCCCGCAGACGTAGTTGTCGCAGGCGATTGCCGGGCAGTTGTCATAGAGACGGAACACACGGAGAATCCGGGTTGTGCCGAGAGAATACGAGACTTCCGCCTCAAGATGCACGGGATGGATGCCGTCGGAGGCAACCAGCCGTGTGCTGAACTTTCCGTCAGTCGCCGGAACCGTCTCCGAAGTCACCACGAAGGACGGCTCGGCAAACTTGTTCGCGAATACTCGCCCTGTCTTCAGATCCTTTATGGACAGGCTGATCAAGTCACCGCCGTTCCAAAGGAAAGTCCTCTCTATTAATGAATTGGAAAGACGCAGGGTGTCTGACTCCAAAGTTGCGCGGCAGCCGTAGAACTTGCGCGTAGGAATGGTCTTCCTCTCCGGAGCTTCATTCGCAGGAGCTGCAAGCAGACAATTCTGCTCATTGAAAGTCTGGTCTGAAAGCGGCACGTCACGGCGTCCTGCCCCGGCCTTCATCATTGCCTTCAATTCGTCAAGATGCCCGCTGTAGACTCCGCGCGGCAGGCAGCCGTACTTGTGGCAGAGCGATGCGGCCATCCCGACCACCTCGCCCATCATCCCAGTCGTGCGCATCACGCGGACAGTTCCGAGCGCCACGTGCGTGCAGCTGATGTCGCGCCCCGCCATGAAGAGGTTGCCGACATTGCGGGAGTAGAGGCAACGGTAAGGCACCGCGTAGGGATAAATCCAGTTATGCACGGTCGCGGACTTGAACTCTCCGCCGGGAAAGTTCCTTGAGTTATTGCTGTCCGGGAAATGGAGATCTATGCTCCACGTCGTCGTGAATGAAGCGTCGTCATGGGCTATGTTTCCGTCTATATCGTTCTGTGTCAGGACGTAGTCTCCGAGAAGCCTGCGCGATTCCCGCTTTCCGGCGATGTATGCCACCCAGTCGAGGCTGCGGTCGGAGAATTTCGGGTCGCCTGAATGGTTCTTGAGCCAGCTCCAGTTGGAGTAGACGACGAGCAGACCATAGTCGCGCACAAACTCGGCCTCAAGCACCTGGTCGCGGTGCATCCCTGTCTCCCATGTCCACTCGCCCATAGTGACCTTTTCACAGTTGCTGTCATTGAACTCCAATCCGTAGGAGAACTCCGGAAAAGAGGTCGGATGGCTATCCTTACGGGTATACCACTGAACGGAAGCCCCCATCGTCATGCTGTCCGCCTCCTCCGGAGCGAGAGACTCTCCATATTCCGAGCGGGCCTCGCGTCCCTGAGTCCAGTCAGCTCCGGCAAGAGTGCCGATTGTCCCGTCTCCTGTGCAGTCCGCAAAAAGCGGAGCCTCAAGAACAAGCTCAGAACCGTTCTCTATGTGCTTGGCCTTCACGCAAATAATCCGTCCGTCCGACGGGTCTGTCTCCACGGAAACCGCATGATATGGGGCAAAGAGCCGCACATTCTTCTCCGCGTTAATAAACTTCAGCTTCTTGTCGTCCTCATAATTGGATGCAGGGCCGGCGTTGCCTCTCTTCGTGTGCCCGAACTCGCGGATCATCCGTCCGAGGCCCTCGTTTGGACCGACCTCCACGCTTCCGCCAAGATGCACGCGGACCTCAGAGCTGTTGTTGCCGCCGAGCACAGGGCGGTCGTTGACCAAGGCCACTTTCAGCCCGTTTCTCGCGGCAGCCACGGCAGCACACATTCCGGCGATGCCGCCTCCCACAACGACAAAGTCAAACTTCTCCCGAGCAGGTGCCACCGCCCCTGAAAGCCCATTTCTGAACTCGGAGAGTCCCTCTCCCGATGTCGGGAGTTTCGTTAAGGAAGCTCCGGAGACAAGCAGCACAGCATCGCAGCGCCCGTCAAATCCGGTAAGGTCATGAAGGCGTATCTCCGTTTTCCCGCCACGGACTTTCACAGCCCCGGCATGCTGCCAGCCCCATTCGCTGCCCGTCGTGCCGAGGACGGTCTTCAGGGCCTTTCCGCCCACAGAAAGAGAAAACGCACCCGGCCCTTCATTGTCAGTCCAGGGAGACGTCCAGTTGTAGGTCCGCACCCAGACATTCCAGAGGCCCTTTTTCAGCTGCACAGAGGTTGTCGCATCCTCCACCGGCACACCCATTCCGTGTGCAATCAGATAGGGAGAACCCATCTGATCCATAAATTGTTGATCGACACACCAGCCGCCCTTCTGCACGAAACTTTCTGCCTCGACAAGCACGAACTCAGTCTCATCTGCACCGGTTCTGTCATTTCCACGAGCAAATGCCGAGACACAGAAAAGAGCAGCCAGCACAACTATCCTCATATATCCTTTCATATTCTCATCAATTTAAGTTTCTCAAGTATTCCAACTTCTTGCGAATATTAAACTTATCTCATTTATCAACCTCTCAAACCCCACGCACTTTTTCTGTCCACGTTACCCCTCTCCTAAATCCTCTCCCTCGGGGA
>OQWM01001988.1_pt1 | contig 14000 bp, 20 predicted proteins | sample 1691531 | NCBI WGS metagenome assembly OQWM01 (sample SAMN03418257, study PRJEB22391) | human gut metagenome | biome: human-gut; feature: organic feature; material: feces | host: Homo sapiens | place: Tanzania | collected 2013-01
ATACGAGATAAGGCCACGTGACTGGAGTTCAGACGTGTGCTCTTCCGATCTACCTATAATTGTATATGAGTTTTTCTATACAATTATAGCACATTATAAAAAAATAAACAATAAAGGAAGTGCTATAAAATGAAAATTTATACTGAAAAATATTTAGTTTCAAAGGATATTTCTAATCCTGTAGACTATATTAACAACCCACATAAATATATTAAAGGAAAAATAATTAGAGTTGCTTTATATATAAGAGTATCTACTGAAGAACAAGCTAAACACGGATATTCTATTGAAAGCCAAATAACAAGATTAAAAGAATATTGTAAAGCAAATAATTATCAGATAGTAGATATATATGTTGATGAGGGAAAATCCGCAAGAACTAAGTTATCTAATAGAAAAGAATTATTACGATTACTTGATGATGTTAATAATGATAAAATTGATAGAATTATTATGTGGCGTCTTGATAGATGGTTCAGAAATGTTGCTGACTATTATAAAGTACAAGAAATTTTAAATAAAAATAATGTTGATTGGGAATGTAGTGACGAAGATTATAATACTACTACTTCTAATGGTAGATTATACCTTAATATGAAATTATCAATAGCTCAAAATGAATCAGACCAAACTTCTGATAGAATAAAATTTAATTTTGAAAGTATGGTAAAAAATAAAAGACCTATATTTGGATCACAATCATTACCTGTTGGACTTCGTGTTGTCGGTGAGAAACACAATAAAAAAGTTGTTAAAGACCCTGATACTGAACAAATGGCTATTGATATGATTGAAAAATATGAGGAAACATTATCTTTAAGTGCTACTACTAGATACTTAAATGAAAACTACCCTTTCCGTCCTATTGGATATGAATGTGTAAAAAAATTCTTAAAGAATCCTATGTATTATGGTACATATAGAGGTGTAGAAGATTATTGTGAAGCTTATATCACTAAGGAAAGATGGGATAATATTCAAACATTAATTTCTAGAAATCAAAGAAAAAATAATAGAAGTACTCACCTTTTTATATTTAGTGGATTAATTAAGTGTTATGATTGTAATAGAAGAATGTCAGGCTCTATCGGTAGAAGAAAACACGCTGACGGCTCTATAATACAATATGGAACGTATAAATGCTCTAAGCACTTTTTAGATAGTCAATGTACTAATAACCATACTATCAATGAAAGAAAATTAGAAAATTGGCTAATAGAGAACTTTATAAAAGAACTAACTGACTACACTATCTCTATTGAAAAGATAGACGAAAAACAATCTATTCAAAAAAATATTAATAAAATTGACAATTTAAATCAAAGGCTTAATAGATTAAATGATTTGTATATTGATGGTAGAATTACAAAAGAAAAATACGAATTAGAATATAATGAAATTCAAAAACAATTAAGTTATGAGATAAAATTAAAAGATATTCCTAAAATAAGAGACTTGTCTAAATATAAAGAACTATTAAACAATAACAATATTATTGAATTATATCAAAAGCTAACCCCTGAAAATAAAAGGAAATTTTGGTATAAATATATCGATCATATTATTCAAGACCAAGAAAAGGAATTTATAGTTTTTTTTAAATAATCCGAGTGCGCAACTACTAACCGCCTTGTGGTGATTATGTTTTACGCACTCGTATAAAAGGAGTGTAATTATGAAATGTAAATATCATAAAATAAGAAGTAAAAAATATCAATATTATGGGTATTGTACTAAATTTAAAAAGGAAGTTTCACTATATTGTAAGGAATGTAAGGGTAATATAGAATATAAAGAACAAAAGACACTCAAATCACACACAAATAAACAAGCTAAGAGAGAAAAAGAAAGATTTAGTATAATTTATCGTGATTTAACTAAATGCTGTAATTGTGGTTCTAAAATAGACATAGAAAAGAATGAAGTTTTTGAGGGTTCTTATCGCCAAACTTCTATAAAGTATGGAATGGTGTGTCCCTTTTGCAAAACTTGTCATAGTCAATTTCATAATGATATTATGTTCAATCTATTTTATAAAGTTATGTTTGAAAAGGAATTTTTGAAAACACATTCTAAAGAAGAATTTATAAAAATATTCGGTCAAGATTATATCTTTAAATTAGAGCAAAAAAAAAGAAGCTAATCTATTAAAGATTAACTTGCTTTGCTTTCATTTCGAGAATATTTTAGCTTTTGCCAAAGAATCTTTTCCAAACAACCCATCAGCTGATATTTTTACTTTTTTTTGAAAAGTTTTTACAACATTAATTGTTTTTGTCCCAATTATTCCATCTACTGCTAATTTACTATTAACAGCCCAGTTAAGAAATTTTTGTAAATTCTTCACTTGACTTCCACTATCTCCATTTTTGAAATAGCCTCTACTAGGTAATGTAGGAAATGTACCTGTATATTTTTTCTTACTTGCAACCGTTTTATTTAACTTATTAGCTTCTGATATAATATAATCCATTTTTGATAATAAATAATCGCCTGGGCAAGTAGTACTAACATACATTCTGTGCCATGTGACATTTTTACCTTTGACAAGTGTCCCTAGATTATTTCTCTTGCCAATATCAGCAACTAATTTAATAAGACTTTTAAGAGCTTTTTCTCCTACAGTCCATTTTCCACCAGTTTTATTATTTGAAGTTTCTATGGTTACTGATGTGCAATTAGAAACCCAATTCCCATCAGTCCATGCTGTGTTTTTTTCATCTACAAATTGACCTATTCTGCCATCATTTCCTATACCATAATGGCTTGAAACTTGTCTAGAGCCATTTTTCATAAGTCTACCTAATTGCTCTATTGTCATTATTCCAGCACAATGATGAATGGTTATCTTTTTTATTTTATAACCACTTCTACCTTTATCATAATTTTTATTAGTAAGAAGTGTTTTGCTAACTAATTTGCTATTACTCATTTTTAACACCTCTCCCATTAGAAAACTCTTTTTTATGTTCTTTTTTGTTTTTTATCATTTGATAAAGCCACATAAACTATCTCCTCCTAACTTTCTTTTTTTCAACATTCTTTATTATTTTGCGTTCCATTTCAATCAGTGGTGTTCTTTCGTATAAATACCCGAAACTTGCTCTTTGAAAATCTCGGCAACATTCATCACAAGCTTCTATCCACTTTTCAGGTTCATACTCAGACTTGAAAAAACCATAATAAAAAGGGATAGTCTTCTTGACCTCCCTTTCGCAAATATCACATTTCACAATTCATCATCTTCTTTTAGATCGTTATCATTTCTTAACTGCTCTAGTACATCGAACAATTTTTTAGGCAAAGGCAATCCCATGCCTCCCCAGTTCTCAAGAATTGATATTCCATCATTTGCTATAAAAAAATAAATAACCAAAGTGCGTATCGCCCCAGTATCTCCCATTATTCGATCCAGAATAACAGCAACTGCTACTATAATAAAATATCCAAACTTTTTTATTATCCCCTTTAATCCTATATGACTATTTACTTCCTTATTATTAATTGCCTTTAAAACGCCTGTTATGTAATCCAAAACCACCATAATAAGTAATAATTTCAAGGCTATGTCCCAACCACCTAAAAAATATACTATCCCAGTAGTTAAAGCACTTATAAATAAGCTTATTCCTGTTTTCATTTTTACCTCCTTTTTATAGTTCAATCACATTTAAATAAGTATTACCATCGCCACCACCGATTACCGTTTGATTAGTAGTGTCATTCTGCACATATAAATTAATAATGTCTCCCTCTTCTACAGGTATGATTATCGAATTATTAACATGGAAGTAATTTAAGTTTAATCTATCATGTGTTCTTGCTACTACAGTACCATTTTTATAGACAAGACAACATTTACCATCTGAATGGTTACTTCCAGTATAAAAATAAATTTGTGCTGATATAAAAACATGCGTAATCCCTTTGCCAATTTTTACACCACCATCAGATAAAATTAAACCATTACCTTTTGATGTACTTTTTGAAAGAGACAACTTTGTTACATTTTTACTTGTATAAGTATAACTACTACTTAAATACAATTTTATTGAACTTTTTTCTTTTAATAATTTTTCATTTATTTTCATAATCTAGTTTTTGTAACCAGAACTTCTTTTTTTATCTAATTAATGTTTTTGTAACCAATGATTTTGTGAATTTTTAATGCGCTTGTGTTCTCTGTCCATGTAATTGAACCTGATTTAAGTGCTAACTCCCCCATTCTATCTATCGAGAATGAAGTATTATTCATCGAAATTCTTCCACTTTTTGCCCAAAAAGCTGAACCCACATAAGAACCTTTAAAAACCGAAAGGTATATTGTGTTTGTGCCATTTGGATAATATTCTTCACAAAATCTATGATTATCAGCTGTCCAGCCGTATACCTTAACTTTTGAAAAAATTGAAATAGCTTTAGTATAATTACCGCTGATTGCTCCACTACCATTATTATAAATAACTTCTCCTTTTAAATTATTTATATCAGGTATTAATTTTGTATTTAATTTCATATAATCAGATATTTAGTATATCTATGATATAATCATTCTGTTAAAAACATTATTGAAAAAGCCAACCAATTAGATGTAGTTATATTAACTTGTGATGATGTCCCATACCTTTCAGCTATAACTTTTCCGTCAACTCCTATGTTTACTAACCATTTACTAACACCAGATCCTTGTGCAATAGCAAAAGATTGAACATTTGGTCTAAAACCTTTAGGCAAAGTAAAGATTGTTCCAGAAGATATACTTTCTGTAGCTTTAACTTGTCCCACAACTTGCACGACCTTACCCCATTTTCTGTACCACGCACCAGTGCCTATACTGTATTTAGTAAACTGTTCATCGTAATCAGTAACAGGAATCCAACCACTATCAGTGTTTAGATCTTTTGGAATCAGTTTTTCGTTAATCATAGATATCACCAAGGTGACTAGATACTAAATACCAGTCACCTCTCTTTCCATGTAAAAAGGAAGTTCTAGTAGTTGAACCTCCTTTTTGAATAATATTTTCCCGTATGTATGTATGTATGTATGTATGTATGTATGTATGTATGTATGTATGTATGTATAAGGATACAGGACACCTTATCATCTTGTCAAGTACTTTTTTCATTTTTTCCCTCCTAATTATTATTGAACTATTATTGGAACTAATGTCCAATTGCTCTCTGTCCATTCTTCTGCTGTTGTTATTGCTGTAGTGCATTCATAAATTGCGTTATTGTAAATTACTAAATCGCCAACTGCATAAGTCGAAGTAGAATCATAAGTATTTTCATTAAGACCTAATGCTGTATATAGTCCATTTACAGAATTTTTTATCATATTCGCATCTTCATAGGTCAATTTACCTCGTTTAGGAACACTAGGTTGATCAATTGTTTGCACTTTATCTTCATAATCTATCAATGCCATAATTTCCTCCTATTCTATAACGGAATATCTAAAGAACTATCTAATCCAACATTTCCTACTATTGGAATTCCATTATCTCTATAATTTTCTAAAGTGTTTTTTATTAATAACAAGTTATATTCTAAAGCATTTGCTTTAACATAGTTTATTGTTTTCGAAAATTCTATATTTTGAAAATTTTCAATGAATATTTCTCGGCTTATTTTTAATACATTGTTTCGTATTCTATTTATTTCTTTAATTGTAGGAATATCTTCAATACTCCAATTTGTTTTAGTTTGTAAATTTAAAGAAAAACCATAAACCTGTGCAAATAAATTTGCAACATAAATAGTATTGTTTTCTATTCTGTTTAAATCTGAACAATTAAAAGCTCCTTTTGTATTACTACTTAAGGGGTTATTTTTTATTTCGTTAACATCTGATTGTGTTCGATCATAAATAGGATTTATCCACATAACTATTCACTTCCATTCTCCGACTTCTTACTTGATTCATTTAAAGCATTCATTTTTATAACCTTACTGAAACCTCTCCAAGCACCATTGTAAGATATATTATTTTCTAATAAATATCCATTTAAATCAGAATTGAAATCGGTTTCAATTGTCACTATTTTATGGGTGTCCTTTAATACATCTCCTCTATTATTAAATGAATAAATAAATCTGTTTGTATACCAATCGCCTATAAATTCAGCTAAGGAATTATCTTTAGTTGTATCAAATTCTTTAGGGTCTTCTCCCTCTAACTCTAACATTTTATCGCCTAGAGTTTTAATTAACATAGGAGTAACAAGAGGGTTTTCATAAGTTATTGTTTCACCATTTTCAACATCATAATTTTTAGATATTATATATTGACTAGTTTCTATAGCATGTCCTTTCACAACAACATCAGTATATTTTGTAGTGGAATTATTCCATTTCTCAATCATAATTTTTGTATGTGTTCCATTATTTGTAGTTTCTATAAAAGAACATTCTACATTTGAATTTGATAATTCTACTTCTATTCCACTTGCAAAATCGTGATCAAATTCTATAGTCAATGGATTATTCATATAATGATCATAGATATCTACATTTGAGGCATTATATAGCTCTATTTCATTTTCGTTATAACTATATTCAGTAACTACAACATCAACTTGTGATAATAAAGGTTGAGCTTGTAAAGTTGGAGTTTCAATTGCAAAATCATAATCAAGTTTATCTGTATCTATATCGTCATAATTAAAAGGTTGTATATTTATACAATCATTTCTATCAACATAAAGTGTACAAAGACCTGCAGTTGCTATCATTTGTAATAACTCATTATAAGGAGCGTCAGGAAGTCCTGCTTCTGTTTTTATATAGGATAAATCATTCCATAAATTATATTTCGTTATACCTTTGCTTTGCAAAACTTGTTCAGCTAAAGAATACAAGCTTACACCCTCTACATTATAAACACCTTTTTTATATTCATCATTCATTAGTGAAAGAGTAGAGCCTGCATAAATAGTTACTTCATTTTTATTAACATTTATTTCTCCAGTTAACCTTAATTGACCTCCTAAAATCCATTCTATATAATCGCCATCAAGTTTATAACCCCAATAATAATTAATTGGCTGGTTTTGTAATAAATAATTGTAGATTCCCTGTGGATTATCAAAATCAAATTCTCTATTTATATTGTCTAAAGTGAATTGAAAATTTTTAACAGGTAATTCAGAGTTTATAATAGTTGTTCTTTCTTCGCTATCAGCACTAATAATTTCGTCATTAGTGAACACTTTAGAGTACCCAAACATTATTTGTTCTATTCTCACTCTTCTATTAGGAATATGAGATTTTATGAATTCAATTTTCATTTTACAAAATTCCTCAATATTTTCTTCATTGCTAAATTCTATAACAAATTCAGGCGAATCAACACTATATATTTTTTCAAATACCAAATTGTCTTCATCATTAAGATTATATAATTTTACTTTAATTTGCGATGGATAATTGTTGTTTATCGAATCAAAAACAAAAGAAAGTCCTGTTGCTTTTATCATTCCAATTTCAGGAAGCCCTGCTCCAACATACATAACTTCAAATGTTTGTCTATTTAAATTATAATTTCCATATTCATCACTCATATAATCACTTGTGTATCCTTGAGGATATTTCTCGGATTCATCATTTTCATCATCATATAAAGGTTGTGACCCATCTAAAACCCAAAAATTAGGTTCTAAGGTGGCATAATTTTTAGTTTGACTTGCAATATCATCAAAAATATTATTTTCATCACCAAATGGTGCAATTAATTGCTCATAAGTACTAGTTGCCAAATTATACCATTCAACATCTGTGTTTAATTTTTCAATAATAATATTTGGATCAATTACACTTAAATTAACCTTTAAATATCCATAATTTCTAGTTGTTTTTTTTAATTGCTGTTTCATTTCTGTACTAGCCATATATTAATACCCCATATCTATGATATTTACTTTCACATCTTTATATTTAGATGGTCTTGCTACTGGCGTATATGAATTGTCCCATTCAAAAGGAGTAGCACTTAAATCTCCAAAATAGAATTTTCTTGTTATAACATCATCTTCCTCAACATCATAATAAGTAACATCAACTTCAAAATTAGCAACTTTCTTTTTTAACCAATGCACTTGTTGTCTAGTAAGAATAGGAAAAACAATATTACTAAATTTATTTATACGCCTATTAACAGGTTGTGCTATTGTTTTCCCATTTGCATTTCTTGTTCCATCAACAAGTTGTTCATTTTCTTCTAAATATCCTACACTAGGATTAAAAGGAATTGCTACACCATCAAATAAAAATAATGGCGAACTGTTTTTTGCCATTTATATCACACTCCTTTTAATATAGGAATGATGGGTTATTTCCACCATTATATCCTTTAGACTTTTTAGCTTTATCATAAGTAATTACTAAATCATTACCTTTTAATTTAGTTTCACCTGTAACATTTACCTTTACTTCTTGAGGTTGACGATTAGCATTTGATTCATTTAAAGCTTCCAAGAACACTTCTCTCATCATATTTTTAGGAGATACAATTTCAGGATTACTTTTAGCTCCTTGATACTCTGCTACCCTAACAATGCTATCATTGAATAAAACTCCACCTTTTTCAAGTTCAGGTATGGATAACTTTTTCAAGACTGGAACACTTTTTAATTTCCTATTTAATGGGCGGATTATTACAGAATTAATTATACCTTTAACATTGCCTGTTATTTCACCTAGTTTTACTTTTACACTTAATTTCTTATCTCCCCACCAACTTTTTATATCTCCCCACCAATTCTTTACTTTTGCTTTAGTGGTTGTTATTTTGGATGAAATATTAAGTTTTACATCACCCCACCAATTTTTTACATTCTTCACTTTATCTTTTACCCATTTTTTGGTAGTCGTAAATACTGTAGAAACCTTTCCTTTTATTTCAGTAAACCAATTTTTAACACTTGCCCATTTGCCTATTAACCAATTTTTTAAAGATTCGACACCTTGCCATAAGCCCTCGATTAATGCTTTTCCTATTTCAGCAAATACCTTGCTCGGACTATGTATTCCAAATAGTTCTTTTACTCTCTTTACAATAGGATCAACTATGGTAGTTTTTATAAATTTTAACTTTTGTTTTACAGCTTCTTTTATACCAGCCCATAAACCCTCTAACAATGCTTTTCCTATTTCTAAGAATAAATCAGCCATGTCTTTAAACAAACCAATCCAATCTATACTATATAAAAATTCGCAAATAGCTTTTACAAGACTACTTACAAGTTTTCCCCAGTCAACCTCTTTTAAAAATGTCTTTAACAGTTCAAATGATTTCTTAAAACCATCACTAAATGTTTTTCCTAATTTCTTCCAATCAGTATTTTCAACAGCTTTTATTAAGTTGTTTATTAATGAAGCTAGTTTTTTTCCAATCTTTTCAGGACTAAACTCTTTTACTGCATTAAACATAAAATCTATAGCGCCATTAAGTAAGTTCTTTAGTGATTCTCCAACTACTTCAAAGTCCAAATTATCAATTGCATTAACTAAGGATTTCATAATTGTTCCAGCTATTTTTCCCCAATTTACATTCTTCAAAAACTCATTCAAAGTAGTAAAAATACCATTGAACGAATTTACAAATGTCATAAATATAGCGTCCCAATCCATAGTATTAAACATACTTGTTACACTATCAGCCAATGATTTACCTAGTTTTTTCCAATCAATAGTTATTAACATATTAGATAGTACTTGAAATAATGAACTGAATTTTCTTGCTAATAACTCTCCTAGGACTTTCCAATCTAAATTATTTATCATTCCATTTATACCAGTTCCTAAAGATTTTCCTAAGTTATCCCAATTAAAGGTTTTAAAGAATGAATTTAAAAAATAAATTGCTGTATTAAAGCCCTCTGCGATTGTTTTTCCAATCAAATCCCAATCTAGACCATCTACTAATCCATTAAGTAAGTTACCCAAATCAGTTCCTAAAGCTACAGCTAACTTTTGAATAAAGTCCCAGTTTATTTTTCTTAATCCCTCATTTATTTTCTTACCAAGTTCCATTCCGACTTTATACCAATCATAGTTGAATATTTTCTTCAAAATATCATCTAAAGATAAATCAATAGGATCAACAGTAATTGGTTTTAAATCATTGCCACTGCCACTATCAGAAGCATCATTGTTATTCTTACTAATAGTATGAAACTCATCTAAACTAGAATTAGCTTCATCTTGAGCTTTTTTTAATTTTTTAGTCGCTCCAGTTTGATTGTTAATGGCTTTTGCGTTTGCTCTGGCAACTAAGTTAACTCCTGTTAATGCTTGAACAAATGCTACAACATAACTAACTAACTTATAAAATAACCCTACTACATATTCCAATAATGGTGCTAACAAACTTCCTAAAGCTGACCAGCAATTATCAATTGACTCTTGAAGAGCGGTATCATATTGCAAATAAGATGACATAGCCTTTGTTACGCCAGTCCATGCTGTCCTAATAGAAAGCAAGCCTATAGCAAAGTTTTTTATGTTTTTTATCCCCTTATTAAATGTATTGGATAGATCTTTACCTGCTGTTTTAGTTGAATTTGAAAGATTTTTGAAACCTTTCATCACAGCTGACGACATTGTTTTAGCAAAGGAAGAAGCTTTATTTTTTGCAAGTTCAAACATTTGTGAAATTTTAGAAACTTTCTTTTCCTGTTTCTTTACTCCATTATTGTTTCCTATTTCTTCCATTTTTAACTTTAGATTGTTTGCTTTTGTTTGTGCTTTTTCAAATGCTATCTCTGTTTTAGATATTTTATCATTTAATCTTTGATATTCAGGACTATCAGTTTTCCAAGAAGCCATATTCTTTTTCTCAGCCGACAATTTACAAAACTTATTATATAGTCTATCAGCTTCCATTTGAGCTGTTCTAAAACTGTTTTGTAATTGTTCCATTTTGCTTGCATTTTTTATGTCATTAATTTCTGTTTTTGCTTTATTCAAACTAGGAATAAACTCTTTAATTTTTGATAGAAACTTACTAGCATTATTTGTGCTTTTTTCTAAAACATTTATATTTTCCAACTCTTTTATTTGGGTTTTTAAATTGTTTGCTTTTGTTTGTGTTTTTTCAAATGCCAATTCTGTTTTTTCAATTTTTTGAGATAATTTTTCATATTCTGGACTATCTATTTTCCAAGAAGCCATATTCTTTTTCTCAGCCGATAATTTACAAAACTCATTATAAAGTTTATCTGCCTCTGCTTGAGTAGTTTTAAAACTATTTTCTAACTTTTGTAACTTACTTGCATTTTTAAACGCTTTCATTTGCTCAGTTGCGGATTTAAACTTACTCTTAGTACTATTAGCAAATTCTTTTGTTTGATTAGTTAATTTCTGCATTGGTTCAATGCTTTCATTTACTCTTTTTTTTACCTCATCTGTAACTTGCTTTATTCCATTCATAGCGTCTTCAATATTAGCCCGTATGATGATCTCTAATTCCTCTACTGTTATAAGCCATCACCTCTTTTCTCGAATGATGTCCTATTATTCTTTTTATCCTCTTCGCTTAATTCATCACTTAATTCGAGCATAAATTCAATTAATTCTTCGCCCTCTCTTGCTTTATGCGTATAGACATTATTATCTAAATCTTCTTTAAATAAATCATAGTAAATATCTTTTATAAGATCTATTTTTTTAGCATTTTTTACAAGTGGGTGTCCAAGAACGATCTTATCTCCTAGGGAGTTGATTAGTATTATATTTTGTTTAAAATCCATTTCACGCTGTAACGAAACAGATTCTACAAATAATTTCATTTCTCCATAGTGTGAATTCCAAAATTCGTGTGGTTTTACCCCACATCTATAAGCTAGTGGTTCTAGTTCATAAATTAAATCTACAAAGTCTAACCTTTGTAACCCTTGAACTCTTCTTCCACTATTTCTCCCATTACTTTTTCGGCTGTCTTGTTCAAGACTTGGTCGATGTCGAAGTTCGATAGCGGATCGTTTATTGCTGATTTCATTTCTTCTTCCGACATCTTCTTGCCAAAAAAACTTTTTGTGTTAATTTCATCTGCGATTATTTGATATAGATTTTCATAATCATAATCATTTTCTTCTCCCCATTCTTCAATAAAATCATAAATTTTGTTATAATCATTATTGAATTTTTTTGCTCCATCATCAGCTAAATTCAAAATTAATTTTGCTAAAAATTCATAATTTACTTTACTCATATTTTTAAAGAACGAATCCTTTAGATTCTCAATTTTTTCATTTTTTGTAAAATTAACAATTTTTTTCATAGTAGCATTAAGAACTACTTCTTTTTCTTTTACTTTTAAAGTTATCATTTATTTTTACCTCTTTCCTTTTTATTTATTTCTTTTTCTTCCTTTGTTTTTTTATTTGAAACTTTTGTTTTTTCTTCAATTAATTCAAAATTTTTATTTAATAAAAAAGACTTGATATGTTCAGCGTTGTGAATATACCAAGTCCTACCTGTTGATTTTTCCTTAAATTTCATTTAATTAACTTCCAGTTGTACCACTAGTTGGAAGACCAAAAGTTTCTTTTACTTCTGAATTTCTATATAAAGTTAAAGTATCTTTAATTATTTCACCTGCAGTAATAGTATCACCAGTTAAATCCATTTGAGCTGAAAATGATTTTACTAGTGGTTTTTCTTCTTCTGATGAACAAGTAGATTCAGGATAACGAATAAAAAACCATTTTGAAATATTACTATCAGCTATTTCTTTTAGTGTTTTATGTTGATCTCTTTTATAAAGAACTGGAATAGCTGGTGTAGTAGCTTTCTTAGAACCTTTACTTTGTTCTTCACCACTCATATCTGTAGTTTGATATGTTATTGCGTCCGCTGCTTCATCAGGTGATGGAATTTCTTCTGTATACATTATTAATGTCAAATCACTTTCGGTTGGATACTCTTTTTCAGACATATAAATTTTAGTTAATGTCCCTGTTTTTGGCGTAGCCATATTATCACTCTCTCTTTCTTATTTTATTTTTTCTAAGCTATTTGTCATAGCATTATAAAACACCTCATAACTCCCTCCATAACGATGACATTTAGTGTTCTCGTCATAAAGGTTTATTGGTGTTCCTATTCTTATAAAATTATATCCTCTTAATTTACTATCTATTTTATCAGCAAGTTCTATACTGGTGACTTTTCTTTTTGTCCAAGCCTCGCAAGTAATTGAAAACCTCGATAATATCGGTAGTTCTTCTCCGTTTACTTCGTCTAATCTCATTGGAGCTTGTACTACTATACAAGGAAATTTACTATCTCCATTAGGATTTTCTCCTACTACTTGTTTCATAATAGTTTCTAATATGGTTATTACCATATCGTAAAACTCACTTACTTTAAATTCTTTCACTTTAATACCTCCATCAACATCTTTCCTATTCTCTCATTTACTAAATCAGCATTTTCCTGACGAGAGGAAAAAGAAGCTGGACGCATAAATGGATATGGTTTAGTAGCAAACATCAAATAGAATTGTTTTCCGTTTATTACTACTATTCTTTCAGGACTAAATTTTCTGTCAACCTTATCAACTGGTAGATACCAGTATCTATAACCACTCTTTATAAAGGTTTTGGTTGTTCCTATATGAGGTAATTCTGCCTCAGTTCCTGTTCCAAATTCCAAAAACGGAGCAAAAGAAAATAGATCTTTGTCAGTATAAACTCTACCAACAACTTTGCCTTTATCAAAATCTAATATTTCAATTGGAATAAGTTTTTCGTTTTTATTTCCACGCTTATTTTGTAAAGCTTTTTTTTGAGTGTTTTTTAAAGAATCTTCAACACCTAATTTTGTTGTTTTAGGAAGCTTTTTGATAATAGTTTCCATCTTCTTTTCAAAACTTTTAAGATTATCTTTATTCCATTCAAAATTATCAGTTGTTGTTCTTTTTCTAACCTCTTCATCTAAAAAATTTCTTTTATCTTTATTTTTATCCATATTATCTCACCTCCAAATCCTTTTTCA
>OQWM01001990.1_pt1 | contig 13998 bp, 9 predicted proteins | sample 1691531 | NCBI WGS metagenome assembly OQWM01 (sample SAMN03418257, study PRJEB22391) | human gut metagenome | biome: human-gut; feature: organic feature; material: feces | host: Homo sapiens | place: Tanzania | collected 2013-01
GGAGTTGCGATTTCATAGCCCAGGGTTGAGGTGCGCAGCGCCTCTACCCTGGGTACAATGATAAAAGATAAAGCAACTCTGAAGGAGTTGCGATTAGCCGTAGGCGTTACCTTCAGCGAGGTTTTCCCGGTTTATATTTTATGATAATTTTCCCATGAGGGTGCGTTCTCGGGTTTGGAACATTGGATAATTTTCCCCTGAGGGTAACGCCTACGGCTAATCGCAACACTTACAGCGTTGCATGGTTGGTGGGGTAGATACCCAGGGTAGCGTGCTTCGCCCGCAACCCTGGGCTGGGGAATCGCAACTCCTTCAGAGTTGCCGCTGCTTGTGGATTTTCATTTATTGTGGATGGCGTGCACCGACGGGTTATGCATGGTTATCCAATTGTGGATGGTTCGCATACATGCGTCATGCATGGTTAGTCCATTGTGGATAGTACGCACCCTTGGCAACTCTGTAGGAGTTGCGTTTTCATAGCCCAGGGTTGAGGCGTGCTGCGCCTCTACCCTGGGTGCCAGCGCCCACTATATTTGCTACTCTGTAAGAGTTGCGTTTAGCCGTAGGCGTTATACTCAGTTGGATTATTCCCCTACATATAGGTAGCGATGGGTTTTCATTGGAGTAACGCCTATGGCTAATCGCAACTCCTACAGAGTTGCCAAGGATAAGCCCCATCCCAACCTTCCCCAAGGGGAAGGAGCTCAGCGTCAACCATTTCAACCTTCTTCAAGGGGATTGAGTTTAATAGGGGGCATTCCAACCTTCACCAAGTGGAACAAGTTTAATACGGGCCACATCCCAGCCTTGTCTTAGGGAAAGGAGTTCTATCTTAATGCGTTAACCTGGGGTGCTTTGGCTTTCTCTCCCCTTGGGGAGAGTTAGAGAGGGGCTTTTGGGAGCTGTCGAGGGGCCTCCTCTCAGATATTGTTTTTTTACCGGCGTAAGCCGGACTTTTTTTACGGCCGCAGGCCGCTTTTTGTTCCTTGGCGTCTTATGATGTCATGCTGTGCATGACGGTGGTGATGGCGCTGGCGGCACGAAGGAAAACTTGTTTTCCGGCTGACGGCTGCGTCTATCGCCACAAAGGCGGAGCCTTCAGAAGACGCCGAGGCTTTTTGTATTTATTTTTTATGGTGCAGTATGTCTATATATATAATCTGTATGTCTTTATATATAATAAGGTGTAGTCGTAAGCATGATGTAATAATGTGTCAACGTCATCTGCCTGGTCCATATTCCTTGTGTAAATAGCCCGTCTCTCACCCCCAAAGTGCTAATTTTGGCTAAAAATAATGGCGGAAATGGTGGAAAATTAATTTTTTTTGAAAAAAGTTGCATTTTTGACTACCCCATTTAAGTTATTTTTCGTCTTATTGATGTATATCAAATCGACAACGACGTGCAAGACGAACATTTTTACGACTTGATGGTAGGCTATTTCAGTGACAACCTCAGTGCTGAGGAGGTCGCTGAACTCGTGTTGTGGCGCGATGCCAACGAAGCCAACTCCCGCCTGTTCAGACAGCTTCACACTATCTGGATGTCCATTCCCAATATGGAGCAGCTGGCCAAATATGACAAAGTGCTTGCCTACAAAAAGTTTATGGAGCGCGTGCATGCCCATCAGCGTCAGCGTCGCCATCGCCGCGTGATGTATATGATGCGCTACGCCGCCATTCTTCTTGTCACCGTGGGCGTCTTCTCTTACCTCTTTTATATAAAGGGGCAGGATATGGTAGAGTCTCGCTTCGCCGACATCAGCGTCGAAGCCCCTTTAGGTTCCACTACCCGTATGACCCTCCCCGATGGCACACAGGTTTGGCTCAATGCCGGTTCGCGTATCACCTACTCACAGGGTTTCGGTGTACGCGAGCGCAATGTGAAACTCGAGGGTGAAGGCTATTTCGAGGTTGCCCACAACGAGAATCTCCCCTTCCACGTCAACTCCAGCGCTCTCAAGCTGCGCGTGCTCGGTACCAAGTTTGACTTCCGCGACTACCCCGACGACCCTAATGCTATGGTCACTCTCGTCGAAGGTCGCGTAGCCTTAGGCAGCCATGCCGACTCTGCCAACCGTGAATACCAGTTGCAACCCAACGAGTGTGCCGTCTTTGAGAAAGGCTCCAAGAACATGACCATCCAGTCTTCCGTCGCCCAAGCGTCACGCCAGTGGACCCAGGGAGTACTGATGTTCCATGACACCACCCTGCGCGAGATAGCCCTTACGCTCTCCCGCAGTTACCACCAGCGCATCGTGATTGCCGACAGGCAGCTCGCCACTCTCAACTTCTATGCTACCTTTAACCGCGACGAGCAGACGCTCTCTCAGATTCTCGACGCCCTCTCTGCTACCGGGCGCATCAGATACAAACTGCAAGGAAAGACTTACATAATATACTAAGGGCACTCCCCGACTTTATAACTTACTTTTACAACTTTAACCTCAGACACCCAACAAAAACAAAACAGAAAAGAACTTTATCACGAGCCCCACGGTCATAAAGACTGTGCCTGGGCTCGCCCTGATGGCGGCCAGGGAACAAGCCCCGCCCGTGTGTATAATAACTTACGAATAAGAGTTAACAAATATAATTATCTAATTTAGTACAGTAATGAATATCAGAAAAAAAGGCCTCTTGGTAGGCGCGTTTCTGTTGTGCATGAACCTCAGTGCCCTCGCACAGAGCTTGCAGATGCAGCTCAAGGGAGTCACTGTAGAGAAAGCAATGACAGAATTGAGACAAAAGAGTGGATATTCGTTCGTGTTTGAGTCAGCTGACGTGAATACCGCCAAGGTAGTCAGCGTTAACGCGAAGGATGTCAAGCAGGCTGTGGAGCAGATCCTCCGTGGCCAGAGTGTTTCTTACGAGATTAAGGGTAAGAACATCGTCGTTTCAAAGAAGCAGGGTAAGACCGTGGCTACCGCCAAGGCCAACAATCCCAAGAAAAAGGTAACCGGTACTATCACCGACGAGAACGGTGAGCCCATCATCGGCGCCACCATCAAGGAGAAGGGCACTCAGAATGCCGTAATCTCTGATGTAGACGGTAACTTCGTGCTCAACACCACCGAAGGCGCAGAGCTCGAGATTACCTACATCGGCTATGCCGACAAGACCCTCAAGGTAACAGGTAAGGACAACTATGCTATCAGCATGGCTTCTGGTGCCAAGGAACTCAACGAAGTTGTGGTTACCGCCCTCGGTATCAAGCGTGCTGAGAAGGCTCTGAGCTACAACGTACAGCAGGTGAGCGGTGAAGACCTCCTCACCAACAAGGATGCCAACTTCATCAACTCCCTCAACGGTAAGGTTGCCGGTGTGAACATCAACGCCAGCTCTGCCGGTGCAGGTAGTGCCTCTAAGGTTGTGATGCGTGGTACACGTTCAATCGAGCAGTCAAGCAACGTGCTCTATGTGATTGACGGTATTCCAATGTTCAACCTCGGCTCCGACGGTGACTCTGGTTTCGGTTCTAACGGTACTACCGAGGCTATCGCCGACATCAACCCCGAGGATATCGAGTCTATGTCAGTACTTACCGGTGCTGCCGCTGCCGCTCTTTACGGTAACCGCGCTTCTAACGGTGCCATCGTTATCACCACCAAGAAGGGTAAGGAAGGCAAGACCGAGGTCACTGTAAGCCAGACCACTGAGTTCTCTTCAGTTTTCCGTACTCCCGACTTCCAGAACGCTTACGGTACAGGCAGCACACTGCGCGACGCCGGTGGTGAGTCTTACAGCTGGGGTGCCAAGCTCAACGAGACCAACTATCGTGGCTATGACCCCGTAGACAACTACTTCAAGACAGGTGTTGTTACTACTGAGGCTTTCACCCTCTCTACCGGTACTGAGAAGAACCAGACCTATGTTTCTGCCAGTGCCCTCAACTCAGGCGGTGTAATCCCCAACAACGAGTACAACCGTTACAACTTCACCATCCGCAACACAGCCAAGATGCTCAACGACAAGCTGACTGTTGACGCCGGTGCAAGCTACATTATCCAGAACGACCGCAACATGACCAACCAGGGTGTATATGGTAACCCACTGGTAACCGCATACCTCTACCCCCGCGGCAACTCTATCGACGACCTCAAGATGTTTGAGCGTTGGGATACCCAGCGTAACCTTTACGTTCAGAACTGGAACGACCTCATAAGCGAGTTCGTAGGTCAGAACCCCTACTGGATCAACTATCGCAACGTACGTACCAACCGCAAGTACCGCTATATGCTCAACCTCGGTGCCAGCTATAAGCTCACTGACTATCTGAGCCTTGCTGCACGTATCCGCGTAGACAACGCCACCAATACCTACGAGAAGAAGTACTATGCTTCTACCAACAAGACTCTCGCTGGTGAGAACGGCCAGTACGCTCTCGTGAAGACCGATGACAAGCAGACTTACGGCGACGTAATGATGACTTTCGACAAGCGTTTCTTCCAGGACCGTCTCTCTGTCAATGCCAACCTCGGTGCTATCATCTCTGACGTTAAGCAGGGTGTTACCGGTATCGACGGTCCTATCAATGAGAACCTCATCCCCAACGTATTCAACGAGTACCAAATCGACCCCAACCGTGAGAAGCGTCAGCCCGGTGGCTACCACGACCAGACCAAGTCTGTCTTCATGAGCGCTGAAATCGGATGGAACAGTCAGTACTACCTGACTCTTACCGGCCGTAACGACTGGCCCTCTATGCTCGCTGGTCCCAAGTCTAACAAGTCTTCATTCTTCTATCCCTCTATCGGTGCATCATGGATTGTATCACAGACATTCCAGTTGCCCAAGCAGATTGACTTCTTGAAGGTTCGCGGTTCATTCGCTTCTGTAGGTATTCCTTTCCCACGTTGGTACGCCAACCCTGTATATGAGTGGGATGAGGCCAACCGTCAGTGGAAGAGCCAGACCATTTATCCTATGTACAACCTGAAGCCTGAGACCACAGACTCTTGGGAGTTCGGTTTGCAGACCCGTCTGTTCAAGCACTTCAGCCTTGACCTGACACTCTACTGGACCAAGACTTACAACCAGACCTTCAACCCCGACATATCAGTATCTTCTGGTTATAGCACCATGTACATCCAGACCGGTAGCGTAAGCAACAACGGTATCGAGTTGGCCCTGGGCTATGAGAACACCTTCGGCAAGCTCAAGTGGGCTTCTAACTACACATTCTCTGCCAACAAGAACAAGATCAACGAGCTCGTAAAGAACTACGTACACCCTGAGACTGGTGCCATCATCAACAAGGATCGTCTGGACCTCAACGGTATGGGTTCTGCTCACTTCCTGCTCAAGGAAGGTGGTTCGCTGGGTGACCTCTACTCTCTTACCGACGTAGTACGCGACAGTGAAGGCCGTGTATATGTTGACGAGAACGGTAAGGTATACAAGAACAACAATGTAGGTGACATCAAGCTGGGTTCTGTATTCCCCAAGTGCAACATGGCTTGGCGCAACGACTTCAGCTACAAGGGCATCAACTTCGGTTTCATGTTTGCTGCACGCTTTGGCGGTATCGTTTACTCAGCCACACAGGCTGCCCTCGATGCTTACGGTGTGTCTAAGGCTACTGCCGACGCCCGCGACCTGGGTTATGTACTCGTAAACGGTGAAGACCGCGTGAATCCCGAAACATGGTATAGCACTATCGGTGCTGCCGACGGTATTCCCCAGTACTATACCTATAGCGCTACCAACGTACGTCTGCAGGAGGCAAGCCTTGGTTACACCTTCAAGAAGAACGTATTCTTCGGTATCGGCGACCTGAGCCTCTCTCTCGTTGGCCGCAACCTGCTGATGCTTTACTGCAAGGCACCTTTCGATCCTGAGACCACAGCTACCACCGGTAACTACTATCAGGGTATTGACAAATTCATGACACCAAGCACACGCAACCTTGGTTTCAACATCAAACTCAAATTCTAAGAGTAACTATGAGACAGATTAAAAATATCATAATGAGCGCGGTTGCTGCAGGTCTGTGCCTGAGCTTCTCCAGCTGTACCAACGACTACGAGAACTTCAACCGCAATCCCAATGGCGTCACCAAAGACGAAACCCAGCGCGACGCCTATGCTATGCGTTCAGCCATGCTGAACCTCGAAGGCTGGGTAATTCCTACCGATGTCAACACCAACCAGTTTACCGAGTGTCTGATGGGTGGTTCATACGGTGGTTACATCGCTGACTCCAACTCAGGTTTCGCTGGCAAGAACTTCGGTCAGTTCAGCCCTGAAAACGGCTGGAGCCGCGTAATGTTCAAGGATATTATCCCCAAGCTCTTCATCTATAGCGGCGAAGTAGCCCGTGCTACCGACGATCCTATCCCCAACGCCGTAGCTTCTATCATCAAGGTGTCAGGTATCCAGCGCGTTACCGACTGCTACGGTCCTATCCCTTACTCTCAGGTAGGTAAGGACGGTCAGATTACCGCTGCCTATGACTCTCAGGAGCAGGTGTACAACCTGATGTTTGAGCAGCTCAACGAGGCTATCGACGTGCTGACCCAGAACCGTACTGCCGACTTCAGCGACAAGGCTGACCGTGTGTTTGGCGGTAATGTGACCAAGTGGATCAAGTATGCCAACTCTCTCAAGCTGCGTATGGCTATGCGTATCTCTAAGGTGGCTCCCGCCAAGGCCCAGCAGATGGCTGAGGAGGCTGTAAACCACGAGGTAGGTACCATGACCTCTAACGACGACAACGCCGAGTTGACACTCGTTTCTACCAACCCCTTCGAGATTATCATGTACGAATACAATGGTGGTGACTCTCGCGTAAGCGCTGATATCACAACCTATATGAATGGTTACAACGACCCCCGTCGTGAGAAGATGTTCACCAAGACTACTTTCGGTGGTCTCGTTGACAACGGCTACTTCGGTATCCGTACCGGTATCGCCATCCCTGGCGGTTCTATCGCTCACGCATACAGTAACTATATCGTAGCCACCGACAGCAAGCTCATGTGGATGAACGCTGCCGAAGTAGCTTTCCTCAAGGCTGAGGGTGCTCTGCGCAACTGGAACATGGGCGGTACTGCCAAGGAGTTCTACGAGCAGGGTGTAAAGTTGTCATTTGCACAGTGGGGTGCCAATGGTGCCGACGCTTATCTGGCTGACAACACCAGCATGCCCGCTTCTTACAAGGACCCCGCTGAGCTCAACACCTACTCTGGTGCTACCTCACAGATTACCATCAAGTGGGAAGACGGTGACTTCGAGAAGAGCCTCGAGCGCATCATCACCCAGAAGTGGCTTGCCAACTTCCCCCTCGGTCAGGAGGCTTGGGCAGAGTATCGTCGTACCGGCTATCCTATGCTGATGCCCGTTGTTGTCAACAACAGTGGTGGTGTAGTAAACTCTGCCCGTGGCGCCCGTCGTCTGGCTTATCCCCAGGAGGAGCGTCTCAACAACGCCGAAAACTATGTTAACGCTGTAGGTCTCCTTGGTGGTGCCGACAATATGGCTACCGACCTGTGGTGGGCAAAGTAAAACATTCAAAGATAATATAGACAATTATGAAAAGTATCTTAAAATATATCAGATTATCAATGGCATGCATCGCCGCAACAGCCTTCGTGGCAAGCTGCGACACCGATGTAGAGTCTATTGACATCAACAATCCGGGTGTAGACAACCAGAACCCCGGCCTTTATCAGGACTATCTGTCCCACCTGAGAAACTACAAGAAAGGTCCTCACAAGGTGGCTATGGGATGGTTTGACAACAGCGACAAGGCTCCCAACTCTCAGGGCAAGCACATCCACTCTGTACCAGACAGCTTGGACTACATCGTGCTGACCAACCCCGACAACCTGGCTGCTTTCGAGCTCGCCGAGATGAACGAAGTACGCGAGAAGAAGGGTATCAAGGTGGTATTCGAAATCAACTACGAGACCATCAAGGTACAGTATGACGAAGAGAAGAAGGACTTTGACGCTGCAAACGAAGACCCCACAAAGGTATTCCCCGCTTTCAACAGCTACCTCGTTGATACTGTAAGCGCCAAGCTCGCTCTCGTAGAGAAGTACAACTATGACGGTGTAATCATGGCCTTCAACGGTAAGATTACCACCTTCATGACTGAAGCCGAGAAGGCAGAGTTCATCGCTCAGCAGAACGTATTCATCGGTATCGCCAACGACTGGGCTGAGCGTCACGCCAACAAGGAGCTCCTCCTGATGGGCAAGCCTCAGAACATCCTCACCAAGGAAGTATTTGACAAGGCTAAGTATCTCATTCTGCCCGCACAGAGCGAGATTTCAGCTTCTGCCCTTACTTACCTGGCTCTGAAGGCCCTCGAAGAGGGTGTGCCTACCGACCGCTTTGTAGCCCTCGTCAACGCGCCTTCACTCGACCCCACAGACACCAAGACCGGTTACTGGGGCAAGGAAGTTGCCATCAAGGGTGCCGCCAAGTGGGCAGCTGCCGAGTATCAGGGCTTCGTTCCTGCCGGTATCGCCATCCAGGGTATGAGCAATGATTACTATCACTCATCGTTCACTTATCCCAATGTGCGTACAGCCATTTCTATCATTAATCCTAATGCTAAAAACTAAACAGCAATGAAGAAGATTTTCAAATATATTCCGATGATGCTGGCTGTGTTTGCTCTGGCTTCTTGTCAGGACAACGACGAAGAGACCTTCGGCAACAAGGCATCAATCAATTCTCAGGAAATGAGAGCGGAGACTATCATCAAGGGCAATGCCGGTGATGTGGTTAAGACACTCAGCATCACCATGCCTCGTCCCGCCGAGAAGACCATTAACGCTACCTTCAATGTAGCTCCCTCATTGGTAAGCACTTACAACAAGTGCTATGGTGCCAATGCAGTAATCCTGCCTGAAGAGTACTACAATGTAGTCAACAATAAGGTGACTGTAGACGCAGGTAGTGTAAAGAGTACCGACGCTACATTTGAGTTCACCAACCTTGGTAATCTTGACCGTGAGCTCATCTATGTACTCCCTGTAGAGGTTCAGACCGCTGACATCGACCTTGTAAGCTCTGCTTCCAAGTACTACTTCGTATTCCGTGCAGGTGCCCTCATCAACGTGGTTACCAACATGAGCCGCAACTACCTCACCGTGCAGTGGGCCGACAAGAGCCAGGTTAACAATATGAGCCAGATTACTATGGAGGCTCTGCTCTATCCCCGCGAGTTCGGCAAACTCATCTCTACCGTAATGGGTATTGAGGGTAGCTTCCTGATGCGTATCGGTGATGCCGGTTTCCCCGACAACCAGATTCAGATTGCTACCGCTCGTGGCAACTTCCCCGATGCCGACTCTAACAAGGGTCTTCAGACCAAGATGTGGCAGCACGTAGCCCTCACCATAGACTGTGCTACTCGCGAGTACAAGATTTATATCAACGGCAGACTGCAGAGTGAAGGCACTATGAGCATGACCGCTATCAACATCCAGGGCAACGGTTCTGACCGTGACTTCCTTATCGGTAAGTCTTACGATGACAACCGCTGGTTTGAGGGTGATATGTCTGAGGTTCGCGTATGGAACGTAGTTCGTACTCAGGAAGAGATTGCTTCTCACATCTACAATGTTGACCCCCAGACTCCCGGCCTCGTAGGTTACTGGAAGATGGATGACAACACAAGCGCTTACAGAGTAGTAGACGCTACCGGTCATGGCAACGACGCCGTAGCCGCTGGCGCTCTCTCTTGGAGAAATGTATCTCTGCCCGAGAAATAATCCACATTCAATCAACAAGAACAATAAAGAAAATTATGAATATCAATAAAATAAAGACATTTGCATTGGCTATCCTCGCCGCTGGAGCTATGGCTTCATGTGAGGACGCCATCAATGTACAGCAGATTGGTGAGGAGCCCTTCGCTCCTTCTCAGAAGAGCCTCGTGTTCCTCTCTGACCAGTTTGGTATGACCAATGCTGACTCGCTGCTGTTCAACGAGCAGGGTACTACCGAGTTCTTTGTCAACCTGACGCAGGTTCAGACCAAGGATGCTGAGTTCACTGTAGTTTACGACGCTGCTGCGCTCAACAAGTATAACATGGCTAATGGTACCGACTACAAGGCAATGCCCGAGGCTCTCGTAACTATCGAGGGTACTGCAGTGGTAGCTGCCGGCCAGGCCAAGTCTTCTGCCGTTAAGGTAGGCTACAAGACCGATGCCGCTCTTGAGGACCTCGGTACTTACGCCATCCCATTGGCTGTTAAGGGCAACTCACTCGCCGAGGCTTCTGTAGAGAAGGGCGAGTTTATCTTCCTCGTAAAGGACATCACCCGTATGCCCAACTGTCACAAGGAGAACAAGAACCAGATTGTAGTAAGCTGTATGGAGGTTAACGACGCTAACCCCCTGCACAACCTCTGCTATACTCTGAAGGAGTCTGGTAAGCTGGTTATCGACCAGGTTATCCTCTTCTCTGGTAACATCAACTACAACGCTGAGACCGGCGAGGTATACAACTACAACAACGAGAACGTGCAGCATCTGCTCGACAACCGTCAGAAGTATCTCGTACCTCTGCAGCAGAAGGGTATGAAGGTTATCCTGGGTATCCTGTGTAACCACGACCGTGCTTGCTGTACTCACCTTGGCGACGAGGCTGCCCGCAAGTTTGCCCGTGAGCTGAAGGCTAAGCTCGAGGCTTATGAGCTCGACGGTGTATTCTTCGACGATGAGTACTGTAACCGTGGCGACTATCCTGGCTTCACTACTTACAACAACTTCTCTCGTCTCTGCTATGAGTGTCGCAAGGCTATGCCTAACGCTCTAATTCAGGCCTACGCTTACAGCGGAACTTCTTCTGTAGGACCTGTAGATGGTGTTCAGCCTGGTGAGTTTGTAACACAGGCCATCCAGGACTACGGCCGCTATTATGACCTGTCTAACAGCTATCCCGGTCTGCCCAAGAGTGGTATGATCCAGGCTTCTTCTGAGTTTGCTCGTGGTAGCATCATCTCTCAGAGCCGTGCCCGTCAGATTGTAACAGATGGTTATGGTGGTACCATGATTTTCTCGCTCAACCCTAACAATGGTTATGTATATCGTTTCAACAACATCACCATTCCTTTCTATGGTGAGGAGACTGTTCAGACTGGCAGCTATGCTAAAGACTGGTAATGTATAAAACAAACTTATTATTACAACAATGAAAGCAAAATATATTTATACCATCATGATGGCAATGGCACTTACCTTCGGTATGGCGTCTTGCGACGATGATGACAATAACAACAATACTGAGCAACAGAAGCCTGCCACCAAGACCGAACTCAAGTGTGACATGGATACTGTAAAGGTTGGTATTGGTGAGACTGCCTCTTTCAACATCCTCGAAGGTGGTGGCGACTACAAGGTAATCTGTGAGAACGAGGATGTGGTTACAGCTACTCTCGAAGGAACAACTGTAACCCTCAACTCTCAGAAGATGGGCCTTACCGGCGTCGTAATCTCTGACGCCGAGGGCAACTACAAGCGTGTTATCGTGAAGTCTATGTACATGAATCTCAACCTCGACAAGGACGAGCTCTTCATCGGCATGAAGCTCGGTCACACTGATGGCAAGGCTACTCTTAACGTACTTGAGGGTAACGGCTCTTACAAGATTGATGTTGCTGACGAGACAATCGCTCGTGTAATTGCCAAGACAGAGACTTCTATCACATTCCAGGGTATCAATGCTGGTGAGACAACTTGCGTTGTTACCGACCTTATGGGTCTGCAGAAGACTATCAAAGTGAAGGTTGAAACTACTACAATTCCTTTCACTGAGGACGAAAAGGCTGCTATTCTGGCTATTACCAAGAATGTAGTTAACTGGAATGGACAGGATGGTTACCAGTGGGGTGACTATACTGTGAAAGACCTCGGTGATGGCAAGATGCAGGCTAAGTGGGATTACTATAACTGGTACAAGATGACTTGCACTTGGACTGGTGATGCCACTGTAGGCAAGAAGGGTACTGGTACCTTTGTTTACAGCATGAACTACGAGAAGAGCTTCGACGTTGATGTTGAAATCATCAAGAACGACGGTTCTCGCGTTTGGGGTATCTGCTCTTGCGTCAAGGACGATTATCTCAATACAGGTTACTTCTGCATAGCGCTTTAAGTAGAACATTAAACAATATAAGATTGCATTTGGGTAACCAAATTTCTATTAAGTTAGATTTATTTAGTTTTGAGTGGGTCAGGCTGTGAAGTCTGACCCATTCGCTGTTTATGCCCATGGGGAAAGAGAATCGCCATCCCAGCCTTCAAATGTCAGCTCCGGCAGTTAATCTGCAATTCCAGTTGTGTACTAACGCCTGCGGCTAATCGCAACTCTTACAGAGTAGCAAGGTTAGTGTGGACGCTTACCCAGGGTAGCGGTCTTCGCCCGCAACCCTGGGCTGTGAAATCGCAACTCTGTTAGAGTTGCTGCTGCTTGAGGAAGCCCTCCGCGGCTCTTGGTAGGGGATTGTGGCAGATGGTATGCGCCCGATGATGGTTTTGGTTAGTCTATAGTGGATGGTGCGCACCCTTGGCAACTCTGTCAGAGTTGCTGCTGCTTGAGGAAGCTCTCCCCAGCTCTTGTAGGGGAGTGTGGTGTATGATATGCGCCCGATGATGGATTTTGGTAGTCCATAGTGGACAGTGCGCAGCGCCTCTACCCTGGGTACAAATAAAAAAAGGTAGCAACGCTGTAAGTGTTGCGCTTAGCCGCAGGCGTTACTCCGGCAGGACTTTGCCAGCAATACAATCCAGTTGTGTAATAACGCCTACGGCTAATCGCCACTCTTACAGAGTAGCAAGGTTAGTGGGGGCGCTTACCCTGGGTAGCTGTCTTCGCCCGCAACCCTGGGCTGGGAAATCGCAACTCCTACAGAGTTGCCGCTGCTTGGTAGTTGGAAAACCATAAGATTGAGAATAACGCCTACGGCTAATCGCAACTCTTACAGAGTAGCAAGTTTAGTGGGGGCGCTTACCCAGGGTAGCGAGCTTCGCCCGCAACCCTGGGCTGGGAAATCGCAACTCCTACAGAGTTGCTGCTGTTTGAGGATTGCCTACAATAATTCCCCATGCTGCTTCTGCTTGCTGGGGCATGCCCCTTTTTTCACTATACCTATTCACAATAAATACATGGATGGGTGGTGAAATCGGTACGGCTATCATAATTTTCATGATTTACTATAAAAAAACGGCGCATCATTTCGTGCGAATTGAAATAATGGCTATATTTGCACATCATCATCTTTATCTATGTCACAATCACTGAGTAAAATATATATCCATCTCGTCTTCCATGTCAAATCGACGAGCCCGAGAATATCCGAGGAGGATACCCAACATCTGCATGCCTATATTGGCACAGCCATCAACAAACTTGGATGTTCCACCATCATCGTGGGTGGTACCGGTGACCACGTACATGCCCTTTTTGTGCTGTCGCGCGAGGTAACCATATCCCAAGTGGTTAAGGAGATAAAGCGTAGCAGTAGTATGTATCTGAAAAAGCTAAACTCCAGCTACAATCATTTCGCTTGGCAGAATGGCTACGCCGTTTTCTCCATCGGCCAATCGGGCGTTGACAATGCCACAAAATATATCAGCAACCAAGCCGCCCATCATGCGAAGGTCAATTTTGAGGATGAGTACCGCCTGCTATTGGAGAAATACAATATCGAGTACAACCGCGACTATGTCCTGCAAGATTAGGTTTGGCGGATGCCGATGTAGATTAAACGCATTCATCAGTTAATAAGGCGACAGCAAATGGTAATCCCCGCACTCGTTTGAGGTTATGTGATGTATATGGCACGTGGCCAAGGCATTATGTGAGTAGTATACGGTGTATGGCACGTGGCCAATGGGAAAATGTAATTGGTATACGGTATATGGCACGTAGCTAATGGAGATATGTAGTTAGTACATAGAGGGATGGTACGCACCCCCGGCAACTCTGAAGGAGTTGCGATTTCATAGCCCAGGGTTGAGGGGCGAAGCACCTCTACCC
>OQWM01001991.1_pt1 | contig 13993 bp, 10 predicted proteins | sample 1691531 | NCBI WGS metagenome assembly OQWM01 (sample SAMN03418257, study PRJEB22391) | human gut metagenome | biome: human-gut; feature: organic feature; material: feces | host: Homo sapiens | place: Tanzania | collected 2013-01
CCAAAAGAAATCTATCCTCATAAATCTGATACAAATTTAGTTCAACTTATTTTTTGACGCTTACTTAATTGTTATATTTGTAAAAGTTTAATTATAAAACCACACATACAGACATTTATGATACTGAAATCTCTTGCGGTCTCAACCATTGCCGCGCTGGCCATATCGGCCTCCTTCTCTGTGACAGCCGGTGCTGTTTCCATAATCCCGGAACCGCAGAAAATCACACAAACGCAGTCCGTACTTCCAGTTTCCGCGACTGAAATCAAGGTTTATGCCTCCACAGATGAGCTCAAGCAGCTCGCTGCCACTTGGGCCGAGTCCATCAAAAAGCCATTTGTCGCCGGAGACTATTGGACAGAGACGAACTTCCACCGCATCGTTTCGGACGTTGTACTTCCGTCGGCCGTTCTTGAGAAGTCGGCCAAGAAGGCAGATGTGAGGCTTTCCGTTGACAAGTCACTCGCCGAGGAACAGTATAGGCTGACCATTGACCCGAAAGACCGGATTGTCATCACGGGAGGTTCTGCAAAAGGCGTATGGTGGGGACTCCAGTCTCTTTCCCAAATTCTCATCGAGAGCGCGTCCAAGGCCGAAGGCGGGCAGTTGAAACTCGCCGGGCTCGAAATCGAGGACTGGCCGGAGTTCGCGTACAGAGGTGCCATGCTCGACTGCTGCCGTCACTTCATACCGTTCGAGGACGTGAAGAAATACATAGATATAATGGCCTATCACAAACTCAACACTTTCCACTGGCATCTTACGGAGGATCAAGGTTGGAGAATCGAGATAAAGAAATATCCGCTTCTCACGGAAATAGGCTCAAAACGTGAGGATACTCTCGTCAATCATCTCCGGGAAAAGGAGGAGAACAGGGTGTATGACGGACATCCTCACAGTGGATTCTACACTCAGGAGCAGGCCCGTGAACTCGTTGCATACGCTGCTGCAAGGCAGATTACAGTGATTCCGGAAATTGAGATGCCGGGACACGCTGAAGCCGCGCTTGCCTCATATCCTTATCTCGGTTGCCGGCAGACCGGTTATGTGACGCTCCCTGTATGGGGCATAATCCCGGAAGTGTTCTGCATGGGACGCGAGTCGACCTTCAAGTTCTTTGAGGACGTGCTTGATGAAATATGCGAGATTTTCCCTGGCGAGTACATCCACATCGGAGGTGACGAGTGCCCGCGCGACCGTTGGAAGGAATGTCCTGATTGCCAGAGGCGTATGAAGGAAGAGGGGCTTACAGAGGTCGGCCAGCTTCAGGGTTATCAGCTCAAGAGAGTTGAGAAGTACCTCAACGCAAAGGGTCGTCATATCATCGGATGGGACGAGATTCTTGAGTCCGGTGCCACACCTACCGCCACTGTGATGTCCTGGAGAGGTCCGCAGGGAGGTGTAAAGGCTGCAAAGATGGGCAACAAGGTCGTAATGGCCCCGAACAACTATTTCTATCTCGACTACTACCAGACGACAGATCCGGAGGCAAACAAGGAACCGCTCGGCATCGGAGGCTATGTCTCTCTTGAAAAATGCTGGAGTTTCGATCCTTTCGATCAGCTTACAGAGACTGAGAAATCATACATCTACGGCATTCAGGCAAACACTTGGACTGAGTATATGCGCGGCATTGACCGTGTCCAGTTTATGGACCTTCCGCGCTTCTGCGCCCTTTCCGCAGTCAGCTGGCACAAGGATGCACAGACCTATCCTGAGTTCCTCGCCAAGGTGAAGGATTCGATGCTCAAGCTCTACCAATATTACGGACTCATATACGCTCCATACGCATTTGAGGAGTAAGTCAGAAGCGGAGGCCGACGGAAAGAAGGCAGCCGGAGCGCCACCAGCGGCCCGGTGTGTTGTCTATTTCCATTCCGCTTTCCTCCTTGCTGCGGCGGTCGCGGCCTGAGTCTTTGATGAATCCCTTGCCTCCGAGATTGAGCGCCTGACCGTGCTTGAGTTTCCATGTGTAACCGACGCCGAGTTCGCCGCTGTACCAGTTCGATGGGAGCGCGAAGTCGTGGCCAATCAAATCCACAGCGATGTGAGTGTCATCGGTCTCGCGGGGCGTGTAGTCAAGACGACTGCTCTTGCCGCGCGAGACTTTAGCCTTGCATCCAAGTTCGAGGAGACCTCTGTGGGTGTGAAAAAACTTACTTAATCCGAGGGCGTATCTCTCGTTTTTTATAAGTTCATACGCATTCGCCGCGCTGTAACTCTGTTCGCAGCGGCTCCATTCCATTTCGTCGGTTATGACCCAGCTTTTCCGGTTGTTCCTGTCATTGATATAAATATTGACCGAGCAGTTGAAATGATCCTCCCGGTTAAGGTAACGGCCCGGAAGTGAAGAGTCAGTCACCCATGAATTGACTTCCGGAGACGAGTCGAAATGCTGCACAAATTCTCGCCCGGAATGACGCAGACCGCTGTATTCAAGACTTAATGCTGCTCCGCCTCTTGCCATGTTTTCCATAGGGGCGGATATGGATAATCCCGTCCTGAAATCATGCGTGTAGTAGTTCCCCCTGTCATGGGGCTTGTTATAGTCTATGTCAAAGACCTTCTCAAGTCCGTTGCGATATTCTCCGTAGAGGCTGACATTTCCGATGTCATCGTTGTACTGAAGAGAGAGACAGCCTCCCAATGTATTCCCTTCGTATTTTCTCTCCCTCTCAGTGCTGCTGAACACCTCGTAGGTATATTGCCCCAGACCCTTCAGCAGGTAGAGCTTCTGCGGCTGGGAGGAATCGTAGAGGATGAGGTTTGAAGTCTCGCGGTAGAGGCCGTAGATAAATCCTGTGGAGACGGAAAAATGTTTCAGAAAGATGAATGAGAGCGACGGCTTTATCTCAATCCTGCACATCCCTGCCTGTGGGCGCGGGTCAACCTTCTTTGCTCCCCGCCCGACATCGAGATCCATTGCGAGGCCCGCGTTCAAAAATCCCTGCACGATTGGAGTAGATATGTCCGCCCACATTGCGTATGCCTGCTTTTGCCAATTCCCGCCCGTGCTGTCGGCAATCACATACGGCATATCCCTCAACGGGTTGAATGTCGAGGCGAAGCGCACGCCGTTTTCGAAGGACTGCCTGAAACGGAAGTCCCCCTTGAGACGGAATCTTCCCACCTGCCTCTCTCCGTCGGCGTTGAAGAATATTCCCGTCTTTGTATCCGCATCCTGCGCCCTATGGAACGTTCCGGTCTCGAAGTCGGCTCCGAGCACGGCCTGCCCATAGCCTTCCGTTGGCTTGGCGCATTCCATATCGGCGGCGTTCACCTGCCTTTCCTGCGCCGAGGCATGGATTTCGACAGCCAGCACCGGAATAAGAAGAAGTCTCGTGAGACATTTTCTCACTTCTCGCGAAAATTCCCTCCGACAGCATATACACGAAATCTTATGTATCCTCATATTCTTCATTCCGACAGTGGTTTTTCGTTGATTTCAAAGTCTGCGGTCGAGTTGTTCGTATCCTGAAGGCGCACGCGCCCATCGGTAGAAGGCAGGGACTTCCTGCGCACGCTCAGTCCGGCATAAATCTTTGCAACAGTTGCGAATCCCGCGTCAAGCTTCGGTGAAAATCGCTTCGTTCCCGTCGCCGTCTCGTTCTGAATTAGGTCAACTGCATCTACCACATTGTCGTATGGCACTTTCAGACAGTTCCAGTACTCCTCATCCTCAAACGGATCCTGAAAGGTCTCTGGCAGAGTGACCTTCTCGAAGAGAGCAAATTCTTCCGGTGTCGCCTCTACGAGCACCATACCCTGCCCGAACACACTCGGCCGCCACAGATAGCCGTAGTCCGGCCAGAACGCCATCTCCATATTTGTCGCGTCGAGGTCCGGATACTTGTTTTCCGGGTCGTTCACATAAGCCTCGAAATCGGCTCCGGACAAGTCCACCGGTGAATTCAGATTGTAGGCTGCTTTCTTGTTGTGCGGAGCGGCCATTGTCGCAATCACAACCGTCTGCCCCGGCTGCATCACGAATGACTTTCCTTCGGCGACAATCTTCCAAACGCTTTTCAGGTAGACGTGGGTGTAGTTTCCGGCTTTTTCTCCAGGCCACAAAGGTCCGCTTTCTCCGCGGCGGCCGTAAAACTCGTTCATCCCGATGTAGAGCTTGCCGATGTCCTGCGGCGTGGAGGAATTGTTGTAAATCGAGAAAAAAGTGTCGTTACGGTAGCTTCCGTTGTTAGGCGTGGTGGATCCGGCGTAGTAGAGTTCTTTGAAAATGACGGGACTCGCGGACACAGCAATGAGTTTTGTCTCCGGCAGTTGCGGTGCGACTCCCAGATGCAGTCCCATTCCGCTTATGAAACCTGACAGGTAGAGCGGTTCCCCCTTCGTGTCAATATCGACCGATTCCGCCTCCTCCGCCGTGAGGCTTCCTGACACCGTCACAGTGTATTGCCCCGGCATGATTCTGTTCACCGCCACGACCCCGTCAGTCCCGCTTTCAAAACTATAGCTGAGTTGCTCGGTCGTGTTGGTCATAAGCACCGACAGGGGAGTCGAGAACGGTCTTTCGTTTCCGAACTCTCCGTAGCTGAAGTGCATCTCAAAATCGCTGACGAACTGGCTTGACGGCACCTCGTCCCGAAAGCAGCCGCCAAGCAGCAAAGCCGACAGCACGAACCAAGTCAACGTCCGTATGTTACAAAAGTCTTTCATTTCCCAAATGTTTTACCTCCATCCTCGTCCTCAGAACTTGAACCACGCCTCAATTCCGAAGAACTGCGACGGGTTGCGCGAACTTGACCATGTGCCCGGATTCCTCTTGCTCTCCTCCAACGGGTTCGTGCGGAAGACATTGTTGAGGAAAAACGTGAATCCGAGATATTCCCCGATTTCCTTCGTTAGTCTCAAATTGCAGAGCCACAGAGGTTTATGTGTTTCCTTGATGAGCCGATTGTCTAAAATCTGCTTCTGAATGTCTTCGCTTATCGGGTCACCTTCCGAGAGTGCCGTGTATTTGAGGTTCGAGGCACTTATGTATCCTATCGGATGGATGTTCTCCGTTCCGAGATATTCGTGTGTATCGCTCCAAATCGTCTGCACCGACATTGAGACGACGAATCCGATTTTCGGAATATTGTGTATCACCCTAAGATTCGTCGAAAACCGTGAATAGCGGCTTCCGTTGCCTGCGGCATAGACTCCAATGTCCTTGTAGCCCGTCTTCGGATCCGGATTCTTCTGAAAATACGATTCGGTGGAGGAATATGAATCCGAGACCATATATGCTCCGGTCAGGACAAACGACGTGCGTATGGGCTTAATCTGTCCGAAGTCGAGGTCGAACTCCACGCCCTTTGAGTCATTCACATTGTTGTTCAGCGGTTTGTAATAGCTCACTACGACATTTGTCGCGTCGCTGTATCTCAGCAGGGGATATGTCCCCTCACGCTCGATGCCCTCGTATTTCTTGAGTTCAAATAGCTGGAAGCAACTGCGGTCCGTGCCGAACGAATAGCCGTTACGCAGCAGTTCTCGGTAAGCCGTGACGCTCAGCCTCATGCCGGCCCACTCGAAATCGAGTCCGATTTCCGATTTGGAATTTCTCGCAATCTTGAGGCGGCTGTTGGAAGTGTCATAGACCTTGGTGGTGAGGACGCTGAGTTCCTGAGCCTCGCTTACTCCGGTCAGGCCTATGTTGCTGTAGTTCACAAAGTCGAAATAGGCTTTGTCAGGGTAGAGATAGACCAGCGGCGGAGCCTTGGCCGTTATTCCCCAGCCTCCGCGCAGTTTCAGCATCTTCGGGACAATTTCGAATGAGGCGTTGACTCGTGGCGAGAGAGCATTCATCATTTCGCTGCGTCCTGGCTGCACAAGGTCGAAGCGCAGACCGAGCTGCACTTTCAAATCCCTGTTCCACAGCGTTTTGGAAATATTGTCCTCTGCGTAGAGCGAGAACTGGTTGAGGGCGGGAATGTCGGTGTAGGGGCGCATCCTCAGTCCGCTTGACGGGGGCATGAGCGGGTCGAAAACCTTGCCTTGCCCGAAGTTCACGTCCGTTTTCCACTCCACTCCGCCGATGATGCGGTTGCCTATGCCCCAAAACTCCGTGAACATGTTTGCCACCGCCTTTGCAAAGACATTGAGAGGTTTCCCGTAGGTTGTCATCTGCGTGAGGAACTCGTAGGGGAGTATGTTTGTGGACGCCTCGTGTCCCGGCGTGTCGGTGTTGGTCAGCTTGTTGCCGAGATTGTCATAGACCGGACCGCTGACGTTTGCCGCCACAGTGCCGTCGGTCATTGCCGAGGTCACCATATAGCCGAAATTGCCCTTTATTTCCTGAGTGTAACCCGTTTGCTCCGCGTAATTTGCGGACAGATTGAACTTTAGGGATTTCAGGAAAGATAAGTCCGCCTGCCAGTTGATGTTCGTGTTGAATTTAAAGCCCATGTTCTCCGCCGAGCGCTTCCTCTGATACTTCACGTCTGTCGGGTCGAGTTTCTGGGCATCAAGATCGGAGTAGAATCCAAATCCGGTGGTGGTCCTCAACTTTTCTGCGAAAGTCTTGGAATAGAGCAGGTTTGCCGTGATTCGGCGATATTGCTGATAGGGCCTGCGTTCATCGGCGAGAGAAGATGCGTAGTCGAAGTCGGCACTGAGTGCTCCGCCCTTCTTTCCGAGTGCAAATCCCTTGCTGACAGAAGCTTGGGTGAGTGTCGGGTTTATCTTCGTCCTGATTCTGAATGGATATTCGCCTGCCTTCGGATTCACGATTATGACTCCGGAAGTGAGGTCGCCATATTCGACGGAAGGGATGCCCCTTATGACATCTACCGACTCGACATTGTCTACCGAAATCTGTCTCAAATCCACTCCCGAACCTGCTGTAGAGGAATAGCCGGAAGTGAGCGTGCCGCTTGTGGCGGTGTTGCCTACCTGAAGGTTGGCATTATTGGAGACTGGTGCCCCGTTCACGATGATGGATGTTCCGAGGCTGTTCATCGCGTCCGTTCCCACCTGCCTGATTGTCGCCTTGCTGGCGGAGGTGAGAGAGGGATTGGAGGATAGCTGTCCTGGAAGGAGTTCCATTATGTCGCTCAGGGAAGTGGCCTGAAGATGGTCTATGGCCGTGCGCGAAATGCTCGATGCCGTGGATGCCCCCACTGCTCCCGAGCGTGCCGTCACCACGACGTCGTCAAGTCTGAACGAGGATTCAACCATCACTACGCTCACCGGGGACATCCCCGCGCTCACCTTGACTTCAACCTCATAGTCCAGCATGCCAATCATTTGTGCGGAGAATTTCCACCTCCCTTCGGGCACTCCTTTCAGCACCGCCCCGCCGTCAGTCTCGCTTGCGGCATAGATTCCGCAGTCCGGAAATCCCACAACGACCCCTGCCAGAGGTTCACCGCTTTCCTTTGAATTGACGAACACCCTAACATCAACTTTACTCGGAGCCGCGGCCGCAAGGCGGCACACCACTCTGAGTAAAGTTATAACTAATATGATTTTACGCAGATGTTTCATATCACGCCCAAAGGACTCCCGAATCCCATTCGGGACAAGGTTTATGTGCGCAAATGATTATTTTACGCAGCGGACAGGAATAGCCAAATCGTAAGAACCTCCAGTCTTTCTGCTGTATGTAGGGAAATTGTTGTATTCAAAGGTGCCAACTTTTGAAACATCGGCATCATCCTTAAATGTGTATGACGTCCAAAAATATTTTGCTGTAGGCAGATACTTCTGCGTAGTGCTTTCTTTTTTGAACTGTCCGCACTCTACAAGAGCCATTTTATCAACTATAGCAAATGCCTCGGCGCACTCCTCATCTGTAGCCATCCCATAATACCAGTCACCAATAATATCCAACTTCGCTTTAATCTTCTTCATCTGCTCGTCATTCGGCAGGCTCCATCCCTTAGGGCAAGGAGTGTTCTCGGCAACAGTCCAGTCAGCGAAGCCTTTGCTTTCAGGACTCCAATCCTTGTCGTAGAACTCGTTCACCTTTGTGTCGTTACCTGATGCGACCGGAAGGATTTTTCCCCACTGGTAGAAATATCCTGCATCTTCCTTACTCTTCGCTCCGACGTTTCTGTCAAGCATTTTGAATCCGAAATCTTTAGTGAAGTCAAGCACTTCATACCGTGCAATCTGTCCCTTGATGGTGAGTTTGCAAGTTGCAGAAAGCTCACCGGCTTTAGCCGTGATGGTGACAACTTTTTCTTCTTCCTCGATGTCTTCAACAGTCAGTGCGAGTTCTCCCTTTTGAGACACAGTCACGAGTTCCGGGTCGCTTGAAGTCCATTCGACGGTGACGTTGGCATCCTCCGGATCAAGGACAACCGCGAGCTCAGGCAGAGCCTCGTCCGTGTAGAGCGTCTTTGTTTCGGGAACCACTTTGATGGAGTCAATTTTGGCACCCTCTTCTTTGTTGCAGGCAACGACAGCCAATGCAACGACTGCAATGTAAGCAATCTTTTTCATTTGATAAAAATTTTAGCCGACCCAAAGGTCTAATAATTAAACACATAAATCCACTTATGATACGACATTCCGAAAGGGAGCCTATCATTTGTAAATTTCAAACCTTACAAATTTATAATTTGTCAGTGTCAATTCCAACACATTCCCCGAAAATTTATGAATGACTCAACGAAAGTCTGAGACCGACGGCCTCCGAAATCATGATGAATGTAGACAACTGCATGTCAGTCTCTCCCTTTTCAAGCATGGAAACATATTCTCTCTTTTTCCCTATTCTGTCGGCCAACTCTTTCTGTGTCATCCCTGCAGCTTTCCTCGCATCTTTCAGAATCTCAGCATAATACCAAGCGCGTGCCTTTGCATCGAATTCTTCCCTGGCAGCTGTGCCTTTTTCTCCGTATTCTTTCCTGAACAGATCTTCTGCGGTCGGGAGATCCTTGAGCCTCTTCAAATCAATGTTCTGTCTCATATCTTGAAATAATTTAAAATCTTCTGGGCTTTCATTATTTCCTTTCTATAGTCTTTTGTCGACTTTTTTATGAATCCGTTCAGCAGCAGTACGGATTCGCATTCGATGAAACTTTCGCTGTCAATGGTAAGCAAAATCACTCTCCACTCATTCCTCATGGATATCCTTAACTCATAGAAATCCGTTCCAGTCAGTTTCTTTACAAGTTTTGAGTTCACGACTTTTATTTCGGATATGGCGTGTAGGGCGTATTTTACCTTTTCTTGCACTTCTTGTGGCAACGTGTTGTAAAATGTGTCAAACTCATCGCTTCGTATAATTGTTCTCATGGCAAAGGTAATATACTTATTACATATTTCAAAATTTATTCAATCCCCTTTATGCGACGCATCATCCGGACTACGCTTTCGAGGTGGGAGATGTCTCGGCGCTGACTGTCGACGACTTGACGGAGGGTGAGGATTTCTTCGCGGAGCTTCGCCAGACGGGTTTCGTAGTCGTCGCGCATGTCGTTGTAGCGTCGGTTCGCCTTGTCCATAAAGCCTCCGTTGAAGCCGTAGCCAACAGCCTCGTCCTCAAGGGCGAAATCCTGGTCTTTCCAGTTCCAGGAGCCGAGCAGAAGGTAGCCTATGCCTATGTCGAGCACCTCAGAGAGTCGCAGGACTATCGGGTTTATTATGGCTGTCGTTCCGACTTCTATGCTGCGGTAGTGGGTCATTGATATGCCGCAGCGAGTGGCGAGTTCGTGTTGCGTGTATCCGCGGATTTTTCTTATCCTTCGGATGTTTTCTTTGATGGAATTGTTGTCCATATAATCTGGCGTTAGTTTCAGTCCGCCAAATATAGGTCATAAGACAATACGAAAACAGCAAGTAATAGTTGCGAATCGCAACTATTACTTGCTATTTCAGCACTTTTTAAAGGACTTACCGGGATTTTGCTGGATTTTCGAGGACAGATTCCTTTTGGAAGATGGAGTGTACCGGGGTACACGACTGATGAAAAGGGGATATGGACCGAAAAGACAGTGAAATCCCCCCTATTCGCAGCGGAGTGTCACAGTAGCCTTCCGCAGCCCCTTTGCCGTAACGCTGACATTCATCTCTCCAGTCTGCTGCCCGCTGCGGACAATCACCGTCAGCTGCCCGCTGAAAAGGTGCATCTGCGGGAGGTGGAAAGGCTCAAGGCAGGTCGGATCTCCGTTGGCAATGGCCTCGAACGAGCCTGCGCCGCTGACGTTTACCTTAACGAGCCTGCTGTCTGCCGGCACCGTATTGCCCTCGCGGTCAACAACGCTGACATTAAGGTAGCACAGCTGCTCGCCGTCGGCCTTGAGAACCGCTGTCTGCGGGGCATCGGATGCAGGGAAAGTGCTGCCGTCCACCGACTCAGGTCCTGTGTAGGGGGTGAGTTTCAGCGCGTATGGCTTGCCTGCTGTGCGGACAACCTGTTCCGCTGCCGGTTTGCCATCAGAGCCGTACGCCACCACCTTCAGTTCACCGCTCTGGTAAATCACATCTGGCCAGATGAGCCTGAAACGGCGCATCAGTTCAGTGTCAGGCGCTATCGGAGCCGGATGTGTCGGGTCGGCGGAGACTCCGGACGGCTCGGCCTTGACCGCAATTCCCTGGCTGACACCGTTCACGAAGAGTTCTGCCTTGTCAAAAGAACTGTATGCCACAACAGGGATATTCTCTCCCTCATGTCCAGGCCATGTCCAGTGCGGGACAAGATGGAGAGTAGGCGAGTCTTTTCTCCACTGGCTGCGGTAGAGCCAGAAACGGTCTTTCGGAATGGACGCGAGGTCGATGATGCCGAAAACCGAAGAGTGGTTCGGCCACGAGTCGGTGTCGTAAGGGGTCGGTTCTCCGAGGTAGTCGAATCCCGTCCAGACAAACTGCCCCGGCATCCACGGATAGTCCTCGTCGGCGGCGAAGTCCGTGTCAGGGATGTTAGACCATGGGCAATAGTCCGTGTCGTAGGATGATGACTGATGGTCCGGATGTCTCATGTATGCTCCGAGAAGCGCGTCAATGCCGTGTACTCCCTTTTCTGACGGCAGATGATAAACGCCCCTTGAGCTCACTGTTGATGCCGTCTCGCTTCCGAGTATGATGTTTTGAGGCAGTTTCTCATAAGCCTCCACGAAGCGGCGCGGCTTGTAGTTGAATCCCGGCACGTCCAGCTGTGCCGCAAAGCCGTTGTTCACCACCGAGTCGAACTGGTCCATACCGCAGGTCACCACCCTCGTAGGGTCTTCCCTGTGGCAGAGTGACTGAAGCCATGCCGCTGTCTTGTACCCTTCCGCGGACCTCTGGGTAGGAACCTCGTTTCCGATGCTCCACATTATGATGGACGGGCTGTTCCTGAAATGCCGTACCATATTCACGACATCCTTCTCCGCCCAATCCTCAAAGAACCTGTGGTAACCGTTTTGACACTTCGCCACGTCCCATTCGTCGAATGTCTCTGCCATCATCATCATTCCCATCTCGTCGCAGAGCTCCACGAGATCCTCTGCCGGCATATTGTGCGAGGTTCTGATTGCATCGCAGCCCATTTCCTTCAGCAACTCAATCTGATGCTTCAGCGCCGATCGGTTCACCGCTGCTCCGAGCGGTCCGAGGTCGTGGTGCATGCAGACTCCGCGAATCACCCGTCTTTCTCCGTTGAGGAAAAATCCCTTGTCTGCGATGAACTCGGCGGTGCGTATTCCGAATCGAGCCGAACTGTTGTCAATAACGGCTCCATCCTTCAAAATCTTCACCCTTGCCGTGTAGAGCGCCGGATTCTCAGGCGACCACAGCTTAGGAGCATTCACCGTCAGATTTTGCCTTACGGCCTCGCCGTGACAGACCGCCCGTTTGTCGGTGCGCCTTGCTACGACATTTCCTTCTTCGTCAAGCACCGTCATCTCAAGTTCAAATATCTCCCCTTCTTTCGCGCCGTCGATTTGCGTGGATATGCTGACGGTCGCGTATTCCTTTTCGACGTGAGGCGTCCTCACGAGCATTCCCCATACGGGGATATGAACCTGCGGCGTCTCAATCAGACGCACCTTGCGGTACAGCCCGGCTCCTGGATACCAGCGAGAGGAGAAAGGCCGGTTTTCAAGAAGAATGGCAATCCTATTACTACCTTTGTGAAGTGCGGGGGTGATGTCGCAGTGGAAGGCATTGTAGCCGTATGGCCATTCGCAGACTTTCTCTCCGTTCACGAAAACCTGCGCCTCGCTCATCGCCCCGTCAAAGAGCAGTTCGAAGCGGCGTCCGTCTATATTCCCGATGTTTATGTCAGTCCTATAGCAGCCCTTGCCCATGTAAGGCAGTCCTCCGCTGCGTCCTGTCTTTTCCGACGGCACTGTCTCCCCGTTCTGCGTCACCGCGACAATCTGGAAGTCATTCGCCTTATCGAAAGGTCCGTAAATGGCCCAGTCGTGTGGCACGTTCACCTTCTCCCACCCGGACATCGCCACAGTGTCGTGGTCCCGGCGGAACTCCCAAACATTCAAGGTTTTCTCACTGCGAATCTGTCCCGTAAGCGGCAGGACTGCGCAAACCGCCGCCATAGTTGTCAAAAATCTGTTACCCATAAATTCAGAATTGATTTTGTCAGCACGACAAAATTACCATTAATTTCCGAACGCATCTATAAAAAATTCTTAAATTTGCGGTATACACTCGCTGAACGCGACTTTTGCTACCGAATGAAACTGATGTTATACCTCTTTCTTATATTATTCGCTGTCGTTGAGTTTGCGGCGGCGGGGTTTATGTTTGTGAAACATCGGCGGCAGCCGGACCGTTCCAGACTATTCATCGCAATATTCTTCCTTCTGTCCGCACTGAGCGCCATGTGGATATTTGTGGAGAGGATTACGGAGCATGAATATGTCGGCGGCACCATAATGGATATGGATTATGTCATTCTCGGCTTTGTCGTCTATTTTCTCTTGCTGCTCTATCCTATAGAGGTGCTTCGCCCGCATTGGATGACCTGGAGACGGAGCCTGAAGCTTCTCTCCCCCTGGGCATTCCTCGTTCTGTGTCTTGTCGCGGTAAATATCTTCAAGCCATTGGAGCTCTATTCCGCTTCGGAGATTCTTCCGAATATCGGGAGCACGGACGTGTTTCTGCGTGTTCTTCTTTCTCTGATATTCATTCCCTACGGGCTATGGACCTGCTTCATGCAGTATAATTGGAAGGAGAGTAGTGCCCCCAGACAGCAGTTGAGGGGCATCGTGGGACTTTCGATGATTATGACAGTCACATTCTCCTGCACTTGTATATTCGATGCCGGGTGGTTAAACTATGTGCACATATTCCTCTATCTTCTGTTGACCTACAGCATCCTGCGACTTGAACTCGTGGTTCGTTTCCGTGTTCCGAAAAGTGTCGTGCAGGAAACGGAAACTGCGGAAGATGCCGGGGATAAGGTGGTGCTTGTGGACGAAACGGAAGATGACACTCCGGTTCAGTCGCCGCTGAATAGCCAGACAGCGGAAGTGGGCGAGAAGCAGGCCGGCGTGGGCCATGTGGCGTCTGTTATTGCCAGGCTTGAAGTGATCATAAGGGAGACGGATGTCTGGCAGAATCCGGATATGAGTGTGGGCGAATTGTGTAATCTTGTGGGTACCAATGCCAATTATCTCCAGAAGGCAATAAAAGAGATGGGCTGGCAGTCCTACTCCGATATGATTAACCGCAAGAGAGTCGATTATGTCTGTCAAGAACTCTCAACAGGTGAAGCGAAGAACATTCAGGATGTGTTCTATAGAGCAGGCTACCGATCACGCGTCACCGCGTGGAGAAACTTTACCGCAATCACCGGCGTTTCTCCGGCTGAGTGGGTGTCAGAGGGTAAAGTCTCTGGAACAGATGTGCTTTCATGACCGGGATAGGTGCTGTGCGATGCTAAAAATGCCCGATTTCTGATTTTGAAACATCGTTATTATCGGATTTGTAACTATCTGTAGCATTTATTTTCCTATATTTGCCGCGTTTTTGGCTCGAAAACCATTATTAAGAAGATGTTTGAATTTTTTGTTCAGTTATTTTGAGATGTATTTTTGAGTCA